>Ga0209211_10007410_pt1 | contig 15406 bp, 12 predicted proteins | sample RifGroA2_FD_183992 | JGI IMG/M metagenome (GOLD analysis project Ga0209211, IMG submission 183992) | Groundwater microbial communities from Rifle, Colorado, USA - Groundwater A2 (SPAdes) (version 2) | ecosystem: Environmental > Aquatic > Deep subsurface > Groundwater | place: Rifle, Colorado... | reverse complement strand
ACTGTGGGCATGACGGGAACCACGATAAGATTTGATATCTTTGAGACGCTTGATGTTACCGGAAATCTCACGCTTGAGATCGCCTTCGATCCGCATTGATTCTACAATCTTACGAATGCGAGCTTCTTCATCAGCCGAAATTTTATCAGCTTTAGAAGCCGGGTCCACCTTGGCCTCAGCCAAAATCTTTTGAGCTAAAGGCCGACCAATACCATAGATACTGGTCAGGGAAATATCTAAACGCTTGCCATTGGGGATGGTAATACCAGAGATACGCATATTTAGGCTTGTTTTTGTTTATGACGTGGTTTATTGGGGCAAATAATATAAAGATGGTCGCGTCTTTTGACCATCTTACATTGCGCACAACGCTTTTTAATAGTGGATCGTACTTTCATCAGAATAAAAAATTAGGTAAAAAAGAATTTTACAGGCGGCGCATAATCCGCCCTTTACCACCATAAGGGTCGAGAATCAAAGAAACTTTGTCACCTACCAAGACTCGAATGCGATTGAGGCGCATCTTGCCAGAAAGATAGGCTAGTATTTCCTTTTCGTCTGGATTCTCTATTTTTACCTTGAATAGTGTATTTGGCAGGGCCTCAATGACGACGCCCGGAACCAGCTCTTCCCCCTTAGAGGAAAGTGTGTTGTTTTCACTCATTTGTTTACCAAAATGTATAGTAGCAAATTATAGCCCTTAAAGTCAAGGGATTAAGCCTTCTTGGCCACCTTGTCTATTTCAATAATCATTCTATCCTTATTCTGGGGGAAAGTCCAGAGCCAAGGCGGGAAAAAGACGACCCGGACCTGCCCGATAGAATTAAATTCTGGCCAGACTTTTTCGGCCTCGCTTCGGCTCTTGCCAGCTAGACGCTCTTTGACTTTATTTTGATCAAAAGTCCAAACGACGTTACCCGTTCCATCTAGACTAAAGGAGATTTTAGTGGTCTTGGCTAGGTCTAAAATATCTTTGTTTTGAAGGGCAAATTCCAAAGAATCAAGATTGGTAATTTCGACCGGGGTGTTGTCATAATTTGGAATCAATTTTTGAGCAAAATAAACAGCTAGAGCCGTGCGCTTGAAAATGATGCCAGATAGACTGGCTTTAACCGCCACATAAGCTTTATCAGCGGGCAAAGTCGTATCGTTGACGACCTGATCCTCATAACTGATTTTAATGGCATCAGTAAACAAGATGTATTCAGCTGGAACGTCTTGTTTGGCCTTGATAATCAAGCGATCGCGCAAAATTTTCTGTAAGTCAGCCCGGTTTTTATCCAAATCAGCTTGTGACACCTTACGAATAGTGCCGACAAAACCACCAGTCATATTAGTCTTAGAGCGACCAAAAACGGTTTTAAATTTGGCCGTGCCAGCAAAGCCCGGAATAGTAAAATCAGTAGCTGTTCGATTGTATTCAGCTCCAGCTTTGTCTGCCACTAGGGTAGCCAAAATCGAGCCGGTGATGACAGTGGTACCTTTCTTGACTCCAGCCGGCACGGTGATAGCTTCCTTTAAGCGATAAATCTTGCCATCCGGAGATTGGAAGCGAGTATTGATGACCAATTTTTGCTTGACAGTATTCTGGTTGTAAACAACAATCTGACCTTCAGCCTTTTTTTCGATTTTTTCTTGGCCAGAGGCATTAACTAGCCGTTTTTCACTATCTTCTACCTTGGAAATGGTATCGTAAGTTAAAATAGAAGCCGTCGTGCTACCCGTTCCACCCTTGATGGCATCTTCCACCCCACTCAAGAATAGACCACCTTGCTTAGGAGTAACAAAGATCGTGGCCTGACCAAAAAACATCCCCAAAACTAGCACCAATAAAGCTCCCACTGCCACCACAACCAAACCGAGGTTAACCCATTTACGCCATTTTAGCGGTCTCCGAGAGACCGCCCTAGACCAATCATCAGCGGAGTTAGTATTTTTAATATTATCTCTGGCGCCACGATAGATTTCTTCAATCTCATCAGCCCGACTAATTTTTTTATCAGATGACACAGTATTTTTTGAAGATTTTTTAGGAGTAATATCTTTCATCCCGTTAGAGATAGGACGCGGACGATTGCCCGTTACCTATCTTAATTAATATAGCTGTTAAAAATGATTTTGTCATGTCGATTCATTCTTTGTGGCGTCCGCTATCTCTAACGGGATTCATCCCTCTCTTTTAGAAAAAACTGGCGCAACTAAATTGAGCAAAGGCGAAGCACCTGTAAACATTGTAGTTTTTATTGGTGATGAATTCAAGAGGGCGGTGATAGTGGATAAATTAAAATATTTTTTATTGATGACAATCTCCTGCAGGGATGGGTCTTTAATGAAATCTTGGATGAAAAGGGCCGATAAATCATCGCCCAATAAATAGATGGTCGGGAAAACAAAAGTGGTAGCGGAAACAGCTTTGAAAGCTTCCAAAAAATATCCGAGCCAAGCTTGGCGTTCTTTGGCGATGACAGCTTCAAATTTAACTCGCGCCGGATCGGCCAGTTTGTTTTGGAAATAAAGATTGATCGTCGAGCTAATCTCAGCTGGCACGGTGCCGAGACTGTCAGCTAAACTGCGACGCATGAAATTGAAACCGTAAGGAAAAGAAAAATGGGTGATCAGGGCCCGATCATGAACGACCGCCAGATCAGTAAACTCCCCACCGGCGTCAATAATCAAATAGTCATCGCGATCGTTGCCAAGAATAGCATCTAGCCCCAAAAAAGCGGCCGCAGGGAAAGTATGGAAACGAATTTTCTCCTGTTGAGTACCGGCGGTGATGGTTTTTTCAATGGCCGACAAAATTTGAGCCGAACCATAACTCAGACCATGCATTAGTTTCAGATTTTTAGTTTTTAAGCCTAGACATTGGGCTACCGCGTAGCCGTTTAGTTCGGCGGTGAAGATGTCATTTTCAATCAAGCGATTAGTATCGCCAACCAATTGAGTAAACAGTGGTGGCTGGTCAGCCATAAACTCCTTCACCGAATCCGCCATCAGCTGGTCAATCATTTTTTGACTGACGACAAAAGGCTGATCCTTGGCCACCTCGATAGTTTTAATGCCATTGATAAAAAGCGGGGCCGGTAAAATACAGTGATAGGAGGTGGGTTTAACGGCGGAAGATTTTTGTAACTCGGTTAGAACTTCGGCCAAGCCCTGATAGATGGCAGAGCTAAAGTTTTCAATACTATCACGAGCCGAGCTGGTCAAATCTTTTTTAGCCGAAAAAACAATCGCCCCGTCGACAGCGATGGCGACTTCGATGCCACCACTACCAATAGCAATCAAGCCGGTAGGCAAAATTGCCTTTTCTTTCTTCCCCCCAGAGAAAAAGTTCATGGGGTAATTATAGCACGGGGCCAGTAGTAAGTAGAAAAGTAATAAGTAGTAAGTTGGGGATAAAGATAATGCAAAGTTCAAAATTCAAAGTGCAAAATTACAATTAACAATTTAAAGATTTTCTATATATAAAAAATTGAACCAAGAGAACAACGGAAATCAAAGAACCTGCAGTTTGAGGGATAAAAAGAAACCAATCATGTTTAGACCAACCATAAGCAGACCAAGCGCTATATGCAAAAAATATAATTATAAAATAAACTAGGGACAGACCAGAACAAGATTTTCTCTTGTAATTTTTATATGCTTGAGAAACTAACCCGATAAATACGAGAATTATCGTGAGAACAGACGCGATAAGACCAAATATTTCCATTTTATTATTCTAGTACTGCCTTAATTCTCCTCACCCCGGCGGCGATAGCCTCTTCCTTAGTAATTTTAAAATATCCGAGGTCGGCAGTGTTAGTAACATGAGGGCCGCCGCAGAACTCAGCGCTGAAATCGCCGATTTTATAAACTTTGACCATGTCGCCGTATTTGGATAGGTCAAAAGACAGAGTGGTGACAATATTTTTGGCTTCTTCTTTTGGCAATTCGAGCATCTCAACCGGAATTTTTTCGCCAATTTTTTGATTGACTAAGTCTTCTACTGCCTTTATTTGGTCGGTAGTTAGTTTTTCTGGCCAATTAAAGTCAAAGCGCAGGCGTTCGGTCGTAATATTGCTACCCTTTTGGACGATATCAGCGCCGAGGACTTGGCGTAGAGAAGCTAAAAGCAGGTGAGTAGCGGTGTGATATTTGGTTTCCATCTCACCCGTACCAGCTAGTCCCCCTTTGAATTTTTGTTCAGCGCCAGCTTTGGAGAGTTCTTGGTGTTTAGTCAGTTCAGTCGAAAAACCACTCTCGTCTACGGTCAGACCTTTTTCAACAGCCAATTCCCTAGTAATTTCTAGTGGAAAACCATAAGTCGAAAACAAAACAAAAGCTTGCTCGCCCGAAATATTACCTTGATCTGCGAGTTTAGAAAATTCTCGCAAGCCTTTTTCTAAAGTTTGACGAAATTTATTTTCTTCGGCGCTGATTGCTTCTATTATTTTAGTTTTATTGTTCACCATTTCGATATAAAAATCACCGTACTGAGCAATAACTTGCTCCGCCAAGGTGACCAGCGATCCATCTGGCAAGCCAATCTGATCGGCAAAACGCACCGCTCGACGCAAAAGTCGACGCAGAACATAACCGCGATCGGTATTAGAAGGTAGAGCGCCATCAGCAATCATAAAAACAGCTGAGCGGAGATGGTCAGCCACGATACGTTCGGCTTTGAGATCGGTTTTTTGAGCGCTAGATCGAATAGTGGTCATCAGAGGAGCAAAAAGATCGGTATCATAAACATTATTTTTACCCTGCAAAACCATGGTCAGACGTTCCAGACCGGCACCGGTATCGACATTTTTCTGAGCCAACTTGCCGATCACTTGGCCATCTTTCTTCTCATATTCCATAAAAACATCATTCCAGATTTCCACCACATCACGCTTACCATCGGCTGATTGATATTGTTCTAAAGTTAAATCACCCAGGCCCGCTTCAGTCACATCATAAAACATCTCGGAATCAGGACCACAAGGGCCATTGCCACCAGGGCTCCACCAATTGTTTTCGGCTGGTAAATAAAAAATCCGATTGGCCGGCACCCCGACAGACTGCCAAATTCGAGCCGATTCTTCGTCACGCGGGGCACCTGTCCTGAGCGATTCTGGAGTCGAAGGATCGTCGCCGGCAAAAACTGTCACATAGAGACGCTTGGGGTCTAGACCGAAGCCTTCATTTTTATCGATCAATAAATCCCAACTCCATTTGATCGCTTCTTCTTTGAAATAAGCGCCGAGCGACCAATTACCGAGCATTTGGAAAAAAGACAGGTGAGTATTGTCACCAATGTCATCGATATCAGTGGTACGGACACATTTCTGAACATCGGCCAGCTTATCACCAGCGGGATGCTTTTGGCCCAAAAGATAGGGCACCAGAGGTTGCATACCAGCGGTGTTAAAAAGAACCGAGGGATCATTCTCGGGGATTAGGGGGGCCGAAGGAATAATCACGTGTCCCCTGTCAGCAAAAAATTTTAAAAAACGATCACGGATTTCGTTGGAAGTCATAGGGATAATTTATCATATCTGACCCATTTGCTCAAATTTAGACTTTTTTTAATCAATATAGCAATAAGCAACGACCGCACCTTATTGCTATATAAAAATAAGGCACTATATAAGGTGTCATTTTTAATCTATTTTATGACGCCACCTCCCAAACAAACGTCTCCATCATAAATCACGACAGACTGGCCGGGGGCAGGAGAAGTTACCGGCTCGGTAAAAATTACTCGCCACTGCCCGTTCTCCCCTTCTCGCAACTGACAAACCGTCAAAGCTCCACGGTGACGTAAACGAGCGTTGTAGATCTTGGCAGTTGTAGGTTTAGCTGTTACCAACCAATTAATTTTTTCCAGGGCAATCTCTCCCACCTCTTCCGATGACCCAGACAAGGGGATAGTCGAAACGGTCAAAACATTGTTAGCAAGATCCTTGGTTACAATATAGTAAGGTTTCTCGTCATTTGAGTGTTGATAAATAGTAAAACCGTGCCGTTCGCCGATCGTAAACAAGTAGACCCCATCATGCTCGCCCACGACTTCCCCTTGTTCATTTCGAACCTCACCCTTTTTCACCCCAATTTTCTCGCGTAAGAATTTTTTAAAATCGAAATCGCCAACAAAGCACAGCCCCTGACTGTCGGGCTTGTCGGCATTGGCCAGGCCGAATTTTTTGGCCAACTTCCTCACCTCGTCTTTTTTAAGATCACCCAAGGGAAAAAGGATTTTTGATAGTTTTTTCCTATCGATTGCCCACAAAAAATAGGTCTGATCCTTTTGCTTATCAGCACTTTGGCAGAGCTGATAATTGCGATGCAAATCTACGAATGCATGCGAATATAACGAATGAGCACTTGCGTTCCTATTCGTAGATTCGAGTATTTTATTCGTATTATTCGCATCGAGTATGTTTTTAATTTTGGCATAGTGTCCAGTGGCCACAAAATCAGCGCCGTGAGCCACAGCCCAAGAATAGAAGGCCCCAAATTTTATTTGTTGATTGCACATTACATCCGGATTAGGGGTTCTGCCGGCCCGATACTCAGTCAACATATAGTCGACAACCGCTTGTTCGTATTCTTTTGACAGATCAATCGTATAGAGCGGAATATCTAGCATGGCGGCGGCCGTAAAAGCGGAGCGACGCTCTTGACGCCAAGAACAGTCGCCACCGATTTCAATTTTAATAAAAATCCCCACCACAGAATAGCCCCTAAACCCCTTCGGGGTCGGGCGACCAAATAATTTTGAAAAATTATTTGGTTTAGCTTGCTTGAGCAAAGCCGCAGCAACGGAAGAATCTACCCCGCCTGATATACCGACAAATACTGTCTGATTCTTTTTTATCATATTGAAAGTTAGAGGATATTACCACTCGGAACAGTAATTTTCAATGGCCAATAACCAATTTTCAATCAATGACCAATGATAAAATTATCAAAAAAAACTGCCAATCAAAATACTTTTAAATTTAAAAATTGCTAATCCGCCAACTGGCGGAGAAAATTCATTGTAAATTGAGAATTGACAATTGATCATTGAAGACTACAACGACCACAAATTTCCTAAAACAAAAAAAATACCTAATCTACGATGTTCTATCTTTTAGCTAAAAGCTTTTTGTAAATTTCAAAGGTGGCGCGAATATCCGCTAGAGCCGAGTGAGCTTTCTCATTTTCGACACCAAAATACTTGGCCAAAGCACCGAGATTGAAACGCTCTAAGGCCTCATCATCATGATGTTTAGCAAAAACCATTGAAATTAAATCCAAACGTTGAAAATGCATCCGGTTGACAACGCCCGTTTTAGCAAAAGCTTCCTTGAGAAAACTCCAATCAAAAAAAACATTTTGGCCGACCATCACACAGTCCGCGGTTTTATCCGCAATAATTTGCATCACCGCTTTGAGATCGGCGGCAAAGAGCCATTCCATATCATTGTAGCCGTTGATGCGCAAGGCTTCCGGCTCGGCCGTTTCCAGATGCTCTGGTTTAACCTTGTATTCAAATTCCTCAATCACTTCAAACAGACGTTCGCCACTAGGACCAACACTTTGACGAACAATAATACAACCAATCTCAATAATCTCATGGCGATCAGGATCGAGACCGGTAGTTTCCAAATCAATAAAAGCCAAGTTACGCTTGCGCATGGGTTATTAGTTAGTTAGTAATTATCCGCCCAGATACTTCTTTTTATTGACTAGATGTTCCTCATAAGTATCAGCGTAATGCATCTTACCTTGTTTATCAGAAAGATAAAAGACATAAGTGCTATTCTCAGGATAGAGAGCGGCGAGAATCGAATCAATGCCAGGATTACTAATCGGGCCGGGTGGTAGCCCGGCATAACGGTAGGTGTTATAAGGCGAATCAACCTTCAAATCTTTTTTGGTCAAAGTAAAAGTATTTTTATTCATAATATAAGGAAAAACCGCATCAACTTGCAATTTCATACCGGAAACAATCCGCCGCCATAAAATCCCCGAAATCAATTTTTTGGCTTCGTAATTTTTAGCTTCTTCTTCCAACAACGAGGCCATAGTTAAAATCTCATTTTCACTTTTTCCCGATTCGGCAATAACCGTTTGTAAAGGTTGTATCTTTTCCAGATAAACAGAATGGATCTGCTCAATAATCTGATCTGTCGAAGCCAGTGGTGAAATATAGTAAGTCTCGGGGAAAAGCTGGCCCTCCAAATCTTTAGCCTTAATGACAAATTCTTTGTCATTAAAATTAGCCAGCGCTTTTTTCAAAATTAAAGCAAACTCATTATTAGTCGCCCCCTCAGGAAAAGTCACTTTGACCATTTCCACGCCATAGTCCCCACGACGTAGTTGCCAGACAATTCTCACCATATTGCGCGGATAGGCAAAGAGGTAGATGCCGGTTTTAATATGTTTATCAGAGCCACTCAAGCGCATCAGAGTAGTAAAAATAGCCTTGGAACGGATGATTTTATTTTGATACAGCTGATCGGTGACGATGGGCAAAGATGACCCCTTCTTGATTTCCAACTGAACACCCTTTGGTGGTAAAGTCTGAGGTGAAGTCACTAAAACAAAAACGGTCAATAAAATAATTACCACTGAAATCAACCAAACGTATAAATGTTGGCGGTTGGCTCGGTCTTTTATTTCCAGCTGATCATGATTAGGATCAATTTGAATGGTATCAATATTTTTTTTCATTATGAGGGTGAGGGTCTGTTTTAGGCTAATATTAGATGGGCAAATTGACTGGTGGTTCGCCACGCTTGGAAGGAATGCGTTGCAAAGTCGGTGTAGTAGCGACAGAGCCTGGAAAGTGAAAGATGGTCGCTATTTCCTCGGTCGTCAGGAGCATTGGCTTTTTGCTGGCCGGCGGATAAAAATAAGCCCGCTGGCAATAATATTTGAAATGTTTCTTCTTTAACCGGTTACTGCGCCAAGAAAAAGGATCTTCCCAAAAATAATCAAATCCAGTCATGAGCGACGGCTTGAGACTGTTCAGCCGATCATCTTTGTTGGAACCGAATTGGCGAAAAGCGGAATTAAGGCCAACCCCGATTTGAGGCTTGATCCCCTCCGTGGCTACATAGAGAGTGCGCATGCCGACATCAAAGCCCATTTTACCGAGATTGCGTTCGACTGAATCAAGCAGAGCTTTTTCACCAGGCGAAGCAGAAAACTTGATCCAACTACTCATATCGGCGGTTTCCAGGTTACGCTTCATCAATTCATCGACAATTTTAAGTCCGTCTTTTTTCCAAGACTTCTTGGAAGCCATAATCATAATTTGAATCCAAATCTGTTCGGTCGGCTTAATCGAAGATAAAAATTCCAGCAAGGGAGTCAGTGGATCAATCTTGAATTCTTCCTTGGGGTCTTTTTCCGATTCAAAATCAACATAGGTTTTAATCGGATAAACATCATCTTTATTTAATTTAAATTCCCAAGATTTTACATCCCAAGAGGAACCTGACAGACCGTAGTTAACATCACGAACATAATCATAAGCCACTTCCGCCACCTCCACCTCTGGATACTGCGAGTAGATTCTGGACTCAACAATATTTCTAAAAAATTTGGGAATCTGAAAATAAAAATGGATCTGCCCGCCGATGGAAACCAGCTCGAGGGAAAAATAAGCCCGAATAGTACCACCGACAAAACGATCGATTAGCGTTCCTTCATAAGACTGAGAAAAAACTTCCAGTAAAAGCTCCATCGCTTTTGGCGATTTGGTGATCTCTTTTGGAATTTTGACTTCCAATAAAACCCGCTCTTCATTGTGAATATAATTGGATCGAATATAACGCAGATAGACTTCCCAAAAAACAAACGTGGTCATAATCGGCAACCACACAAAAGACCACTCCAAAAAGCCAAGTAGTAATCCCCCAAAAGCTTGTAGAAAAAATTCAATCATACAAAAACGCTCTCTCAATTATACTCGAGAGAGCGTTTTTGGACAACATTTTTAGCTAATTAGACAGTAGTATAACGTCCGTCTTTGGTCTTTTTAAATAGTTTTGGATTTTGCAAATTGACTAGAATGGTATTTTCTTTGACGTGACGTTCTTTCAAAACTTTAGTGATAACTTCTTCACGGGTTAAGGCACCATTTTTCTTGACCAGGGAGCGAATAACATCGGCCACCGTTCCTTTGGAATAACCCCACTCGACTAAAGCATAGAGACCGCGACCAACAAGGACAAAACGATCGTCTTTAATCAATTCGTTGTGACAGGTGGCTGAATGAGCTTTACGACCGAAATGTTTAGCGATGGCTTTGGCCACTTCGGAGAAATGCATTGGGGAGCCATTTTGGCGTAAAACCAGATAAGCAAAATCTCGAATCCCGCGCATTTTGACATTAGGCGACTTGACCAAACCCCATTCGCCCAGAGGATTTTGGGATAATTGTTTGGAGATGTTTAACCAGCGTCTAGCCAAATCAGCCAATTTAGGATCATCCGTCACATCTTTGAGCTCAGTTAGAAAACGATTCAACAGTTCTGCTTCGGACAGAAGATCAGCGTCGCTTAAATTCTGGCATAAGTTATCGAGAGAGATTTGGACTCGATCAGCCAGACTTCTGTCGGTCGTCCAACGATGATGAAAACTGTTGTCTTCTTTTAATTTGAAAAAGGCGTCGCTGACTACCAAAATAAAGTGAAGGTGATTTTTAGTGGAAGCGTCTTTGGTGATAAAATCTAAGAAGCTTTGTTCGTGAACAATACCACCAAAATCATCCATTTTCTTTTTTAATTCCAAAAAAGCTGGCTCTTCAGGATTGTAATTTTTGGACTTTTTGATCGCCGTAATGCCAAAATTCTCGATCTGACGGACCCGCTCACGAGTAATCTTATAGACCGAACCGATCGATTCGAGAGTGGATCGGTCAGTGCTAGCCCCCAAGCCATACCGGCGAATCAAAACCTCGCGGACGCGGGGCTGGAGAGGAAGCAAGAGCTTCTTGGTAATATCCTTCGGCTTAAAATTAATAGTTTCTTTTACCATGTTTTATTTATTTCTATCACTAATCTATAAATAAGTCAATAGTTAACCCAAAACGATGTTAATAAGCTTGTCAGGAACATAGATAATTCTAACGATTTTTTTATCATTTGTCCACTTTTTGATAGTGGGTAAAGCTAGGGCTATTTTTTTAACTTCATCCTCCCCCACCCCCTTAACGATTTTAAAACTGTCGCGCACTCGGCCGTTGATCGAGACCATCATTATCAGATCATCGGCCATTATTTTTTTCTCATCAAAAACTGGCCACGAAGCCTGATGAACCGATTTTTTACCATCAAGTTTTAGCCATAATTCTTCGGCTAAAAAGGGCGTAAAGGGAGCCAAGATTTTCAAGAAATCCAGCATTACCGTCTGAGGAATAATCAAGATTTTGTCCAAATAATTGGCAAAAATCATCATCGTCGAGATAGCGGTATTGAAATTAAAAGTTTCAATGTCGGTGCTAACTTTTTTGATAGTCTTGTGAAATTCACTTTCCAATTCTGATGGCATTTCACCCACAGATGAATCAAGTTCAACTTTTTTTGCTAGTCGCCAAACTTTTTCCACTAAACGCCGACAACCAATCATATTGTCAGTGCTCCAAGATTTTGACAGCTCAAAAGGCCCCATAAACATCTCATAGAGACGGAGGGTATCAGCGCCATAAAGTTTGACCATATCATCGGGATTAATGACATTACCCCAACGTTTGCTCATTTTACGGCCATCCTCACCTAAAATTAACCCCTGATTTTTTAATTGGTGAAAGGGCTCGGCGGTGCCAACTAAACCAAGATCAAATAAAAACTTGTGCCAAAAACGAGCATAGATCAGGTGGCGAGTGGCATGCTCCACTCCGCCGACATACATATCGGCTGGCAACCACTGGTCTAGTTTTTTCTTGTCGGCTAAAGATTTTTTATTTTTGGGATCAATGAAGCGTAAATAATACCAAGACGAACCAGCCCACTGGGGCATGGTGTTGGTCTCACGTTTGGCCGGACCGTCACAAACCGGGCATTTAACATTGACCCATTTGGCAATATCAGCTAGGGGTGATTCGCCAGTGCCAGTCGGGGCATAACTTTTTACTTTTGGTAGGACGACTGGCAAATCTTTTTCAGGCACCGGCACCAAACCACATTTACTACAATGAATCATCGGAATCGGTTCACCCCAATACCGCTGGCGGGAGAAAACCCAGTCTCGCAATTTATATTTAGTCACATTTTTACCACGAACAAATTTGGTGATTTGTTTTTTAGCCACCACGCTAGTCAGGCCAGAAAATTGGCTAGAGTTAATCAAAACCCCATCACCAGTGAAAGCTTCTGTCGAAACATCCTTGATAATTTTTTCATTCGGCTCACCTAAAATTGCTCGATCCCAAATAACCGGCTTAATTGGCAAATTAAATTTCTGAGCAAAGGCCAGATCACGAGCATCATGCGCCGGCACGGCCATAATCGCTCCAAAACCATAATCCGGTAAGACATAATCAGCGACGAAAACTGGCAACTTCTCGCCAGTGGCCGGATTAATTACTTGGACATCTTCCAGAAGCACCCCGGTTTTTTCTTTGCCTTCAGAGGTCCGCTCAACTTCGGTTCGTTTAATCGATTGAGAAACATAATCTTCGACCTCGAGCCAATTTTTAATTTTTAATTTTGAATTTTTAATTATTGGGTGTTCCGGTGCTACCACCATATAAGTGGCACCAAAAAGAGTATCGGGGCGAGTGGTAAAAATTTTTAACTTATCGAGAAGATGGTCGAGGACCACCGGCTCGACTCGGCCACAGGTGTGAGACTTTTCCGCCTCAAATTCAATCAGCTCCCCACCGAGATTTTTGTGCATCACGCTACCCTGATGATCACCAATGACGCTGTCGGTCAGATCACGCAAGATTTTAATTTCGCCGGCGTTAGCTTTGATTTTAGCCAAATCAAATTTCCAATCAAAAAAGATTTTTAGCGGTAGGGCTCGATTTTCTTTTTTAGCATCCGGTTCCATTAGGCCAGAAACCAAAACCGTTTTGGCAATCGGTGACGATAGACGTTCCAGAACTTTCAGGGCAATAACCGTGCCCAAACTATGCCCCACCAAAACGGTATCGCTATCAAATTTAACGTTTTTCAAAACATGATCGATTTGATCGTCGAGTTTTGGCAGATAAGAACTAGGTAAATCCAGCGCCGTCACCTGGTGGCCGCGTTTTTTGAGTTCATTTTTTAGCCAAGGGAAAAAGGTGCCCTTGGAGCTACTCTTAAACCCGTGCAAAAGGACGTAGTGACGCCTGTGAGCAATTGGGAAATCAATTTCCGCCCCTTCGCTCCGGCCAATCCAATGACGTTGGGCTTCTTTCACAGACTCAGGCCAATTAAGACCATCAAGATCTGACAACAGTCGGTCGGCATAATCGGTAATCTTCAACACCCACTGACGCATTGGCTTTTTTATCACTTCTGAACCACAACGCTCACACTTACCATCCTCGAGGTCTTCATTGGCCAAGCCGGTCTGACAAGAAGGGCACCAATTAATCGGCTCAAATGATTCGTAGGCTAAACCTTTTTTGTAAAGCTGAAGAAAAATCCACTGAGTCCAGCGGTAATACTCAGGATCAGTGGTATCAATCTCTCGATCCCAGTCGTAAGAGAAGCCGATCAGTTTGAGCTGGCGACGGAAATTATCGATGTTCTTCTTGGTCGAAATGGCCGGATTAACTTTATTCTTAATGGCATAGTTTTCCGCCGGTAGGCCAAAAGCATCCCAACCCATCGGGTGCAGGACGGAAAAACCTTTCATTCGCTTGTAACGACTATAAATATCAGTGGCCGTATAACCCTCGACATGGCCCACGTGGAGACCTTCGCCCGAAGGATAAGGAAACATGTCCAGGACGTAGCATTTGGACTTGCCTTGCCCTGAGTTTTTTATCGAAGGGTCAGTTTTATAGAGATTATTTTTCTCCCACTCTTTAGCCCATTTTTTCTCGATCTTTAAATGATTGTAAGATGCTTGCCCACTTAAGTTTTGTTTTTCAAAATTTTGGTGGGTCATTTTTTTGGCTGAAGTTTTAACTAATTTTTTAGAAGTCTTCATGGATGATTTTCCAAAGAATGAGGATTTAATGCTTCAAATACTAACACTAATTAAAAAAATATCCAAATGGAAACGGGGAGCGAGTTTTGAAAAAACTTGCTCCCCGTTGAACTCTTCACAGATCGATTTGAACGCGATCAACACGTTCTGTCCCATCGGCTTGATTCCGGTAATAGAGCCTCGTCTTGTTAAAGCCGGTGGCCAAAAGTTCTTTCCCAATCTCGTCCATTGCCCCCAGGCCTAATTCTTCTGCTGGACTACCCTTGTCGGCGTCGACAGACAAGACGATATCCCGATCAGACTTGGAAAAGTTGACGGGTACGAGAACGCCTTGATAACAAAAAAAGAACTTGATCATAATACAAACCCCTCTTGGTTGTCTGAGCTGAGGATCACAACAAAGAAACTCTGGCCAAACAATAACTAAAAATTACAGGAAGTCAATTCCTAATCCTGAAACTTTTTGATGGCCAAAGTGATGAGCGCGACTAAAGCTAGAGCGAGAATAGTGACGCGCAAGTACTCCTGCATCGCCGACCAGTAGCGAATCGAGGCGATGATGAATGACAGGACACCACCAAACGATAGGCCCAGCGATACCGCCATGTTAAATGATAAGAAGAAACCGGCCGTTAACGAGAGAACGCCTAGAACCACCAGCACCAAGAAAACATTGCGATTATAGAGATCTCGCGCCTCTTGATATTTTTTCTGGCAAGTAAAAGTTTGGTCACAATAACCCTTGGTCAAAACTTGAGCCGGAATGACGACAGTCTGACCATCAATATTAGGTACAACTTTTTCCGCTGGACCTTCGTTCCAAGCCCCACCGACAGCTAAGCAGGCCTTCTGGTTAGTCGGCTGAATATTAACCTGTTTTTGCTGGCAAAAATTCTCATACTTTGGTTCGACATAGACCAAACTGGTCGCGTAGTAGAAAAAGAGGTTGAGAACAATGACAATCCCAATCGTCAAAGCCCACCTCAAAATAGGAATGTTTTTTATAATATTTTTTAGCTACTAATTAAGCTGTTAATTTTTAGTCACCCTTATTTTAACACAGAAAGCGATTGGCCCAAAATGATTTTCCGTTCTAGGTCCCGTTTGGCGAGCACCGTAGAGTGCCATCGCCAAACGGGGTTTGTTTTTTTAGATTTTAAACTCTATAACCCCAGTAGTATAATCTCACAAACTCGATTTACTACGGGGCAGGCATCCCCATCTTTAAGTGCTTTAGATTTTAAACTCTATGACGTCCCCATCTTTGACCACGTAATCCTTTCCTTCCGTTCGA
>Ga0209211_10007406_pt1 | contig 15421 bp, 21 predicted proteins | sample RifGroA2_FD_183992 | JGI IMG/M metagenome (GOLD analysis project Ga0209211, IMG submission 183992) | Groundwater microbial communities from Rifle, Colorado, USA - Groundwater A2 (SPAdes) (version 2) | ecosystem: Environmental > Aquatic > Deep subsurface > Groundwater | place: Rifle, Colorado... | reverse complement strand
TTCAGCTCCATGTTCTGCCCGATATAATACATGCTTCCTTCAACCGCTCCGCCTTGCGCAAGAATGAGGTGCCTTGCAATCAGGGTGATATTCTTGCCTACGACATTGTTAATCAGTATGGTTCCCCCAACGGCGCCGCGCACATTTCCATGAACGCTCCCATTGATAATAATATCCGCCGTACTCATGGCAATCAAGTCGCCTTTAATTGTGCCGTTCACCGTAATCTTTTGCGCCGTTACAATAACATCATCCTCAAAGGTTCCATTCAGCTGAACGTCTTTTCCATACGCCCAGAACATTTTTTCAATCACCTTGCCTTTCGGAACAGTGATGTCCTGTAAATTCGTTTCAAGGACGGCGTGCACGCCGGGAGCCGCAAAAAACAAAATTGCGAAAGTCGTTGCGGTTATCGCGGCTACAAAATATTTCTTTTTCATACAGTATGAAGAGTAGAGCAACATCCGCCCGTGGCGGGTGAAGGCTTAAAATTGAAAATTTTTACACTTTCTTTATTTATTATAGTACAAATTTAACAAGAGCGCTTCTTTGCCATCAGCATGCTGTTTCGCGCGCTCCACCAGTGCGCTTGTTTGCCCTGTTTTATGTAAAAAGATTGTTCAACAACCAACCCTGCCTGTTTTGCCAAATGAAGCAGATCGCCTAAACGAAACGCGTAATAATAAAGCGGCATGTTTTCATCCCCAAATAAAGTCATCACGTCTTGTAATCCGCGTCCCTTCAACGCGCCATGGCATTTTTTGGAAAACAGATATTTCCACACGCTTTTGCCTTGTATCGTCAATCGCCACAGGTTCCAGTTCATCATTAAAAGCTTCCCTGACGGCGCAAGCACCCTCGCTATCTCTTTCATCGCCTTCAGCCGCACAGCAGGGCTTGGAAGATGATGCAAAACCGCAATACAAAACACATATTCAAAATAATTATCCGTATACGGAAGCTCGCGCACGTCTGCCTTCAAAAATTCCGCATTTACCCCGCGCTTTTTCGCGCGCTCGCGCGCATACTCTAACAGCTTTTCACTTGTATCTATCCCACAATAAGAAACATCCATCCCCTCAAAAAGGTCTACAAGCCTGCCGTTTCCGCACCCCGCGTCAAGAACTTTTACGCCCGCTCTGATGGCCATTTCTCGCGTGAAGCTCGAAAGATCGCTCCATACGCAGTTTCGCGACACAGAAAAACTCTCGGCAATTGCATTATAAGAAGCCGTATTCTGTTTGATAATTGCAGTTGCGTGAGCGTTCGTCATCTGCCTGCATGAGATAGGTTTAGCTGGCGCTTTTTGGAGCGGCAATTAACTCGATAATCGGGGGGTAATTTACAAGCACCCCCCTTGCCTGCATAAAATTTTTTCAACAAACCCAAGCATATCATAGGGAAAATTTTAGTCAATTGAATCCGCGTAAGCTTGTATATGCTTGAACATTCTTGTCAAGAAAGATGTTTTTTGTTATCTTTATGGAGTAATTGCGATGAGGGCGCATAGCTCAGTTGGTTAGAGCGCGTCACTGATAATGACGAGGTCCATGGTTCAAATCCATGTGCGCCCACCAAATTTTATCAAATGCCGAGGTAGCTCAGTGGTAGAGCACATGACTGAAAATCATGGTGTCGGCAGTTCGATCCTGCCCCTCGGCACCACTCTCCATTTTTTGAGAAGGGTACTTACACAAAACATGTTCACGTGAATAATCACGTGTTTAAACACTTGACAGAGTATTTGTTTCGCCTTAAAATCATTACATGCTCAAACAACCAACTTTAACAAACATCATTCCAATAAGCGACTTGCGCAAGAAATTTGGTGACATAGAAACTGCCTTGCCGCACGTTGGCTATTTTATCCTCACAAAAAATGGGAAGCCATTCGCTACCTTAACCGCTACACTTGAAACAAAAAAGGCAGTTACTCAAAAATTTGCCGGTGCGTTTAAACAACTTGGTCTTGACAATGATCGTATTTGGGGAAAAAGCATGAAACGAACATCGCGGAAAGCAACTATCAAATTATGAAAGCTTATTTTTTAGACACCTCAATCATTATTGATTACTTAAGGGGAAAGGAGATGAGCGTAAAGATGGTTGATGATCTTGATGGTCCATTAACCTCCGGCTTTATTTGTTTAGCTGAACTTTTTGAAGGAGTTTATAACTCTAAAAATGTAGAGCAAGCTCAATCGGTAGTGATAGGCTTTTTTAATGGATTAAGCCGCATATATAGTATAGATATAGAGGTTGCTGAAAAGTTTGGAGCCTTAAGAAAAGAGCTGAAAGAACGGGGAAAGGTAATAGAGGATATAGATATCCTGATTGCCTCTCTCTGTCTTGTAAATAGCCTCACTATAGTTACCCTCAACGTAAAACATTTCTCTAGGATTGAGGGTCTGAAAATAGCTGATATAAAGATAGCGCCTATCTCAAAAAAGCATGGACAATGAAAACTTGTTTAACCAAATCCAAGAATTCAAACCTCTCTCTGCTTTCTCTCTTTGCGACCGTTTGCCCCTTTTTATAGGTTCGTTAATAATCTCGTTCGCCATACAATTTCCCCATGAACAACCTCGCTCAAGAAAAAAAATGGGAAGTTTTACGCACTGAATACTTGCTCCAGCTTCCGTATTGCACGATACGAAAAGATACGTGCAAAACACTGCGCGGACATATTACGGATTATTACGTATGGGAGTCAATGGATATCGCCGAGATCGTCGCGCTTACCCCGGAAAATAAAGTAATCATGCAACGCCAGTACCGCCATCCGCACCAAGAATGGCTGTGGCAACTTCCAGCAGGAACATTTGAAAAAAACGAAACTGCCGAAAAAATGATCCGGCGCGAGCTTGCGGAAGAAACCGGATATTCCGTAGAAAAGCTCATTCTTTTAGATCAATGTTATCCTTCGCTTGCCCACATGCCGCAAAAACAATATTTTTTTCTCGGCCTTGAAGCGCGTGAAACTACGCAAAAACACTTGGACGACGCAGAAGATTTAACTGTTCATCTGGTTGATTTTCAGGAAGCGCTCGCATGGCTCGTTCAAGGAAAAATTTACTCGCTCTCCATGAAGTACGCGCTGATGCTCGCAAAAGAGTATTGCGCTCGTGTATCATAAAACAATGCGTATCAATGCTCGTTACATTCGTCTGCGGACGGATTTTTTGTTTTTATGATTCGTACTGCCACGGCTCTCATTTTTGGGTTAATCGTGAAAAGCGCCGCAAGGTACACGATGGCGCCAAAGGGCAAGGTGAAAAAAAGCGAAAAAGCGCGGAAAGGGAAAAGCAGGGCAGACATGAACAATGCCGCAATAACTGCTTTCACCAGCCCTGAAATATTTAGCCTGAACTGCGCATATCTTCGCACCATCATCCATGAAAAATACAGAATGAGCGTTTCAGAACAAAACGTCAGGAGCGACGCCGCCCAAAGAGAGTAACGCGGAATAAAGAGAAGATACAGGGTAAATGTAACGAGCGCGGTTGCAATATAATATTTCAGCATCATTTTTTGCTTTTCTAAAATCAGAATAGCGTGCGTGAAGGTTGAGCTTAAAAAAATCATGCTCGTTGCAAGCATGAGGATGGGAAAAATCGGAATTGCGCGATCATACGACTCCCCCGCGACAAGCCTTATAATCGGCTTTCCAAGCATGAACGCTCCTGCGGAAAACGGCGCCGCAATTGCCGCAAGCGTATCAAATGAATTTTGAACCATGTTTCCCAAACTTTTAAAATCGCGCTTGGCGTATAATCGGGCGAGGTGCGGCATAATGAGAAGCACAAAAAGTGGCGGAAGCGTAGAAAGCGTTTCAAGAATGCGGTAGGGAATTCCATAAATGCCCACTTCTGAAGGAGGATGAAACAGAGATAGAATGATCGTATCGGTTTTAAAATATATAAGCGTAAAAATGATTGACAAAGCAATTGGCCATGCACGCCCGGCCAATTTTTGAAAATAGGCACAATCAACGCACGGGCGAAGGCGGATGAACTTTCGGCTCAACAGCACTGAAAACGCAAGGTTCAAAAAAAACGCAAGCGTGCTTACAAGAACCATCGCAAGCACGCCCATCTTCATCCAGATAACAACAAAAACGCCGGCAAGGTTCATCATTCTGCCTACAATTTCCGAAATCGCCGCGCGCCCGGTGTTCAGGTTCTCCTGAAAAATGGTTACAAGAATGAGATTCAGCGAGAGAAAAAAGTTAGAAAAGGACATCATTAAAATGCCGAGCTTAATCGTGTGCGAGTACGGGAAAAAAGGGACCGCAATTAAAAAGAAAATAAAAATGCCGCAGTTAATGAGGCACCGAAACGTGAAGTTCAGACTGATGAGCTTTTCTTTATCTGCCCCTTCTTTGGCAATATCTTGGAGCGTGATGAGGTGAATGCCAAAATCCGTAACAACGCCGCAAAACTGAACGACGGAGAGAATAATAATAAATTCTCCAAACCGGGACGTGCCTAAATACCGGCTCATCAGGACAACCGCTGCAAACGCAAGCGCTGTACCGATGATGCGCCCCGCCGTCTGATACAGGGTATTATGAGCAATGTTTCGGGCGATGAGCATGGCAAAATGTGCATTCTTCTATTCCGTGATCTGGCGATTTTTGCCTACAATCAGTTTTAGCCCCGCCGGCACGACGGAGATTTTTACGGGCGTTTTAATTACTTTGCGCTCATCAACAGTGAGCGCGATCTCTTCGCCCTTTTCCGCAATATTAGACGTAAGGGTCATTTCAGAAAACGGAATAATGGTGTTTAAAAATGCCTTTTTTTGAAGGCGTTTATTGGCAAAGAGCCCGCCAAGAAATGTCTTTGGCGCGGCAAGCGGGGCAACAATTGCATATAAGACGCCGCTTGTAAAAGAAAGCCCGTCTTTTTTTTGAAGATGCAGTTCGGGAAGATAATTGCAGTTGCAAATCAACACGCGACTTTTTTTTTCAAGCGGGATAATTTTATATCCTTTCTCTGATTGAATCACAACATCATTTTTTTCTGCTTCTACGTAAAAGAGAAAAAGAGTTTCATTGATGCGCCCGATGTCTACCTGTGCAATCATGCGCTTAGAGAGAATGTCGCAGGACGCTTCTCCAAACGGCATGCCAATCATGTTTGCAAACCGGTGTGCGCCTTCCCCTTCAATCGGAATGTATCCAAGCGTTGCGTTCTGCTCTGCAACAACTTCAAATACGCTCGCGAGCGTTTGATCGTTTCCAACGCAAATAATATTTTGCGCCCCTTTTTTTAATGCCTCGCGCACGAATTCTTTTGCATTTTTCAAAAGGCTTAACTTTCCTATTTTCCCGCCGATGCCCATATCCATGAGCCGCGTTTCCATTCTATCCAACTCTTTGGAATATTTTGCATTCTGCAAAAAAGAGTCATAAAGATAAAAATACATAGAAAATTACGTGGCACGCTTTACTTCATCCCGAAGATGCTGGTGCGCGTCTTTTGCTTCAATTCCCATTTTTTGAGAACCCATTTTCCACGTTCCGTTAAGCACAGCTCCTTCCTGAATGATGATGCTTTTGCAGAGCACATCTCCGTTTACTTTACCCGAACTCAATATCTCCAGCTTGCCGGAAATATCTAAAGGCCCGTTCACTGTTCCGGAAATAACCGCGTTTGCCGCCTTTACCGACGCATCAACAACAGCGCGTTCGCCGATACGCAAATTTTCTGTTGTTGCAAGCGCGCCCTTCACCGCGCCTTCAATAATTACATCTCCATCGCTTGCAAATGTTCCTTCAAGTTGCACCGAGGGGCCGATAATCGTCTCCATGTCGTCTTCTTTCAAAGTATCTTTTTTAAACATGAACTAAAAAATGCGTAGATGAAAAATGCGGCGCTCCTGGCCGAATTGCTTGCACACGCATTATGAGGGGGGTTGTTTTTGAATAGATTTTTGTGCTCCTTCTGCTTGCTCTTCTTTTTTTACTTGATCTTTCTTGTGTGTCGTTACCGCGCGCTGTTTCTTCCCTTTGAGAATTCGTTTTTCGACAAGTATATTATGCACAGAAGTGGTTGGTTGCGCGCCAACGCCGAGCCAATACTGTATTCTTTCAGATTTCAGAGTGAGGGTTTCTTTTTTATGATAAGGGTCAAAATTGCCGAGAATCTCAATGTGTTTTCCATACGTATCGCGGTGTTTTTGCGTCACCACGACTCTAAAATAAGGGCGATTTTTTCTTCCGGTGCGTGCAAGTCTTATAGAAAGCATAAATAATAATAAAAATAAGGTAAACAGTAAACGTGATAATAGTAATGTAAAGCGGTGATTTCGTCAATGCTTCGCGCTCGCCGCCCTCCACGCCATATCAAACAAAACGCGCATGGTGTCCGCAATGGTTTGATCTTCAATGCGAACGACAAATAAGTTAAATTCGTGCAGACGAAACATGGCGCACACATTGCCATACAACATATTATCATTATGTATCAGTTCGCTGTCCGCAACGCGCACGCGGTACGTTGCCCCTGCGATTCGCAAAAAACTCCGCGCGATGCGCCGCGCTTCTTTTGTGTCTGCGATAATTTCGCGGCCGGTAATGCCGCGCTCTTTTATTTTTTCCGCGATGTTAAGCGACGCGTGGGGAAATAATTTTTCCACCGTTACCAAGTTTGACCACGCGCAGAAACTCTGCGCCTGCACAACTTCTTCATAAATGCGTTCAATTCCTACTTCGCCTTCCAGTATAACTACTTGCGGTTTCCCTGTTGAAGTTGCGCGGAGCGCCGCAAGTTCTGGCAAAACAGTTTCAAGTTCAGCAAGGCTGTTTCGCACGCGGCGCAAAAGCGCTTCTATATCCGTAGCGCGATAATACTGCCGTTTCCCAACCGCTGATTTTTCCATAAGCCCGCGCTTTAAAAGTTCGTCTATATACAAATAGACAGTTGGGCGTTTTAATCCGCTTTTTTGGGCGATTTGCGCAACCGACACAGTTCCAAAAGGCAAAGCCGCTAAATAAATCTTGGCGGCCTTTTCATTTAAACCAAATGATGCCATTGACGAAAAAAGATCGTTTTCCATAAAAAAAGTTTAAACAATCTGACAAATTTTGTCAATAATTCTGACGATATAAAACCACATTGATGCTTTAGTTAAGGCATTTTTGTTTAAAATTTTATACCAATTGATACTATCAATAGACAATTAACATCATAATAGTTATACTGCAATGTTTTAATAATACTCTCGCGATTAGTGGTGGGGTCATCATTATTCATGCAGGAAACATCATCTTTATGAAAAAAACATATATCATACTTGCAGTGATTATCGCGGGTTTCATCGGCATCTTTTTAGTTCTGTTTGGCATTTCCAACGCGCCTAAAACAAAAACATCAACAGAACCCCTGCGGATTGGGATCAATCCATGGATAGGGCATGGTTTGTACTATGTTGCCAAGGAAAAGGGATTTTTTGAAAAAGAGCAAATTGCTGTTGAAGTTATTCCGGTTGATGACAGCGGCATAGGAAAACAGCTCATAGCCACGAATAAACTTGACGCGCTCTCGTTGATCCATCGCTGATTAAAAATCTTTACAAATAAACAACAGGATATATGCGAGAAACAGAACTCACAAAACAATTAGAATATTCCGACTACCTTGAAGGCACAAGAAAAATTCTTGAACAAAGCAAGGCGGAAACCGAACCGTACAAGGTAACAATTCTTGGAAAAGAATTTATTGTGTATCCTAATGTTTTTTCTCCTAAATATTTCAACGATACGGAGCTGTTCGCGGAAAATCTGCCTGTCAGAAAAGGAGAAGAACTGCTGGAAATCGGTCCGGGGACTGGAGCAATTTCAATAATTGCTGTTTATAAGGGAGCGAAAAAAGTTTTAGCGATTGATATTAACCCCGATGCTGTTGTCAATATACAGGCGAACATTGCACTGCATCAGATGAAGGAGAAAACTGAGGTAAGGCAGGGATATCTTTTTACGCCACTAAAGCAAGGCGAGAAATTTGATGCCATTTTTTGGAACACCCCGTTTGGCTTTGTAGAAAATCAAGACATCTCTGATTTGGAAAAGGCAGTATATGATCCGGGCTATAGATCCACCGAAAATTTTATGAGAGAAGCAAGGGCGCATTTGAAGGAAGGCGGCAGAATTTTAATCGGCTTCAGCACCACTTTGGGCAGATTTGATTTGTTGCAAAAATTTGCGAAAGACGCGGGATTGTCGTTAAAGATGATATATGAAACGGAATCAGAAGAAACGCATCCCGTGAAGTTTGAGATATTTTCAGCTCAAGCGTAGTAACAAACCTAATGCAACAAGCTGATTAAAAATTTTCTTAAAAAATTCCTTCTTGCTCCTCCTTCTTGGTACTTTGATAATTTCCGGCAACATTCGCGTTTGCGGAAGTCATCAGAGCATCAAACACTCTGAACCTATGACAAGGGGATGAATCTTCTCTTTCATCGAAAGGAGGTGAAAACAACGAAGATTCTCCGGCAAGTTTTTTTGGCGGCGGTCGCGATTTTGGCAATAGCCGCCGCCTCCGTCTCGTCCGACAGGTTAATCGTGAAAGCCGAGAGTAATCAAGGAGGTACCCCTGTGGTAAGCCTCTTTGATTACTTTGAGAACGGGGCGAAGATTTGGACGCTTGATGCGCTCGGTTCGTCTCCCGTACTCTACGGAGGTTTCTCGTATAATTTTAGCGGATTTTCCGCCGAGTTCGTTCCCGGGTTAGTTTTTAACCGCGAAGAAAGACTCTCGCTTAAGGATATTGTCCTTGACGCGGATGTCTTTTTTGACCACGGAAGATTTTCTTTTTCCGTGATCCAACGAGCTTGGCGGAATCCAAAGACAAGTTCCATTCAGCTTGTTTTTGAATCATGAGGCCGTCGCCACCTTTGGCAAGTGGCGAGTAGGCCTCCGCCATCTGTCTTTCTTCACTCCGAGTATGAATTCATTCAAACTCGGACCCGCATTGGGAAGACAATACGGGAAGGTCAAATTTACAATCTGGCCGTGGAGAAATATGCTTGGAGCAAGAGAGGCGGGACTCTCACTTCAAGCAAAAGTGGTTTTTACCTATTAACTTAGCAGGTAGAAACCACCCTGCCGCGTAAGTTTAAATGGGGGCGCGGCGAGGTAATAGCAACCCCAAATCCCTTGTCAAAGAAGAGCTCATGTGATGTTCATTATTCAAACAATGATTTCCACATGAGCTCTTCTTTCTTTTTACAACTCGTCTTTTCTCAAAAATTTGCAATCCCTTTTGCGCGTCCACGCTCCCACGCGCTGAAACTGACGAAAGAATTTTTTGACTGGGAGACGCGCGTTGCGGGGGTGCTGGAATCAAACTAGCTTTTGAAATCATACGTTAATAAGCGATCCGCACTGTTTGTACTTTTTCTACCTCTTCTGCTTTACAAAACGCTACGATCGGGGGATAAGTAGCGTGGTTTTTGGAAATACAAACTTGACAAAACTAGTGACGTATGTTTGAATGACCTGTTTTCTATGAACGAGGAAGAAAAACAACCTATCCATACCGAAGAAAGCGTGATTGAATACCCGCATTATCCTTTTTTAGGGGTAAAGGAGAAACTGCGCCGGATTTTGATTGGTGATTTAAACGACTCAAAGGCAGTAAGCGATGCAACAAATAGCTTGTATGAAGATTTTAACACCGCTTTATTCATTAACGCCATTGATATCGCAACAGACGGAAATAACATATTTGAGGTTGCGGCAATACACGACGTGATTGCTGAATCTCAAGAGCTAATGAGAGAAATAAAGGAATGGATTACCGCATTAAGCGCGCTTTGGACGCATCATATTGTTGAAAGAATACACAACAAAACGCTCGCAAACGCCGCGCGCGAAGAGGCAATGGATATTGGCATGTCGCGCGATCATCTCTTGACATCCGTCTTTGTAGAAACGCTTAAGGCAGGCGAAGTAAACTTTCAAAATTTGCGACGGACACTTATCCAAAAACTCAAAACTTTGACCTATAATCATATATACGACGCATGTGATGCAACACTTGCTCCGCTTGAAGCGCCCGATCACCCGGCACATCACTTGGTAACGATCACGCAAAAATTGCTCAATGTGGAAAAGAAGCTACTGTACCCTTTGCAAACGCATATAGCACGTGGAGGTATAACCGGCTCTAACGTCTATTATGACGCGCTTCTCCTCATTCCAAAGCTTGTTCTTAAACGCGACGCTCCTATCTCTCCCGAAGAAAAGCAACACATTCGCGCAGTGTACAACAACAGCGCGCCTCTCTTCGGGCATCTTGCTTTTGGTCCTATTGATAAAACTATGTTTATAGAAGAAGTGATCAGTGAGGAACGAAACCATGTCATAAAGAGTCGTTTTTTACCAGAGTGTTTTGAAATCAAAAAGCATGGTTCCGGGCCGCTCTATGAGCAAGTGCGCATCAAACAAGAAGCCATGGCTCGTATGCGATCTCCAGAAATATTGGGACAATTTATAGAGATGCAGATACAAAACCAAGTGCACATGAGTGACTATACTGGCCTTTCTGTCTCGCAAAAACAAATAGAACAAACGGCATCTCAACTTAAAAAATACTACCAATCAGAGTATCAGATCAAGCATCCGATTGACCTTGGCCAAACCGAAAGTTATATGTGCGCCGCCGCGCATACCGATGCGCTAAAACGCATGCAAACGATTATTGGAAACACATGGGAGCATTACTATGTGCCGATCATCAACGATGTGTCACCAATAATGCAAAAATTCGCATAATAAACGCGGCAGAGTTTCACAAGTTCTACAAAAAATATTCATAGGAGAGAATATTTTTATGTCCAATATATACAAAGTAAAAGACAGCTATTTCAAAAGAGCAAAACGTGAAGGGTATAAAGCAAGGTCAGTATTCAAGCTTGAGGAAATTGACAAGAAATATCACCTGTTCCATGAAGGAGACGCGGTGCTTGATATTGGTTGTTTTCCGGGAAGTTTTTTGCAGTACATTTCCATGCGCATCGGAGAAAGCGGCATTGCAATTGGTATAGATATGCAGAGAGTGAGCCTGCGCGCGCAGAATGTAAAAACCTATGTATATGATATTTTGTCGCCTGAATTCAGCGAGTTTTTGCGTGCCAAGAATTTTATTTTTGATGTTATCACAAGCGATGCCGCGCCACACACAAGCGGCGTGAAAGAAGTAGATCACGCGTGCTCAATGGAGCTGTGCGAGCGCGTTCTTGAAATCACAGAGCAATCGCTTTGCGAAGGCGGCTGGCTCTTAATAAAAGTATTTGTAGGGAGCGATTTTAGCGAGTTTTATAACACGCTCAAAAAACAGTTTCTGGAAGTTCGTTCAATAAAACCAAAAGCCTCGGCGCGATCAAAAAAAGAGGTCTATCTTCTTGGAATGGGCAAGCGCTGAAAGCGACGATATAGGCAATTCTGAAAAAGTTTAGTATACTACAAAAGCAAGAGGTAAAGGTCGAACGAATTACTATCCATTAAAAATTTATTTTTATGAAAATAGCGCATATTATTACGTTTCTCCTCCTCATTATCGGAGGAATCAATTGGCTCCTTGTGGGAATCGCGAAATGGGATATTGGCAACCTCTTTGGAGGGCAAGATGCAACGATATCGCGTGTTATTTACGTGCTCGTCGGTCTTTCTGCGGTGTACGCAATTGCCACACATAAAAAAGAGTGCAAAGCATGTTGCGGCGGAAAGGACGAATGTTGCGGCGGGAAAAAAGACACACAAGAACCGGCAAAATCTGCACAGCCATCCTAAAAAAGAGACCATTTTTACGCATAAACGGCTCGCAACAACAGCGGGCTGTTTTTTTTGCTTTACAACTACAAACAGACATCTCATTGAGGATAGACAAACATAAAATTTGACAGTACAATAGATATACTTTAATATTTTTTAATGACGGAATAAGCTACGTCTTTTATATACCCTATGGCACAGCTTCTCACTGAACAAAATTTTGACGAACTCGTGCTCAAGAGCCATAAGCCCGCGTTTATAGAATTTTTTGCGTCGTGGTGCGGGCCGTGCAAAATGCTCTCCCCAATTATTGATGAGCTCGCGGAAGAATATAAAGACAAAGATGTTATAGTTGCGAAAATAAATGTAGACGACAATAATCAGATTGCCTCAAAGTATGGGGTCATGTCTATTCCCACGATGCTGTTCTTTACCCGCGATGGAGACATCGCGCATACCATGGCTGGCGTTCAGCGCAAAGAAAAAATCAGAGAAAAAATAGACGAACTTCTCGTTGCATAACACAGTGGAAAGCGATGTATAAGCCATCGCTTTTTTTTCACACACACTTTTATGTATGATGTCCTCATTATTGGCGCGGGCGGAACAGGCATGTCTGCGGCAATTTATACCACGCGCTATGATTTAAAAACACTGATTTTAACGAAAGATATCGGAGGGCAGGCCGCCCTTACTGAAGTGATTGAAAATTATCCGGGAATTGAACGCATTGGTGGGTACGAATTGATGGAGAACTTTAAAAAACACGCTGAAAAATGCGGGGCCGAAATAGTGCTTGACCCTGCCAAAAAGATTGTTCAAATTGAAGGCGGTTTTGAAGTACACACCGAGAGCAAAAGCGTTTTTAGCGCAAAAACCGTTATTGTAACGAGCGGGCTTGAACATAAAAAATTAGGCATTCCCGGGGAAGATAAATTTTACGGGAGAGGCGTTGCATACTGCGCCACCTGCGACGCTCCGCTGTATCGGGATAAAACAACCGTGATTGTCGGCGGCGGCAATTCAGCGCTTGAGGGCGCAGAGGTTCTTGGAAGAATCGGCAAAAAAGTGTATAGCGTTGTACGAGGCGCCGCGTATTTTGGAGAGGCGGAGGTACTGCGCACGGTAGTGCAAAACCCAAAAATTGAGGTATTTTATAACTCAATAGTTACTGAAATTGAAGGCGAAGCAAAAGTTACCGGAGCGATAATTAAAAACAAAAAAACTGGCGAGACGACAAACGTAGAGGCAGACGGCATTTTTGTAGCAATCGGATGGGCCGCAAAAAGCGAGTGGCTTGGGGATTTTGTTGAACGCACGGAAACAGGAGAAGTGCTTGTGGAAGTAAGCGGAGAAACAAAAACTCCGGGGCTGTTTGCGGCTGGCGATATTACGAAACTCCCCACAAAACAGCTCGTTGTGTCTGCTGGAGAGGGCGTCAAAGCGGCTCTTCGGGCAGTGCAGTACATACGATCCGGGAAATAACCCAGGATATTTTTAAAAAAAATTTATTTATATACTCAACATCGTTCTATGCAAAACCCTTTTGAGAATGCAATGAAACAGCTTGAAAAAGCTGCCGGTTATATTACCATGCAACAAGACACGCTTACGCGCATGAGGTTTCCAAACAGAATTATACACATTGCGATTCCGGTAAAAATGGACAAGGGAAATACAAAAGTGTTTGAAGGATACCGCGTGCAATATAACAATGCCCGGGGGCCGTATAAAGGGGGAATCCGGTTTCACCAGGATACGGATTTAAACGAGGTCAAAGCGCTTGCATTTTGGATGGCAATAAAATGCGCGGTGGTTGATATTCCGCTCGGCGGCGGCAAAGGAGGCATAACGATAAACCCGAAAGAACTTTCTTTGCAAGAACTGGAAAAGCTTTCGCGCGGTTTTGTGCGCGGCATGTTTGAGGTGATTGGCCCTACAAAAGATATTCCCGCGCCTGATGTAAACACTACTCCGCAGATCATGGACTGGATGACCGATGAATTTTCAAAACTGGCAGGCGCGCATCAGCCCGCAACTTTCACGGGGAAGACCATTCCTGCCGGAGGAAGCGAAGGCCGCGGAACCGCAACAGGGCAGGGGGGTTTTTACATTCTTGAACGAATCGCGCAAAAGCTCTCCTTAAAACCGAGTGGAGCAACAGTTGTGATACAAGGGTTTGGCAATGCAGGGCAGAACATGGCTCTGTTATGCCACAAAGCCGGGTATAAAATAATCGGGCTTTCTGATTCAAAAAGCGGAATTTGCTTTAAAGAAGGCGGGTTTAACATTGAAAAAGTGATTGCCCATAAACAAAAAACTGGAAGTCTGGAGCACTATGAAGGCGCTCTCTCTCTTACAAATGAGAAGCTCCTTGAGATGGAATGCGATGTGTTAGTGCCGGCGGCGCTTGAAAATACCATCACGGAAAAAAATGCCGAAAGAATCAAAGCAAAAATTATTATTGAACTTGCGAACGGCCCCACCACCCCTTCAGCAGATGTGATTTTGGAGAAGAATGGGGTTACCGTGGCGCCGGATGTACTCGCAAACGCCGGCGGCGTGGCAGTGTCTTATTTTGAGTGGTTGCAGAATATGAATAACGAGAAGTGGAGCGAAGCGCAGGTGCTTGAAAAACTTCAGCCCCTGATGAATAAAGCGTTTGACAGCGTATGGGAACTCAAAAATGAAAAAAATATTTCCATGAGAACAGCCGCGTTTGTTTGCGCGGTGCAAAGAATCATCGCAAAAATGGAGGCATAGGGTTGTGCAGAAATATGCCCGCGACAGTGGCAAAAAAGCGTTCTCTGCGCTATACTTAATCAGGTAAAAGGAGTGGAAACCCTGGCTCGCTTCGCGGGCTGGGGTTTTTTGATTTACACGCTTCCAAATTCTCTTTACACTACCAGTATGAAATACCCCACATTCACATGCGAAACCGAGCTGATTCAAGAAGGGTATGCGCGCATTGGCGGAATAGATGAAGCCGGGCGCGGGGCATGGGCAGGACCGCTTGTATCTGCATGCGTGGTTTTGCCGCATGATTTTGCACTGCGGGGATGGGGAGTGAACGATTCAAAAAAGCTCTCACCAAAAAAACGCGAAGAAATCAGCGCGGTTATTAAAGAACGGACGCTTGATTTTGGCATCGGGCGCGTGTCCCCTGAAGAAATTTTTTCGCTCGGGCTTTCCCGCGCGAACCGCCTTGCGATGGAACGGGCGGTTGCCGCGCTTTTAAAGTCGCCGGATTATCTTTTGATTGACGCGTTTTTTATAAAGGCGAATGTGCCCATGAAAATTTTTATCAAGGGCGACGCAGTAATTGCTTCTATTGCGGCGGCGTCAATTATTGCAAAAGTTGAACGGGATAGAATCATGAGAGAGCTTGCGCCCGCATACCCGCAGTACTATTTTGAAAAACACAAAGGCTATGGGACGAAATTACATCAGGAGTGTTTGAAAAATTACGGCATTTGTGCTATTCATAGAAAGTCGTACCGACCGATCCGGCAGATAATGAAAGAGACAATTTCTTAAGGAGAGGTGCCAGAGTGGTTGAACGGGGCGCTCTCGAAAAGCGCTTTCCGCTGATGAAGCGGAACGTGGGTTCGAATCCCCCCCTCTCCGCCAATTTAAAAC
>Ga0209211_10007402_pt1 | contig 15427 bp, 13 predicted proteins | sample RifGroA2_FD_183992 | JGI IMG/M metagenome (GOLD analysis project Ga0209211, IMG submission 183992) | Groundwater microbial communities from Rifle, Colorado, USA - Groundwater A2 (SPAdes) (version 2) | ecosystem: Environmental > Aquatic > Deep subsurface > Groundwater | place: Rifle, Colorado... | reverse complement strand
CAAAGAATCGGCAAGAGGGGTTTGGGCAAGAAACATCTAATTTGCGTCTTTTTCTCATGGGTATCACCGAGAATAAGAAAAGAATAACTAATATATTAATGTATCGTTATCTCAGACAGTGCCAAATATTCCCCAAATATTATTTCTAAACTTGAAGGAGTTACATTAATTTTATTATGCTGTATTTTTTTGTACTATGTGTATAAAATTTCAAGACAAAAGAATGGAATTAATGACAGTGCTTTAGAAATCAAAGACTTAAGCATTTTAAAAATTTGCATTATGATCACTATGGGTATTATTGCATTATACATTGGCGGAAAATGGACAGTTGATGGTGCAGTATCGTTAGCAAAAGCAGCGGGCATAAGCGAATACGTAATTTCACTAACAATTGTTGCAGTCGGAACATCGCTTCCAGAGCTTATCACATCTATAGTCAGCATCCAGAAAAAAGATGTTGATTTGGCTGTTGGGAATATTGTAGGAAGCAATATATTAAACATATTTTTAATCTTGGGCATAAGTGCAATTATAAACCCCATAAAAATACCATTGTATGGAATTGCTGATTTAATAATACTTCTTTCTGTAACATTGGTGTTATTTTTGTGCATGTTTGTTGGAAAAAAGCATGAATTAGAACGCTGGCAGGGGGGGTTGTTTTTGGTATTTTATGCAGCTTATGTTTATTATCTTTTTGCGAGAGGATAAAAAACTAATTAAGATTAAAAGGTACAGAAAAATTATTGTTTAAGCTTCACTCATCTTCTTCTGTATTTGTGAAGAAAGATATATTGCTTTGTTTAAATCTTCGGTGCATTTAGCTGTGTTGAAATTATCCAACGCATTAATTATTAATTCAAACAATTCTTCTTTCTTGTTAGTAAACTGGTAAAGCTCGCTGATGCTCATAGATAACTGCGCTTTTTCCAAGAAAAATTCCCATTCCTGCTCAATTTTTTCAAAAGCATTTCTTAATTGAACAATATCATTAAGGATATCTCTTGGCTCTTTTTGCGGTTTAGCATAATTTAGTATCACTATATCACCTGACTTTATTATTAATTAACTAAGTTAATATTTTATTTGAGTAATAGAATTGTGTTATTTCATCTAAATCATAAGCTCGTATTTTCCGTTTTTCTCTCTGATTTTGCCTTCCTGCTCCATTGCCTGAAGGAATTTTTCTATCTGAGCTGCAGGAACACCAGCTTCTTTGGATATTTCATTAATATCTCGTGTTTTTTCTTTCAAAAGCACAATAATTAAATTTTTCAATAAAGTTAATCCATTCTTTTTTAGGACTTTGTTATCGGCTTCAAAATTTTTGATTAACATATCTAACTTATGCATTTTTCCCTGAAGCTCGTTCAAAAATGAAGTGAAATGATTTGCATCATAAACAAATTTGTCTGGTGAAAGAATTTCTATAGAACTAGGCATATAATCAAAACAGAACCACATCAGTTTGTCAACATTCCTAAATTCAATTTCTAACTCTACAAAAATGCTGAACATATGTTTTTCTTCTTTTTCTTCTGCATCTGCGTAATCTTCTTTGAGAACTTTTACTCCGTCTTCTTTCTTCAATTCCTGAACATAATCCCTTATAATCTGCTCTAAATGCTCCTTTGGCTTGCCAATCATATGCACGATTGCTCTTATAATAATTTTTTGAGGTTCCATATTAACAAGTAAAGAAAGCTGATTTGTTTAAAAATATTGTGGTAGGTTTGGACTATTGGCTTTTTCTAAGTAAAAAAACAAGGTTCAAACCAAGCATAAAGATTAAAAACCATTTAATGCTAGCTTTTATCTTTGCCTGTGTTCCCTGAAACATTATTTGTGAAGTTATATTTGAGGTTGTATTTTGGGTGTTTAAAGGAGAATATGAAACGTTGGTTATTAGTTCTAAATTATTTAATGTGTTGGTTTGGTAAAGAGAAGATAGTGATTCGTTAAAAGCTGCTTTGCTTAGACTGAGCTGGGTTGCAGATTTCTTTTTATCAGTTTTTTTGTCTGCGGAAGATTTCTTTGTGGTATTTGCATTTTCTTTTGTTTCTTTCTTTTCAGAAAGTTTATCTTCATTCTTTTTATTACAGATAATCTGGACAGGCATCTTGTCTTCTGCGCTTAACCCTTCGACGATAACATAATAAATGCCTGAACTTTTGCATTCATCTTTTAATTTAATATAAATGGACATTTCTTGGAAGATATCATCTCCAAAAATAGAAAATTTAGTGATTTCACTGACTTTTTTGCCCTCATTGTCAATTACATAAGATTGTACTGAGCTTTTTGATGTGTTTAGTTTCAGAATTGTTAGTTTTAATCTCAGTGAATCACCAAACACAATGTTATTATTGTCATAAATAGATTCTATTTTTATAAATGAGTCTGTATTGCCTTTATTAGTTGAGCTATTATTTTTATCAGTATTATTGTTTAGCGTGGAATTGTTAATAATTATTATTTCTTTAGATAAATTATTGTTCAACAGATTGGTATCATTACATGAAGGATAAAGAAATGCAGTAATATAATATATGTCTAATAATTTGTCTGGCTTTAGTTTTGTGTTTGATGTTTTTCCAGTAATCTTATTTTTTCTGATACTATTACCAAAAAAATCATTGATATTATAGGTTATATAATAAGGAAATATTGTTTCATTGACTTCAAAATTTAGTTCTAATGTTTCTTCGCTGTAATAATATTTCTTATCAAGCTTTAAATTGAGCGAGATATCACATTCTGCATTATTTGAATCAAGAACAGTTATTTCCTCGCATGAAACATAATCACTAATCTTAGTGCTAGCGCACAAAGTATAATTTCCTTCTTGCTCTAACATTAAGTATCCTGTATCGCTTGTTTTATATTTGTTAATCTCTGCTGTAAAAGAATTTTCATAAAAATAATCAATATTATAATCATTGCTAGATAAATTGTAATAAACAGTTATGTTAACCTTCTTCGGATAAACCAAATTATCTATTCTGAACAGTTTAGTGTATTCTATGTTTGTATAAAATGTGTTATTTAATATAAAGATGTTTGCTGATTGAGAATTATTGATTGTTTGTGATTCATTATTAATTAATGATTCGTTCAACAAAGGAGTGATATTCTCATTACCAAATACACCAATAATTGTGATTAAAAAGAAGGATAATATTAAGAATAAAGTCATGAACTTTTGGGTTTTAAAAGAAAGATTTAAATTATAAGGAAGATTATGGCTAAAGTAATGAAAGTATTGTTTATTTGCAACCAAAATGAGAATAGGAGCAAAACAGCTGAGAAATTGTTTAAAGATAGATTCGAGACTAAATCTGGTGGTCTTTATAACACCAAGCCTGTTACAGAGAAGCAGATTTCTTGGGCTGATATAATTATTGTAATGGAAAACGCGCAAAGAAGCGAGATAGCTAAACGCTTCCCTAACCAATACATTCAAAAACAAATACTTTCTTTGGATATTCCTGATGTTTATCATTATAATCAACCTGAACTGATTAAAAGCTTGAATTCTAAAATGAATGAGTTATTTTAGGTATTTTTTTTATAATGGTGCATTATATTCATTCATAGTGTATAGAACAAACACCTTAATATAACCATCGACGAAATTTCCGCAAGTTTTCCGACGAGAATTGAAAGGTTTTCGGGATTGACCGAAACTTATATTTAAAGAGAGAAGAAAAAAGCGGAAAGAATTTGATTGGAGAAACGAAAAGAAAAAGAAAGAAGAATTGCTAAGAGACAAGAAAAATATTTCTACTAAGCCTCATCAGTTTCAGCTGTCTCCCCATCTTTTACTGTATCTTCTGGATTAGTTACTGCTTCCTCTTCAAGAGATTTAAATTTCTCTTTTATTCTACCAAACACAGGAGAGTGTGTATCAATAAATATCTTAAAACCTTCAGGGAATTCTTCAAACTTCTTGCATTTAATTGGCCCTGCCATTGGATGCTTGCCTTCTTCTATCCATTTAAATATTGTTACATAGATAGACTTGAAATTGTTCTTGTGCATAGTTAATATCCAGCCGTCTTTAGTTGGTTTTCTTTCATAAACGCCAAAATCAGTGTAGATATATTCCTTGTTATCGCTTCCTAACAGATATATTACTTGGTTATGCACATAATAATCAACACCATTAATGTTACATTTGTAATCATTTAATAAAGGGCCTTTGTCTGTGGTTTTCAAATAATAAAACCCGCCTGCTAATAGAATCAGCACGATAAACGCTGCAATAATAAGTTTTTTCATGTTTCCGCCTCCTATTTGAATGATATTATCTTTAAATAAATATTGTCGATGCTGTTTTTAGATAAACACTTAATGGATAACATGTGTCCTTGAATAAAATACGAGAAACAAAAGTGGTTTATAAAGATTATTGAAGTAAAATCATGATATTCATTTAGTTCCAAGGCGAAGCCGTTCACTATGATAAAACGGTTATTCGTTTTTCGCTATTCGTTCTTCGTCATTCGTAATTCGTAACGAAAAACTAAAAACGAAGAACGAATAACTAATAATTTTTCATGAGACGGTGGCTGCGCCAACAAACGGGTTGTGAGCGGAAAACAGGATTGAGAGAGAAACTAAGTTGATAACGAAAAAAAGACATTAATAATCTAACAAATACTATTTAATATCCTTGTGTCAACTCAGCAATAATCCTCTTTACCTTCATTACAAAAACATCCAATGTTTTATCATTGTCTATTACATAATCAAAATTAATAGGAATCTTTTGGCTGTTCATTATAATGATAAGCTGTCTTTTTTCATACTTTGGTGTCATTCTTTTATAAACAGTTTCTAAATCTGCCCTGATAAGAACAATTTTGTCACAGTAACTCTCAAGCTCAAACTCTGCGAGCAGTGCAGCGTCTATGACCACGTTTTCACCTTCTCTTTTTGCTGAAAGAATGGTATTAATCAATTCCTGTTTAAGTTTTGGGTGAATAATCTTGTTTAATTTCTGAATATTTTCTCCAGAACTAAAAACAATAGGTGAAAGTGTCTTTCTATCTATCTCTAAATCTCTCCCCATAATGTTATAACCGAAAGTTGCCACAATCCTGTTTTTTACTTCAGAATCCTTCAATAAATGATGACCTAAATAATCTGCGTCAATTATCTTAAAGCCATTGTCTGCGAATAGTTTTGCAGCTGTTGTTTTTCCAACACCAATTTGGCCCGTAATTCCGATTATCATATCTTTCTAATTAATCTATCAATATATAAAGATTTATGAAAAGCTTTAAATAGATTGTAAATATATCTAATATGAAGAGTCTAACCTAAAAAATGAACAAAACAATCGGAAAAAACAGTGTTATATAAAGAAAAAGTTAAAAACTAGATAAATCAAGTAAATCAAAAAATAGTCTAATTTAAAAAATGAACAAATCAATCGAAAAAAAGGGTGTAATTGTAGGAGCAGCTATAATCATCATATTAATTCTATTTGTCAGTATGTTCTCTTTCTATTTTATATATATAAAATCTAATAATAATAATAATAATAATAAGGATAATATGAAAAATACAATACCACAGGCACAGGAAGAGAATATAACCATTGTTACTCTTACTCAAGATGAGATTGAAAACATTAATTCTGAAATCAAACCTGAAGATTATGTTGAAAAACCGATAATTGTTAACAAAGAAATAATTAATGCAATCCTAACAAAAGAAGAATTAGCCGACAAACTGTCAGCTTCAGAACATAAATATTTTATCCTGCAGTTTATCGGCCCGATTAAAAATGAATGGAAAGCTAATTTAGAGAATATGAATGTTATATTTTATGAATATATTCCTGACTATTCTTATAAAATAAAAGTTTCGCCGCCCCAGATTCCTGAAATATTAAAATTAAAATTTGTCAGCAATATTATTGAATACAAACCTGAGCTGAAAATAATTAAAGATACGCAAGAAAAGATTGAAACATTATCTAAAAGCGAAGAGATAACACTTTTTATTGAGACTTTTAAAGAATCACCTGAGCTAAAAGCAGCATTGGAAGAATATGCAGAAAGTTATGTTCAGGAATCTTCTACATCTTACATTGTCAATATTGAAACTTCTAATGTAGATAAGTTAATGGGCATAGAAGACATTAATATTATTGAAGAAGTTCAGCCATTAACTGTTACTAATGATTTCGCTTCTGATATTGTAGAGGTTGATCCGACTGGAAACATCTTACATTTAAATGGTTCTGGACAAACAATAGGCATTATTGATTCTGGCATTGATACAGGAGTAGACAGCCTTACTGCAGAAGGTGATATACATTTGGATTTTGACAACAGAATAGTCAATATTTCATTGATATCAAATTCGCTCTGCCAGTTATACGGCGCATCATGCACAAGCGCTGATGATGTAAACGGTCATGGTACACATACATCAGGATCAATATTTAGTAATGGGACACAATCATCTGGACAATATAGGGGAATGGCATATGCCGCTAACCTCGCATTTTACGGAGCAGGTGATGATGCTGGCTCTAAAAGTGTTTATGTTTCTGGATTAGATACAACAATGGTACAAGCACTTTATAATGATGGTGCAAGAACAGAAACAAACAGCTGGGGGTCATCTACAACTGAATATAGCAATGCATTAGCAAAAAGATTAGATGCATTTATGTGGGATAATAAAGATATTTTGATTTTAAACTCTGCAGGAAATGATGGTCCAAGTCTGCAAACAGTTAGAGACCCTGGAACAGCTAAGAATATAATTACAGTCGGCGCTTCACAAAGCAATAGAAGCAGCGGCAATATTAATTTAATTGCATCTTTTTCCAGCAGGGGTCCCGCTAACGACGGAAGAATAAAGCCTGATGTTGTTGCTCCGGGAACAAACATTGTTTCAACAAGATCTTCTAAACTTGGCGGTTCAACACAATCATGCAGCAGTGCTTTTGATGGTAGCGGTTATTATTCATCATGTTCTGGAACTTCAATGGCTGCGCCAATTACAGCAGGCTATGCTGCGCTTGTCAGAGAAAATTTTATTAAAAATTTAGGATATGATTCACCAAGAGCATCGTTAATCAAGGCAATGATACTAAACGGCGCGCAGGATATTGGTTATGGTATTCCTAGCAATGTAACTGGATGGGGCAGGATTAATTTAACCAACACATTGATGCCATCATACCCAAAATATTTCAAATATATTGACAACAAAACAGGATTTACAAGCTCTGGACAGTATGATACACATACTTTCAGTGTGATTAATAATACTGGAAGTGGAGCACAATTAAAGATTATATTAGTCTGGACTGATTTTGAATCTTCTGCATCTGCAAGCACAAATTTAGTCAATGACTTAGATTTAATAGTTATTAGTCCAAATGGAACAAGATATTACGGCAATAATTTTGTATGGCCTTATAATGGTTCACAAGACAGGCTTAATAATGTTGAAATGCTTATATTAAACTCGTCTGTAAATGATGTTGAGTTTGGAACATATACTGTTAATATATCTGCATATTCAATCTCGCAAAGCAACCAAGATTATAGTCTTGTTGTTTCCGGCGGATTAAATGTTAATCCAATTGTTACTAAGTTTGACGGTGCAACAACCAATTTTGACAATATACAGGATTTATATAATAAAACAGGAATAATAATTGAGAATACAACCAACGGAAAGATTGTTTGGAATGGCTACAGCTATTTTGGAGACATGAATTTTGACAAGAATGTTATATTTGCGCGAAATAATCTTTATGTTAATTCATCTGGTTTGCACTCGACATTAGCAACAAATATTACTGTTTCTCTCTACAATGTAAGTTTTGCAGCGCCAATGCCTTTGAAAGATAATGCTGTTTGTAGTGCATGCCAGATTATTAATTCTACACAAGGTAAATTAGAATTTTATACAATCGGTTTCTCTAATTACAGTTCTGCTGAGAATACAAGTTTGGATATATGGGATGTGCTTGACGCTGGAAAATTAAACTCAACTACAATAAAATATCAAAACGAAGAAATTTATTTCTTTGCAAATTATACTAATTTCAGCTCGTCATTGTCTGTAACATCTGCAGTGTGTAACATTACATTTAACGATACATCCAGTAAATTTACAATGAGTTATAATAATGAAATGAAATATTATCAATATAACAGAACATTTGCAAATGCAACGCTGTATTCTTATAATATCACCTGTGTAGCAACAAACTTTTATCAAAGAACATCTAGCAATACAACAATCATCTCAGATGCAAGTGCAGTTTATCCATGGCTGCCAACCAATATTTCAATCGTACTAAATTCAAATGGAAGTGTTACATTATCATGGAACAAGACAACAAACGCAGGAAGTTATGGAATAGTTTATGATACCAATGTGACTTTGTTATGGGAATTTGCCAGCAATGCAACAGCCAATATCACAACATCTGAGCTGAATTATACTGATGCAACAATTAATGCAATAACACAAACAAACAATGTAGCTCAAAGATATTATAAAATAATGGCAATGAATTCTACTGCGAGAATAAATATGTCGAATACAACGCTTGGCGTGTTTAAAAAAGAAATTCCTGTCACAACAGGCAATCCAAACAGCGGTGTTGAGCAGGTAATCCTCAGCGTACCATTAAACGTAAGTAATCTAAGCTTAGCTGCATTAATACCAAGCACACCACAAAGCACATCAGGCGCATCAAACAGCGACGTCATTTACACTTATAATACCACAACAAACCAACCAGAATCTGCGCAATTCTTCTCTGGCTTTGGATGGTTTGGCGACTTTAATAGGTTTAATATAAATCAAGGCTATATCTTTAAGCCTGTTGCAAATGCGTATAATATAACATTTGCAGGGTTTGTGCCTGTAACAAATGGGAGTATTGCATTAACAACGTCGACAAACATGGCAGGTAATGTAACAAATGCAGGCGAATTAAATATAATTGGACTTAACACACCACAGGAAAAATGCGATTTAGATTTAATATTCTACGGCGCAAGTAACGGCGATATGTTATTCAGGTATAACACCCCAACTGCGAAATATCAAACAGCGAGTTACACAACGTCGTGGACTGGCGAGTTTGACTGCATTAATCCAGGAGAAGGTTATGAGATGAGAGTTGTAGGAAGTAGTTATAATGTGAATTATGGGAGATGATTATTAATAATTAGATTTTATTTTAAATTATAAGTAGTATTATTTAGTTCCTTATTTCCTATTTGATTGGACACGTTCATGAAGATTTCTTTTAAAAAGTTAGCTTATTCTTTTTTAAAATCGCTAAAATTATACTAAAAACTTCTTCATGAGACGGTGGCTGCGCCCACAAACGGGTTGAGAGCGAGAAACTGAATTGGAAGCAAGAAAAAAATGTTGATAAACAAAAATTAGCTAAACATAGACGAATTTAAAAAAAACAAATTCACTCTTTCTTCCAGTATTCTGTCAAAAGATTAAGAAGTTGTTGAGCATCAATATGATAACTGCCTTGGATATTGTATATATGGCATGCTTTTGCTTTTGGCTTGTCTGAATATGTTACTTGTATTTTTAATTCGCCTTTATCATGTATATTGCCGTAGGAAAACCATTTTGAATCAACGGCTTTGACTGATTTCCAAGGAATAACGTAAATTATATCAAATATTCTTTCAATAAATCCTTCTTTTGCAATAATGAGCTGCTGTTTTGGTGTTTTTATTATAGATATAATGCTCCAAACAACCAATGCCAAACATCCAACTGCCAAAAGCATAACCAATATAACGATAAATATTCTAAAGTTCAACGAATATTTAGTAAGCTCAAGAGCCCAGAAGTTTGTTGTTCCTATAAAGTCTAATGCAGTCATGATAAAGCCAAACGCAAACACAAAGCTGAGGATTGATGCAAACAATTTCCAGAAATAATTTAGCTTTGCCTCAAAATAAAGTATTCTTTCATCGTCCTGTTTCTTTTTTATGATATCATTAATATGAACAGGCAGCCTTTCATTGTTTATTGACAAGCCCATCACTATCGGCCATTCTTTAATCTGCTCTTCGTGGGTTTTCATGTGTGTATAAACAAGCGCATAAATCTTGTTAAAACTGTCCAGAAAAATATGCGGTATCTTTATTGTTTTTGTTAACTGATGCTCAGGATTATTATCAACAATTTCTAAACAAATAGATGTGACAAAATTATCTGTTTCTCTTCTGTTTATTGTATATTTAGAAATATTATGCCATGGCAAAAAGGTGGCGCGTTTATTTTGTCTTATCAAGATATAATCTTCATTTACATTGACAAAATATCTGTCATTATGAAAATGTACAAACAAACCGTCAAAGAAAAACCAGAAAAATAATATTGTAAACAAAATTAACGCTGCATTAACTGCAATAAACAGCCATAAGGAAAAAACATAATTTGGCATTGAATTATATTCCATAACTGATAAAAAAGCAATAGTGGCAATAAGTATCAAGCCAAAGAATGCGCTGACAGATTTCCATACAAAATTGCTTGCAGTTAATTTTTTAGGATGATAAAGATTTCTTTCCTGAGGATGTTCCACTAATAATTTATCGCCTTCTGGCAATTTTTTTATTTTTGTATTAATATATGGCTGGTCCATTGAGAAATTCATTAGGCAATGTAATATATAAAGTTATTGGAAGGGAAAAGAAATTGAGTTTGCACATAAAAAAGAGGATTGTATACTAAAAGCAATTAATTTTCGAACAAATTAATTGCTTTTAGTATATACAAAAGCACAAAATAATGTTCGATTATTTTGTGCTTTTAGTATATTTAGTTTCATGGCAAAGCCACCAATGTACTAAAATTTATTTTTTATTTCCTACCTGATTGGGCACGTTCATGATGATTAAGTTTTTTTGTTAGTTTAAAATCTATTTAAACAAAACTTAAACTATCTTCATGTAACGTGAGACTGCGTCTCACATACGGATTGAGAGCGGAAAAAAGATTGGGAGAAATAGGACTTCAGCTAAACAAATACAAAAAATACAATCTAGATTAAGTTTGCCAGATTTTTAATATCCTTATTTGCCACATGCGTGTATATTTGTGTTGTCTGAAGATTTGCATGGCCTAATAATTTTTGTATGTGTCTTATATCTGCTCCTGCTTCTAAAAGATGCGTTGCAAAAGAATGGCGCAAGGTGTGGGGAGTTACTCTTTTTGATATTCCTGCTTTTTTTGCAGCATGGCGAACAATCATCTGTACACTGCGAAGGTTATATTTCTTACCCAAATTAGATTGAAATACCAAACCTTCTTTTCTTAACCCAAAATTTTGAATTAAGTCTTCTATCTTTTTATGAAGAAAGATTATTCTGTCTTTAGTTCCTTTGGCTACTTTGAGATGAATAGTTTTTCGCTCAAAATCAAAATCTTCCCATTGCAGATTTACGACCTCGTTTAAGCGAATTCCAGTATAATATAAAATCATCAACAAAAAACGATGTTTTAGGTTTAATGTAACATTAAACAAGGAAGTAATTTCTTCTTTATTGAGCACCTGAGGAAGATGCCCTGAGCTCTTTCCTAAAGGAAGTTCTTCAGTAAAATCCTGTTTAAGCACATTCTTGTAGAAGAATTGCAATGCAAAATAAACTGAGCGAAGAGTAGAATGGCTTTTATTAACAGATTTCAATAGAAATTCTCGAGGAGTGAGATTTGAGTTTAAGAAATTCTGGATTAGGTTAAGATATACAGTTATGGTTCGTGGAGAATACTTTCTTAGTTTTAGTTCTTCAGTGAGTTTTTGTAGATATAACTCTGTTTCTTTCATATCCTATCAAAAAATCTTGCAGTTAATAAATGTTTCGTTTTAACTATCAAAAAACCTATTAAACGCAATTGAAACTGCGCTTAATAGGTGTTTGCCTAAATTTTCTTACTGCCTAATGGTAACGTATTACCGAAAATCCTTTTTGATTGGTGCCTTCGTTTAGCAGTATAACGAGAACGACTGAAATTGTGAATTTCATTTAACTTTCGCTAAACGGTTCGCTTACGCTCTCCCAAATTTTTACTTACTTTAAAACTAGTGGGGGTGTTCTTAAAAACATTTATAATTAAATCAGTATATAAGTGGGAATATGCAACAAAAAAATAGATTTGTAGAATATCTTAAATGTATTGCTAATTCCATGAAAAAAATCTCATTTGGTAACTTAATTTTCCCATTTCTTTTCATTATTGTCTTGATAATGGTTAAAGGGGAGTTTAGTAAGAATGAATTTTATTATCTGTTAATTTTCCTTCTATTTTACGCCTTAAATTTAATTGTAAGTATCACAAAATTTTTTTACAAGAAATCATATCGGTCTATTTTTCTCCTAGCATCAATTGTTCTTTTATGGTCTTTTTTTGCTGGGTTTGGATTATTAAAATTTACATTTACCATTAATAAAGAGCTGATATCAATCAATTTGAATTATAATTTTCCTCAATTGGTAATAGAATTGGGAATTTTCCTGATTACACAAAGAATTTTTTATAAAATTTGGAACAGATTTTTGTCACCTCAGAGAATGATCCAAGTTAAAAGATTTTCCTATCAGAATTTTGTTAAACTTAAGGAATTGATATTGGCATTTGAAATATCCACTAAAAAATTGTTAGTATATAATCTCTTTGCCACTTTGATTCTTTCCTATTTGTATGTTAAAAAAATAATTATTTTTGACACTCAAAAGCTAATTTCGTTCGATGCGTTATTACAAACTAACGCAACAATTTTTGCATTAATGTTAACAATAACTGTGGCAATATTGGGAACTAATAGGTACATCAGAAAAATTCAGTTCACGAAAATTGTATTTACCGGCATCAATTTATTTTTTTTCATGGCTTATCTTATTTTGGTCATCATATGTTTAATTTATCCTAATAATTTTTTATTAACCCTGTCATTTTTCATGTTAGTTAATTCAGTTATTTTCATGATGCATTTAATAGATAATCAAAAGATTGGATATATATTAAGCATACTAAATAAAATTATCAGGGACAATATTAATAACAAAAACTATAACCCTCATGTATCTTCAACAAAAAATACCTTTTCTTGGAGTAGTATTAAAGGAACAAGAATAGAAACAGGCTCTTATGATAAATTTGAAGATTTTAAAATAGCATTTGATTCTTTAGAAGAATTGGCTTTGGATTCTGTTAAGAACTATGACAAAAAAGTATTCAATGAGATTATTAGGAACTATTTTGAACTTGGACGATATTTTTTATATCAATGTGGCAAAGAGGATAAAAAATACCTTTCCGTGTATCTATTCCCTATTCTGAAATTGTATAACTCAATTGAGAGTAAAGAGTACAGAAATGAAATTATTGAACTGATTTTGAATGATTATAGATGTTCTGAACAATTTTTGGATATTAAAACATGGAATTTAGAACGATTCAAGTTAATGACTTCAATCCTTATAGGTACTTCTGATAAGGAAGGGAAAAAACATATCGCCTCTATTTTAATTAAAATGCTGACAATTAGAATGATGGAAAAGGCAAATATCACCTATAATAATTTTTCAAACCAGTCTTATAAAAATTTTAAAAATACCGATGAGTTCAAGGAATTAAAGAAATCCATAAAAAAATCAAAGATTGGTTTAAAGAATATTGATAAACTTATGGCTAGATTTAGATTTGAGGATGAAAAAGAGCAAAAAGAATTCAATAAAGTAATAAAAAATATTATAACTGAATTGAAGAAAAGATAAGACTACAAACTTTTAATAACTTTATCTCCTACTTTAGTCCTTTGATAAATTCTCCCAGTCCTATCTTCTGGATTTACAATATCCACTAGTTCTTTTTCTTTTAATTCCGTCAATGCTCTTGAAACAATGTTAAAATAGGTGTTGCTACTTTTTCCATAAATCTTAATTACCAATTCTGATGGCATCATTGGCTTATCCAATGCAAGAAACACTTTTTTACGATTTTTTCCCCTTTTTACAATGCTGACAGCCTTTAGCAATTCCATAGCAATCTATAAACAAATTATGTATAAGAAACAAATTCAACAATCTATTAGCAATTATCCAACATCTTTAGAAAACTTTAAATATCAGAATAGAGAATACTAAAATAATGAAGATAGGAACAGCAATAATCATATTTTTTGTAGCAATAATTGCTTTGGTTGCAGAGTTCATACTCTATATGATTTTTGGTATTGGTGCGATACTTTCTGGCGGTATAAATAGTCTTACTGGTACAGCTTTTTTCTTTGTAACACTAATGGTGATGACTATTGCTACTGGTGTACTTGCACCAATTTGTGCAATTATTCAGATCATAGTTGATAAAGTAATGGATGTAAAAAAGATTAAATCTCAGAAACAAAATAAGATTACTGAGTTATTTCTAAAAGATATTGGAACATCCCTTCTCTTGATTTTTTTAGCATTAATCTTGATTTTAATGATAGTGTTTGGAAGTGTAGGGATGGAGGAAGTTAATAAAAATGTTCAAAAAGAAGGGATTTTAGATACAAGTTCCATTTCTCAAAAACCTAACACAGTTAAAAGCAAAGAAACAGCAGATACTTCAAGTATTGTACCAAAAACACAAAATGTTTCTGAAACTAAATTAAAAATATATACTGAACAAGATGTTAAGGATGTTGTTGCCGAAGCAAAAGGAATGGCTGACAATCTAGAACAGAAAAAAGCGTTTTGGGCAAAATATACAATCACACAAGGGCAAAGTTACTTAGTTATGTTCACTCCTTATGCAAATACGGTTGGAATAATAACTGGTTCTATTGAAAAATATGATGAATACACTCTTGATACTGTTAGACAATTAATTAATCTGGATAATGTCTATACAACTGCTTTTAACATACAAACATCTGAGTACATTTCCTCATGGGATACATCCAACGTAAGAGCAGTAATTGAATATGGAAATGGAGATATTTGTAGAGGCAAAATAGATAAAGTAGATAGTGAAACTGGAGAAATGGACGCTAATTATAACTATAATTACAAAACATCAATTTCTGCAACATTTGATTGTTATTCAGATATACACAAACAGACTATAAAGTTTATTTATATTGCTGGAAATTTTAAAGTGACATTTAATGCTGATATGACTAAATATAAATAATTTTGAACACCCCCCACGAACGACTAAACTCTACTCTGCCTTTGGCAGTAATTGATGTTAAAGTAAGTAAAAACTACGGCACCAATCGGATTTTCGGCAGTAAGAAAACTTCTCCGTTCGCTTGGCTCACTCCGACCACGCTGCGCTCTCACTCCGCTTCGCTCCGTTCGGGTCGGCAAACAAGAATTAGGCGGTTCGCTGCGTTGCACTTGCTCACCCAAAT
>Ga0209211_10007399_pt1 | contig 15429 bp, 16 predicted proteins | sample RifGroA2_FD_183992 | JGI IMG/M metagenome (GOLD analysis project Ga0209211, IMG submission 183992) | Groundwater microbial communities from Rifle, Colorado, USA - Groundwater A2 (SPAdes) (version 2) | ecosystem: Environmental > Aquatic > Deep subsurface > Groundwater | place: Rifle, Colorado... | reverse complement strand
CTGGCTGAATACAATGCGACAAGCCATGAAAATATTATCAAGCGCATAGCAAGATTACACCTTGTTTTTGAACACACTCACCCTTTTGTTGACGGCAACGGCAGAATAGGCCGCGTTATAAATAATTATCTGCTTATAAGGGAAGGATTTGTGCCGATAAATATAAAATTTATTGATAAGAAAAAATACTATGAAGCCTTTAAGGAATTTGATGAAAAAGGAATAACTTCTGTTATGGAAGAAATCGTGGGTAAGGCGCTTACAAATAGTTATCACAAACGATTAGCGTATTTGGAGGGTAAAAAAATTATTACTCTTGTTGAGTATGCAAAAAGCAACAAAATTTCGCATTCAAATCTTATTAATAAAGCTGTCCGACAAACTATTGAAGCATTCTTAGAAAAAGGTGTTTGGAAAATTGGCGTTGATTAAAATAATTAAAATAAAACCATTATGGTAGATAATAATAGAATTCGCAGATTTAAGTTGGCGCCTCCGCCTCCGGAGCTGCCTATTTATGGTACAGTAGAGCCCGAAGACTGCTCTTTTATCGGCAAAACCAATTATGAAGCGGCTTTGCAAGAGCAAAAGTTTATTTTTGGAATTAAAAGAGTAGACAGGCGCAGGCACGTGTATATTGTCGGGAAAAGCGGAGTGGGGAAGTCAAAACTTTTGGAACTTTTTGTCCGCCAAGACATTGGATACAGCCACGGCCTTTGTTTCATTGACCCTCACGGAGACGTTATAGAAGAAATTTTACATTTTATTCCCGAAGACCGGATAAACGATGTGGTGCTTATTGATCCATCTGATTCCAAATTTCCTATTTCTTTTAATCCATTAGCCAATATTGACCCGAGTTTTAAGCATCAGTTAACTCAAGGTTTGATTGAGGTGCTAGAAAGGCAATTTGGCGCCAATTGGACGCCCAGGCTTGAGCATGTGTTTAGATTTACCTGTTTGGCGCTTTTAGACTATCCGCATGGCACTATGCGAGGAATGATTTCTATGCTAACCGACAGAAATTACCGCCAGCTGGTGGTGGAATATATTCAAGACGACATGGTTAAAAGATTCTGGGCCATTGAGTTTGCCGACTGGTCGGAAAAATACGATACAGAAGCCATTATTCCGCTGGTAAATAAACTGGCGCAGTTTTTGTCAGATCCTGCTTTGAGGGGTATTTTTGGTCAGGAAGAAAATAAGGTTGATTTGGAAAAACTGATGAATAATGGAAAAATTATTTTAATAAACCTATCCAAAGGCAAATTGGGAGAGGAAAACGCCAGTTTTTTTGGTTCAATGTTTATTACAAAAATCAAGCAAGCGGGCATGGCGAGGGCATCTTTGCCGGAAGCCGAAAGAAAAGATTTTTATTTGTATGTTGACGAGTTTCATAATTTGATGACTGAAACCTTTGAAAACCTATACTCGGAAGCCCGAAAATATGGTCTTTGCCTCACCGTGGCCCACCAATATATGGGACAGCTCATCCCGAAAGTCCAGCAGGCGGTTTTGGGAAACACAGGAACCATTATTGTGTTTAGAGTTGGGGGCGAAGACGCGGTTAAATTGGAGCCGGAAATGGCGCCGATATTCGGCGTCAAAGATATGGTGAACCTGGGAGTCCAAAATTTTTATATAAAAGAAACTATAGATGGGGAAGCCTATGACCCTTTTTCCGCTGAAACTCTTAAAATTATGCCACCAACTCATAAGTCTTTTAAAAAGGAAATTATTGAGCAATCGTGTAAAAAGTACACCATTTCAGCTGAAGCCGCCAAAAAACTTATGGAACAAGAGGAGTCAAAAATTATGAGAAGCTCTCACGAAAAATCTATAATTCAAGGAAAGGGTAAGGGACCGGACAAACCCGCCTCCGCTGAAGTTTCCACCTCCGATAAATCTTCGGCGGGACAAGCCGGCGAGGCAAAGCCAGAAGAGCCATTAATTTAAAAAAAAGATTATGAATAAAGCAGAAGAAAAATATATTGAAATAATGAGGGAAAAGACCGGCGAAGAACGGCTTAAAACTGCAATGGATCTGCGAAAACTTGCATTGAAATTAGCAGAGTGTGGCATAAGACATTATCGTCCTAAAATATCAAAAAAAGAATTAAGAATAGAACTTCAAAAAAGAATCTATGGATTTGGTTTTCCTTTTGAAAATAGTAAAAAAACGGCTTGATAAGGCAGGCATTCCTTACATGGTTTCTGGCGGCGTTGCCGTAAGTTTTTGGGGTTTCCCCAGAACTACCCATGACATCGATATAGTCATTGAAGCACAAGAAAAAGACAAAAACAAAATTATAAAGATTTTTGAAAAGGACTTTTATATTTCCGATGAAGCCGTTGAAGAGGCGATTAAAAATAGATTTACTTTCAATATAATTGATAACAAGAGCGGGTTAAAAATTGATTTCTGGTTGCTTAAAAAAGATGCTTTCGGAAAGTCCGAATTTAGCAGAAAAATAAAAGAAAGAATGTTTGGCGAGGACATTTTTATAATCTCACCTGAAGATCTTGTTTTGTGCAAACTTATGGGGTTTGAAGAAACAAAATCTGGCCGTCGATTGCAAGACGCTAAATCCATTTTACAGACATCAAGAGTTGATATGAAATATATCAAGTCTTGGGCAAAAAAACAGGGGACAATAGAAATTTTAAATGATTTATTAAAAGACTAATGCTATTAAATATATGTTTGTTCCTAATAAAAAAGAAATTGAACATTACTATAGTCCAGAATTTGGCTTTGAAAAAATAGTTTGCCTGGAATGCTACCAGCACGGAGTAGTATAGTTATCAAAAAATTCGGGTTGAAAAACTCGTTTTTTTGTGATATAATAACAGTATAAAGAGTATGAAAAATTGGTCCACAAATACAAGAAAATTAAGGAAGGATAAGGAAAAATTTGCCATTTGGAAGTTGGAGCAAATGGTTAATTTTGGTTTGGGGAAAAAGAAAATTAAAAAAAGCGAACTCAAAAAATATTGGAAGGTTATAAATATAGATCCGGCTAAAAGGAAATTTTTGTCTTTGTTTGTAAAATAATGGAAAGAATTTTATCTGAAAACCAGCAAAATATTCTCAATATAATAAGCAAAGACAAGCTTATTTGCGATAATTTCTATTTGACCGGAGGCACTGCTCTAGCCGAATTTTATTTGCGGCATCGTTTGTCGGAAGATTTGGATTTTTTTGCTGAAAAGGAATTTGACGTGCTGGGCATTTCTATATTTTTTGAGAAAATAAAGAAAGAGGCAAAAATAAGGAAAACTGAGTATCATCAAAGTTTCAACCGTAATTTATTTTTTCTTGATTTAGCAGACGGTGATAAGGTAAAAATAGAATTTACTTATTTTGCGGTAAATAAAGTTTTTACAATTTACCAGAGTCCCAGGTCGCGTGATTTTATTGACTTGTACCTTATTTTGCAGGAGGACAAGGACTTGGCGCTCGGCGACCTTATTAAAAAGGCGCAGATAAAGTTTGGCCATTATATTGATCCAATCCAATTGGGAGCACAATATATGAAAGCAAAAGAATTGAAGGATTTTCCGAAAATGATTACGGATATTAAGGAAAACGTCTGGCAAGATTTTTTTATTTCAGAAGCTAAAAAGCTTTCTAGAAAAATTATATCGCTACGCTAAATTGCGATTTATATCGCTACGCTAAATTGCGATTTATATCGCTACGCTAAATTGCGATTTATATCGCTACGCTAAATTGCGATTTATAGAATAAAATTATGCAAGAAACCCATTCAACAAGTTCAGGGCAGGCTTGCCAGAATTGTCCCGATTGCAAAGCAATCGTGGATCCTCGACTTCCTATTTATATTTTTTAATGAAAGTCGGGACAAAAAGGACTATGGATAAAGATTCTGAAAAAAGAATATGTCAGAATTGCCACAACGAGTTTATTATAGAGCCCGATGATTTTGTGTTTTATGAAAAGATGAAAGTGCCGCCGCCAACTTTTTGCCCCGAGTGTAGGCAGAGTCGTCGTTATGCCTGGCGAAATGAAAGGGTTTTGTATCGGAGAAATTGTGATTTATGTGGTAAAAGCACAGTAACAATTTATTCTCCCAATAAACCATATAAAGTTTATTGTACGTATCATACAGGAAAATGCCCCAATGAATTTGAAACGACGTATAGACCAAATCGGCCAGAAATAGTTTACTGTGAAGAATGTTACCGGCAGGAAGTGGTATAGAAAATGGCAAAATTACCAAAAATATTCTATAATAAAATTATAATCCGAATGACACAAATCAAATCCGAATGCCACGAATACATATTTGTAGCATTTGGATAAATTCGTAGATTAGGATTATTTTAATGAAAACGCTTAAAGATTTTAGCGTAACAGGCAAGCGCGTTTTGGTAAGGTGCGATTTTAATGTTCCTACTGATAAAGACAATAATATCCTAGATGATTTTAGAATAAAAGAAGCTTTGCCTACAATTAAATATTTATTGGAAAATAATGCGAAGATTATCTTGATGAGTCATTTGGACCCGGAGAGCACCGGTGTCGCTGAAAAAAAATATAACTTAGGTAATATCCAAAAAAGTCTTGAAAAACTTTTGGATATGAATATAATAAAAAGCCCTGATTGCATAGGCGAAGAAACCAAAGAGCTATCTTTAAAATTAAGAGAAGGAGAAATACTGTTGATTGAAAATCTTAGGTTTTATAAAGAAGAAACCCATTCGACAGGCTCAGGGCAGGCCGATATGGAATTTGCAAAAAAACTTTCATATTTGGGCGACATTTATGTAAACGAAGCTTTCGGCGTTGACCATAGAAAAAATGCATCCTTGACCGGAGTTCCTAAGTTTTTGAACCATTGCGCCGGCCTCCTGTTGGAAAAAGAAATAACAAATTTAAATAAAATTTCGCAAAATCCCGTAAAACCACTGATAGCCGTAATCGGCGGTAAAAAAGTTTCAACAAAGGTAAAAATTATTGATAAGATGTCAGAAAAGGCAGATTTCTTAATAATCAGCGGGTTGATTGCCAAAGAAGTTTTGGAAAAAAATATTAAGTTTAAATATTCTGAAAAAATTATAACTCCAACCGGCCAGCTTGATTCATTGGATATTAATAAAGAGTCGGTAAAATTGTTTGAAGAAAAAATTGCAACGGCAAAAACAGTATTATGGAATGGTCCTTTTGGAAAATTTGAAGAAGATAAATATGCAAAGGGAACATTGGCAATAGCACAGGCTATAATAGAAAGTAAGGCTTATTCTGTTGTTGGCGGCGGAGAAACAGTTGAGTTTTTGGAAAAGCAAGGTATTATTGACAAGTTCAGCCATGTTTCAACAGGCGGCGGAGCCATGCTGGCATATTTATCCGGCGACATTTTGCCCGGTCTGGCCGCGCTCGGCAAATAAATTTTTCTTGCGGGACATCCTCTTTTTCAAGGAAGTCTACGTCCCACCCGCATCTAAAAATTCATTTGCCCCACTACAAAGTTACCATTATGCATAAAATATCTCTATGTTATTTATGAAACATAAAATAAAAAATTTAGAAAAAGCCAGCGAGAGAATAAAAAAAGCGGTCTTAAATAAAGAGCGTATTATTTTGTATGGCGATTCTGATTTAGACGGAATTTCATCTGTTGTGATTTTAGAAGAAGCCATAAAAAGTTTGGGCGGGAGCATTGATTCTGCTTTTTTTCCGGACCGGGAAAAAGACGGATACGGAGTTAATTTAAATGCTCTGGAAATTTTAAAGGATAAAGCGCCGGCTCTTTTTATAACTTTAGACCTTGGCATCGGAAACCTAAAAGAAATTGAAACTGCAAACAAAATGGGTTTTGAGGTTTTGATTATTGACCACCACGAAACTTTGTTTGGAATGCCGAATGCCTCAATTATTGTTGACCCAAAACAGGAAAGCGATAATTATCCATTTAAAGGAATGGCAAATGTAGGCATAACATTTAAGCTTTGCGAAGAAATACTAGGAGATAAAATATCAAAAAGCCTGAGAAACAGTTTTCTGGAATTAACCGCTTTAGGAACCATAGCCGATATGGTGCCGCAGGTTGATGAAAACCAAAAAGTTATTGAGGAAGGATTGAGGTCTTTAAAAAACACATTTCGCCCGGCATTGCGCGCATTTTTAGATATTTTGGGAGAAGGCAGTGTTTTTGAAGGGTCATTGCAAAAAATTATTTCAGCTTTGAATGCATCGGAAAGCATAAATTATCAGAACGAATCGTATTTTCTTTTAATTAACCCCTCTTTGGAAAAATGCAAAGATATGGCGCAACATTTGATTAACGAAAGTCAGCAAAAACAGTTTAAAGTCAAGGAAATTACGCAGGAAATTGAGAGGAGGATTATGCAAAAACCCGACGAAGAGGTTGTTTTTGAGGGAGACCCGTCATGGAAGCTTACCTTAGCCGGATCTGTGGCATCAATAATTTCCCAAAAGTATGAAAAACCGGCTTTTATTTTTAAAAAAGGAGACAAAGAATCTTGCGGGTCAGTTAGGAATCCGAAAGGCACAAATTCAGTGGAGGCAATGAAAACCTGCGCAGATTTTTTATTGACTTATGGCGGACATGCCCAAGCCTCGGGATTCCGCGTAAAAAACGAAGACTTAGAAAAATTTAAAGAACGTTTAAATAATTATTTTAGAAAATAATTTTTAAAGCAATGAAAAAGATAACTATTTATACAGATGGAGGAAGCAGGGGGAATCCGGGGAAAGCGGCGCTCGGAGTTGTTTTTTATAACGAGAGAGAACAAATTATAAAAAAATATGGAGAATATTTGGGTAATAATTTAACTAACAATGATGCAGAATATAGCGCAGTAATTTTTGCTTTGAAAAAGTTCAAGGCTTTATTTGGCAAAGCGATAGCTGAAACCAGTGAGGTTGAAATAAGATCCGATTCAGAGCTTATGGTAAAGCAACTGAACGGCGAATATAAGATTGAAAACGAAAAAATACAGAAATTTTTTATAGAAATATGGAATTTAAAAATTGATTTTAAGTCAATAAAATTTAAACACATCCCGCGAGAAAAAAATAAAGAAGCAGATAGGCTGGTAAACGAAGCCCTAGATAGCGAGGCGGGAGCTAAAACATTATTTTAGTCTTGACATTGCGCAGTGATTTGGTATTATAAAAGTGTCTCAGCAAGATGAGTGATTGCCCGCCCAAAGCTATGCGATAGCATTGTTGGCGGGAGGAAAGTCCGAACACTTCTTTGATGATTTCAAAGAGCAGGGTAGCGGGTAACGCCCGTCAGCGGTAACGTTAGAGGTGCGAGCAGAAACGCCGAGCTCGAAAGAGTGAGGCGCCCGTCCCGAAAGGGAATGGGGCGAATCCAATTGAAAAATTGGAATGAAACGGCTAAATCCTTACCTAAGTGCAAGAACAAACCCTTCGGCGAGCTCAGGGTAAAGCCCTGAAAAATTCATTTTCTGGATTTTAAGCTTGTCAAAGGAGCAAAGTAGTTCGCTTGATTCCGACAGCAATGTCGAGAACAGATAGATAGTCACTTACCGCGAAAGCGGAAACAGAATTCGGCTTATAGTCTTGCTGAGACATCAAAACACCCCGCCAAGCGGGTTTTTTGATTTGAAAAAAACATAGAAAAAAGATATGATGGGTTATATGGAATTAAAAGAAAATGCAGGCAAAAATTTAATCATTGAGGTGGCCGGTAGAAGATGGGCAAGGTATCCGGTAAAGACAAAATTAATTACTTCAGAAGATAAAGATATTTCCTTGATTGTTGAAGAATATGTTAAACAATATCTTCAGCCTAAAGATATTGTTTTTATTTCCGAGAAAGCCGTTGCCATAACCCAGGGAAGGTCCTATCCCATAAAAGAAATTAAAGCCTCAAGATTAGCAAAATTTTTATCCGGCTATGTCACCAAAACGCCAGTTGGAATAGGGCTTGGAAGCCCCGAAACAATGCAGTTGGCGATAGAAGAGGTCGGCGCCCTTAGATTGGTTTTTGCCGCATTTATAGGCGCAATAGGCAAGGTTTTTCGCATAAAGGGGCTGTTTTACATAATAGCCGGTAGCGGCGCCAGAGCCATTGATGGAGCTGTTCCATATGCAATTCCACCGTATAATACGTATGTTTCAAAAGGCCCTATAAATCCAGTTGAAGTTGCAGAAAAAATATCTGAAAAAATTGCCGTTGCTGTTGCAATTGTTGATGCAAATGACCTTGGCGTAAACATTTTGGGAGCAAGCCAAGCCGTTAATAAAAAATTAGTTGCAAAAGCAATAAAAGACAATCCTTTGGGGCAGACCGACGAATGCACCCCAATTGGTATTTTACGAGAAATAAAATGATAACAAAAATTTTTAAAAACATATCTGAGCATAAATCTGAAAAAATACCTGCTGCGGCTTTAATTATTTCGGTGGCGTCTTTTTTGAGTTTTTTGCTGGGGTTGTTGCGCGACAGAATGTTAACTTCAATTTTCGGCGCCGGAAATACGCTTGACGTTTATTACGCGGCATTCCGCATTCCGGATTTTGTGGCGATGGTTTTAATGATGGGCGCAATAAGTGTGGCAGTAATTCCGATATTCACTCAAAATTTAGTAAAAAATAAAGAGCAAGCGTTCTTTTATTTTACAAATGTTTTAAATTTATTTTTGCTTTCCTTAACTATCGTTTGCGTAATTTTATTTATTTTCACGGCTCAACTAGTTTTTTTAATTGCCCCTGGTTTTCCTTTTGATAAAAAAGAAATAACTATTCATCTTACTCGAATAATGCTTTTGAGCCCGATTTTAATGGGGGTCAGCAATATGATTTCGGCAATTTTGATGGTTTTTAAAAGGTTTTTAGTAACCTCAATTTCTCCCATTCTTTATAATTTTGGGAGCATAATCGGCATTTTATTTTTTGTGCCGATTATGGGGATATCCGGGCTTGCGTGGGGCGTTGTTTTAGGGGCCGTAATGCATCTTTTAATTCAGTTGCCGGCTTTGTCTAAAATCGGGTTTAGTTTTAAACCGGCATTTAATTTTTTAGATAAGGGTTTTTTATTGACCTTAAAATTGACTATACCGAGAGCAATTGGTTTAACTGCAACTCAAATTAACCTGATTATTATTACAGCCATTGGGTCTTTACTCGTGGCAGGAAGCGTTACGGTTTTTAGTTTAGCTAACGATTTAGCGGCTCCTATTATTGGTTTGATTGCCATTCCTTTTGCAACAGCCGTTTTTCCCGCGCTATCCTTAGCAATCTCAAAAGGAGACAAGACTGACTTTTTACAAAAATTTTATTCTTCATTCCGCCAGATTCTGTTTTTGATAATTCCGGCATCAGGCATCGCATATATCTTGAGGGCGCACTTGGTAAGAGTTGTTTTTGGGGCAGGGCTTTTTGATTGGACCGCCACAAAATTAACTGCGGCTTGTTTCGGGATTTTTATGATTTCTCTCTCTGCCCAGGGGTTGATATATTTGGTTTCAAAAACTTTTTATGCCATCAAAAACACATGGATACCGGCAACCGTGAGTTTAGCAAGTATCGCGGTTTTACCGGGCTTAGCATATTTTTTTGTGCATTTTTTAGCGCGCCAAAATGGGTTTTCAAATTTTATTTTTTACGTTTTGAGAATAGACCAGACTCCTAGCACGCCTGTGCTCGGGCTTCCTTTGGCAATTTCAATTGATGCAATAATTCAGATTATTTTGCTTTTATGGTTTTTGAAAATTAAAGTGAAAGAAATTGAATTCAAAAATCTTTTTATATTTTTTGGTAAAGTTTTATTTGCTACAATAATAGCCACGCTTTTAGCTTATGGCATAAGGCAGATTTTTGGCGGATATTTGGGAAGCAGCACGTTTTTGATTCTGTTTTTCCAGACAGCAGTTGTTGGTATCTCAGGCCTTTTAATTTATCTTTTAACGGCATATATTATGAAAATTGAAGAAGTAAAACATTTAAGGAATTATATAATCACCCAAGCCGGCTTTTTAAACCCCAAAAAATAACATAAAGCGCAAAAGCAATTCGCTCAAACACGTCTGAGCGAATTAAAAGCCCGAAAAATTCGGGCTTTTTAGTTATTTACAGCTTGAATATTGACACCCGACCTTTTGGTCAGTTATAATGATCTAATGGAAAAAATTACAAAAAGACAAAAACAATTATTGGAAATTATTTACAACTATATTAAAGATACCGGCTATCCTCCAACATTTAAAGAAATGAGAGAAAGTTTAGATGTTGTCTCAAACCAATCCATTATTGATCTTTTAGTAAAATTAGAAAAGCAAAAACTTTTGAAAAAAAATGAATCATCTGCCAGAAGTTTGATTATTTTGCCACTTGGTAACAAAATTTTAAAAAGAAATGCGCTAATTCCGTTGTTGGGGTCTTCAAGCGCAGGTTCTCCAATAGACGCGTTGGAAATTTCAGGTGAATGGCAAGAAATTTCAACAGATGTGGCTCAACTCAAAGAAGATGTTTTCTTACTAAAAATCATTGGAGACTCTATGATAAACGCAAACATTGAAAACGGTGATGCCATTTTGGTTCAAAATAAAAAAGAGTTTATTTCCGGAGATATTGTTTTAGCAAATGTGGCGGGGGATAGAACAGTCAAACGATTTATTTCAGACGACAAGCCGCCGTATCTTTATTTAAAGCCGGAAAATCCAAAATACAAAAATATTCCCTTTGAAGACAATATGGAAATTATCGGTAAGGTGATTTCAGTTTTCAAAAAAGGCTATTGGAAATCTGTAAAATAATTTTGTATAATTAAGTTATGAAAAAAATAAAGGATATAAATTTTGCCCTTGTTGAGGATACGCGTCCGCCGATTTATACTGCAATGAAATACTGGGGGAAAAAGCCGCATAATATTTGGAGAGAATATATTAAAAATTATACTCCCGAGTATGATTTATTTTTGGATCCATTTGCAGGTAGTGCGATGAGCGCTTTTGAGGCAGTAAAAGTTGGAAGAAAGGCGGTCGCTTTTGATTTAAATCCCTTGACTTCTTTTCTGATAGAAGTTTTTTGTAGCGAATTTGATAAACGAAAATTTTTTGAGGAATTGAATAAAATAATAGAAGAAATAGAGAACGATAAAGTTTATAAAGAATACTTTCATATCACCTGCAGAAAATGTGAAAACACATCAGCAGTAGCCCAAAGCTTTAAATGGGAAAAAGGGGAACTCTATGAAATTGGAGTTGAGTGTTCAAATTGCGAAAAAAATGAAAAAAATCGTTACCTAGAGAAACCAACAGAAGCTGATAAAAATAAATCAAAAAAATTACACAAAATTAAAATTAGTGAATGGTATCCTGAAGATGAGTTTTACAATTCGCCGTCTTTTAGTGCTAATTTTATAGAATGCATTGGCGGTAATCATTTTTATGATTTATGGACAAATAGAAACCTGTATGTAATTTCAAAAATTTTTAATAAAATTTTACAAGTCCCTAATATTGACATAAAAAAACAGCTCTTGTTGGGTTTTGTAAAAACTATCCATTTGTGCACAAAAATGAGTGTTCCGCGTAGAGAAGGAGCGAATAGGGGTTTTTCTACGAGTTGGGGAAGGTCAGCGTATATTTGCTCATCTAGACAAATGGAGATGAACCCTTTGTTGGTTTTTTTCGGAAGCTGTTCTGGTAAGCAGTCAGTTGAGAGTTCAATGGTTGATGTTAAAAATTATTTAGGAAAAACGCCTAAAATATTTTATGTAGATAAGAGCAATAAAAGCAATAGAACGAAAAATTTTGATATAAAATATGGTATTATCGACATAAATACAATTGCAGATTTTATAGACGAAGAATCCATTGATTTTATAATGACTGACCCCCCTTATGGGGGGCTCGTTCAGTATTTAGATTTAAGCACAATATGGTTAATATGGCTGAAGAAATTTGATCAAAGATTTGCTCCTAACTATGAAAGCGAAATAACGATAAAAAATAATATTCAAAATTTAGAAACCTATAGAATAAAATTTCAAAATGGCATAAAAAATTTATTCAAGATTTTAAAACCAAATGGTAAAATAGTTTTTACTTTTCACAACAAAAACATAAAAATTTGGAATATATTTTTAAATGTTGTGGCTATGTCTGGCTTCAATATTGAAAAAGTTATCCATCAGCAAAATAGAAGAACGGGCGAATCTAATGTTGCTAATCCTTATGGAACTTCCGCTACGGATTTTTATATCCGTTGCATTAAAAAACCAATGCTCCATTTTAAAACTGACCAGGCGGAATTCGAGCATTATATCTTGCAAAAAACTATAAGTATTATTGCGCAAAGAAACGAGCCAACGCCCTATCAAATATTATTTAATGGACTTCTGGCGGAAATTTCTTCGGCAGGATTTAATATTGAAGATTTTGATAAAAACATTGAGCAAATTTTGTCTGTTCATATTGGGACAATATTTGAATTAAAAAATAATAATGGAAAATCGGGTAAATATTGGTGGTTTAAAAATCCTGAAAAATATATTAAATATCCAGACAAAAAATTAACCGATAGAGTGGAGGACACTGTTATTTCTTTTTTAAGACGAAAAGTATCAGTGACATTAGACGAGGTTTTAGGAGAAATTTTTGTAAAATATCCAAATGGTTTAACACCGGATATTAAATCCATTGATTATATTCTGAGAAGGTTTGCAAATAAATTTGGTGGTAAGTGGATTTATAAAGGTGGTGAAGTGGAGAAAAATTTTACAGAGCACACGGAAATGCTATATATTTTATCCGAAATTGGTAAAAAAATAGGCTATGATGTTTATATCGGAAAGAGAGAACAATCTGAAAATTATAACGGAAAGAAACTATTAAAATACGCAGATATTTTAAAATTAGATAAATTTAATTTGGGTCAAGAAAAAAAGAATAGAGTTGAAATGATAGATATGATTTGGATAATGAATAATAATATAGAATATGCCTTTGAGGTAGAAAATTCTACGAACTTTACTTCTGGCATACAAAGAGCGTCTAATCTTGATAATTCGATAAACAAAATTATGGTTTTACCGAACAAAAGAAAAGAGGAATTTTTGAACATCAAAGACCCATTATTTATTGAAGGCTTCAAAAAATGTAATTGGGGTTATATTTTTTATGATGATATATTAAAATTGAAATCCTTAAAAGTTATTAGCAGGGATAACATAAATACCTTTTTAGGCCATCTTTAATTATGGATGGAATTTTTGACAAACGAAATAAACTAAATAATCTTACTGGTAAGGAGTGGCTAAAATTAACTAAAAGTTTTTGGGTTAGCGAAAAATGTAAAGAAGATAGGTTTGCGTTTCAACATCCGGCGCCATTCTTAATAAAGGATATCGAAAAATTAATATCGATGTTCACAAAGGAGGGGGACATTGTTTTAGATCCATTTAATGGTGTAGGTACTACATTGGTTGCTTGCAATAATTTAAAAATAAAAGGAATCGGAATTGATTTAAATAAAAAATATTGTTATTTGGCGAATAAGAGACTAAAGGAACTAAGTGTAAAAAATAAACAAAAAATTATTTGTGGTGATTCGATAAAAGAAATTTTAAAAATAAAGGAAAAAATAGATTATTGTGTTACCTCTCCTCCATATCATAATATATTAAAAAATAATGGCCAAGGATTGAGAGCCAAAAAGGAGGGAAGAAGAAACGGACCAAGAATTGGGGTTGATTATTATTCTGAAAATAAAAATGATTTGGGAAACCAAAAATCTTATGAAAATTTTTTGAATTTATTTAGTAAAATAATGATGGCTGTTTATGAAAAATTAAAGGATAAAAAATATACAAGCATTATTATTAGTGACTTTACCGTAAATAAAAAGGAAAAATGTGTCCAAGGTGATATCGTAATGACAATGGAAAATATTGGTTTTGAATTTTCTGGCACGACTATTTTACTGCAGGATAATAAGCCATTATATCCTTTCGGGTATCCTTATGCATACAAAATCAATCATCAACATCAAAATATAATAAATTTTAGAAAAGTAAAAATTTAAATAGTTTTTTGAAAGCTGACGGGGAGATAAAGTTTCGCCCTTCTTTCTTATTTAGGAGTTAGACGTCTTTATTTCTCCCTCCATAGGTGCTTTATGGCATTTATGGTGGGGGATTTGTAAATAAAGGTCGCTTATCCCCGATAATAATAACTAAGTTGGAAAGAACTATTATGTTAAAACCGATAAAAAGGTATACACCCTCAGTTAACCCCCTTGCGAAATCCCAATATGTCAAACCGACATTTGCCATTGGAAAATTTCGTAAAGGATACTTCCGAAAACCAAAATTCCGCAAAGGAATTGTAATAGGTTACAGGTAGTAGTTAATTAGTTGATACTCCTCGTTAGCTTTTAGAAAATTAAAAATTGCTGACTTGGTTAAAAAATCGCATAGTGCGCGCAAAAAAGCAAAAGAATTATTAGATGAAGCAAAACAAAAAGTTGAGAAATTAATTGAAAAATAAAAAATGGGGAAGTTTAATTTTAATCAGGAAGAATTTGAAAGAGTTAAAAGTGAAGCAGAAAAACTTTATCAAACTTTTGAACCGGTTTATAACCCATATTTTGCAGAAAAAGTATCCTTTAATGCAAAAGGGCTCCGCCATCTTAAATTTAAATCCGATCAACAAGCTCGAGCGCAAAAAGACCAATATCCAAGATTAAAACTTTTACACCTCGCGCCGCAAATTTTGAGAAAATCGCATACACTTCAAGGTATTTGGCAAACAAGACAATTTGAGAATAATAATACAAACGGACAGTGGAAATACCTTATGAAAGATATAATATTTTATGAATTTATTGCTGTTTTAGAAAATATTCGTGTGAAAGTCATTGTGAAAGAAGTTTTAGGCGGGGAGAAACATTTCTGGAGTATAATTCCATATTGGAGCATTGACAAAGCAAGTAGCAAGCGAATTTTGTGCAGTGGCAATCCATATCTTGATTAAACTAAAAAACACCGCTATGCGGTATTCTTTAGCGGCACTTGGCTACAGCTTGGATAGCCGTGACAGGGCCAAAGCCCTCCAAGAGCCAATTTAAGTATATCACGTGTCAATACTAAAAGTCAATCAATTGTCATGAGCCAGGAGAATATTAGAAATTTTTCAATAATTGCGCATATAGATCACGGCAAGTCCACGTTGGCGGACAGACTTTTGGAATTGACCGGAACTATTGACCCGAAAAGAATGATGCCGCAGTTTTTGGATTCAATGGATTTGGAAAGGGAAAGGGGAATTACTATAAAACTGAAAGCCATTAGAATGAATTATATTTTTCAAGGTGAAAAATATATTTTGAACCTTGTGGACACTCCCGGTCACGTTGATTTTTCTTATGAGGTTTCAAGGTCATTGGAAGCTGTTGAAGGAGCTATTTTG
>Ga0209211_10007398_pt1 | contig 15430 bp, 10 predicted proteins | sample RifGroA2_FD_183992 | JGI IMG/M metagenome (GOLD analysis project Ga0209211, IMG submission 183992) | Groundwater microbial communities from Rifle, Colorado, USA - Groundwater A2 (SPAdes) (version 2) | ecosystem: Environmental > Aquatic > Deep subsurface > Groundwater | place: Rifle, Colorado... | reverse complement strand
CTTAATGCCGTAGCTTCCCGGGTTGGGATTCGCGGCTTCCACCAGGCGGTTCAGTTCATCATATTTGAACGTCTGGTCCGCCGTGTTGACTTTATCGTCAATGGACAGGATGTTCCCGGCGGAATCGTACGTGTAATTGAGATCCTGAATAGTCGTAAGTTGTAAGTCGTAAGTTGTAAGTCTGGTCAAACGCAAATTTAATGGATTGTAGGTGTATTCCGTCACGTCCCCGTTGCCATATTCGACTTTCGTCATCTGCCCCGCGGCGTTGTAATCGACGTTCTTGATATACAGCGTCGGGCTTTCCTGAACTATCAACGGATTGACCGTGACCTCCGCGCTCGCCGAAGCGTTTCCGCCCGGACCGGCGCAGGTGAGCGTGTACGTCGTCGTCAGCGACGGCGTGACGTTCGCCGTCCCCGCGATAGTTTTGCTTCCTGTCCAGCCGCCGGAGGCGGTACAACTGCCGGCATCCGTACTGCTCCACGTCAGCGCGACAGACTCGCCCACGGTGATCGTCGCCGGGCTCGCCGTCAAGGTTACCGTCGGCGGCGCGGCGACGGGTGCGGCGCCGCGTTCATTGGAGTTTGGACTTTCCCCCGTGGTGTCTTTGGCCGAAACCACAAAATAATACGTGGTGCCGTTCGTCAGACCGGTCACGGCATAATTCGTCACATTCCCCACATCCAGTTGCGTCGTGTACGTCATCCCCAAGCCGCCGTCCAGGCGGTTGTTCATGATCCCGGCGATTTCCGTTACCGTTAATACACGCTTGAAAATGGCCGCTTCATCCATGACCCCGTCGAACTCCTGTGTGCCATACGGACTCCCATAAATCCCAAACTCAAGGTTAAACGCCGCGTCATTATCGATGGTCCCAAACGGCGTGCCCCCGCTGACAGTTTGGGCGACCCCGTTAATATAGACCGCCGGCACCGCGCCCGTCCCGCTACCCGTGTACGTCACCGCCACATGCTGCCAGGTGTTCATTTTGACCGCGTTGGTCGTGGTCGTCCATGTCACCACCCCGCCGCTAAAAGCCTGCGAAAAGGCGATATTGTTATTCGCCGCCAGCCGCAGGATCCACCCGTCCTGATAATTCTTGCTGAAGATCGTGCCCCTGCTCCCCTCGCCCAGGCTGTCCGGTTTAATCCAGGCAACCAGCGTGCGCGGCCGTAAATTATCAAGCGAAACGTCGCTGCCGAAGTTCACCAACGCGTTATTCCCGCCCGGGTACCCGAGAAATTCAATGCCCTGGTTATATTTCCCGGCAACGCCCCGCGTCAGCGTCCCCGCAACCGTCCCGTGGTTGGCCTTGCAGGAGTCCGTGACCGTGCCCGAAGTCTCGTTGAACTTCCACGCCGCGACACAGTCGACATCCTTGGTAAAATCCTTTGCCCCGGCCCCGCCGCCGCTCACCGTCCCGTATTTGACATTGTATCCCGTGGCCCCGGTGACCGCGCCCCAGCCTAAACTCACCCGCGCGTTGCCGGCAACCGCGGTGTTCAACACCGGCGCGGTAAGCCCGCCCGGAAGTGGCGGTGGAGCGGCCGGCGCGGCGCTCATTTCGTTAGAACGGACGCTCTCGCCGCCGGTATTGGTAGCGCTGACCGCGAAATAATACGTCGTCCCGTTGGCCAGCCCCGTCACCGTTGAGGTCGTGATGTTCCCGACGCTGACCGGCGTGCCGTACACAGTTGGGCTGGTGCCGTAATAAATCTTGTACCCCGTGGCCCCCGAGGCCGCGGCCCAGGTCAACGTCACCTGCTTGTCGCCGGCAACAGCGGTGCTTAGAACCGGCGCGGCGGGTGCTGGAGAAACCAGAGTAGCACTGCGTTCATTGGAACGCGCGCTTTCCCCGCTCGTGTTAGTGCCACTGACGGCGAAATAATACGTCGTGCCGTTGATCAGACCCGTGACGGTGGATGAAGTCACATTGCCGACGCTGACCGGCGCGCCGTACACCCCGGGCGCGGTGCCGTAATAAACTTTGTATCCTGTGGCCCCCGTGGCCGCGGCCCAAAATAACGTCACCTGCTTGTCCCCGGCGGTAGCAGTATTTAGAACCGGCGCGGCTGGAACTGACGTCGACGCTGCAGGCGCGGCGCTCAATTCATTGGAATACACGCTCTGCCCGGCCGCGTTGTAGGCGGCCACCACAAAATAATAGAGTGTGCCGTTTGTCAAACCTGTGACCGTCCTGCTCGTGACCGACCCGACGTCCGTGGCCGTCGCGTAGGCCGTGCTGACAACTCTGCTGTAAACTTTATATCCCGACGCGCCGCTGACCGCGCTCCAGGATAAACTGACCTGGGCGTTGCCCGGCGCCGCGGTGTTTAACACCGGCGCGGCAGGTGGAAACTGCGGGCTTTGCGCCGGGCCGGTGCCGGACGGGACATAGGTGGAACTACTTGTCACCACAACCTTGTCGATGACCATCCCGTCCTCGCGCATCCAGAGGTTCAAGGTATGCTCGCCCGTAGTTGCCACGTTGATCGTCGCCACGGCGCTCGCGTCCGCCGTTGTCTTCGACCATGTCCAGGAAGTCGTGAAATTGGTAATCCTATCCGACGTCGTCAAAGCCTGGCCGTCAAGCCCCGCGTGAAGAGAATCGTCATTAGTTGTCGCTCCGATCCCGCGGATCCAAATGTAATGCGTGCCCGTTTTCACGAACTTGATCTTGTAATCCAGCCGCGGGCTGATGGTCGCATACCCTGTATCATTGTTGACGCCGCTATTGGGATTGGCTTTCATGCTCGCCGCACCCGACTGGCCCGTGGTCGTCACCCGGTCCCACTTCGACGTGCCAGCGGCCGGTACGGCCGGCGCGGCTGGCGAAACATTCCCGTGATAATACTCCGTCTCAATAGAAACCAGTCCATTAGAGCTGCTCTCCTGCTTGAAACTGTCCGGCAACGCCGCCTGCGCCTCGGCCTCGCCCACGCCGAGCACGTGGCGCTCTAACCAAGCCAGAGCATTAGAAAAAGACATCCTTAAATTCGAAACTCGAAATCCGAAATCCGAAACAAACTCAAAATTCAAATTTTTTAAATTCAAAACATCTGTGTTTTGGTCATTAGAATTTTTATTATTTAGATTTGTTTCGAATTTCGTGCTTCGTATTTCGGATTTTAACGCTAGTTCTTCTCTTTTTTCCTGTGGCCAGTTTCCTGTTTCAAGTTTGCTCAACGGCGTGTAGTCGGTGTATTGCGGATTCTTCGCTTCGGTGCCGGAGCCCACGTTGTACAGGGCCTTGACCTCCGACGCCTTCAACGGATAGTCATAATAGCGGAAATCGTCCAGCCGCCCGTCGTAATAATTGGAGTTGCTTTGACTATTATTTTTCATGCAGCCGATACGGGCGTTGTCCAACCCCCAGGTGCTGTTGAACCACGCGTCCCGGCCCAGGCTCTGGTCTAAGACCGTGGCCGCCACTTCATTGCCGTTGATATACCCTTTAATGCCGTTGCCGTCCTGCGCGATCACGATATGCGACCACAACCCGGCGATCAACGCGTTCGGCAGGCTTACTCTCAACGCGGTGACCGAATTGGCGATGTAAAACTCCAGATCATTGCCCGCGCGCAGTTCGACCCGGTTGGAGCCGTCGGTATCGCCGAAGGAGAAGACAACATCGCTGGCCGAAGGGCTGTCAGGGCTCAACCACACAGAGATCGCGCCGACGGAACGGTTCTTCACATCCAGCAAGCTGTCGGCGTTGACCAGCCGGCTGGTCCCGTTAAAGTCAAAGGCGCCGTTTAATTTACCGCTTGAGGCGATGGTATTGGTATACAGCGGCGCGTACGCCAGCATCTCCATTTCGGTTATTCCGACCTCAACGTGATTGCCGTTTGAAGATATGTTCAAACGGTATTTTTGATAAGCGGTATCATTAGCGAAGTCGAAAGTCACTGGCGACTGCCATACCCAGGATGAGTAGCTGCGCGTATCCAGAACATCCCAGCCGGAGCCGTTAAGTCCTTCGAACGTCCAGCTACGCGGATTGCCATCGTCATTGGGATAAATATGCTGACGTGGAGCAATGACATAACGGTTAATTTTCTGCGCCGATGAAAATTCATAGGCCAGCCAACCGCTTTTTGTATTATTGGAAATCCACCCCCCGTACTCAGAATAATTATTATTAAATGCCCCATCGGGTGGATAGCCCCCTAAACTGGAACTCGCGCTGGCCGTCCCGCTGCCGGTTAAATCAGAAGTATATGCTGAAGTCTGCTCCGTGGTGGCCTGATGCGTGCCGCTGCCGGTGTCCGTAACCGTCGAATTGGCCGCGCTGTCATTGAACATATACTGGATCCATGGCGAAGGCATAGTGATTACCGTCGGGGCCGCGGGGGTAGCCGACCGTTCATTGGAATTGCCGCTTTCCGTACTCACGTTGTAAGCGGCGACCGCGAAATAATAGGTTGTACCGTTTGCAAGCCCGGCGATGATCTTGCTTAACGCGTTACCGGCGTCAAGGGTCGTCGTGTAATTCCCGCTTACCGTTCCGTATTTGATCTTGTATCCGCTGGCATTGATAACACTGCCCCAGTTAAGTTTGACCTCGGTGCTTCCGGTCTGGACCAAGTACAATTCCGGCACGTTAAGCGTGACGGTAGGGACCAGCGTCGGGTCATTAGTGACGGCCTCGATCTGTCCGGCCGCGTTATATTTATAGGAGACGCCTTTCTGGTCCGGGTACTGGACCTGCGCGAGATTGTTCAGCGCGTCGTATTGACGGTTAACGCTGTAATTCGACGTGTTCATCGCCTTGATCGACTGCAGTTCGCGGCCCAGCTCGTCGTAGGCGAATTGGGTGTTCCCGCCGGTGTATGCCGCCTGTGTCAGACGGCCTTTAGAATTGGCGCTAGACGTGTTGTCGTAGGCATAGTTGACGTTAATCGTCCCCCCGGTGCCGTCGGTTTTGTTAGTCAGACGGTTGAGCGTGTCGTAGGTAAAGGCCAGTGTCTGGCCTTTGGCGTCGATCTGTTTGGTTAGACTGCCATTGAGATCATACTGATAGCTCCAGCGCCCCATATCGGGATCGGTCATCGCCGTTTTGCGGCCCAGGACGTCGTAGGTGATCGTCGTCGTATTGTTGTACGCGTCCTTTGTCTGAAGAAGATTCCCCTCGGAATCGTAAGCATACAAAGTCGCCGCGTAAAGTGTATAAGGTTTAGCCGGATAATTCGGACTGCGGCCGTCGGCGCCGAGATATTCTTCTTTTTTGATCAATCGCCCGTAGGCGTCAAAATAAGATCTCTGCCGGTGCCCGTTCTCATCGGTGCCGGTGGCTGACCAATCGTCATAAGAAACGTTCGCGAAAGTCCCGTCGGGATTGGTCGTCTTGACCGGCCGGCCCATGGCGTCGTAGGTGATGAGCGTGTTTGGTTTGGCGGTGTCAATGAGATCGATCACGCCCATGGGGTTGGCGGTAAACGCGGGCAGATACTGCCGGCTCTTCAAGCCCCGCGAATCGTATTGGGTCTGGCCGTTGATCACGTAGCGGCCCGTGACCTCCGAGCGCGCCTTGGTCTGTGCCAGGCGTCCGAAACCGTCGATGAAACTCACCGCGTCGATCGTCGCCGCTTTCCCGTGCTCGACACGCTGGCGGGTGGTGACTTTCGTGTAACTGCCGAGGAATTCGATGGCGGTGGTTTGGGTGGGAAACGCGATCGAATCCAAAGGCGAGATCGCGGCCACCGCGCGCCCGAACACGTCGTACACGCGCTTGCCGTTTTGATTGTTGGGGTCTGTCGTGGATCTTGACTGGCCCCAGAGGCCGTTAAATCCTCCACCGGAAAGCGGGACACCGTTGACGCCGTAATACTCATTCGCCACCTTGTGCCCCAGAGCATTTTCGGTCGTCAGCGGGAACATATTATACGTCGTGTCATACGTGACGCGCGTGACGTTCCCCTTGGGGTCCGTCGTCGTGAGCAAATTGCCGATGGTGTCATAGCTGTATTGCGTGACCGGATTGATGTTCCCTGTCCCGGCCCAGTCCTCTTTTTTCGTCAAGAGCCCTTTGACCGGCGCCGTCGTATTGCCCTGGTTATCATAATAAAACCACGCTTGGCGGACAATATTGCCGGCGTTGTCCTTGACCGTCGTCAGCCGCGGCAGGCCGACGATCCAGTTGCCGCCGGAGGTGTTCTGGACATACGCGGTCTCAACGGTGCGCGTGTCATTGCCGATATCACTGCCGGTTGAAAGGTCCACTTCTCCCATTTGTACCGCTTTCGTCAGATTGCCCATCTGCGGAGTTTCCCCGAAGAAAAATTCTTCCGCTGTGCGCCGGCCCGTGGCATCGCCGTCATAGACAAAATTGTCTTTTCGTTTCAGATAGATAAAGTCGCTTCCGGGGGCCACCTCCTCATAGGCCCATGTATGGACTGCTTTACCGTACAATTTCCCGATGGCGTCGTACGTCCGTTGCCCGGTGACCCTCCCCTTATAGATGCCGTCCTGCGCGAAGACCGTTTCGGAATAATTGCCGTCGGGGTCGGTCGTCCGCACCAGGCCGAAGCCGCGGAATTCCCTTTTTTGCGCGTCCCACAATCCTTGTTCATAGGAATTATTGATCGTATACGATTCCCCTAAACCATTGGATTTTGTGATGGATTTTATCACCTGGATGGGGAAGGGCAAAAATGTCTGCGGATAATTTACGGCGGCGTTATAGATAATGGAAGATTGTCCGCCGAGGCCGTTATCGATGGACGACGCGATATCGGGCATGACACCGCTTGAGAACGCGATCTCCAGCTTTCCGATCAAATTATACACGGCGAAATCGATCAAGGTATCGCCGTTATAATCTCCGGACTGGATCTGCGTGTTGGGGCCTTTAATGTTAAAGACAAACGGCAGTTCAACCGCGGGAGCGAAGGACAGTCCTTTGGATACGCGGTAGACCACCTTTCCCGTCGAGTCGTCATAATACCCGATATCCGTCAGGCCGTCGTAGTTAAAATCCGACAGAACCGTATTCCTGCCCGCCCCGAAACCGGAAACGGCAGGGATCTGCCGCAACCCCGCCAGGATGTCGCCCGTGTTGAGCCGTATGTTCCAATTTCCTCCCGCTTTATTGAACGCCCCGAAATCGATCTGCCCGTCGCCGTTAAAATCCCCAACAATGGGAACGTCACTGCCGCTTCCGATGAGGATATTTTGCCCGCCGGAGAGGGCCGCGAAACTCCCCCCTTTGTTGAGGGCAATACGGACGTATAAATTGCCCGATGCCTTGTAAAATGTCAGAATATCCGTCAGGCCGTCGCCGTTAAAATCGCCGTTGCTGGGCTCTTCATTAGCCCCGAAGCCGGAGAGCCACAGCCCCGCGTCGTTGAACCGGCTGCCATCGGAGAGGCCGACGCGCCAGTTGCCGCTGGCGGGGTCGAAACCACTGATATCCATCCGTCCGTCCCCGTTAAAATCGCCCAGGACCAATTTGCCGTTCGTCGCGAAACCGCTGGCCCAAGTCACCTTCGGCGAAAAGGCGGTCCCATTGGAGCGCTCGACCTCGATCTTGCCGGAGCTGGAAGTAAATGTCGCGATGTCGGTACGCCCATCGGCGTTAAAATCACCGGAGAGTTGTGGCAGGACCACAGTGGAAGAACTCATCAGATCGACGTTATTTGCCAAGGCGTAATTAAGGTTAAAACCGAAACTGCTATGCTGATGATAAAGAGTTATCTCGACAACATTGTACCCTGCCTGCAACGGCCATGAAGCGCCCATAGATTGGGAATAATTGCCGTTGAGCCAGATCCCGTCAGAGCCTCCCGTCGAATAGGGGACCGTCAAGGTAACGGCTTTGTCGACATAAAGATATGTCCATAGCCAATGGGCGATATCCTGGCCGCTGGAAAAACTGACGTTACCGTTGCCGTCACCTTTTGTGGAGAGGGGCCCCCAATTGACGCCCTTACACATATTGGTCGGCGGGCAAGAGCCGTAATTATCGTGGCCGCGGTCGTAACTCGAATCGGAGCGGTAATTCCAGAGGTTATCTCCCACGACGGAGTTATTCATGGGCGTCACGGCATAATTAAAATCCGGATTCTTCGGGGTTTGATAGGAAAACGTCACCGGCGGCAGGGAGCTGGACCCGTCGGAACCGTATTGCGCGATGGAGGTCAAGAGCGACCGCCCCGTCGTGCGGCTGTCGTCATAGATCAGCTCATATCTTCTCTGCAAATTACCATCAACCTTGACGGTAATTGCGCTGATGCGATAACGCGTGGCCGCGCGGAAGCCGGTATTGTAACGGTCGATCTGCTCGTCGGGGCGCGCTTCGCGCTCAAAGGCCACCTGGGCGAACGTCGGCCATCCCCGCCGGGAATTGCCGGTATAACGGATATCCTGCGGATACAATTTATTTTCATCACGGAAATATTCGACGGTCAGATAATTGCCGTGCGGGTCTTCCACTTTATTAAGGCACCATCTAAAGACGCGGCTGGTATCGGCAGGGTCGTATTCCCGGGCGCCCGGGGTCTCGCCGAAGAAATACTGGATGCCGCTTTTGTCCGTCACTTTCCAGGAACCGGCCGTCCGTTCGATCTTCATAAAACTGCCTTCCACCTTGCCCCGATACAGTCCCGTTACGGAATCAAAGACCAATTCCTGAACACCGCCGTTTTGGATCAGCACGAAGGTATCCGTGTCATCATAGCGGGGAACTCCTCCCTTTGAAGAACGCTGGATCACCCCCAGCTCCAGGTTCCATCCCACCCCCAGGATGTCGTTGGGAGAACTGGAATTATATTGAAGCTGGATATTGGGCTGGACCCCTCCGCGCCCCGGCGGGACTTCGATGGGGACGGCGAAATTGGCGCTGCCCGTGTGCGGGTCGGCTTCCGCGGAGAGGGCCGTGAACGCGGGAAGAGAACCGGCCCGCGCGGGCGTGACGTTCGTGAAGATGACAAGACTCGCGGTGAATAGCAATAATGATCTCTTAAACATTGGTGTCCTCCCTGGCGCTATACTTTAATTCGTTTAAAGGTGACGGCTACGATGCCCGTATCGGTAATGTCTGACGGTAACGTGACTTAACCATAACCCTGAGCCGATATCGGTCCGCCTTCGTTAAAACTTCAGCGAGATTTCTCCGAAGCTTTAGCGAAGAAGAACTTCGTCACCCTTGCCGTTTACCGAAAATAAAGGAAGCGTCCGCGAGTACCGCTGACTCCCCCTTGTGAGGTCATCCCCCTTGGGCACTCTTGTCCTCCTTAATCTCTTAAAGAGTGCGGACACTCCCTTTTGAAATAATCAATGACCAAGATACAAAGAACAGAAAATTCCTCCCAAATGGAGCCTAACGGCAATAAACAAATCACAAATCGCAGAATGCTTACGTTCGTGGGCTACGGTGACGATGCCCGCATCGGTTACGTCTGACGGCAACGTTCAACGCTTAAACTTCGTCCAAGCTTCGCCCAATCTATAGAGCTGTCTCCCAGATTTGTCATAAATATCGATCAGATCATCGCAAACTTTAATCTCTACGTGTTGGCGATAAATATCACGGCATTGACTTAGACTGACGACCATCTCATTACATTCAGCCATTGCGTCATCCAGATACTTTTGAAAGCCGGCCTTTTGATGGCGCTTTGCATAGCCTTCGGCGATCAACCGAGGCGCAGATTTACAAGCCCGACTTATCTGATCCGCCAAATCATATTTTTCTGAAGTCGGAAGTTTTGGAACAATCTTCCCCATAGCAATTAACATTGCTTCATAGGTATTCCTGTAAACTTCCAGGTCTTTGAAGCTGATAATACGCTTTTTATCTGTCATGACTTAACCCTAACCGTTAACCGATACCAGTTTCATTACCCTAACCGATACGGGCTTCGTTACCTTAACCGATAATCTTTTTACTCCGCCTTATAAGCCTCCAATACCTTTCCACTGATTTCCTCACGCACCTCTTGCGTCAAACACCGCACCGTGTCGTACCACTTCTTGTCTTTCGTCGATTGCTCCCGGGGCATGGTCACGAAGATCCCCTTTTTGCCGTCCATCACCCGCACGCCCTTGACCAAAAGCGCGTCGTTGACGTTGATGTCGGCGAAGGCCTTGAGCGACTTGCCGTTCGTTAACTTGTGGATCCGCTGAACATTGATCGATATATTTTCCATGGCTTCCTCCTGTTTAGTCGTAAGTCGTAAGTTATAAGTCGTAAGTAAAAAACTTATAAAGAAAGTCTTTGATAAAACCCGTAAAGCATTTTCCCGATCTCATCGCAACCATTCCCCAGCGCATTAAAATCATTCTCTGCGAGATACCCTAAATCCCTGGATAACAAAATGTGGTACTTTGTCTCTTCCAGCGAACCGTTGGCAATATTGATAAAATGGGCGTAATCTTTCTTGCTCTTTCGATTAAAACCTTCAACGATATTCGTTGGTATCGAAGTGGCCGACCTTCTGATTTGCGATACAAGTCCATATTTCTCTTCCACAGGAAAGGTCTTTGTAATCCTGTAAATATCAAGGACCAGACCGTGCGCCTTATGCCAAACTTTTAAATCCCTGAACGTCGCTATAACCATTTTTCTTTCCTTCTTTTACTTACGACTTACCACTTACGACTTATCACTTGCCACTCATACAAACCAATAGCCGCCAACGAGAACTTGCTTTAAACTAACTGCCTTTTTTGATTTTTCCTTTTATTTGATCCCCCGCGTCCGGTGCCGCGCCGGCGATATCCTCGGCGAAACACTTTTTGCACGGGCCGTACCCATCCTTAACAACCTGCTCTTTATCGACCTTGCTAAGAGTCCCCTTATTTTTGATAAGGCGGCATGTTTCTTTGTGGTATTTTGTGCCGTTGGGCGTGATAAACACTTCATCGGCGGACGCGAACGCCGCGGCCGAAAGAAAAGTCATCAAAACCCCGAGCATCATTAACCTTCGAATCATCGTATCTCCTCCTTTGCTTTCCCGTTGGCAGCTATTAGTTTGTACATTCTTTAAAGATGCAAGAAACAAGATTCAAGAGGCAAAGATCAAAACGTTTGCCAATTCTTTATTAAAGAATTTAACATTGCGCCTACTTCGTTATATCGTTCCAATAGATCCTTATGTCCCCGCGTATCGAGGTACGCGCAATCCCTGGCGAAATCCAGCCATACCTTCGTCTCTTCACAGGAACCGTTAGAATCGATCAAATGCCGAATAAAAACGTTCTCATATTTTCTTTTCGTCCAACCTTCGGCTATATTGACTGGAATAGACCTTGACGCCCGTCTGACTTGATCGGTCAATGAGTATGTTTCCTCTTTAGGAAATCTTTTCGCGAGTTCAAAGAGTTTCATGGCAAGCGTATAAGACAACTGGTAAACATTCAGATCTCGGTACGTTCTAACAATATTTTTGACTTTATCTTCGTTCATTTCCCGACCCTTCTTACCTCTTGTATTTCTTACTTCTCTGCCTCTTGTTTCTTATTTCTTTGCTTCTTCCATCGGAACGAGCCGCCGACTGAACTCTCCGCCGGTAAAGGCGTCTAGCAGCGCGGTAAGCTCATCGATACGTAATTGCTTGTCAAACTGCACAGGCGGCTCAGACGAGTCAACAGCGGCGAGTTCCGCTTGCAGGCGGCGCCGCTCGAAATACAACCGCGTCACCTGGTCCAGGACGTCTTCGCGCAATTCCACCATCAGTTTCGAACGCGAATCGATGGCCGTCTGGTCCGTGCTCCAGATGAGATCGCCCAGGTCCCACGACAGCGAGACGTCCCAGTTGAGCAGATCGCGCCCCTTGAGCAAGTTGTCCGGATTTTGGCCCGTGTCCCAGTGATAGAGTTCGCCCTCCGCGCGGTCGAGCCCGACGGAAAGGTCCGGCAGCAACGCCCTTTTCCCGGCCAACGCCCGCCAATTCTTGATCTTGTCGGGACTCACTTCAGCATAATCGATGGCCCAGCGGTGCACCTGCTGGACCGTCGGCTCATTGCCCAAATGATCCTCTGATGGGAAAGGAGAAAACGCTTGCCCGCTGGACAAATAAAAAACACCCCTGTCCGTCGCAGCATAGACCCTTCCTCGCGCGTCCTTGACCAGATCGTTCATCGCGTTGGTTTCCATTCCCTGATAAACGGGCGTCCATCGTCCGTCGTCGAACAAAAACGCTCCCCTTTTTGTCCCCACCAGAAGTCTTCGGTCCTCTTCCTCGCCCAGAATGACAAAGGCGTTCAATGTTTCCAAATCAACGGGAGGATTCCCCAAAATCCGCCAGTGCCGCCCGCTGTCGCCGCTTAAATAGATCCCGCGCGCGGTCGCGATATAAATGGTGGTATCGTCATCCGCCGCCACGCGGATAAACCGCACCAGCGGCGGCGGGGTCTCTTCCGCGGATTCGGACACATTCTCGCTTTCATCGACGGCGGTTCCCCGCGCGCTGCCCGCCGTGAATATCCGGCTGTAGCCGCTCGTTTTGCGGTCGAGATCGTAAACGGCATCGTCCGTGGCAAAATAAATAAAACGCCCGCCGGCCGCGATATGGTTCACGGCCTTCCGGCTTAATTCGTTGCCCACGGAAACCCAATCTTTTCCTTCCACAGGTTTATAGAAAAGCCCGCGGCCTGTACCCAGATATAAAGTTTCTCCCGCGCGCAAAAGCGCCAGGCATTCGCGGGACTGTTCGTCGGAGGAATAATAGGTCCTTTGCCAGTGGTTGCCGGCGTCGGAGCTCGCGTACAGTCCCGCATCGGTGGCGGCATAAATACCCCGCGGCTGGAGGGGGTCGATATAGATGTCGTTGATACCCTGAAATCCGCCGGGAGCCTGAAAAACAGACCGGTAATGCTTTCCGCCATCGGAGGACTGATACAGCGTTTTATCCGTCGCGGCGAATATTATGGAAGGGTCGCGAGGATGGACGGCGAGCTTGACGACGGCCGGCTCGTAGATCCCGCTGCCAGCCTTTTGCCAAGCGGCGGATTGGTAACTGAAGCCGGCACTCGTAAAGGCAAAAATACAAAGCAAGGCTAGCCGTAAGTTGTAAGTCATAAGTCGTAAGTAAAAAAACTTAAAACATTTGTATAATTTTGCAGCAACCATTCTCAAAGTCTTTACAACCATTATTTTCGACCCTTTCTTGCTTACGACTTATCCCGAGAAATTTCTTTGAAATTTCCGGGACTTTACCCTTGAAATCGCCGATGCGATTTCTAAGGGCGACTTATCACTTACGACCAATTGCCGCTTCCCACTTACGACTTACCCCTTACGACTGTTATTTCATTGCTTCTCTGTACATCTTCTCCACACTCATCATCCCCAGCGCCTTCGTAACCGCCTGCTTGAGCCGCGGATTATACGTTTCAATGGCCCCCAGGTATTTATCCAGATATTCCAGCATCGCTTCCAGGCCGACCTCACGCTTCATCCGGCGCAAGATGCACAGGATCGTGTAAATGGCGATGGAATTGGCGGAGCTGGTGAAAATATTTGGAAATGGCTGGCGGGGGATTTTGGCGTTGCTTTCAGATCGCTCATTCGAATTCATCTTTTCATTCCTCGCTTTCGTACGACGCAACAATGAGTCAAGCATAACATGGCTTTGTTGTTTTGTCAAGTTTTGTTGATTTTAATACAATACATAACATTATATTTTCCAATATGTTATGTTTGTGATAAAAAATTATTATCTATTTTTTGAAATTATGATTGATTTAATGCTAAAACCGATTGACAAAACGTCAAGGCATGGTAAACTTTGTTGCAGACTAAAGACCAAAGACTAATCAGGCTGGGTCACATGACCTCAGCCTGTTCTGTCTTTAGTCTTTAAATAGGAGGAAACGATGTACATCGGCAAACGCGTCCAGGAATTGCGCAAGGTCAAAGGCATGAGCCTGACCGAACTGGCGGAAAAAAGCGGGGTCCAGATCGCGACCTTAAGCCGCATGGAAAACATGAAGATGACCGGCACGCTGGAGTCCCACATGAACATCGCCCGGGCCCTGGGGGTGGACATCACCCAGCTCTACAGCGCCATTATTAAGGAAGAAGATAAAGCGGCCGTCCAAACGCCCAAGTCCCTCTCGGACGTCTTTGTCCACAGCGAAAAATCCTCGTACGAAATCCTGACCTCCAATGTCCTGGGCAAGCGCATGATGCCGATCCTGCTGAAGATCGAGGCCGGCGGAGAGACCAACACCGAGCAAAACCAGCCCGGCTCGGAGAAATTCGTCTTTGTGCTGGAAGGCAAGATCGAGATCCAGGCGGGCGAAAAGACCTACTCTCTCTCCAGGCACAATACCCTCTATTTCGACGCCTCGCTGGCGCACAAATTCATCAACGCGGGGAAAGCGACGGCGAGGGTGATTTGTGTTGGAACACCCGTTGCATTATAGGGGACAGGGTTTAGGGTTTAGGGTTTAGGGTTTAGGGTTTAGGGTTTAGGGTTTAGGGTTTAGGGTTTACTTAGGGGTTAGATATGGCATTACAATCACATAAAGAATTGCTTGTTTGGCAAAAATCCATGGATTTGGTGGAAAATATTTACAAAATAACTCAACTTTTCCCCAGAGAAGAACTCTATGGGCTTACATCTCAGATCCGAAGGGCCGCTGTGGCCATACCAACAAACATTACTGAGGGGTACCAACGTAACCACAAAAAGGAATATATCCAATTTTTATATATCGCCAAAAGTTCAGCTTCAGAGCTTGAAACACTTCTTAATATCTCGGAAAGGCTAAATTTAAATCTTGCTCCAGGATTTACTAATACAAAATCTTTGCTGACAGAAATACTCAAAATGTTAACAGCGCTGATATCGAAACTTAAATCATCAATAACTATACCCTAACCCCTGAACCCTAAACCCTAACAATGGAGGTTTTTACATGTCTAAAAAGGTTCCAAAAGTTCTCATTGTCGACGACGAGGAAGGTATCAGAGAGTCACTTAAACTCATCCTCGGCGACCACTACGACATCATCCTGACCGACAGCGGCGAGCAGGCCCTGCGCGTGCTGGAGGCCGACCCGTCCATCGCCCTGGTTTTGATGGACATCAAGATGCCCAAGGTCGACGGGCTGGACGTCCTTAAAGCGATGAAGGCCAAACGCCCGAACCTGAACGTGGTCATGGTGACCGGCTACAAAGCGGTCGAAACCGCCGGCGAGGCCGCGCGCCTGGGCGCCAGCGGCTATATCATCAAACCTTTTAAGTCTGACGAAATCCTCAATACGGTCAAACGCAACCTGGCTTGATATCACGCGAAAACATGATATACTTGTTATGTACAGAATTCTGTACATAACGAAAGGAAAGGAAAATGGCGGCCATCACATTATCTATCACCGAAGTCCGGGACAAGTTCCTCCCTCTTATCCGCGAGGCCAAGGAACTCCTCGAGGAGATCATTATCACCAAAAACGGCAAGCCGGAAGCGGTCCTCATAAG
>Ga0209211_10007394_pt1 | contig 15434 bp, 17 predicted proteins | sample RifGroA2_FD_183992 | JGI IMG/M metagenome (GOLD analysis project Ga0209211, IMG submission 183992) | Groundwater microbial communities from Rifle, Colorado, USA - Groundwater A2 (SPAdes) (version 2) | ecosystem: Environmental > Aquatic > Deep subsurface > Groundwater | place: Rifle, Colorado... | reverse complement strand
ATAAAATTCTCGGCCGAGAAATTTATCAACATTGGGATTATTTAAATTGTGCACTTGTTGGCGGTAGGTTGTGGGCAGTAGGGTTAAATTATGAATTGGATAAAAAACATATTTTTAGCATTATGTTAATTTTGATCGTAGTCGCTATTCTGTCTGTAATTTTTGGCGCAAAGATAGTTTGCTATATTGGCATACAGGACATATGCTCAATTTATGGTTTTCAAATATAGAATCTTGACTTTTTAGTTAAAATTATATATTATAATTCAACATTCAGAATTCTTAATTTATAATTCATCTATGCCGCATGATTCTACACAATATCTAACCAAAGAAGGGCGCGAGAAGCTCGTGGAGGAGCTGGAAAATTTGCGCAATGTCAAACGCGCTGAATTGGCGGAAAGAATTAAATCTGCCAAAGAACTGGGCGACTTGTCCGAAAACGCGGAATATTCTACCGCCAAGGACGAGCAAAATATGGTGGAAAACCGCATCGCGGAATTGGAGGCATTGCTGAAAGAAGCCGTCATGGTGGAAGAAAACAACACTTCAAATTCAGTCCACATCGGTTCGGTGGTGGTGGTCAAAGTTGACGGCGCGGAAATTGAGCTGTCTATTGTCGGTAGCAATGAAGCTAATCCGGAAGCCAATCACATTTCATATCAGTCGCCGGTGGCGGAAGCTTTGCTCGGCGCTCATGTCGGCCAAACTGTCACAGTTGTGGCACCTAAGGGCGAAGTGGCGTATAAAATTTTGGATATTAAGTAGGGGTTAGGTTTTAGCTTTTAGAAGAAAATATTCAAACCATTTAGTGGAATTTTGTACTATTCTAAATTCCAAATTCAAAATTCTAAATTCCAATTATGAACTGGTAATTTTTCCGCATTTTTATTAGAATAATATCGGGAATTGGTATTATTCTAGATTCCAAATTCCAAATTCAACTTTATGGCGGATAAACCAGTCAATGATGAATATGGCGTTAGGTTAGTGGAGCGGGCGGCGATGTTAAAAGCTGGGCGCGAACTTTATCCCGCGACCGCGCAACGCGATATGTTCTTAAATGACGCGTCTGAAAAATTTGAAACAATGGGCGACCGCGTTTTAACTTTAAGCGGCCGCGTCCGCAGCTGGCGCAAGCAAGGCGCGATTATTTTCGGCCGTTTGGAAGACGCGTCAGGACAGTTGCAAGTTTTTTTCAAAAAAGATGACACGGCGGGATTTGCTGATTTGGCGGAAATTAAAATCGGCGATTTTTTGCAAGTGGCCGGAAAATTATTTTTAACCAAATCGGGCGAAAAAACTATAGCGGTTGAAACTTGGAAATATCTCGCCAAAGCCGTCCGACCGTTGCCCGACCAATGGCACGGCCTCGCCGACGCGGAAGAAAGATATCGCCATCGCGAAGTGGATTTTATAATGAATGATGTCGCCAAGAAGGCCATTTTGACGCGCGGGAAATTTTTGGCCTCGTTGCGCCGGCAGTTTGAAGCCAACAATTTTATGGAAGTGGAGACGCCGATTTTGCAAAGCATCGCGGGCGGGGCCACGGCCAAGCCGTTTATCACCCATCACAACGCGCTGGATTTGGATTTGTATTTGCGCGTGGCGCCGGAATTATATTTGAAGCGCCTCGTGGTCGGCGGGTTTGAACGGGTTTTTGAAGTCGCCAAATGTTTTCGCAACGAAGGCCTAGACAAAAGTCATAATCCGGAATTCACGCAAATTGAAGGTTATGTGGCGTATGCCGATGATATTTGGTTGCGCAATTTTTTAGCCAAGGTTATTCGCACGGGCGTGGCCGACGCGGTTGGTGGTTTTGAGTTTGAAAATTCTGGCATCAAATATAATTTTGAAAATGATTTCCCAATTATTAAATTCCGCGAAGCCGTGGCTGACGCCGTGGGCGTGAGCATTGAAAAGTTAAATTCCGTCAAAGAACTTTTGGCTGTGGCCAGGAAAAATAATTTGGATATTATTGACGAACCGAGCGAGGGTTATTTGTGGGACGAATTATTTAAGTCGCTTGTCCGGCCAAATTTGATTCAGCCGACTTTTGTTATTGACCACCCGATTGCTTTAAGCCCGCTCGCTAAAAGATATTTTGAATCTCCGGATACGGCGCGCCGGTTTCAATTGGTGGTCGCCGGTATGGAAGTCATCAACGCGTTTGCCGAGTTGAATGATCCGGTGGATCAGGCAGAAAGATTTGCCGATCAAGCGGCCGCTAGGGCAGGCGGGGATGAAGAAGCGCAAATGGGCGATCCGGATTTTGTGTACGCGCTTGAAATCGGTTTGCCACCGACTGCTGGTTTTGGCCTTGGCCTGGACCGTTTAGCCATGTTAATTTCCGGTCACACGCAGTTAAAAGAAGCCATCGCCTTTCCGCTTTTGAGACCGAAAGAGTGAAGGAATTTCTAATTTCCAATTTCTAATTTCTATTAAATTTCCAATTTCTAATTTTTAAACATTAAATCATTAAAAATTTATTAAAAATTGAAAATTAAGAATTAAAAATTTTTCCAATTATTTATGATTGACAAAGACCTTATCCGTAATAACATAGATTTTTTGAAAGGCGCCTGCGAAGCCAAGGGTGTCAGCGTGGATTTTGACACTTTGATTGATTTGGAACAAGCGCACCGCAAACTTTTAACACAGGAGCAAGAACTTCAAGCCAAAATTAATCAGGCCTCTGAACAATTTTTGCAACTGCCCGAGAGCGAAAAAAAAGTTTTGAAAAAAGAAATTTTGATTTGGAAAAAACAGCTGGAACAAGTCAAAGAGCATTCCGCGCATGCCACGCAACATTTGGAAACCATGCTTTTGGATATTCCTAACCCGCCATCGCCTGACATTAAAATTGGTGCCGGCTATGATGATAATGAAGTGATACGAGAGGTTAAACCTACTCGTGTCATCCCGAGCGGAGCCGAGGGATCCCTTCTTGATCATGTGGACCTTGGTAAAAATTTAGGAGTCGACATTGATAGAGCCGGCAAAGTTTCCGGCAGTCGTTTCGCCTTTTTGCGCGGGCAGTCGGCTGATTGGGCGTGGGCTTTAGCCCAGCACGGCGTGGCGACTGCCAAAAAATATGGTTTTGAATTCGTGCTTCCGCCGGTATTGGTTAAAGCGGAAACTATGCAAGCTATGGGCTATCTTCAGCACGGCGGCGAAGAAGAAACTTATCATTTTGAAAAAGACGATTTGTATCTCATCGCCACTTCGGAACATTCTCTGGTCGCGTTGTATAAAGATGAAACTATTTCGAGCGCGGATTTGCCCCTGCGTTTTGTCGGCTACTCGTCCTGCTTCCGCCGCGAAGCGGGGAGTTATGGCAAAGATGTGCGCGGGCTGATTCGCGTGCATCAGTTTGAAAAAGTGGAAATGGTGGTGTACGCCACGCCCGAAAATGGCGACGCCGAGCACGAACGGATTTTAGCGGTGGAGGAAGATTTTGTGAAAAGCTTGGACCTACCCTACCGCGTGGTCAAAATGTGCTCGGGTGATTTGGGCGATCCCGCGGCTCGCAAATATGATATTGAATGCTGGTTGCCGTCGGAAAATACTTACCGCGAAACTCATTCCTGCTCGCTTTGTACGGATTTTCAAGCCCGCCGGCTGAATTTGAAATACAAAGAGGGCAAGGACAAACCCAAGTATTTATACACTTTAAACGGTACAGTCGTCGCCATCGGACGAATGCTGGCAATCTTATGGGAGAATTATCAAAATGCCGACGGTACTGTTGAAATACCGGAAGCGTTGAAGAAATACTTAGATTAGGTTTTAGGACTCTGTCATTCCGTTGAAAAATGGGATCCAGACATTAAAAATTAGAAATTTATTAGAAATTAAAAATTAGAAATTTGAAATTTTCTCAACACCAGTAAAATACTGGGCTTGTGTATAACTTTTCTGTTAATGTTGTTATAATATAAACATCTTTCAAACTTTTTCTTTTTAATAGTTCTATGAAAAAAACAAAAAAAGGTTTTACCTTAATAGAATTGCTAGTCGTCATCGGCATCATCGGCCTGTTGGCGTCCTTGGCAATTGTTTCGCTTAACTCGGCTCGAGCTAAATCCCGCGACGCCGTGCGCTTGTCCAACATGCAACGCATTGTGACTTCATTGGAACAGTTTTATGATGCCAAAGGTCATTATCCAAGCTTTAATGTTGGTGGTACCGGTGCATTAACTGATACTGCAAAGGGTTTGGGTTATTCTCAAAAACAGGCACCAGATGGGTTTTATACTGGTTTGTATATTGGTGGTTTTAAAGTGGCAAGTACGGTTGGTCAAGTAACAACTGAAAGTGCCACTTGTTATGATAACGGTTTAATTGATAATGATTGTAATTTGGAATTAACTTCACCAATGCCTAAAGAACCATTAGTTAATGGTGTATCTGCTGGAACATGGTGTAGTGCTAACGGTGCTGTTGGCGGATTAAATGCATCACCTTGCGAATATACTTACATTGCGACTGGAGATGCTGCTGGAAATCGTGGTTTTCAGAATTTCCGAATTTTTTACGCATTGGAATCGTCTGCTCCTAAGCAGTTTGGCGATGGACTTTTATGCGTAGGCAACAAAAAAGGTACTAACTGCAGTAAAACTGCATACGCAGAGCTATAATCTCACCCAAATAGTTTATTAAAACCGTCCCGCTTAAAACCCGGGATGGTTTTGTATCAGCCCCCCTCCTTTTCAAGGGGAGAAAGGTGGGGTGCTTTCTTGTTTTTTATATAGGACAAAGTGTGCTATAATTAATTTATGTATTACAAACGACAGCCATTTTTGCCGGATTTTTTCAAGCCGATAATGTGGTCGTATAACTTTGATTTGCTCGATATTAAAAATGATAGCCAGCGGATTATCGTTAATACTATTAATTATGGACAATGGAAACATTGGGAAGAACTGGTTAAAATTTACGGCCTGAAAACTATTAAAGAAATTCTGCAAAATTTACCCACAACGGAATTTCGGCCTAGCGCGCTAAAATTAGCTTCTTTGATTTTTAATGTCTCTGATTTTAAGTATGCATCCAGAAATCTTGCCTAGCAATGTGCTTTTTGCGCTCAATAGTTTGAAAAAACCGAACAGTTTTTATTTGGCAGGCGGCACGGCTTTGGCATTACAGCTTGGTCATCGTCGCTCTGTTGATTTGGATTTTTTTTCCAAGCAACCTTTGCAAAAAGACATTATGGATGTAGTTGAGAAAAGTCTCGGCCCGATTACTGATATTTTAGTCAATCAAAAAGGCGAGCTCACAATTTTAGACAGCAAACAAACGAAAATTACATTTTTAGAATATCCCTTTCCAATAAAATTGCCCTTGCATAAATTTTCGCGCGATATTTTATTGGCGGATATTTTGGAAATTGCCGCGATGAAGGCGTACGCGTTAGGCCGTAGAGCCACCTATAAAGATTATGTGGATATTTATTTTGTTATCAAGCATGGCTATGTTTTGGATGAGATTATTGATCTGGCGCGCGAAAAATACGGCGATAAATTCGATCCTAAATTATTTATGGAGCAGTTGATTTATTTGGAAGATGTGTCTGATGTGGCTCTGGACTTTTTGGGCGAACCGATTTTAAAGGAACAATTAGTGCAGTTTTTTCAAGAGCAAATTAAGAAAATGAGTTTTAAATAAATATGGTTTGGCCGTTTTTGGTACTGCTTTTTCTTTTAGGCGTCTCGATCGGCAGTTTTGCGCATTGCGTCGCCAGCCGAATTTTAAGCGGAGAGAGTTGGCTAAAAAATCCATCATACTGCTACCACTGCCGAAAAAAAATTAAATGGCATCAGAACATTCCTCTATTTTCCTGGCTGGTTCTCTGCGGTAAATCCGCCTGTTGCCGCCAAAAAATCCCCGCCGACTATTTTTTCGTCGAATTTTTCTCCACCCTGGTTGTTATCGGCTTATTCGTGCGAATAAGCCGATTAGCCGAGATTGGGGGTTCGGAATTTTTTCTGATATTAGCATCTGCCATTTTGCTGTGGGTTTTTGTTTTAGTTTTGGGCCTGACGGATTTATGGTCAAAGCAATTGCCCGCGCGCTGGCTGGGGTGGCTATTTTTACCCGCCTTGCTTTTGGCTTACTACAGCAATTTATCTTTCGCCTCGCTCGCGCTCGGCGGGGGTATTCCGTTCGCCATATTTTTTCTAATTTGGATTTTGTCCAAAAAAACTTGGCTTGGGGAGGGCGATATTTATTTAGGCGCGGCTTTGGGGCTGTCGCTCGGCTGGCCGTACGGCATTTTAGTTTTGGTTTTTGCTTATTGGCTCGGCGCGCTCATATCTCTGCCGTTTTTGTATTTTAAAAAATGGGGACGCAAAACTATTTTGCCTTTTGGCCCATTTTTAATCTTGGCGTGGCTTTTGGTTTTTTTGTTCCAGCCCTATTTCGGCCGCTGGCTGACACTGATGTTTGGATATTGGCGGATTTAATTAGGTTTTAGATATTAGGTGTTAGGTTTTAGGGAGTGTTTTAATAAATTCGATGACTTAGAACTTATAACCTAGAACCTAGAACCTAAAACCTGATAATTTGCTATACTTACTCTATGGTAACTATTCCAAATTCTAAATTCCAAATTCTAAATTCTAAAAAAGGGTTCACGCTTTTTGAAGTTATGATTTCAATGGGGATTTTGGTGATTTTGAGCAGTATTGTTTTGCAAAGTTTTTTGGTGGCAAAAGAGCGCGAAAATACCCGTCAAGCCGGCTTGAATCTCGCCGCGCAAGCCAGGCAAGCCCAAACGCAAAGTTTAACCGGTCAAATCGGCGCGAATGGAGCCGATGTCTATTTGGTTGGGCAACATCTAGTCAAAGACGCTAATGCTTCTGAAAATAAAAGTTATAAAATATTATCTGTTAGTAGCATTGATCTGACTTTTGGAACAACATTGAATCCCGCGCAAATAAATAATTATGGCGGCGTAAAAATAAGCAAGATTGAAGTCAAAGATCCCAACTGGTCTGAAAAAAATTCTTTGATAATTGGTTTTCAACCGCCGCGCGGGCTAGTAAAATTTTATGACCCTGATAACAGCGGTAATGAATTCCCCAACTCAACAGACGCGCGCCTCACTTTAACCAATACCGCCAACAATGAAACGCGCGTGCTTTTGATAAATAATTTGGGTCAAATGACCCTTCAAAAACCCTAGAAATTTTTAATTTTCAATTCTTAATTTTTATTAAATTTTTAATGCTATAATGTTTTAAAATTAGAAATTTGAAATTTATTAGAAATTGGAAATTAGAAATTTGAAATTATATGTCTAAACCCTACTCCCTAACCCCTAAATCCTATTCTGGCCAGATCATGCTGGAAACGCTGATCGCCTTGGGTGTGATCACGGTTGGTCTATATGCGGCGTTTACTTTAACCATTTCCAATATAACTTCGTCTGACCAAGCCGTGGATAGATTTTTGGCCAGCCAGCTGGCGAGAGAAGCTGTGGAAATCGCCCGCAGTGTCCGCGACACGACTTGGATTTCGCCGGAGCCGGACTTAACTAACCTCTTGCTCAATACTTTGTCCAACCGTTTGCTAAAAAATACTTTTGATAGCGCTGGAAATTTTCTTGTCAATTTTGTTTATGCCGTGCCTTTTTGGAATACAACTCAAAGCGCAGACATTTGTCCCGCCGTCAAGGCCTGGTGTTTGCAATTTATTACGGCCAACCAAATTATTGAAAAAAATCTTGGCGCCGACCTGTCGCCGATAAATAATAGTACGGAATTATGCCAAATAAATATTGACGGCAGTATAATTTATTCAGGTCCTAATTATGGCCAAACCGCGTGCACGGGCGCGAAATTACCATATCGCCGTTTACTTAAATTGCAACCGATTTGCGGTTTGGATGGCGCGGGCGCGCCAGTTATTTGCGATAATTTAAATGCGGTTAACGATGTTATCGGCGCGCAAATTATTTCTTTTATCGCTCTGCCCGTGCGGGGCGGCTGGTTCGTCTATTCCACCCCCGCCGCCTTGTATGAATGGCGGTAAAATTTTTAATTTTCAATTCTTAATTTTTAATAAATTTTTAATGACTTAATGTTTAAAAATTAGAAATTTGAAATTTATTGGAAATTGGAAATTGGAAATTAGAAATTATATGCCTAAACCCTACCCCCTAATCCCTAAAACCTACTCTGGTCTGACCATGATTGAAATGATGATGGCGATGGGCATTTTTACTTTGATGCTAGTAGTGATTTTGGCGATTTTCGCGCAAAGCATCAAAGTTCAGCGCCGTATCACGCAAATCCAGGAAGAACTTTCCGACGCCAGATTTGTGGTGGACACAATGGCGCGCGAATTGCGCTTGGGCACATTAAAATACGATGGGACTTGCGCTATTAATAGCAATATTAAAAATTGTTTGTATTATATTTCCGCCGATGGCACCACAGGTTTTTTTAAAAAAGGAGAAAACGCTCAAGATTGTGGAGTATTTTCGCCCCCGTGTATTATTTGGTCACCGGATACAAACTCAAATCCAGGTACGCCGATTACCACCAAAAATATTACCATTAAAGATTTGTATTTTTTGGTTACGCCGAGTCAAAATCCGTTTATTAAAAAAGATGATGGCACTTATGATGCCGATGTTCAACCCACGGTCACCATTCATTTAAGCGGGGAGTATACTTTTGCCACGGAGGTCTACCCGCTGGAATTTCAAACCACGGTCACGACGAGACAGTATCTTAGATAATTTCTAATTTTTAATTTCCAATTTTTATTAAATTTTTAAGGCAATTAATTTTTAAACAGTATGAAAAATACATCAAATATTAATTTAAAATTTAAAATTTATACCGCAACTCCGAAAACCCCGTGGCTTGCCACGGGGATGAAGGTGTCTGTAATGTTGTCGGCGGAGCCGACACTTCTCGGTTCGCCACTCGCCCAGATACCCCGCGGCTTGCCGCGGGGTCGAGTTCATAATTTAAAATTGGAGCGACGGGCTATGCCAGGAGCGACTTTGGTTATGTCAATTTTAATCTTAAGTTTATTAGTCGGGGCGGGGATTGGTTTTTCAGTTTTAATTTTCGGCCAAATTCAAGCCGCGCGCTCGTTTGACAACGCGGTCGTGGCGGAAATTACGGCGCAATCTCGGGTCGAAGAAGTAATGTATTATTTGCGCAAAGAAAATAAGGCGGTGATTTTAAATAGCGACTGTCCGCCAGATTATAATAACGAGCCGCCTTATTCAAACGGCGCCTTAACAAACTGCACTCTCAATGGCGAAAACAGCGTGACCGTAAATTTGGCGGAAAATGATTCCGCGCAGTTTGATTTGTTTGCCAACAATCAGTTGGGCACGCCGGATATTCAAGGAATTAAAATTCGTTTTCCTATTCAAAATGATGCGCCGACTCCTACAATGGAAGTGACGATTTGGTCCTTAAGAAATGACGGCGCGAATTTTGCGATTGAAACTGGTCAGGGTTTATACACGGATGCCAGCGGTCGTCGCCTAATTACCGGCGGCGATAAAGATACAGATATAAATTTTAGATTTAACGATACCGGTTTTGCCTGCGAAAATATGGCTAATAATTTTTGCGTTTATAAAACTTTGGACGGCGCGAATAAAAACGCGACAAATAATTTTATTCAAACAGATATTAAGGGCTATCGCGTGAAAATAAAATCTCTTTATAATTCTTTCAACAATGTCACGGTGACACCGCTTGATGTAAACGGAGCTGTATCAGGTTTGGTTTTTCCGAGTCCGTTAAAAATACGCGTTACCGGCAATTTTCGTGGTTCCAAATTCACGGAAGAGGTCACGGCTACCACTCGTCCGTCTTTATCTGGTCTTTTTGACTACGCCCTGTTCTCACCCTCGGACATCATTAAGCAGTAGCTTTTTAGGTTTTAGGTTCTTAGCTTATTAGATAGTTTCGTCATTCCCGCGCAGGCGGGAATCCATTCGTGCTTCAAAACACTTTAATTATCTGCTAAAATCAAGGCATGAATAAAATTGAGGCGAAAAAAAGAGCGGAAAAATTGTGCGTTTTAATCAATGAAGCCCGACACGTTTATCATATGGAAAATCGCGATTTGCTGAGCCCACAAATTTTAGATCAGCTGAAACACGAACTATTGGAAATAGAAACGACCTATCCGGATTTGATCACGCCCGACAGCCCGTCGTGGCGCGTGGCTGGCGAAGTTGCCAAGGGTTTTGAAAGCGTGCGCCACGCCCAACCGGTTTTATCTTTAGAAGATGTTTTTGCTTTTTCCGAGCTTTCCGATTGGCAGAAAAAAAATGAAAAAATATTGGGAGAAAAATTAGAACCGTTTTTTGCCGAACCGAAATTTGACGGCCTGACTTGCGTCTTAACTTATCGCGACGGTGTTCTGGTTTTGGGCGCCACCAGAGGCGACGGTAAAATGGGCGAAGATGTTACCAACAATGTCAAAACGATGGAAAGCATTCCGTTGCGTTTGAAAGGCCGTTGGCCGACTGAAGTTGTGATTAGGGGAGAGGTGATTGTGGACTTCAAAGAATTCGCGCGCCTCAATCGCGAACAGGAAAAAAATGGCGAAAAGCCGTTTGCCAATCCGCGCAATTTAGCAGCCGGCACTTTGCGCCAGCTGGATTCGGCCGTCGTGGCCAAACGCAAACTGACTTTGATGGCGTTTGAACTGGCGACCGATTGCGGCCAAACCACGCATCAGGAGGCGCATCAGCTTTTGGAAAAAATGGGGTTTGTCGTGTCTGATTTATGCGAAGTGTGCAAAAATTTGGACATCGTGGAAAAATATGTGCGTGTTATGGAAATAAAACGCGAGAAGTTGCCGTTTCAAATTGACGGCACCGTAGTTGTGGTCAATGATATTAAAAAAGAAAAAAAGCTTGGTTTCATCGGCAAGACCGATCGCTGGATGACGGCGTATAAATTTTCGCCGGAACAAGCCGTGGCGGAAGTTTTGGATATTATTGTGCAAGTCGGCCGTCTCGGCACGATTACGCCGGTCGCGGTTTTGGAACCGGTTCAGCTGGCCGGCACGACGGTTCAGCGTGCGTCGCTCCACAATCAAGATCAAATCAAAAAATTGGATGTCAGAATCGGCGATTCGGTCATCGTGCAAAAAGCTGGCGATATTATTCCAGAAGTAGTGTCGGTTGTTCAAAAATTGCGACCGAGTGGCACGCGCGAATTTATTTTCCCGAAAAAATGTCCGGTCTGCGGCGCGACTTTGGAGCAAGAAGGGGATTTGGTTGCCATTTATTGCCCCAACCCGGAATGCCCGCCGCAAATTGCCGAAAGATTAACGCATGCTTTTTCTAAAACCGCTTTGAATATCGACGGCGTCGGCGTGGCAGTGGCCGAGGCGCTGGGGGCGGCCGGCATAAAAAATTTCGTGGAAGTTTTTGGGCTTGACGAAGCAGAACTTAAAAAAGCCGTGCCGCATTTTGTGGATTTGGCGCCCAAAAAATTAATCTCGGCGCTACGCGCCAACAACAAAATTCCTTTAGCGCGCTTTTTAGTGGCTTTGTCTATTCCGCAAGTCGGCGTGGTCGCGGCCGTGGAATTAGCCAAAAATTTTAAAACTATTGAAAAAGTGACGGCGGCTTCGGCTGAAGAAATTAACGCCATAAAAAATTTTGGCCCTATTGTCAGCGCGGAAGCATCTAGATTTTTCAAACAAAAATCCGTGGCGCATATTTTGCGCGAGGCCGACAAAGTCGGTTTGACAATTTTACCATATAAAAATTCTTCGGGTCCGTTGGCTGGTCAGACATTTTTATTTACTGGCACGCTCGAAAATTACAGCCGCAACGAAGCCAAAAAATTTTTGGAAAACAAAGGCGCCGAAGTTAGAGATGCGTTTTCCAAAGATTTAACGGCGGTCATCGCCGGCCGCGACCCCGGCAGCAAACTCGTCCAAGCCCGCGCCGCCGGAGTCAAAATTTTGAATGAAAAGGAATTCAAAAAATTGGTCAAATAAACTTGTAGCACTTTTTTCGCGGCCGCGAAAAAAGTGCTACAAGTTTAAATTAGCCAATGATTTTTCGTAACGCTTTGGCAAAAAAGCAAGTTTTTCAACTATCACCACGTTTATCCATTCCGAAATATCGCAGGTTTTAACATATTCAGTGATCTCTTCACTGATGTCATAATTTGAAACCCAAACACTTTCCTGCAACTGCACAAAATCATTATCTTTTAAAAAGTATCTTAAATTATCTCGGCCATGTTTGTATTTTTCCGGCACATCAAAAATAACCATTATGTAACGACCCATTGCTAATTTTATTTTTGTGGCAGGCGTGATTTTATTTATTCGCGCCAAACCCTCGGCGGTTAAGGTTAATGATTTGCTTTGTCCAATTTTAAGATAACCGCGTCTTTTTAAATAATATAGCTCGCGCTTAAAATGTTGCCACGCCCAGTCGGTGACCTCTGGCTTCATTGAATAAATGTTAACATTAGATTTTGGGATTAGAGCAAGAGCTGTGTAGCCTGCCATTTTTGCTAGCGTAAGAAGAACCTCTTTGGACGACAATTGACTGGGCAACTTTTTCTTTGTTGATTTTGGCATACAGTTTTAAAAAATATTATAATAATAATATTGTAGCACTTTTTTCGCGGCCGCGAAAAAAGTGCTACAGATTGAAAAAGTGTGGTGTAAGAGTCGGGTAAAACAAAAATGGTAATAAAAAAAGACGGCGGAAGGTTCCGCCGTCAAAATATCGATGAATTTGTTCGAGATCAGGACTTGTCGTGTGATTTTATGCTTCTAATAATGGCTACGGCATTTTCAAGAAGTTGTGCCGCCAGTTCTTCTTTTTCATATTCCATCATTGTATCGGCGGTTTTGGCTGAATTTTTGATCATTTCGTCGCGCTTTTTCTCGGCATATTTTTCCATTCCATAAATCGAAGACAATATCAAAGCCGGAATTGAAAAAATTATTGTGAAGACGCCAAAGAAGATAGTCAGTGCAAGATTATTGTTGCTATTGGCAATATACGAGCTGGTAATTATTGCGCCAAAGAAGCAAATTGACGCAATTATAGCGTGAAATACTATGTAAAATAAAAGCTGAGACGCTTTGTAAATTGAATGAATTGTTAAATCGGGATTTTTTACCGCATTCCTCCTTTATTTAGTGGTAGATTATGAATTGTGTGTTATAATGTTGATAGTATTGTAGCATTGTAACATTTTTTTGTCGGGGTATGATAGATATTGAGAAAATTGCCAATTTGGCGAATTTGGAGATTGATAAAGAAGAAAAAATGCAGTTGGAAAAGCAATTGCTACAGATTTTGGAATTCGTGGATGCGATAAAAAACGCGCCGGTTGAAAAAAATTTAGCGGACGAAAATTTGGCGCCAAACATATTGCGGAACGATGAACCGCGCGATTTTCCCGATAAAGATTTACTCAAAAAAGATTATCAGTCGCCAGCAGTGTTTAGTTAGTTTTAAGTTCAAAATTTTAAGTTTTAAGTTATGAATGAGTATTTAGGTAATTATAAAAAATGGGAAAAGAAAGTGAAGGCGTTTTTGGCCTTTGATGAAAATGCGAAAGGAGGCGAGGGTGAAGTAAAAGATTGGCCGATCGCTATTAAAGATGTTTTGCTGACCAAAGATTTTATAACCACGGCGGGAAGTAAGATGCTTTCAAATTATCAGCCCCTGGAAGATGCGACCGCGGTTAAAAAATTGCGCGATTCTGGCGCGGCCATTATCGGTAAAACCAATTGCGATGAATTCGCGATGGGCGGTTCTACAGAATTTTCCGCGTATGGCGCGACTAAAAATCCCTGGGATTTGTTACGCGTGCCGGGCGGGAGTTCGGGCGGGAGCGCGGCCGCCGTCGCGACCGGTATGGCGAGAGTAGCTCTCGGTACGGACACGGGCGGCAGTGTGCGCCAGCCCGCCAGTTTTTGCGGCGTGCTCGGGCTCAAGCCGACTTATGGCAGAATTTCCCGTTATGGTTTAATCGCGATGGCGAGCTCTTTGGACACGGTGGGTATTTTTTCCCGAAACGCCTCTGACGCAAAAAAAGTTTTGGAAATAATATCAGGCCCTGACCCGCTCGACTCCACCTCGCTTTCGCCAAACCTAAAACCTATAACCTATAACCTAAAACCTAGGTTCTCACTCGGGGTTATCAAAGAAATTGACATGGCGCCGGAAGTAAAAAATATTTTTGAACGAACTAAAAAAATTTTTGAAAAAATTGGCGCGGAATTTGTGGAAATGTCCATTCCGCTTTTGCCGCTTTCTTTGCCGATATATTACATTATTATGCCGGCGGAAGTTTCTTCCAATCTCGCTCGCTACGACGGCCTTCGTTTTGGGGCAAAAGCCGAGGCAAAAAATTTGGATGACTATTATAAAAAAACGCGCGGGCAATTTTTCGGCCCCGAAGTCAAGCGCAGAATTTTGCTGGGCGCGTTTGTGTTAAGCCACGGCTATCATGAAGCGTATTATGATAAAGCTCGCGCCTTAAGAACCGCGCTCCGACGCCAAGTTGATTTAGCGCTGTCAAAATGCGACGCGTTATTTTTACCCACCTCGCCCACGCCCGCTTTTTTACTTGGCGAAAAATTAGACGATCCTGTGGCTATGTATTTGTCCGATTTATACACGGTTTTTGCCAATTTAACAGGCCACCCCGCCGTGTCCTTTCCAGCCGGCTTTGTGGGAGATTTACCGTTCGGCATGCAGTTTTGTGGCGCTAATTTTGCCGAAGAAAAACTTTTAGACATTATTTCAGAATTTGAAAAAGTTACGAATTTTCATAAAAAAGAACCGTCCATATAAAATAGCCGGTCAGGTTATAATCATTCCTACATTCTGCAGAATGTAGGAATGTTGTGATTGGAAAATTTTTAATTTGTTAGCTCCGCGCGCAGGAGGCATTTTTTGCCAACGCGATAATCATGCGTGAGATAAAGCCCCTTTTGGCCGTGTTCGTTTTTGCCTTCCGCGAAAATCAGCCCGCTTTCAACGACCATTTTGCCGGTCAAGATAATTAAGGGAGCAGGGGCGCGGTTTTTAAAAAGTTCAATAAAATCTTGGGGAAAAATTTCAAGTTCTTTACAACGGAGGCATTTTTTCTTTTTTCGGTTTATTTGTTTGATGAGCCGAATAATGTCGGGGGTGGGGTTTAAATGAATTTGTTTTGCGGCTATATTTGGACAAGGGTTATGAAAATTGATATTCATTTTATCGCTCCATTAAATTATAAAAGGAAATTTTGTTTGTTTATATTTTAGAGTCCGCGCGGGCTTTGTCAAATACAACTGGACTTTGCTATAATGTAGCGACTCGTTCACTTATCAAAAAATTATGGATATCCAATCAATGACACCGCAAACTCCGGCTTCGAATCAAGCGCCTAAAAAAGGACTTTTTGATGCTAACCCGA
>Ga0209211_10007393_pt1 | contig 15435 bp, 13 predicted proteins | sample RifGroA2_FD_183992 | JGI IMG/M metagenome (GOLD analysis project Ga0209211, IMG submission 183992) | Groundwater microbial communities from Rifle, Colorado, USA - Groundwater A2 (SPAdes) (version 2) | ecosystem: Environmental > Aquatic > Deep subsurface > Groundwater | place: Rifle, Colorado... | reverse complement strand
GGTCCTTCGATGCCGGCTAAAAAGCAGAAGACGGCGGCCGCCGTGGCCCCGGAAGAAGTCCCCAGGATATAAGGGTCGCTGAGCGGGTTCTTGAGCACGCCCTGGAAAAGGGCCCCGGCCAGGCCGAGCCCGGCCCCGACGGCCAGCGCGGCCAGCGTGCGCGGCAGCCGCAGGTTCAGGATAATGTCCGCGTTAGACCAGCCGGCCGGCCCCGCCGCGAGCGAGAACAGGCAGGCCGCCGCCAGGGCGGCGAAGAAAAGCAGGAATTTATTTCTTTGCATCAGGCACGCCCAGCAGCCCGCCAAGTTTCTTTATCTCGGTGAAAAGCCTGGGCCCGGGCCGCGAGAAAGCGTCGCGGTCCAGCCCTGTGATGATGCGCCCGGCCCTGGCCGCGGCCAGCCCCTTCGCCATCGGGCGCGCGAGGAATTCCTCCGCCGTGCCGGAAAGAAGTATGACGGCCTCGGGGTCGAGCAGGAGCACCTCTTCCCAGGAAGCCTGGAAGTAGCCGCGCTTTTCGCCCGCGAAGATATTCCTGCCCCCGGCCAGCCGCACCGCGTCGGAAAGGAAGGACTGGCCCCCGGCCGTCCAGCCGCCGGTATCGGCTTCCAGGTAAACCTTCAGAGGTTTTTCCGGCAGCTTGCCCGGCATCAGGGCGGTGAGCTTCCTGACCAGCTTCTCCCCCTCGCGCTTGCGCCCCAGCTCGGCGGCTATCAGCCGCACGGTAACGAAAATATCGGCCGCGCTCTTTTCCTCGGCCAGGGAAACCACCTTGACCCCCATGGAAGAAAGCTGCTTCGAGGAGGAGGCGTCGGCCCAGGCGCCGGCGAAGACGGTATCGGGTTTAAGCGAATAGACCTTCTCCAGGTTGGGGCGCATATAATCCCCGGTCTTTTCTATTTTCGAAGTCTCCGGCGGCCAGTTGCAGAAGTTGGAAACCCCGACCAGGTCCTTTCCCGCGCCCAGCTCGAAGATTATCTCGGTATAGGAGGGCATCAGGGAGACCACGCGCTTGGCCTCGGCCTTAAGCGGGGCGGCGGCGAGTAAAACGGACAGCAGGAAAGGGACCGGCAGAAGATAAGCGGCTTTGTTTTTTTTGTGCTTCATAAAAAAAGCCCGACCGAAAAGGCCGGGCTTCACACCTCCCCTCGGAATACCGGGCGCGTACGCCCGGGTTTGCAGTGGATCGGGCTGAGCCTTGCGGCATTACCGTTGCGGGGCAGCCGGGGATTCGCACCCCGTTCCTTCTGCGGCTACAGAGCTATGATACAAAATTTGCGGGCGAAGGCGTTGTGCTAAGCGGCGGAGTAGAGCGGAAGTTTTATCCTGACCAGGGCCCCGCCCCGGGGATCGGTCCCTATCTCGAATTCGCCGCCGTTCTCGCGGATGAAATCGCTGGTTATCTCCAGGCCGATCCCGGCGCCGTCAGCCTTGCTGGTGCCGCCGCCTCCCAGCGGCCCGGGAAGGAGGCCGGGAGGTATCCCGGGGCCGGTATCGGAAACCTCCACCTCGGCCTGGGACCCGGCGCGCCTGAGCACGACCTTCACCTTTTTTTCCGCCCGAGGCCCGACCGCGTCCAGCGAATTCTTTATTACGTTGAACAAGGCCAGCTGCAGTTCATGCCTGGGTATCGCCACATGCAACTCTCCGTCGGGAAATTGCGCTGTAAGTTCCACCCCGGCCGCGGCCGGGTGGAAGGAGAGCATGGCCCTGACGCCGGTCAAAAGGGCTTTCAGCGCCACCTTTTCCCGCCGCTTGTCGGAGCGTCGCCCGTAGCAGGTTATCTGGGTCAGCATCGAGGACATCTCTTCCAGGCTTTCGCTGATCATTTTCAGGAGTTCGGCGTCGTCCTTGTCAGAGGCTTTGGCGGCCTTGAAATCCAGGTAGCCAAGGGCAGAGGCCAGGGGGGTCCGCAGGTCATGGGCAATGCGGTGCATGGCCGTCCCTATCTGGGAATAGGGGCTGATCTCCGCGAACTTCCTGACAAGTTCGTCCTGCTTCAGGGAGGAGCGCTCCAGCTTTAGAAGCACGGCATTAATTATATCCCTGGAGCTCAGGCCCGCGAGAATTATATAGACGCAGTTAAGCCCTGAAACCACCGCTGCGAAAACCGGGTCGTAAACTCCGGGCGCCACGGTGTGGGGATGCTCGACCAGGGCCATGACGTCGCCGTACACCGAGAAAAGATAGCATGCCGCCGTGAAAAAGGGCAGCCAGCGGTCCTCCACCCCCGAGATCGCCTGCGAGATCATGATCCAAAAGAAAAGAAAAACGAAAGGGGATGAGATACCGCCGGTGTCGCAGACGAAGAAAGCCAGCAGCGCCACGTTGAACCAGGCCAGTGAAATGAAAAAGAAAGGGACTTCCCTGAAGCGGGGAAAAGCCAGCCAGGCGGCGAGGTGCGCCGTTCCCAGGACGAGCGCGCTGACGGAAAAAACGCTGCTGAACGGGGAGTTGGGAAGGAACCAGAGGCAGGAGCCGGCAAAGCCCAGGAAAGAGACCAGGGCCATATTCCGCCTGACAATATCCGGATACAGTACCGCCGAACCGTGCATATTATCCAACCTCCGTGCCTGGCTATCAAAAAAAAACGGGACGGCCGTCACCCCCCGGGGACGGCCGCCACAAAGCAAAGGCCCCTCCCCCTTTCCCCTGTACCAGATTACCTGATTCAGGCACGCGGTTAAATACCATATTCATGGTATCCGCAAAACCCGGGCCGAATGGCCGAAATGCCCTCCTGATCAAGTGCCCCGCCGGCTAGACCGCATCCGGCTGCCTGTTCAGCTTCTCGAGCAACTCCGCCAGCTCCTCGTACCTGTACGGTTTCGACAAAGCGGCGCAGAACCCGGCGGCCGAATAGTCGGCCATTACATTATCGTCGGAATAGCCGCTGGAGACCACCACTTTGGCCTGCGGGTCGAACTTAAGTAATTTCCTTACGGCTTCCGCGCCGCCCATGCCACCGGGGATGGTAAGGTCCATGATCACGGCCTTGAAAGCGCCGGGGCCGCCGGCCGCCTCCCGGTAAAGCCTGAGCGCTTCCTCCCCGTCCGCGGCGCAGACGCAGTCATAACCTAAAGCGTTGAGCATGCGGAAGACCGCCTTCGTCACGATCTCCTCGTCGTCCATGACCAGCACGCGCCCGCTGCCTTTTTTAATCTCGCCGGGGGCTGCGCGCCTCGCCGGCGGCGCCGCCGTTTCAGCGGGCAGGTAAACCGTGAACTCGGCGCCGGCCCCGGCCGGAGACCGCGCCTTCAGCTCCCCGCCGTGTCCCTTGATTATGGAATATGCCATGGGAAGCCCCAGGCCGTGCCCCTGTGTTTTGGTGGTGAAGTAAGGCTCGAAGATCCTGGCCAGGTTCTCCTGAGGTATCCCTGCCCCATCATCCGCCACGGTAAGCCGCACGTATTTCCCCGCCGGCAGCGGCTGGCCTTCTTCCTCAGCCCGTTCCAGGTTTTCAGCCGTAATTTTTACCAGGCCTCCCCGCGGCATCGCCTCCCTGGCGTTGCGCAGGAGATTGTTGACGGCCTGGCTCAGCATCCCCTCGTCCCCGTTCACGGACCAGAGTTCCGGCGCTATGCTGATCTCGGCCCTGGACCTGGAGCCGCGCATGGAGAAACTGCACCAGGACGAGAGCGCCTCTCCGAGATCGAAAGCCTTCTTTACCGGCTGCCCCCCCTTGGCGAAAGTGAGCAATTGGCGCGTTATTTTCTGCGCGCTGGCCGAAGCGTCCAAGATATCCTTGACGGTAGCCCGGCCCTCCTCGGTGAGGCCGCTGTCGGCTCTCAGCACCGATAAATTGCCGATTATGCCGGCCAGGATATTGTTGAAATCGTGAGCTATCCCCCCCGCGAGCTGGCCGAGGGACTCTATCTTCTGCATATTGGCCATTTCTATGAGCAGTTGGCGGGTTCGTTTCTCTTCCCGCTCCTTATCGGCCATGGCTTTAAGCAATGCGGCTTCGGCTTTCTTTATCCGCAGCAGGGAATTCATGGTGGCTACCAGCACCTCGGTCTCCACGGGCAGGGTAAGGTAGCCGTCGGCCCCGTTCTCCAGGCCCGTGGCCCGCGACGCCGCGTCGAGCATGGTGGCGGACAAGTGCAGCACGGGGATATGGCCGGTGAGCGGGTTTTTTTTGATCTCCCGGCAGACTTCAAAGCCGCTGATGTCCGGCAGGTTCACGTCGAGAAGGATAAGGTCGGGCCCAGCCAGGGACTTTTCCAGGCCGGCAGCCCCGGTTGCGGCCTGGGCCAGCCTGAAATATGGCTCCAGCACTTTTACGATAAGATAGCGTCCGGCTTCATTATCGTTTACCACCAGCACGGTGGGCTTTTCGGCTTTTGCTTTCATAATTTTCGATCTGCCGCTGCGGCCGCGCTTGCCCGTAAATGAAGAAATCATTCCTGGCAGTGAGGACCGCCTTAAGCTAAAGGCCTCCTTCACCCATGGAACCCGGAATGCTCTCTACAATAGGATAGCCGCCGCGGCCGCGGACTTCAATACCATATACATGGTAGTAAGGAAAAACCGGGGGCTAAGGCTTGGAAAGGCCTTCGCGGATGGCGTAGCGGACCAGGTCGGTCTGCTTATGGATGTCCAGCTTGCTGGCGATATTTCTCCGGTGGACCTGGACGGTGCTGCAGGAAATAGAAAGTTCGGCCGCGATCTGCTTATTGCCGAGGCCCTCGCCGATAAGCCTGACGACGTCGGTCTCCTTCCCGGTAAGCAGGGACCATTCGCAGGCTTTTGCCCGCTTCCGGGGAGAACGGAGGGAGGGCGCCTCCAGCAAAGCCGAGACGGCGGGGCTCAGGTAGCGCTCGCCGCGGTGGACCACGCGCAGCGCCCGCGCGATCTCCCCCGCCGCGCTTTCCTTTACCAGGTAGCCGCTCGCCCCGGCGCGCAGGGCCTTCTCTATCGTGGGCCGGTCGTCGTGCATGCTCAGCATGATGACCCTCGCACCGGCCTCCGAACGCAGGAGGTGCTCCATCGCCTCGAGGCCGTTGAGGCCCGGCATGGAGATATCGAACACGTAGACGTCCGCCGGGGACCGGCGCGCCATGGCGAGGGCCTTCCGGCCGTCCCTGGCCTCGCCTGAAACCAGGATATCCGGCGCGGTCCTCTTCAGGACGGCTTTAAGGCCCTCTATGACCACGGAGTGGTCGTCGGCTATGAGAACGCGTATCTTTCCCGGTATGGTCATAGTTTAAGGGCCGGCTCCGGGCCGAGCGGGAGTTCCGCCTTGATGAGCGTCCCGCCCCCCGGCCTTGAATAGACGGAGAAATAGCCGCCGGCGGAGGCGGCCGCCTCGGCCATTATTTTCAGCCCGAGGCTGGTTTTCTTGTTCCTGGCTTTAGCCATGTCGAAACCGCGCCCGTCGTCGCGGACTGCGAGGGTCATCCAGCAGTTCTCGCAGCCGACGGAGAATTCCAGCTCCTTCGCCCCGGAGTGTTTTTCGGCGTTGGTGAGGGCTTCATGCGCCAGCCTGTAGAGGACGATGGCGAGGGGGTTTTCCGAGGCGCGCTCCGCCCCCGGCAGGCTGATGGCCGCCAGGACGGAAATACCCGAGCGGCGGGTGAAACCGGAAATAAGCTCGCGGAGGACGGCGTCGAGGCCGGAAACGGCGAGGGCCGGGGGCCAGCTTTCGACGCAGGCGCCTTTGACCCCGGAAGTGACCTTCTTTAGAAGCTTGCGGGCCTGCCCTATGCGCGCGAGGGCCCGGCGCTTTTCGCCGCCGCGGATCTCCTCCTCGATAAGCAGGAGCGCGGAGGACATCCCTACCTGCATGGCGCCTATCGCGTCGTGCAGGGAGGCGGCGAGGCTCTTTTTCTCGGCTTCACGGGCCAGCATTATCCGGCCGGAGAGGCGGCGGCCCTCCTCCTCCAGGCGCCGGCGCGGCGTGACGTCCCGCTCTATAAGGATGCCGTAGGTCACGGAACCGAATTTAAGATTGCGCGCCGTGACCTCGGTGATAAGCGGGGTCCCGTCCCTGCGCTTCTGCAGCACCTCGAAAGCGGCGCTGCCGCCGCCGTTAAGCCGGGCCAGGCGGCCGCGGTTCAGGGAAGCTCCAAGCACCGTGACCGGCTTACCGACAAGGTCCTGCCGGGAGAAGCCGTGCAGGATGAGCGCCGCCGGATTGGCGTCCCGTATCAGGGGCACCCCACCGTGGGGCAGTTCGAGGACGAGGATGGAGTCGCGGGCCTGCTCGAAGATAACGCGGTACAAGCCGCCGCTTTCGGGCGGGTTTTCCGGTTCCGCCTTTGAAGCGTTCACGGGTCCGGGCCCGGAGGATCTGGAATTGGTTTTCATCCAAACATATTCTCGCATAAGTCCGGCCGGCGGTCAATATTCCCTCCCTCTGTGTAGCGATTTTTTTAAAATGTCATGGTTGCGGCAAGTAGAAATGTCATGGTTTGCGGTAAACTAACCCTTCAGGCACCGAGCCGGGAGGGATTTAATGGAGCAACTAACCATGAGCAATCGTGAGATAGACAAACTTAAAGTGATACAGAACACGATAGACGGGAAACTAACCTGGCCGCAGGCGGCTGAAATCCTTTCCCTTTCCGAGCGGCAGGTAGGCCGGCTTTGCGCCCGAGTGCGCGAAGAGGGCAACCGCGGGGTCATCCACGGTCTGAAAGGCCTCCCGTCCAACAATAAACTGCCAGAAGCCACTACACGTGAAGCGATCAGCCTTGTCCGGCTGCATTTCACCGATTTTGGACCCACGCTGGCCAATGAACACTTGCTGGATGATTATGAAATCCGGGTATCGACAAATACCCTGCGCAAACTTATGATTGGGGCAGGCTTGTATAGTCCAAAAAGCTATAAACCAAAGCACCGTACCTGGCGGGAAAGACGGGCATGCGTTGGGATGCTTGTCCAGTTGGACGGGTCAGAGCACGACTGGTTCGAGGGCAGGGGCCCCAAGTGCGCGCTGCTTGTTTTTATCGACGACGCCACCAGCCGGATACTGTACGCCAGGTTTATAACCGTGGAGGACACGGTAAACCTGATGCGGTGCACGAAAGAGTACTTGAAGATAAACGGGCGCCCGGTGGCAATTTACGTGGACAAGGATTCGATATACAAGATCAACCGGCAGGCCAATATAGACGAGGAGCTGCGCGACACGATGCCGCTTTCGCAGTTTACCAGGGCCATGGGCGAGCTTGGGGTCGAGATGATCTTCGCCAACAGCCCGCAGGCGAAAGGCCGCGTGGAACGCGGGTTCAGGACGCACCAGGACAGGCTGGTAAAAGAGCTGCGGCTGGCCGGGATATCGGACATGGCGGCGGCGAACAGGTTCCTTGAAATCTTCTATATCACGAAGCACAATGAGAAATTCGCGGTTGCCCCTGCGGGGCGGGCCAACGCGCACAGGCCGCTTCTTAGGGCGCATAGGCTGGATGAAATATTATGCGTAAAACTAAACAGGACCCTTGCCAACGATTACACGCTGCGCTTTCATAACAAGTTCTTTCAGGTCGCCAAGGAGCAGAGCATCCGGGTACGACCAAAGGGCATAGTAACCATCGAGGAATGGCTGGACGGCAGCATACACTTGAGGCTTAAAGGTGTTTATCTGCAGTATAAGCGTATAGATAAGCCGTCTTACCGTGGGCATTACGCCACCAACCGCGGTGAACTTAACCGGCTTGCCGTATTGACTGTCGGGACAAGCGTACCGGGAAAGAATCATCCGTGGAGGAGGTACGTTTACGGGAAAAAGGCGCAGCAGCAGGCAGGATTCAGCAGTCAGCCATCATGACATTTCTAAAAAACTAAAACCATGACATTTTAACTTGCTTGCAACATATTCCCTCCCTCTGCGCCGCTCTAAAATTATCGTATAATAATGAAAACGCCAGCCGGCTGGCCGGCGCTCGCCGCCGCTTTGAGAGGCTCAACTTATGAAACAGATAAACGTGCTGCTCGTCGAAGACAATCCCGGGGACACCGAATTGACAAGGCAGTCCCTGGCGGCCTCCAAACTCTCCATCAACCTTGTCGCCCTCGACGACGGGGAGAAAGCGCTAAAATACCTGAGGAAAGAAGCGCCGTACCAGAAGGCCGAGCGGCCGGACCTGGTGCTCCTGGACCTGAACCTGCCCAAGCTGTCCGGCGGCGAGGTCCTGCGCGCGATCAAGGCCGACAAGGTCCTGAAAAGCCTGCCCGTAGTCGTGCTGACCTCCTCCGAAGAGGAAACAGAAGTTTCTAAATGCTACGCGGAAGGCGCCAACTGCTATATAGTAAAGCCCGTGGATTTCAATTCTTTCATGGCCATAGTCGGCCTGATAGAGGAATTCTGGTTCTCCGTAGTAAAACTCGGCTCGGACAGCAAGACAAAGCTGAAAGGGAAGGCCGCCGGCAAAGACAAGCTCTGCTGATGAAAAGCATCTCCCTTCTGGCGCTCCTCCTCCTGTTCCCTTCCCTGCCCGCTTCCGCCGCCCCCACGGGCGAGCTGGAGTTCTTCGACTTCGAAAGGGCTTCCCTCGAAGACATCCTAAATATCAAGACCGCGGTGGCCTCCAGGCTGGATTTCTCCGCCAGGCAGGCCCCCGGCATAGTCACGGTCATCACCCGCGAGGAGATAATAAACTCCGGCGCCCGGAACCTCATGGACGTGCTGAGGCAGGTTCCCGGCCTTGACTTCGGAGTTGACGTCGAGAGTTCCCTCGGGCTCGGCGTCAGGGGCAACTGGGCCATGGAAGGGAAAATACTGGTGCTCGTGGACGGCCAGCGCTATAATGAATCTTTCTTCGGGAGCGCGCAGCTGGAGCGGATCTCCCCCGAGCAGGTGGAGAGGATAGAGATAGTGCGCGGCCCCGGCTCGGCGGTTTACGGCGGCTTCGCTGAGCTCGGCGTGATAAAGATAAACACCCGGAGCGCCAAGTCCCTGGCCGGCACTGAAGCGGCTCTCTCCTACGGCCGTATGGCAAGAGCCTACGGGGCCAGGACCGCTAACCTGGCTTTCGGAAAAGTCTTTGAGAATTTTGAGTTATCGGCCCAGGCCCAGCACGCCGATTCCAACAGGAGCGACAGGCGCTATACCGATTTCAGCGGCGGCAGCTATTCCATGAAAGACGCTTCCGAGCTGCATTCCAAGAACCTGAATATCGGTCTTAAAAGCCGGCTGGTGAACCTGCGGCTTATCGCCGACCTCTACCGCACGACGGAGCGGGATTATTACGCCGAGGCCGTCTTGCCGCGCCCCATGCACAGGAATTTCGACGCCTATTTCGCGGAGGCCGGCCGCGAGTTCAGCCTGGGAGAGAAGCTGACGCTCACCCCCTCCTTCAATTACAGCTACCAGGAGCCCTTTAACGGCTTCAACTCGGATTTCTACCCCAGGGACAAGAGCAGCCACTATACCAAGGGAACGGTCTTAGCCGCCTATACGGCCTCAGATAGGCTAAGGCTCTCGGGAGGGGCAGAAGTTTCTAACGAGACGGGGATACTCGCCGACACCACTCCCAGGATCTGGAACGGGATCGACCTGTATTTCACGAACGGCAAAAAAAGCGTTCATTACCACAATACAGCCCTGTTCTTCGAAGGGGTGGTCGAATGCCACGGCGGCACGATCTCGGCCGGGGCGAGATATGACAGACATGAGAAATTCGACGCCGCTTTCTCGCCCAGGCTGGCCTGGACCAAGGTTTTCGACCGGCTGCACCTGAAAGCCATATACAGCAAGGCCTTCAGAGCGCCCGGGATAGACAACCTCGTGCTTAACCCGGACCTGCAGCCGGAAAAGACGGCCGTAGCCGAACTGGAGGCGGGGTACAAATTCGGCGACGATTTCTTCCTTTCCGCCAACGTTTTCCATATAAGGATAGAAGACCCGATAGTTTATTATACGCTGAACGCGGTAGAATCCTACGGCAATTACGGGCACACCGGCTCGGAAGGGTTCGAGGTCACGGCGCGCCTGAAAAAAGACTGGGGCTATTCCGACTTCACCTATTCCTATTACACCGCGCAGAACAACGGCGTGGCCTTTTACGATGCAGGAGCGGGCAGCGACTCGCTGTTGGCTTTCGCCCCCCACAAGTTCACCCTGAACGCCAGCTTGAAGCTTTCGCCGGGCTTCAGCGTAAACCCTTCGGCGGTCTACTACGCCGGCAGGCGCGGCTATTACGCCATGGACCCGGCGGACCTGACCTATCCGTTCACGCATTATACGAGGAAGTTCAACGACATCCTGCTTGCCAACCTTAACTTTTCGGTCAAAAACCTCCTGAGCGGCAGGATGGAGCTGAACCTGGGCGTATTCGATATATTGAACTCAGGCTACAGCTACATACAGCCCTATAACGGCGGGCATGCCCCGCTGCCCGGCCCCTCCAGAGAGCTCCGCGCCAGGGTGTCCTGCAAATTCTAGTCTGCCCCGCCGGAGCCGGTGTTAGCGCCATGCTGAAAAGATTGAAAGAAATACATTTTGCCCTTTGGGGGCGCGCGGTCCTGCCGCTGCTGCTGGCGGGGTCCGTCCTCGATCCGGCCGCCGCGGGGGCGCAGGAAGCCGCGGCTGTCCTTTCAAAGGGCTCAGGGCTGTACTTCGAAACTTTCCTGGCCTTCCAAAAAGCCCTCGGCCGCCCGATATCCTCCTTCGACCTCTCTAAGGACAAACCGCTCCTCCCTTCCGGCCTGAAGGCGGCGGTGACCTTCGGCGCCACGGCGGCGGCTTTCGAGTACCCGCCTAAAGCCAGGATAATCTACCTCCTGGCCCCCGGCTACAGGCCGAAAAATGGCGGCGGCAGGTTCACAAATATCTCCGCGCTCCCGGAACCGGCCCAGGCCATCGCGACCTACAAGGAACTGCAGCCCGGCCTGAAGCGGCTCGCGGTTTTATTCAACAAGAGTTCCTCCGGCAACTACGCTTCCTTTCTGGCCGAAGCCGCCGGGCCGCTCGGAGTGGAAATATTACCGGTCGGGCTGGGCGGCCCGCTGGAATTCCCGGATAAGCTGCGCGGCCTGGCGGGAAAAGCCGACGCCTTCTGGCTGCTCCCGGAGCCGGCCCTGATAAACAAGACCTCCCTTATGGTCCTGGCCGAATTTTCCTGTTCCAACAAGATCCCTTTCTACGCGCCCTCCGGCGGCCTCTCTGAACTGGGAGCCGCGGCCTCTTTCGCCCCCACCTTCGCGGAGGCAGCGGTTACGGCGGCCGCAGCCCTTGAAAAAGCCCTCGCGGGGAAGCCCCTGCCGGAAACTATCTACGTGGCCCGGTCCGAACTGACATTGAACGCCGCCTTCGTGGCCAGGTGCGGGCTGCCGGTAAAACTGCCGGCGGCTGTGGAGGCGCGATGAATATACGCGCGAAGCTGCTTTTGTTCCTCCTCCCCCCGCTCCTTCTGAGCGGCGTCATCATCAACTACCTGACCGGCCGGGCCGTCTGCACTACCCTGCACGACGAAACGGCCGCCAGGACCGCTGCCGGTGCGAAAAGGCTGCTGGAGACCGCGGCGCCGGACTTCTCCGCGCCGCGGGAAGACAAGCTGCTGCCTTTCCTCTACGCCCTGGCTACCGACCTCAACGCTTCCAACGCCTGCTTCGCGGACCTGGGCGGCACGATACTGGCCCATACCGACGTGGCGCGCAGAGGGAAGAAGCTGCCCGGCGCCCATTCCGAGAAACTCCTCTCCGCCAAAGGCGGCTACGATATCCCCGTGCACGAAGAGCAGGGCCTGCTGCAGGTTTATGTCCCCGTCAACGCGCGGAGGGACGAGTCCCCGGAGGAACTGGCCCTGCTCGGGGCCGGGGGCGAGGATACCCGGCTCGGCACCCTGGTCGTCTCCGTTCCGCTTAAGGACGGGATAGCGACCGAGAAGTACATAGCCAAGAAGAGCGCGTACATCCTGGCAGCGGTTTATTTCGCCATTTTGCTGTCCGTTTTTTTCATCACTGGCCTGGCGCTGCGGCCCATACGCCGGCTCATCGCCGGGACCGAGCGCATCCGCCTCGGGGATTACGACACCCTGATACCCGTCGACTCCCGCGACGAGTTCGGCGAACTGGCCAGCAGCTTCAACGCCATGTCTAAGACGCTCTCAAGCACAATAGTCTCGAAAGATTACCTGAACACCATCCTGGACAACATGGCGGATACCATGCTGGTGATCGACCTGAACGGAGTTGTTAAAAAAACCAACAGGGCCGCCAGCGCACTGCTCGGGCGCGGCGAGAAGGAGCTGAACGGGCTCAGGGCGGAAGTCATATTCCCGACGGAGAACCCGGACGCCGGCTACTGGCTGGAGCTGCTGAAAACGAAGGGCGACCTGCGTAATTACGAGACGGTCGTGTCAAACGGGTCGGGGGCCAGGATCCCCGTTCTGACCTCCGCCACCCTGATGAGGAACACCGAGGGAGAAGTTTCCGGCATCGTGTCGATGATCCACGATATCAGTTCCATCAAGAAATACGAGGCCGAGCTGGCCCGCTCCAACGAGGACCTGCAGCGCTTCGCCTTCGTGGCGTCGCACGACCTGCAGGAGCCGCTGAAGACCATTTCGAACTATGTGCAGATGCTGGAGGCGAAATACAGGGCGGTAATGGGCCCGGAGTCCGAGAAGCACGTGGAATTCATAACCGGGGCCGTGCGGCGCATGCGGGCCCTGATCCTGGGCCTGCTGGCTTATTCCAAGATAAACGCCACGCTGCACCTCGAGGACGTGAATTCCGGGGAAGCGCTGGATTATGTCCTGCGCGCGCTGGAGAACAGCATCTCCGCCTCGGGGGCGGTAATAGAGCGCGGGAACCTGCCGGTACTGCGCGCGGACCGCTGCCACATAGAGAGCCTCCTGCAGAACCTGATAAGCAACGCCATCAAGTTCAGGAACGGAGCGGCCCCGCATATAACCGTGAGCGCGGAAACGGGGCCGGAAGGCTGGACTTTCAGGATAAAGGACAACGGCATCGGGATAGAGGAAGTCCACAGCGCCAAGCTTTTCAAGATCTTCGGCCGGCTGCACGGAAAGGGCGTGGACGGGGCCGGCATCGGCCTGGCTTCCTGCAAGAAAATAGTTGAGTACTACGGCGGGAATATCTGGTTCAAATCCGAGCCCGACAAGGGCTCTTCCTTCTTTTTCTGCATCCCCAGGCAGCCTGCCTGACGGGGAACGCCATTATAATTTAAGTTTTTTAACCGCGGCCGAGAGATCGCGGCAGAACCCGGTTTTGAGCAGGGCCGCGGGCCTGCCGAGGGCGGCCTCGAGCCCCGGGTCGAAGCGCAGCCGGGCGGCGTCTCCCTTCGAAGCGGCGCCGCGCGCCATGTTCTCCACCACGCCCAGCACCGGCGTTTTGAGGGCGCGGTAAAGGGCCAGGGAGCGCCCGAGTACGTCCCGGGCTATGACCGAAGAGGTAGTGACGGCCAGCACCTCTGCCTTCCGGGCGAAGCGCATAACGTCGAGCGCGGCGTCGTTTATGCCGGGCGGCATGTCCAGCACCAGGAAATCCAGCTCCCCCCACTGCGTTATAGCCAGCAGCTCTATGATAGCGTCGGAAACGTTCGCGCCGCGCAGGGGCACGGCTTTGTTCTCCGAGAAAAAAACCACCGACATGAATTTAATGCCTTCCAGGAGCGGCGGCTCCAGGCCTTTTTCCTCTTTGGGGAAAAGCCCTTTCGCGCCAAGGATGAGATGGTCGGAAGCCCCGGCAAAGTCCAGGTCGAACAGCCCGGTTTTATAGCCTTTCTTCGCCAGCAGCAGGGCCAGCGAGCAGGCGGTCACGCTTTTGCCTATGCCGCCTTTCCAGCCTGTCACGGCTATGATGCGTTTGACGTGCCGGAGGCGTTCCTCGATCACGGAAGGGCGGGGATCGATCTTCATTTATCGCCCTTGAGATAGCTTATGCTGACGCCGCGGCCGGCGGTAAGCTCGAAATCCGGGCTCTTGCATTTGGGGCATTTCAGGAAGGTATGGGCCATCTCCGGCACGAAGTGGATGAACTCGGCCTCGTCCTTGGTCTTCTTCAGTCCCTTTAAAAGGAAAACATGGGAGCAGGCCTTGCAGCGGAAGGCGGCGGGCTCCTTGATGATCCTGAACTTGCAGCCCTGAGCGGCGGGAAACTGCTTGCGCAGTTCCTCGAGGGCGAAAACGAAGATCTCTTTATCGATGGCCTGCAGTTCGCCGAAGACCACCCCGGCCTCTTTAAGTTTCTTGAACTTCTCGGCGGCGGCGTATTCCACGGCCGATTTTATGACGGATTCGGCTAAAGCCCATTCATGCATAACTTAATTATACTAAAGGCGAATTTGTATTGGTATTACTTAGGTTCCCCGGGCCAGCTCACGGTGAGGAGATTTTTTACGGGATCGTATTTAAAACTGAAACCGTTCGCTTCGCGCGGCAGGGCTTTGACCGCGTAGGCCTTCATCTTTTTAGGGAAATCCGACGAGCAGAGGCGGTCCAGCGCCTGGCCGCCGGCCCCGGGGGCCGGGAGGAGCCAGGGATGCGTCCTGCCCAGCAGGTTTTTCAGCGGCCCCAGGGAAAGTGTTTCGTCCTTGATGACGAAATCCCCCGCTCCGCCCGGGAGTTTGAGGCTGGAGCCTTTATAGCCGAGGTACTCGCGGCCGGAACAGACCACCGAAGCCCAGGAAAGGACCGAAGCCGAACTGTTAGCGGCGAATTTCACGAAGAGGGAGGACCTGAAGCCGTAAGGCGCCGCCTCCGGCCCGGCTTCGGGGAAATTGATCTCGGCCCGGCCCCTTTCCCCTTCTACCACGACCTTAATGGAGCTGTCCAGCCTCACGCCCCCCCGGCGCCCGCCCGCGTAGTAGCCGGTGTCGGTGGGCGGCGGCACGACGGGGACCCTGTCCTCGTTATAGCGGTAAATATGGGAAGCGCGCTTCGAGTTCAGGCTGAACTCCGGCAGGCTTTGCTCGCCCGAAGCCGGGGCCGTTACTACAGGCCCCAGCGCCAGGAGGGCAATAAGCGGCAGGATTTTTATCGCCAGGCGCTTTTCCATAAGGATACCCCGCGCGGCGGTCCGCCCGCCGCTGCGGCCTTTACTTGAACAGCTTGCGCAGGCTCGCTATCTCCATCGGGCGCAGCTCCGTATCGCCGGCCGCGCGCCGGGCTATGATTATATTATTGGCCTGCGCGAAGCTGAGCGCCGCGTACTGCGCCTCGTTCGGGTTGCAGAGCAGCTGCACCACGCCGGAGTCGGAGGGCGAGGCGGGCCTGAAGACTTTCACTACCACCACGTTCTGCAGTATGGTAGCCGTTACTTTCTCCTTGCTCCCTGAGCCCATGACCGCGTCAAAGGTCACCAGCACATCCGCTCTCTCCCCGCTTTCCAGGAACAGCGCCTGCGAGCCGGCGACCTTCAGGCTCACCCCCCTGTAGCCCGGCAGGATCCGCGCTTCCGGAGTGTAGATAAGTTTGAATTTCCCCGCCGGTGCGGCCCGCGGCGCCTCGAAGACTTGGGCGAACAAGC
>Ga0209211_10007391_pt1 | contig 15441 bp, 12 predicted proteins | sample RifGroA2_FD_183992 | JGI IMG/M metagenome (GOLD analysis project Ga0209211, IMG submission 183992) | Groundwater microbial communities from Rifle, Colorado, USA - Groundwater A2 (SPAdes) (version 2) | ecosystem: Environmental > Aquatic > Deep subsurface > Groundwater | place: Rifle, Colorado... | reverse complement strand
CGATTTTTTTCGCCATCATGTACCTGCTGTTCCAGGGCGTGTTTTTCCTCGGCCAGCCGTTGCAAGGCTGGGTGGGCGAGGCGCTCGGCTGGCTGCGCGAGGCCGCGTTCGAACCCGCGTTTGCCGGGCTGCCCGCCTGGCTGTCCGGCCTGCTGCTCGACGGCATTTACAACGGCGTCGCCACCGTCGCCGCGTTCGTGCCGCTCATCGTGCTGTTCTTCCTGTTCATGGCGATGGTGGAAGACAGCGGCTACCTGTCGCGCGCCGCGTTTCTGATGGACGCGCTGATGGCGCGTCTGGGACTGGACGGGCGCGGCTTCGTGATGCTGCTGATGGGTTTCGGCTGCAACGTGCCCGCACTGATGGGCACCCGCGTGATGCGCTCGCGCGCGATGCGCCTGCTGACCATGCTGGTGATCCCGTTCTCGTTGTGCTCGGCGCGCCTGCAGGTGTTCGTGTTCATCACTGCCGCGCTGTTCTCGCCCAAGGCCGCGCCGGCCGTGTTGTTCAGCCTGTATCTGTTCAGCTTCGCCGCCGCGATACTCACCGCGCTGCTGTTTAAGGGCAAATTCAAAAACAGCGAACCGTTCGTGCTGGAACTGCCGCCGTACCGCTTCCCCACCGCCTACCAGATCGTCATGCGCGGCTGGCTGGAAATCCAGCACTTCCTGCGCCGCGCCACCAAATTCATCATCGCCGGCGTCGTGCTGGTCTGGCTGCTCACCAATTTGCCGCCGTCCGCCGCACCCGCCAGCAGCGGGACGCTGGCCGGCATGATCGGCGATTTTCTGCATCCCATCTTCGCCCCCATCGGCATCAACGAGCAGCTCACCATCGCGCTGATCTTCGGCTTCGTCGCCAAGGAAATCGTCATCGGCTCGCTTGCGGTGATTTACGGCCTCTCCGGCGAGGCGCTCGGCGGTGCGCTGGTGCAGGCGTACAGCTTCATGCTGTTTACCCTGATCTATACCCCGTGCCTGTCGGCCATCGCCACGCTGCGCAGCGAATCCAAGAATCTGGGCTATACCCTGTTTTCCATCGGCTGGTCGCTGGCCTTGGCCTGGCTGGTGAGCTTCGCGTTTTATCAAGGTGCAAGAGCGCTGGGGTATTAAGCCTGTAAAAATCATTTCAGGGCAGAACAAAGGGGCTCAAATTTCGATCAGCAACAGCTCTTATCGGTTCGGAGACCGTGGGAACGAGAAGATCGTAAGTGTTGCCTATATTTCTGACTTATGAGTAATTGCTTTGCCCGCCATATCCTTGTTGAATTTTGCTAGACTGCGCAACAGCAACTTCAGGAGATCGCAACATGCTAACGACTATAGAAGTGACCATAGACAAATCAGGACATTTGCACTGTGTCGAACCCAAGCAAACCATCAAGCCCGGGCGCGCGCTGCTGACTTGGCTGGAACCTGATGCCGCACACGAACCCGCCTTGATGGCCGAGGCTACATTGGCGCAAGACTGGCTCAATCCCGAGGAGGATGCAGCGTGGGCACATTTGCAGCCGGGCAAGTAGTCGTTCTGCCATTCCCGTTTTCAGACCTCAGCCGAAAAAAACTGCGCCCAGCCTTATTGCTGGCAGATGCGGGGCGGGGAGATTGGATCGCCTGCCAAATCACCAGCAACCCCTATGCGGATGCCCGCGCAATCACCCTGGCAGAGAGCGAGTTTGTCGAGGGCGGCTTGCAGCGCGTGAGCTATCTGCGCCCCGGCAAATTATTCACCTGTCACGAATCACTTCCCGTCAATACCGTTGGCCTGCTCAATAAGGCTGCGCTACAACAAGCGCGAACAGCTGTTGTTGAGATGATTCAGGGCGGCTAAATTTAATCCGAGCACGGCCCCTTTAATTTGTTGTATGGCGCATTAGCATATCCCTATAATGGCATCGCGCCATGTACAACGCATCAACACGCAGGAGGCATTGCGATGACAACACTGGAACTGAAACTGAATCTGCCAGACCAACTGGCGAAAGATGCTGTACGCATGGGATTAACCAGCCCGGACAGCCTGCAAACATTGCTGCGTGAGGCGGTGCGCAACCGGCGTCTTGCGGGACTTGCCGAAGCACGCAAACGCATCGCGGCGGCAAACATCCCGCCGCTAACCATGGAAGAAATCGAAGCCGAAATTGCCGCCGACCGCACCGAGAGGCGCGCTCAATCCACCAGCTAACACGTTGCCATGCGACTGGTGCTGGATACCAACATCGTCGCCTCCGGCCTGCTGTGGGATGGAACACCCGCACGCCTGATTGATGCCGCCCAAGCGGGTGCCATTGAAATATACACCAGCCGCATATTGCTCGCCGAACTGACCCGCATCCTCAAACGCGCCAAATTCGCCAAGGTCATAGCGGCCAGCGGCGTGGGGATTGAAGGACTGGTGCTGGGCTACGCGGAACTCGCCACACTTGTAACCCGTGCCGATTCCGCCAACGATTATTGCCGACCCGGACGACGACCATGTGCTGGCCTGCGCGCTTGCCGCAGATGCCGAGTTGATCGTCTCGGGAGACAAACACCTGATTGGGCTGGGCGCATTTAAGGACATCGAAATTATCACTGCGGCACAGGCATTGGAACGGATAGTGAAGTAGTTTCATGCTATGAATCTAGACCTGACCCTCGCGGCGGGTCAGTAAAAAGTAATGCGAAGCTTTAGCACGCAGGGTCTGTCCCCAGTTGTTCCTACTGCTGGATTCCGGGTCGAGCCCGGAATGACGGAAATAATACTGTTTGCGTGCCGGATCAATAGTTATTCGCCAGATCAGCCACCGCGCCAACTTTTCGCACTGATCCTCTCGACTGCCGCGCTATAGCGCGCTTGCGAAGTTGCTGCGTCATCCTTCGACTTGAAAAGATCGTGAACATGTTCTGCGACAACGAAGGCAATCGCGTGGACAGCGTCGTGCCGGGGCAGCCCCTCATTGGCAAGCCGCACCATCGCCCTCAATACTGGCTCTAATCCCTCCGCAATCTGGTTCTCCACTATGGCGTGAAAAACGGCATGTGCCGTCAGGTTGGGCAGCTTGATTCGTTCGCTGCGGTGATAATCCTCAATCAGGATAATCCGCTCCTGCTCGTCGAGTCCCAGCCACTCCGCCGAATCCGGCGCGCGCTCGGGGTCATATTGAAACATCACAATTCAGCTCCTTTGATAACTCGCGTGAGGCGTAACGCAGGGTAACAACATCCATTGTTGTGCGACACCAAAAGCGCAGTGTTTGCGACGTATGCTTCATTTTCACTCAACTCGCCAAACCCAACCCGGCAATGCTTCCAGTTGCGCCTTGCGCTCCGGCAACATGTTGTCTTTTTTTGTTCGTTGGGTATTTACCCATCTACCGAGCAGGCATCCATCTGCGGTTTTAAAATTCTGGGTAACCTTGGCATGCCCCTCGCGATCTGCAAATTCTTTAAGGTGGCTGAACCATTCATCCCATTGCATGGTTTTTTCAGTCCAGCTCCATCCGGGCAATGCTTCCAATTTCGCCTTGCGCTCTGGAGGCATTCTGTCTTTCGCTACACGTTGGTTATGAACCCAACTGCCTACCCGATATCCATCTGCTGCTTTGTGATCTTGACGAACCTTGGTATGCCCCTCTCGCTCAGCGAATTCCATGAGATAGCGAAATCCATCTTCCCACATGTCTGATAAAGCATCCCAAGCCCATCCGGGTAATGCTTCCATTCGAACTTTCTCAGCCAAAGACATATTGTCTTTTCTTGATCGTTGACTTTGAACCCACTGCCCAAGACGAAATCCATCTGCTGTTTTGTAATCTTTAACAACTCTGGCATGACCTTCGTGTGCAGCAAATTCCTTAAGATAGCAAAAGCCTTCTTCCCACTTATCTGACAAAATATCCCAACTCCAACCGGGCACTGCTTCCAGCTTTGCTTTTCGTTCCGATGGCATGCTGAGCTTTGCTCTTCGCTGAACACTAACCCACTGACCAATTCGATATCCATTTGCCGACTTGTAGTCATATGGCACCTTGGCATACCCCTCTCGTTCGGCGAATTCTTTGAGATGGCGAAACCCTTCTTCCCACTGCGCCGTAGTTGCATCCCAACCCCAACCGGGTAATGCTTCCAGCCGCGCTTTACGCTCCGGCGACATGTTGTCTTCTGTTCTTCGTTGTGTACCCACCCACAGGCCGAGGCTATACCCATATATCGTTTTGAAATTCCGCTTGACCTTGGTATGTCCCTCGCGATCTGAAAACTCCTTAAGGCAGCGAAATCCTTCATCCCACATTTCTGAATAAGGAGCCCACCCCCACTCGGGCAATGCTTCAAGCTGTGCTTTACACACTGGTGACATGCTGTCTTTTGCCGCTCGTTGACTTCTCACCCAGCTACCGACTCGATATCCATCGGCCGTCTTGAAATCCTTGTGAACCTTGGTATGCCCCTCGCGATCAGCAAACTCCTTGAGGTAGTTAAATCCTTTTTCCCACTTCTCTAAAAATGGAGCCCAGCTCCATCCTGGCAATGCTTCCAGCCGTGCTTTGCGCTCTGGGGATATGCTTTTTGAATTGCGCTGGGTATTAACCCACTGGCCGAGGCGGTAGCCATCTGCCGTTTTGTATGGAGCACTCACCTTGATATGGCCTTCTCGACCCGAGAATTCCTTGAGATAGCGAAAGCCCTCTTCCCACTTATCTGAATAAGGGTCACGACTCCAGCCGGGTAATGCTTCCAACCGTGCTTTGTGCTCAGGTGATATGTTTTTTGAATTACGCTGAATACCAACCCATTGGCCTAGGCGGTAAGCATCTGCCGATTTGTAACTTAGAGTTACTTTGGCATGCCCCTCATGTTCTACAAATTTCTTGAGATGGCGGAAGCCTTCTTCCCACCTATCTGAAAAAGCATCCCAGCTCCAGCCGGGTAATGCCTCCAGCCGTGCTTTGCGCTCCGGCAATAAATTGTCCTTGGATCTACGTTGAGTTCCCACCCATAGCCCAAGACGGTAACCATCTGCGGCTTTAAAACTCCGCAGTACCCTTGCGTGACCTTCTTGATCTGCGAATTTTTTGAGATAACGAAATCCCGCTTCCCACTTATCTGAATAAGCATCCCAGCTCCAACCGGGCAATGCTTCCAGCCGGGCTTTGCGCTCTGGAGATATGCTGTCTTTTGTTGTTCGTTGTTTACTTACCCAGAAACCGATGCGATATCCATCCACTGCTTTATTCAGACCGGGAAGAAAGCAGTGCCCCTCTCGATCTGCAAATTCCTTGAGATAGCGAAATCCTTCTTCCCACTTATCCGATAAAGCATCCCAACTCCATCCGGTAAGCGCATCCAGTCGCACCTTGCGGTCTGCTGGCATTTTGTCTTTTGTTTTTCGCTGTTCATTTACCCATCTACCAGCGCGATACCCATCTGCCGATTCATAGTGCTTAGGTATCTTGGCATGTCCCTCACGCTCCGCAAATTCCTTGAGATGTCGAAATCCTTCTTCCCATTTATCTGACAAAGTATTCCAAGTCCAGCCGGGTAGAGCTTCCAACCGTGCTTTGCGATCCGGCGATATGACATCCAATCTAATGCGTTGGTAACCTACCCAGCCACCGAGACGATAACCATCTGCGGCCTTGTATTCACTGGCTACCTTGGTGTGACCTTCCCGCCTCGCAAACTCTTTTAGGTAGCAAAATCCCTCTTCCCATTTATCTGACACAGTGTCCCAACTCCAGCCGGGCACTGCCTCCAGCATTGTCTTGCGCTCCAGTGACATACGATTCTTTGTTTTTCGCTGTTCACCCACCCACTGACCAAAGCGATAACCATCATCTGTTTTATATCTCGCAGGTACGAAACAATGTCCTTCACGTTTTTGGTATTCCTCCAGCATCCCATACCAAAAGCTCCAAGGTGCAGTTACCTTCTCGACCAAATAAGTTCGCAGTGCGCTGCTGAAATTAGCAGCTACCGTGGCTGGCAAATCAATGCCGATTTTTCCCAACCCACCTGCACTGACCCCTGTCCCCGGCTCCCTCCCCAATTCCGTCCTGATCTGATCCAGCTCGCAAGCCAACACATCATCATGCGCCTTCAACGCATTCAGCACCTCCCAGATCGGTTTGAAGTTGCTGGCCTCTATCGTGTCCTCTGCGTTTTGTCCGGCTGCGATAAACACCGGCAATACAATCGTGCCGACCTTCTTGTCCGCACTCAGGCGTATGGCGCGCCCCACGGCTTGGATGATGTCCACCTGGCTGCTGCGCGGGTCGATAAATGCCACACCGTCGAGCGAAGGCACGTCCACGCCTTCGGACAGGCAGCGCGCATTGCTCAGCACACCGCGTTCTTCCGCATTCAGTTTTTTGAGTTGATCGAGCTTGATCTTGCGTTTGCTGGCGCTCATATTGCCGGAGACAAAATCGGTGCACAGGGTTCCGCTGGGACGGTGTTCGTCGCTGATCCACTGCATGGTGTTTTGCATGTCGGCGGTGAAGGCTTCGGCGCGTTTGACGCGGCTGTGGAAGCTGATGATGCGCTTGAGGTCGTAGTCCTTGATGGCTTTGAGCAGGCCGATCTGGGCGGCGAGCGATTCGCTGTCGGTTTCACGGGTTTGGCTTGGTTGGTCTTTCTGACTATGAAAAGCGCCCTCACCCCAACCCTCTCCCGGAGGGCGAGGGGGCGAAAGGCTGACCAGTTCGCGGTTGGCGATCCACTGCGCGATGGTGGGGTCGTCCACGCCGATGATGACGACGCGGTAATCGGTGAGCAGTTTGCGCTTGATGGCTTTGCCAAACGGCAGGGCATACAGCACTTCGCCAAACAGGGCGGCGTTGTCCATGCCGACGACTTCGACGCCGCGATCTTCGGCAGCTTTATGGACGGTGCTGGAGTAGGTGCGCGGGGTGGCGGTGGCGAATAGGCGCTTGGCGCTGCGTATCTGGCCGTTGTCGAGGATGGCGGTGAAGTCGCTGCCGACTTTTCCCGCGCAACGGTGCGCTTCGTCCGCCACGACCAGATCGAATGCGGGGATGGCCGGGTCGGCTTGGGCGGCGGCGATGACGGAGGAGGATTGGTAGGTAGAGAACACCACGCGGTTGCCTGCGCCGCTGAGAAAGCGTTTTACTTCTTCCGTTGCTTGTTCGAAGTTGCTTGGGGTGACGGGAAAGGCCAGGTCGGCCACGCTGTGGATAGCTTCGTCGTTGCCCTTGCTCCCGACGGTTTGATCCGAGCAGACGCACAGCACTTCGAACGGGGTAGCGGCGGCGAATGTCCATTCGCGCAGGGACTGGGACAACAACCCCAGGGACGGAACCAGCACCAGAGTAAGTTGTGCGCCCAGTGCTTCCATGATCCACAACGTGACGTAAGTCTTGCCCGTGCCGCAGGCCATGATGAGCTGTCCACGGTCGGCGGTTTGCAGGCCAAGGACTACGGCGGCTATGGCTTCGTTCTGGTGGTCGCGCGGTTCGGGGCGGGGTTTGCGCTTGGCTTGCGGGAGTGCGGCGAAATTGGCCGGATAGTCCAGCGCGGATTTATCGAAATCGGACAGCAGAAACCGGATGACGGGTTTTTCCTGCGCATCGCAGACTTGCTTGGCGTTCGCGCCGATACGGTCGGTGGTGGCGATCAGCAGGCGGTGCTGGATGCTTGGCCGGTTCGATTCGCTGAGGAATTTATCGACATCGTGTTTGGTGATGTCGTAGTCGGGCGAGTAGCACTTGGCTTGTACCGCCCAGTGATTGCCGTCCTTGTGCTGAAACACCAGATCAATGCCGCAGTCCGCCCCCCAGCGCCCCGGCCATTCATCCCACAACCACACCTGGTCAACCTGCGTAGCCCATTCAGGATCGGCCTTGAGGAACCATTTGACGAAGTGCTCGAACTGCTTGCCGCGATTGAGCGGGTCGGGGTCGAGGCTGTTGTAGAAAGCGGAGAACGGGACGGTCATTTGATGGTTGGGCAACTTGGCGCAAGTGCGGAATGCAGGGCGTTGGGATATTGAGCCACGCTAATCCTCGTCAACCCCGTCATCTACGATGGCCGGAAGGTCCAGCCCGCTGATCTCCTGCAAGGTTTTCCCGGCGATCCCCTGCAAGTCGCCGTACATGCCGACGGTCGATTGCATCACGCGCTCGATCTGCGCCTCGCGCTTGGCCCATTGTCTGGTGATGGCTTTTTTCTCTTTATCCAGGTCTTCCTGCATGGTGGAGAATGCCTCCACGATGCCTTCCACACGCTGGCGGAATCTGGGTCCGGTCAGATATTGATACACCAGCTCCATCTTGGTTTGCTGGCCTTCGGTTGACTGGCGCACGGAAGTAATTTCAACCAGCGTGTGGCGCAGCATCATGGCAACGGGCAGTATGGCTTTGGGGTGTATCACCCAGATGTTGTCGATCAATTCAAATGTCTCGACTTCCTTGGGTAGCGCATGGCTGACAATAATCGCGATTTCTGCCTTGGCTGCGCGCTGATCCTCGCGCAGTTTTGCCAGCCAGCTATCGCTCCAGCTCTTGGTGCGCTTTGATTCCCAGAGAATTGTCCCGCAGCACTGGCCGGATATATTGTGAACCCGCTGCAATATGTCGCCGCCATATTCGCCTTTTGGAACAGGCTCGATCATGTCTGCCGGAAATCTCGCTCCGAGAAGACTTTCGAGTTCAAGCTCCTGTACCTCACCCTGTAGTTGTTGTGAACCCTGTTCGGCCTTGCGCCTGAGTTCCTCGATCTGCTTTTGCATGGCAGCGATGGTCTGCTCTTTTTCCATCACCTTCAATTTCAAACCATCTTCCGCCTCTTGCCTGGCTTTCAGGCGAGTTTCCTCCAGTCCGGCCTGGACGCGCTTTTCGACGGTCAGCTCCAGTTCGCGTTTGGCATCGTCCAGTTCGCGCTGCTTCTTGATGAGATCGGCCTGCGCTTGCTGAGCCTCCGCAAGTTTTGCGTCGCGGACTTTAAGAATTTCCTGAAGTTCAAGAAGTTCGCGCGCCCTGTTTTCCAGCTCGGCGGCGCTGGCAAGTTTCGCCTTCCTGGACTCTTCCGCAATGACATGAGCGCGTTCCGCTTTTAATTGCGCCGCGACCTGATCGGCCACCTGCTCATCCAGATTGCGCCTGGCATCGGCAATTTGCTTTTCACGCTCGCGGATATTCTGTTCGCGTTTGGCAATCGCATCATCTTTTTGCGCAAGCTGTTGCTCGAATTGCTTGCGGGTAGCTGCGATTAACGGCGCTGCCAGCGACTCGGTCAGCCGGATTTCAGCTTTGCAAGTTGGGCAGGTGATAGTCGGTTCGGTCATGAGTGTACCTTCATTTATTCCGGGAAAGGCAGTTAGCGGCGAGGCGAATTCACTCCTTAATTTCATGCGGATAAATCCACATCTGCAAAAATCCGGCGCGCCGATCAGCGAGGAATGCTAACAGAATTCGGCAGATTGCTCGCAGCGATTAGCCCGCCCGCCTACACTCACAATGGCGAAAGCAGCACGCTCTCGCGCAGTTTTTTCAACTGGTCACGAAATTCGGTGGCTTTCTCGAACTCCAGGTTTTTCGCGGCTTGCAGCATGTCCCTTTCCAGCCGGGCGATTTCCTTCGAAACCTCCTTTTCGCTCATCGCCAGATACTTCGCCTGAGCCTGCGCGGCCTTGAGTTGGCTGCGCGCAGCATCAGGCTCATATGTGCCTTCGATGATGTCTTTGATGCGCTTCTGCACGCCCTGCGGGGTGATGCCGTGCGCGAAATTGTGCGCCACCTGCTTGATACGGCGGCGATCGGTCTCCTCGATCGCGCGGCGCATCGAGTCGGTGATCCGGTCCGCATACAGAATCGCCTTGCCGTTGATATGGCGTGCGGCGCGGCCGATGGTCTGGATCAGCGAGCGTTCGGAACGCAGGAAACCTTCCTTGTCGGCATCGAGTATCGCGACCAGCGACACCTCGGGAATATCCAGCCCTTCGCGCAGCAGGTTGATGCCGACCAGCACGTCGAACATGCCGAGGCGCAGGTCGCGGATGATTTCGACGCGCTCGACGGTCTCGATGTCCGAGTGCAGGTAGCGCACCTTGATGCCGTGCTCGGAAAAATAATCGGTCAGGTCTTCCGCCATGCGCTTGGTCAGCGTGGTCACCAGCACGCGCTCGCCCTTCCCCACTCGCAGCCTGACCTCGGACATCAGGTCATCCACCTGATGCGTGGCGGGACGCACCTCGATCTGCGGATCAACCAGCCCGGTGGGGCGCACTACCTGCTCCACCACCTGCCCGGCGTGTTCGGCCTCATAGGTCGATGGCGTCGCGGAAATGAACACAGACTGGCGCATCACCTTTTCGAATTCATCGAAGCGCAGCGGGCGGTTGTCCATCGCGGACGGCAGACGGAAACCGTAGTTGACCAGATTTTCCTTGCGCGCGCGGTCGCCCTTGTACATCCCGCCGATCTGCGGGATGGTGACATGGCTCTCGTCGATGAACATCAGCGCGTTCGGCGGTAGATAATCCAGCAGCGTCGGCGGCGGATCGCCCGGCTTTCGTCCCGACAGGTGGCGCGAGTAATTCTCGATGCCCTTGCAGAAGCCGATCTCGTTGAGCATCTCCAGGTCGTGGCGGGTGCGCTGCTCGATGCGCTGCGCCTCGGCCAGCTTGTTCTCGCGCTGATAGAACGAGATGCGCTCGGCCAGCTCGACCTTGATGGTTTCCAGCGCGGCCAGCACCGTGGCGCGCGGCGTGACGTAATGGCTGGACGGGTAGACGGTGTAGCGCGGCACCTTCTGCAGGATGTGGCCGGTGAGCGGGTCGAACAGCGACAGCGTTTCCACCTCGTCGTCGAACAGCGTCAGACGCAACGCGTGTTCGCTGCTTTCCGCCGGGAAGATGTCGATCACATCGCCGCGCACGCGGAACTTGCCGCGCGAAAAATCGATGTCGTTGCGCTCGTACTGCATCTCGACGAGGCGCCTGATCACGTCGCGCTGCGCCATTTTCTCGTTGTGGCGCAGGTGCAGGATCATGCCGTGGTAATCCACCGGGTCGCCGATACCGTAGATCGCCGACACCGTCGCGACGATCACGGAGTCCTCGCGCTCCAGCAGCGCCTTGGTCGCGGACAGGCGCATCTGCTCGATCTGCTCGTTGATGCTGGAATCCTTCTCGATATACACGTCGCGCGACGGCACATAGGCCTCGGGCTGGTAGTAGTCGTAATACGAGACGAAATACTCGACCGCATTCTCGGGGAAGAAATCGCGCAGCTCGGAATACAACTGTGCCGCCAGCGTCTTGTTCGGCGCCATGACGATGGCTGGGCGCCCGGTGCGCGCGATCACGTTCGCCATCGTGAAGGTCTTGCCGGAACCGGTCACGCCGAGCAGCGTCTGGAACGCCAGCCCGTCCTCGATCCCCTCCACCAGTTGCGCGATAGCCACAGGCTGATCGCCCGCCGGTTCGAACGGCTGGTGCAGGCGGTAGGGGCTGTTGGGGAAGGTGATGATGGCCATGGTGAGGGGCGTATTGTACGGGGAATGGGGCGATTGCCTCGTACAGCGTAGCGCCAAACCGGAGAGGGCGTAACTATCTGGGTAGCACAAGCGCCAATGATGAGGGTGAGGTGAACTGGAAACTACAATGCCCAGGCAGCTAATTGATAATAATCAAACCCGCCGCTTCTGCCTCCGAGACATTCACTGAGAAAATCTTCGGTCTTGCGGTAAATCCTTAGGTTGTGCGGCCAATGTCCACTGCCATGCCCCATGCCGCCAATCCTCATATACTCGACCGGTTTGCCTGCCGCTTGTAGTGCCGCGACCATGTTATCGGACTGTTCTATTGCGACGCGCACATCGCCAGTACCTTGGATGATCAGAAGCGGTCGCTCGACCTTGGCTGCATTTTTCAAAGGAGATTTATCCGTGAGTTGGCGACGAACCTCGGCTGATGTGGTGTCTCCGACAAAACGATGCCACACGGGCAAAACGGATTGCCAGTAAGGCGGAAATTTGTCCAGCAAAGAAACAAGATCGGATGGGCCGAAAATATCGATCCCGCAGGCAAAAGTTTGCGGAGAATGCGTCAACGCGAACAGCGTGGCGTAACCGCCGTAACTGCCACCCATGATGGCAATATGCTGCGGGTCGGCAATGCCTTCGCGGATCGCCCAGTCCGTGGCATCCAGCAAGTCCAGCTGCATCGTACCGGCTAACTCACCGATGGCCGCTTCGTAGAACTTGCGACCATAGCCCGTCGAGCCCCGGTAATTGATCTGCAATACCGCGTAGCCCCGATTTGCCAGAAACTGGACACGCGTCGCGTCCGCTTTAAAATCTGGATCAGCCCACAGATTACGGGCGAAAGGGCCGCCGTGTACCAACAAGACCATCGGTAATTTGTGCGGTGCAACGCCTTGCGGCAACGTCAGATAGCCGTGCAGCGTCAGCCCATCGCGGCTCTTGAATGCGACGGGACGGATCGGCGCAAATTTCGCCGCATGAAGACGCGAGGCATCGCTGCCCAACAACGTCTCGCTACCGGATTGTCGGCTCCACAAGTAGTAGGATTTTCCGGTATGGTCATAGCTGCTGAGTATGAAGTTCTCTTCGCGCTGGTCAACGCTGAGGATTTCTATCCCTTGCTTCTGTTTGCCTCCGTCCGTCATCTTGCTGCGAAATACCTGCAAGCTATCGCGCAGCCCACTGTCGAAGATTTCGGTGCGGGGATAATCGGGATAGAACTGTGCGAACATCGGCTCACCCGTCACATCGCTCATGCCAACTTCGCCGACATCGACATCCGGGTCTTCGTTGAAAATCTTTTCGCTGCCATCGATTGCTGAAATCGAGAGCAGAGCAACACGATCACGTTCGCGGTTAGATCGTAGCCACAGCCGCTGATGATCGGCAGCGACACTCAGGACTTCCACGGCATCTGTGGCCTTCCACGAATAAATCGTGCGCCAGGCATCGCCTTGCTTGAACTCTAGCCAGTTGCGATCTCCGCCGTAGCGCACCCGGCCGCATAACACTCCCTTGTTATCAACGACCCACGAGGCAACATCACCGGGGTTCTCCGCAACGAGCGTAGAGGTATGCGACACGATGTCTGTGCGGTAGAGATCGAGTGAGCGCGCATCGCGCTGGTTATGCACAACGAGAACAGAACTGCTGCCAGGGATAACTGTCAGGATTTCCGCGTGAGTATTGTCTGACGGTGTCAGATCGACAGCTTGCTCTTCGGGGTGTTCGCTATCCAGAACCCAGACGTGAGAATTCTCATCACCTTTGCGATCCTTGAGTAGCAGCAGGCGGCGACTATCGCCAGCCCATCTGAAGTCAAAAGAGGTGAGGCTCAATGTGCGAGCATCGTCTTGCCCTATCGTCTTGACGAAAATCGCAGGAGCCAATCTGTGTACACCGATCCAGGCGAGCTTTTTTCCGTCAGGCGAAACCTTGTAGCCGCCGTTGTAATCGGTATTTGCCACGAATTCCCTGACAGGAAGCAATCTGGGCAACGTCGCGCCGATGAACGCTTGATGACGTACGGGCTGCTCCACGCAGCCGGTCAGCGGGGTCAAGAATACAGCCAGTAGAAAAAGTATAGTTATATGGCGCATCTTTGAATTATCGGAAACACAGGGTCAAGTCTAGCTCTGTAGCACTGAACAGGTGTTGCGGGGAGTGAGTAAACGAGTCAAGCAGCCAGCGCGATGGCGTGGGATTTTTCTTCGACGGACTGGATGAGGTCTTGGATGGCGTCTACTTCCGCCGCTTCAAAATAGGGTTCGCCGCACTGCGAGCACACCCACGCCGGAACCCTGTCCAGAGTCAGGTGGCAGCCCTTGCGGTCAATATGGAACTGGGTTTCGCCTTTTTTCATTTCACCTTGGCAGTGCAGGCATTTCATGGTGTTCTCCTCGTTTTGAAATCATCGTCCCATTCTATCTCGCCGGGTATGTAGGCCGTGATGATGGCCAAGTAGCCTTCCTTGTGGGCGCAGACAATGTGAATCGGGCGCTTGTATTCTCCGCGACCCAGCATAAGACAGCTATGGCCTCTGGCATCTTCCGGATAGTTTTCGATGATCTCGCCGTGCTCGATCACATGACGGATTTCTCCAGTGCTGATCATGCGTTCCGGCCTGTTCATCTGCCGTAGCGCATGTGGCAGAAAGAGGCACTTCTTTTTTGCCGCGTCGCGGATTCGAAGAGGGAGATCACCGTTGTTGTCCATTGCGGCAGATTACACTGTGGTAGTCAGCATTTCAATACGGATGGGCATCACTAAGCTAACGGGGTCTACCATCGAATTTGAACATGTGGGGCAGGTCTTGCAAACACGTCAACCGCACGACTTCCAGAGCGATAAGGTACGGATTAATTTTCCGACATAACTCAGGCAATCGCCATAAGCCCTTTTTTCTGGATCAACGCCAGCAGGCGCAAGGCTGGGCCGCCCGGTTTTTTGACGCCGCGCTCCCAGTCGGAAACCAGGTTTTTGGAGACGTTCAGGTAACGCGCAAAAACTGGCTGGGAGATGTGCTCGCGCAGGCGCAGGGCTTTGATCTCTTCGGGGGCTGAGTGTATGCACGGGCGTCAGGCAGGTTTCGTCGAATTCGCGCATCATCTGTTTGTTGATGGCGCCCACATCATGCAGCGCCTCCATCGTTTCATGGATGGCAGCGAGGGCATCGCTGCGATATTTTTTAGGCATCTTTTTCTACTTCCTCGAACTGTCCGTTTGCGACCAACTCACTCAAGGCAGTTCATCACCTTTCAACGGAGTCGTGTCCGGCACTTTGGCGAGTATCTTATCCAGGCGGCTCGGTTTGGCTTTGGCGGCGCGCTCGCGGAAGAATTCTTCCGTGCGCATGGCGGAAAGTTTTTCTGCCACGGCTGTGACGATGAATTGATTAAGCGAGGTTTCATCCTGCTGCGCGACTTCTTTTGCGTAGCCGTGCAGCGAGTTGGGTAGCCTCAAGGCGAATTGGCTCATGGTTTGCTCCTTTTTAGCGTATTCAAAAAATCGGCTGGTCGTAACAACTTCAATCCAAATCTGTCGGCTGCCGGTTTGAAATCTCCGATATTGAAAGTGACCAGCACTTCGGCAGCGCCATTCAGTGCGGTTTCCAATACCATTTCGTCACCCGGATCGGATAGTTGAGGTCTCCACAGGTAATGCAGGGCTGTCGGCCTGACTGCGACAGCCAGGTTATTAAGTAAGTCGTCTATGTCGCGCGCCGATAACCCGTGCATTTTGCGTATCTCCGCGCGCTTCAGTATTGCCTCGTATTCCAGCCAAAGCGGAACGGAAGCGACGATTTCAAATTTGCCATCGAAACAATGCCGCAGCAGTTGAAACGATGCACCATTCCGGCTGGAAAGTCCCGCCACCAGAATGTTTGTATCGAGAAGGACGCTTGGCTTCTTCATATTGCCGGTGATATTTCCACAAATGGCAGCGTTTGGCAACTCTG
>Ga0209211_10007390_pt1 | contig 15446 bp, 10 predicted proteins | sample RifGroA2_FD_183992 | JGI IMG/M metagenome (GOLD analysis project Ga0209211, IMG submission 183992) | Groundwater microbial communities from Rifle, Colorado, USA - Groundwater A2 (SPAdes) (version 2) | ecosystem: Environmental > Aquatic > Deep subsurface > Groundwater | place: Rifle, Colorado... | reverse complement strand
GTAAACGCTGTATGTGAGTGGCGCCTTGCTGTAAAGATCCTGGAGGTGCTCGTGTGTGATCTGGAGATTCTTCAGGACTCCTTCGCGGATAGCAATGCTCGGAACGACAATGATAAACTTTTTGAACCCGTACGTCTTGTTGAGTTCATAGATGGTCCGAAGGTAGACATAAGTCTTGCCGGTCCCAGTTTCCATCTCGATCGAGAAGTTCAAACCCGCAAGCTGCTGGGATTGTTCGATGTTGTTCTTCTGCTGGACTTTTCGAACGTTTCCCAGCATTTCTTGTTCGGTGAGACGAATGGCATTGCCGACCCCGTACTCGCTGAACTGAAGGCTTGAATTCCATTGATGTAGAGCAAATTCGTAGTCACCCGTATTCAGCGGCTGACCCTCGAATACATTGACGACTGACTGAATGGCCTGAAGCTGATATTCTTGATCGGATTGAAAATGAAGTTTCATTGGTTTCTGTTGCTTGGCGTCGACGCTTCGATTCAAATCGTCACAAACTCGATACCCGCGTCTTTCATCTGCAGGGCCGTATTGGTTTTCAACTGATCATTACCTTCAAACAGACGATCAAGACATATGACGCGCTTAGGCTTTCTATTGGCAATCGCGTCAATCGCGTCTTCAGTTACCTGTTCCAAGGCAAGTAATACTTCTCCATCGGCTATTGCGTAGACTGGAGTTCCCCCAAGGTCGACCTTTTCCAGTTTTGTCGTGAGCTCGCAGCCTGATTTCAGAAGGATCTCACAGGCCATGTTCTCGGAAATAGAGCTGGCACGCACAGGGTCGACAAATGCGTCTATTTGGCGCTTGAGATCTTCGTCGGTTTCGATCGCATCCGTGCGCCAGACTTTGAAATTTGACGACTGCAGCATGAATGATCTTAAACCCATGTCCAAGTTCCTTTTTGCAAAGAGACTCGGCTTTTTCTGAAATTCTTCTTGTGGCCGTTTCAATGAGCGATGGATCCTGTCTCTGCATATGTCTGCGATCGTTCTATATCCTGCTTTCGCCGCTGGGGCATCTTCAGGAATGGGTTCTTGACATTGGATGCACAAGAATTTTCGATTGCCGCCGTCGTTCACGTTTTTCCTAACGACTGCATCAGCGGTTGTTCCAGACCCGGCGAAGAAATCAAGGACAATATCTTCTTCGGACGCAGCAGTCGCTAGCTCCAACATTCGCTGGATCAAAAGCGTTGGCTTCGGCGTATCAAAGACCTTGTCTCCGAATAATTCGTCTATTTCTCTGTTTGCCAGATCTGTGTGACCTGCAAATTCATGGCCCCAGAAATTGATAGGGGTCATTCCTTGCTTCACCTCCGACAAGAACCTCTTTATGCCGGGCGTATTGCCTTTGCCATCAGTGCCCCACCAAACACGATTTTCGGCGACGTACCTTTCAAACACCTCCTTGCTTGACCTCCATGCCTTCTTTTCCGGCGTGATCATCTCCTTGGTGACCGGGTGCTGGATTTTGTAAGCAAGATTTGGCCTTTGTTCTGGTGAAAGAGGGTTAGAAAATGGAATCAATTTCCAAGGACCCCTTGGGTCGTTATCGGGGTTCTTGTACCTTGCATCAGCTTCTTCATCGCGTTCCATTAGATTTGGTTCAAAATCTTGGGTCTTCCCGTAAATTACTATGTGATCAATGACAGATGTAAACCCATCAGTGTTGTTACTTCGGGTGTACCGCTTCTGCCACTCTACTTGTGCAACAAAATTCTCTTCTCCAAACACCTCGTTCATCACCAGCCTTAAGTTGTGCACTTCATTGTCATCAATTGAAATAAATATCACCCCGTCATCCCGCAAGAGATTTCGAGCAAGAAATAGACGTGGATACATCATCGAAAGCCAATTTGAGTGAAATTGACCGCTCTCTTTGCTGTTCTTCTTGAAGAAGCCTTCTTTTGTCAAGTAACCTTCTTCATCTTTGTCGCCGACGCGCTTAAGGTACTCGTCTTTTGTCTCCGAAAACTTGTCGGGATAGATGAAGCTGTCGTTCCCCGTATTGTATGGTGGGTCAATGTAAATCATTTTCACTTTGCCGTAGTACGATTTCTGCAAGACCTTGAGTACTTCAAGGTTCTCACCTTCGATGAACACGTTTTGCGTAGTGTCGAAATCAATCGATTGTTCCCTCTGAGGCTTCAGCGTCGCCGTTGTGGGTGTCTGTATGGCCTTGAACGCCTCTGACTTCCCGGCCCAGGTGAGGACATATCGCTCGCCTCCGATTGCCATATCTTCGCCGAGCGTCAGCCGCATTTTTTCCCAGTCAATTTTCTCTTCAGTCACAGCCTCAGGAAATGCGGCTTTGAGTTTCTCCAGCTGCGCATGCTTGATATCAAGCGATTTGCCGTCCATGGTCATCTTCGAACTCGTTTCTTGGTATTGTTGTTCAAGTCTGTCATTCACGCGGGGACATCAAGGCACAACGTGTTTGCTTTTAGCAAAGAAGTTGTCCAACGGGCGTTAGCGATTAGCTTCGCCGGGCCTGTCAAAACACTGGGGAGGTGACCAAATGTAGCAGATTTTGAATGCAATTAAAAGAGCCCAACCCGGTTGCGAAACAACCCTCTTGACTAATTCGCAAAGGATTCATATCGTTGAGAAGAATGAAACGCGATCAAGCATATCTTTCGATTACGGGTAACTGGTGGTGGCGCTGGCGTTAGCCCGCGCTTCCATGCTTGTCGTGTCTTTGTAAGACTTTGATTACAACACAACGGTGGAAACGCGGGTTGCGGCGTTTCCACCGTTTTCGTTTGTGCCTTCCGCGAACATGGTGGGATCCTCCGCCCGCCTGTTTCCCCATTAATTAAAAGTACTCACGCTAAGACGCCAAGTCCCGCTTTCCAGGATTCCACTCTTATGCGGGATTCAGAGAGCGAACCGCAAAGGGTATAGTCATTACTAATAGATCGCGCCCTTTGCAAACTTTGCGACTTTGCGTGAGATAATCTACTCGCAGCGATTCGACGGACACCGCCAACATGGTCGGCCGGCACCGTCAATCGCACATTCTATGGAGGCTGTTATGCAACGCACATTCACACTCGAAGAGCGGGAAATCCCCACTCACTATTACAATATTCTTCCGGACCTGCCGACGCCGCTTGAACCAGCGCTCCACCCTGGAACGAAGCAGCCCCTGGGACCGCAGGACCTTGCTCCGCTCTTTCCCATGGAGTTGATTATGCAGGAAGTGAGCCAGGAGCGTCTCATTGAAATCCCCGATGAAGTACGGTCGGCGTACGCTGCATTCAGACCGACGCCGCTCATTCGCGCAACGCAGCTTGAACGCGCACTTGACACGCCGGCCGAAATCTATTACAAGTACGAAGGAGTCAGTCCCGCCGGAAGTCACAAGCTCAACACCGCCCTGGCACAGGCATACTACAACAAGGTCGCCGGCATCAAGCGGCTGGCAACCGAGACCGGCGCGGGACAGTGGGGAAGCGCTCTGAGCCTTGCTTGCGCAATGTTCGGTCTTAAGCTGAAGGTCTACATGGTACGCATCAGCTATGAACAGAAACCATACCGGCGCTCCATGATTCGCGCATGGGGAGGTGAGATCGTGGCGAGCCCGAGCAATGATACCAACGCCGGACGGGCCATCCTCGCAAAAGATCCGACGTCCCGGGGGAGTCTCGGCATCGCCATCAGCGAGGCGGTCGAAGACGCCGCAACACACGACGACACCAATTACTCCCTGGGCAGCGTTCTCAATCACGTGCTTCTCCACCAGACAATTATCGGACAGGAAGCGAAGAAGCAGGTGGAAAAAGCGGGCGTTTATCCTGACGTCGTTATCGGATGCGTCGGAGGCGGTTCGAATTTCGGCGGACTGGCAATCCCCTTCATCAAAGACAAGATCGGAGGAAAGAAACTCCGCGCGATTGCCGTGGAGCCGGCGTCATGCCCGTCGTTGACAAAGGGAGAGTTCAGGTACGACTTCGGCGACACGGCCGGCCTTACTCCGCTTCTTCCGATGTACACCCTGGGCCACGATTTCATGCCTCCGGCACTTCATGCCGGCGGATTGCGGTATCACGGCATGGCACCGATTATCAGTCGCCTCTACAAAGACAAGCTGATCGAGGCACAGGCCTACGAGCAGAAGGATGTCTTTGAATCGGCGCTGCTCTTTGCCCGCACGGAAGGGATTATCCCGGCGCCGGAATCGTCACACGCCATCAAATCGGCGATCGTTGAGGCTCTTCAGGCGAAGAAAGAAGGGAGAAAGAAGGTCATTCTCTTCAACCTCAGCGGGCATGGCCATTTTGACATGGGCGCGTACGACGCGTACCTGTCCGGACACCTTGACAACAATGGAAAATGAAAAGTGCAAAATGAAAAATGGGGAAACACGGGGACGGTAGAGTCGGATCCATGACCCCACAACACGTGGAGATTGGAATTGTGGAATGATGGAATGGGAGAGAGAGAAGAAGGGCCCCTTGGTTAATTAGTGAGTGGTTAATTTGTCCTGAGCGAGCGTATTCTGCGAGTCGAGGGATTGGTGAGCGGTTAATTTGTCCTGAGCGAGCGTTTTCTGCGAGTCGAGGGATTGGTGAGCGGTTAATTTGTCCTGAGCGAGCGTTTTCTGCGAGTCGAGGGATTGATGAGTTGTTCGCCAAGCGATGGGCTTCGCAACCAATTAACTATGTCGCTTTCTTCCTCCGATTCACGATTCGAAAGACGATGGGGATCAGCAGCGGCATATACCGGGCAGCAAAGGCATTGACAAATGCGACCGGTATTGACAAAGCGAAAACGCTGGTGATGACAACTGCGCGGGTTTTTGCCGCGCGTATAATCTCCGGAGTCAGTGAATCGTCACACACGCGATTTGCCGGATTACCTACGTACTGCCAGAGAAAGAAAAGCATGACACCCGAGTAGCATAGATTCAGGACGTACAGAACGAGCGGCGTGACATAGTGAATCGTCCTGGGCGTGGAATATTCTCCGAAAATTCCCGTGCTGAACGGCATCAGCACAACGGAAAGGAGGAAGGCAAGGTTCAGCCAGAGTAATTTCGGGGTATAGTCGATCACATAGCCGAACAGGGCGTGGTGCCGCGTCCAGTAGATGCCGATCAGCAAGAAACTGACGAGAAAGCCGAGAATCTTTGGGGTCAGGTGCCCAATAGCGCGCAAAAGGTCGGCTTCATTTGCAATGCCATCGTGCATCGACGGTATCTTGATCTCAATGACGAGGAGCGTAATCGCGATAGCGAACACCGCGTCGCTGAAAAGTATGATGCGTTCCAACTGAAATGCCCTGCGCTTGTCGTGGTGAGCCGAGCTCATATGACGTTCCTTTTTCTTCTCGTTGTTCTCTCGCCGGCGGCGTGGACACTAACATTGGGGGATCAAAATAGCACAATCGTCTCCAATACACAACTTCGGCTACTTGCGTCACCATTTCTTCATTCCTCGTTGTGTCGGGAGCCAATGCCGTTTTATGGCATCCCGTACGACGGGACTCCCGACACCGGCTCTGTTGATTTGAAGCAAGGGCGGAGCTGCCGTCGGGACTTCCGTCCCGACGGTGACTGGGATCTGTAACAGTTTAGAATCTCATCGTTGCGCCCACCATGCCCTGATCTTCCTTCGTTGAATCCTATTCACCTTTTCTTTACTTTCACTCCACCATTTCTCTCATCACTTCAGGTATTTCTCTTATGAGAATCACCGCCCGCGCCCTTCTCTTCCCGGCATTTCTGGTCCTTCTTACCATCACCGCACAGGCACAACAACCTGCACCGGACCGCGGCTGGCTTACAGTCGACACAATCATGCGCGATCCCAGTTGGATGGGAACCTCACCCAGCAGGGTGTCGTGGTCGGAAAACGGTGAACGATTGTACTTCGACTGGCGGCGCGAGGGGGACAAGGGTGATTCATTGTACGTCGTTTCCTCAAACGGGGGTATACCGCAACGCGTCAGCCTCGCCGAGCGCAGAGCTCTCCCCGGCCGGTCCGGTTCTTATAACAAGGAGCGGACCAAAAAAGTTTACAGCAAGAGCGGCGATATCTTCATTCTTGATATCCGGGCGGGCAAAGAACTTCAACTGACAAACACCGCCACAGCCGAGGCGGGACCACGCTTCACATTCGACGAACAGAAGATCGTCTTCGAGAGAACGGGAAACCTCTTTACGCACGATCTGAAAACGGGCACCGAGGTCCAGCTTACGAACCTGCAGTCAGGCGGGGCCGAGCGCGAAGGTCAGGCCACGGCATCGATGTTCGGAGGCAGGGCACGCGAGGGGCAATTCGGTGCCGCCCAGTCCGGCGGCGGATCCCGCGCCGGACAACAATCGACGGCACAGAAATTTCTTGAACGCGAACAGCTATCACTGTTCGACGCCCTGCGTGGACGCAAAGAAAAGCGCGAGGCAGACAAGGCGCTTCAGGATGCGCTCGAGTTGAAACGGCCAAAACCATATTCCATCGGACAGAGAAATGCGGGCTCTTTCTTCCTCTCCCCGGACGAGCAAACAATCACATTCACGCTTACCCAGATGCCGACAGAGGCAAAACGCACCATTGTCCCGAACTATGTGACAGAGAGCGGCTACACGGAAGACATCCCCGGCCGGACGAAAGTCGGAGAACCGCAGTCAACAAGCGAGTTTTTTGTCTACGACATTGATCTTGATTCTGTCATGCAGGTCAGGCCGGACAACCTTCCCGGGATCATGGGACGGCGATCAACTGCCGATACCGGCAGATCAAGGCCGAGACCTCGGGCTGTTTTCTTCAACGGACCGTACTGGTCGGATGACGGAAAATCTGCATTCGTGCAAGTCTTCTCACAGGACAACAAGGATCGATGGATCGTTCTGCTGGATGCGGGAAAGGCAAAATTCACAACCGTCCTCGAGCGTCAGCATGACGATGCCTGGCTCGGCGGGCCGGGTATCAGAGGATTCGGTTTCTCGTCTACAGTAGGTTGGCTTCCAGACTCGCGGCGGATCTATTTCCAATCGGAAGAAGACGGCTGGTCACACCTGTACACCGTCTCCATGGACGGCAAAGTGAAGACCCAGCTCACAAAGGGAACGTTTGAGATCTACGAACCCCGGCTTTCAAAAGACAAGAAACGATGGTATTTCAGTTCAAATGAAGCGCACTTCGGTGAACGGCATTTCTACTCGATGCCGTTGGAAGGCGGAGCAAGAACGCGATTTACAACGATGGAGGGGGGTAACGAATGCATTCTTTCGCCAACGGATGCTCGGCTTGCCGTCCTTTATTCCTTCAGCAACAAAATACCCGAGCTGTATCTTATGGATGCAAAACCGGGCGCAAAGGCAGTACAGATCACCAATTCCGTGTCCGAACAATTCCGATCGTATGCCTGGCGAGCGCCTGAGGTCCTCACCTTCAAAGCTCGCGACGGCGCCAATGTCCCAGCCCGACTTTATAAACCCGATCGCTCTAATGGAGCAGCGGTGATTTTCGTGCACGGAGCGGGTTATCTGCAGAACGCACACAAATGGTGGAGCGACTATTTTCACGAGTACATGTTCAACAATCTTCTGACCGACAAGGGCTATACGGTCCTCGACATGGATTATCGTGCAAGTGCCGGACTTGGCCGCGACTGGAGAACAGCTATTTACCGGCACATGGGCGGAAAGGATCTGGATGATCAGGTTGACGGGGCACGATGGCTCGTTCAAAACCACGGAGTTGATCCGAAGAGAATCGGACTTTATGGGGGGTCGTATGGTGGATTCATCACGTTGATGGCGCTTTTCACGGCTCCCGATGTCTTTGCCGCCGGCGCCGCTCTCCGGCCCGTCACCGATTGGGCTCACTACAACCAGGGATACACTTCCAGCATACTCAATATCCCCCAGGAGGATACCGTTGCCTTCCGTCAGAGCTCACCTTTGTACTTTGCGAATGGATTGAAGGGGGCTCTTTTGATTTGTCATGGTGTCGTCGATGTCAACGTTCATTTTCAAGACGCAGTGAGGCTCGTGCAGAGGCTCATAGAACTGAAGAAAGACCGGTGGGAACTTGCGCTTTATCCTGTCGAAGACCATGGTTTTCGCGAGCCGACAAGCTGGAGGGATGAGTACTCCCGTATTCTTCGCTTGTTCGAGACAAACCTTCTTCCTCGCTCGTAGATGTCCCCGGTAAAGAGTGACGGATGGACCAGGATTAGAAGCATTTCACTGAGAAACACAGAGACCCCGACTCCGTGGATCTCTGTGATCCTCTGTGGAACTCTGTGTAACTTCAAGAGCCTGAACAGACACAAAATTAGAAAAGGAATTGTCCGATGAAGCGAACGCCGAAGCCGTCTCAGCCGCTCACCATTGCCACACGTGCAATTCACGGCACGAAGCTCTATGCCTACAAGGGACCGGTGGCGACACCCATTTATCAGACATCCACTTACCGCTTCGAAACGTCCGAGGACGCGATTCGGTATGCCAAGGGGGACCCGTCCGTCTACGTCTACACACGCTATCATAATCCGACGGTGCATGACGTGGAGGAGAAGCTTGCCCTGATGGAGGGAGGTGAATCAGCCGCGCTCTTTTCTTCGGGGATGGCGGCAGTTACGACGGCGATCCTCGCAGTGACGAAGCCCGGCGACGAAATCATCAGCACGGGGGCGCTTTACGGCGGAACCTACAGGTGGTTTCGTGACGAATTGCCGAACAACAATATCACGGTGAACTATGTTCACTCGAATCGTTTGAATGAAATCGAGAAGCTCGCGTCACCGCGGACCTCGATCGTTTATTTCGAAACGCCGACAAATCCGACTCTCGATCTTGTCGATATTGCAGAGCTCGTGAAGAGAGTCCGCAATGCAGAACGTGTTGTGGGAAAGAAGATCCTTGTCATGATCGACAACACCTTTGCGTCGATATTGAACCAGGACCCGTTTTCCTATGGTGTCGACGTCATTGTTGAAAGCGCTACCAAGTACCTGGGCGGGCACAGTGATATTATTGCCGGAGCAGTTATCGGGTCCGAAGCATTTGTGAAACGTGTAAGGGGGCTGGCAAAACACCATGGCGGGTGCGCTGATCCATTTGCCGCATATCTTCTGTCGAGAAGCCTCAAGACATTTGAACTGCGCGTTGAACGTCAGAATTCCAATGCGCTCGCGCTGGCAAAAGCCCTGGAGCGGCACAAGAAAGTAAAGCGGGTCTTGTATCCGGGACTTCCCTCATTCCCGAAACACCAGCTTGCCAGGAAACAGATGCTTGGATTTGGAGGAATGATAACGATTGAGGTGAAGCCGTCAAAAGGCCGGTCTCCGGTCGAGGCGGCTGCCCGCGTGTGCGACAATCTCAAAATTGCTGTCAATGCGATGTCACTTGGCGGGGTGGAGACCCTTGTCAGCATTCCCGTCTATTCATCGCACATCTTCTTATCCGACGCTGAGCTCAAGCAGCACGGTGTGACGCCGGGGATGATCCGCATTTCCGTCGGGGTTGAAGGCATAGCCGATCTTATTGCCGACTTCGAGCAGGCGCTTTCGCTTGCGTAGAATCCGGCTCAAAGGAGTATTCTCACCGCCCCCGAAAAGGAGCTTCGGGGCGAGCGAGAACGCAAAGAAGCGCCAAGGATTTTTGAGAGAGAGGTTCCGCGCAAAAAAATAGGGAGACCATCGGCCTCCCCATTCTGACTTCCCTTCGATCCCTCGTCTTCGTCCTTCGCCTCGCCCAAATGAGGGGCTCGCTCAGAACTGCGCTCGGGATCGAATCCTGAGCAATGCCGAAGGATTCGACTCGTCCCAAAAAACGGGACTCGCTCAGGGTGCCCTGACTTCTGACCTCCGACCTCTGTCTTCTGCTTCCTACCGCGCTCCCCGCAAGAGTATCGCCCCGGATGGCTGCGTGCTTCCTTCCTTCGGTTCGAGCGTCACGGCGAACGCCTCGATTTCTCCTCTTTCTCCGACAGGAACTGAAAGCATCCTGACAAAGCCGGCTTGCCCGCTATCGACATCGAACTGCATGACGGCGAAATACTTATTCTGCTTCATCATCCAGAGCTGATAGCACTTCCCTTCTGCAGCGACCGGCAATCCCCCGATCTGCAGTACACCATTGCGATTGGAGGGGTCCCAAAAAAACCTTCCGGAGAAACCTGACCCCGGGCCGACACCGGTGAGCGTAACGTCCTCGAACTGATGCGCTCCGAAAGCCGCCAGGACATCGTCATTCTGCAGCAGCCTGGCCTCGAGATCGGCAATCTGCTTTTGCTGTCTTGTCGTTGTTCCCGCTAGTTCATACACGAAGTACGCGAGGGCGAGGATCATCAGAATTCCGACCGCCGTTGCAGCGTAGCGATACCAGGGAAACTCCGGACGGGTCGCCGGCGTAACGGGAGACTCGCGTTGTGCAGACGGGCGCTCAACGCGCTGCGGTTCCGGTTTCTTTGACGACGCTCGGGACAGAATCCTCTGCCTCAACCCGGACGGCGGCGTTTCCTGACGCAGAAGGAGAGGAAGCAGTGCTGTAGCTTCATAGAGTCCCGAAAGCTCGTGGATGCACTTCTCACAGCCGGAGGTCAGGTGTGCTTCAAACTGTTTGCGATTGCCGGGATTCAGTCTGCCAAAAACGTACGGAATGCAAAGCTCCAGCTGCTCGTGACGTTCCTCGGGCTTCGTGGTCATTTCGCCTCCTCTGCGGAAGACAGGCGAAGCTTCTGAATTCCACGACGCATCTTTGCCTTGATCGTGCCGAGCGGTATTCTCAGCATGCGCGCAAGATCGGATTGGCTTTGACCTTCATAGTAGCTCAGCTCGAGGAGCCGGAGTTCGAGTTTGGAAAGCGATTTGAGAGAATTCCTGACTTCTTCCGCATATCCCTTCAACGCAACAATTGTCTCCGCCGCGGGCTGTTTTGTATCAGCCGCCGAGGCGCTGCGCTGTGCACCACCCTCACTTTCCTGTTTTCGTTTTTGGTTTGCGGCCCGCATTTTTTCCACTGCTTTCATCCGGCTCAGGGCGACGAGCCAGGCATAGACCGAGCCGTTTTGAGGCGCGTAGCTCGATGATTTTTCCCAAACATGAAGCAGTACGTCATGGAGCACACCTTCCGCCGCCTCATTCGATCCTGTTACCCGGAGGGTGAACGGATACAGCACGCCGACATAGCGGTCGTACAACGACCCCAGCGCCCGCTGGTCGGATCGTTGTATGCGCTTCAATAAATCGGCGTCTTCGCGGTCAATTTGCTGTCTCTGCGCCAGTACGTTCCGTTGCACAAATTCCTCGCTATAGTAAATCCAAAAGGCCGCAGGTCCACGGCCAGACCTGCTGAATCTAAGGAGAACCGCAAGGAAAAGCAACCTTCCGGCCGGAGAACCGGGATTCGCCTAACGTGTTTGTGCCGTGCCCGTTCCGAAGAAATACTCCAGAGCATCTTTGAGATGCGCGCGCCAGTTTCCCCAGCTGTGCCCTTCGTGATACTCGCGATAAAGAAAAGGGTACCCCCTTGCCTTCAGCATCGGAATGAAGTCACGCACCTGGCGCATGAGCAGGGGAATATCGTACGTCCCGAGGTCAAGATACAATTTCAAATCGAGTTTGGCCCCGGACTGAAATCCTTCTGAAAGTGAAGGCGCAATATAGCTTGATTGCGCTCCGATGTTGCCGAAGACGTGAGGATACTGATAGCCGAGCCAAAGTGAGATGTTTCCGCCGTTTGAAGCGCCCAGGACTGCGCGGGCAGCGGGCGATCGGCGCGTACGGTACGACGCGTCGACGCCAGCCATGACATCACGTACGATGAACTGCATGAAAGCCTGCAACTCCAGGGACACGTATTCCTCCGACCTTCTCACAGGGGGGACAAACACGGCGATAACGGGTGTGATACGGTTCCGCGAGATAAGATAATCGAGGATGTTGTTTGTCTGAGCGAGCGTGATGTACTCAAGACCGTCATGAAAAAGAATGACCGGAAAACTATCCTTTGAGGCTTCATAGTCCGGCGGCGTGTAGATCCGCACCTTCCTGGAATTACCGAGCACCGTGCTTTCAAACGTCGTGTCGTGAAGTACCCCGTGGGGAATATCGGGATAGAATTGATATTCGGGACTTACCCGATAGCGCGGCATCCGCAACTCCGAGTTTGCACCGAATCCCCCCACACAGGTGAGGGGATTGCGTTCATCAAGCACCCAGGTGTTTCCGTTGATGACAAATTTGTAGTCGAGCCGTGCATCAGCTTCGAAACTCTTGTTGCAATACCAAAGATCGGTGGCACCAATCCTGGTCATTGCGAAACCTCTGGGATCCCAGTTGCTGGCGTCGCCGGCAACGCTGACCGTCGTCGCCGAACGCCTGTCGATGAATACCACGGTCGTATCGTTTTCGAACAGCGGGAGTGTTCGGGTCGCTGACATGAGGCTGTCGGCAACAACCTGTTGTTGGTTGGCGGGAAGAGTAGAGATTCGCGCGACGAGTTTCTCAAACTCCTGTCCGTGCCCGTACGCAAACGAAATTACCATCAATGCGAAAAGAACACTGCGTCGCGTCATAGGATCAAATCTTTCATGTTCGAACTGCAGAGCTAGCGCTCACGCTCTTCTTCCGCACCCTCTGGGAGCTGGGGGTTCACGAAAAGTAGTTTCTCCCGTTCTATCGTGACTGTGCCGGCCGGTGCCCCCCGCGGTTTCCGGACATACTTTCGCTCGGTGACGGCAACAGGAACATGTTTCGCAGTCTTCATCTTGCTGTAGAAGGCCGCAATCGCCGCAGTCTCTTCCAGGGCCTTCCTGCTGGGTTCCCCTTTTCCGGTTCCAATTCTTAGAATGACGTGGGAACCGCTTGAGCCGCGCGCGTGGAACCAAAGGTCCGACGGTTTTGAGTATTTCATCGTGAGCAAATCGTTGTTCTCGCTGTTTTTCCCCACCCACACCTGGAAACCTCCTGCGACAACAAATTGCCGGAATGGAATTTCCTCCTGCTTTCGCCCACCCTCTGTCGCCAGTCCTTTGAAACCGAGGAATTTCAGATCTTCCCGGTGGGAGGCCGTGAACTCCGCCAACTGCTCGTAGGTATGAAGGTCCGATACCCGGTCGAGGAAATCCCGCTGCATCTGCCACCGTTCCCGAACATCGTCCTGGTGTCCGATTTTTTCCTGAATGCCGGCGCGGGCTTTTTTGGCCTTGTCGAAATAGTGCTCGGCATTCCGGGCCGGCGTAAGCTTCTGATCGAGCCGAATCGTTACATGGACCCGGTCGCGGCTGAAAACATCCTCGAGCTCCACCTCAGCCATACCTTTGCGAAGGTGCGTCAAATTTGCCATCAGAAGTTTTCCGAGCAGCTCATAGCGCGTTGCCCGTTCGAGGGCAGCGGTCTCCTGCTCCATTTTCTGCAGCGTTCGCTCAGCTTTCTCCGCTCCTTGCCGGAGAAAATGAAGGAGTGACTCCTTTTCCTGAAGGAGCGACTTCTGTTTCCTGCTGCTCCCGACAAAAGTCCTGATAGCATCGTGGATTGATTCGAACTGCTCTACCTTTGCGTCAGAACGGTGGCGGAGGGGAATGACGGAAAAGGCTGGTGCCGCGCCATCTTGCGTGTACACACATGGCTTCGGAGCACCTTCGAGCTGCGAGATCATGGAGCGACACGCATCGACAAGCCGGGCGAGGTCCCGTTCGTCCACCTCGGCAACGACGCGGTGCTCGCTCACCCCTGCGAGGGAGCACGCTTCCCGAATCAATATCACGTTCATGAGGGGAAAGAACTTCTTGACTGCCGCGGGGAGAAGTATCGATCCGATCGAGCGTAGCTGTGTCTGAAAATCGTTCCCGTCATCAGTGGTGTGTCGGGAGGGTGAATCTGCCGCAGGGATTTCTGTTCCGCGAAGATCTCGGGCATTCAGAAAGGAATCGACGATGACATTCTTCTCGTCAACAAGCAAAACGTTGGCCTTGGAGCCGTAGAGGCGAATCAGCAGCCGCGTCTCATCGCTCAGATGCATCACCAGTTCGCGGTCCGAGGGGTGGATTGCCACAGAGCGGACAAGCTTTCCAGGCAGCGTGCGAAATACATCGACAGAGTTTTTCTTCGCACGATGGACTCCGTTGCGAAGAAAGAGATAATTCATGGACGGCTCGCATGAAATCACCAGGGTTTGAACATCATCTTGAACCCTGAATGAGACAAGGAGTTCATTCTTGTTTTGTGTAAACGCGTCCTCAATCGGGCTGTTTCGAAGCCTGGAATGGAGATCTGCGGCAAGAAACCGGAGGGTGTAGTAGTTACTGAGCATTTGTTGTCCACACTTCAAGAAAAGGTTGAGAAAATTCGACCCAAAATCAATTTATCGGCAACGGGGTGTGGATAACTATGTGGATAGCTTGTGCCGAACTTTAGCTTGCCCGCCCCTCAAAATTTCCGTAAATTTCATTGAATTTCACTTCATGTGATATTGTTAACCGCATTGCCGCCAGGGCAATGCGAATCGAACACTAATTCCGGACTGAAGCATTGATAGCCAGCATGACAGGATTTGGCCGCGCCGAAATTGCCCGGCGGGGTGTTACTGCAACCGTTGAGGTGCGCGCCGTGAACAGCAGGTATCTTGATGTCACCGCACGGCTTCCACGCATTCTTTCCCAGCGGGAGAAGGATATCAAGGAGATTGTCCGGTCATGCGTCAATCGCGGAAGTCTGGTGATTTCTGTGACAGTGGAAGCGGAAGACGACGGTCTTGCTCCTATGAAGGTAAACAAGACTGCGGCAAAAACCTATCTGAAGCTTCTCAATGACCTACGGAAAACGGCCAAGATCAGGGAGAGAGTACGCCTTGAGCACCTGCTGAAATTTTCAGAGGTCTTTGAGGTTCCGCGCGATGATCAGTCGGATGAACGGGAATGGGCTGTTGTCGAAGAGGCTCTGCGTGCCGCCCTGGAGGGATTCAATATCATGCGCCGCAGCGAGGGGGGTGAGCTGGCGAAGGATCTTGATCGGCGTATCCGTTGGCTCAGCCAGACCGTTGAGGAGATCGAGCAGTTGTCCCGCAGCCGGCTTCCCGAAGAGAGAGAGAAGCTTCATAAGCGTATCGCAGAGCTGGTTGAGGACAAGTCGGTCATTGACCAGAACCGCCTTGAACTTGAAATCGCACTCCTGGCCGACAAACTTGATGTGACGGAAGAATGTGTCCGTTTCCGAAGTCACACAAAGTTTTTCCTCGAAACGATGACCGCATCGGATTCTGCCGGTCGGAAGTTGAATTTCCTGGTTCAGGAAATCAACCGCGAGGCCAATACCATCGGCTCAAAAACCAACGACGCTGACATTGCACACCGGGTGGTGCAGATCAAGGAAGAGGTGGAGAAGATCCGGGAGCAATTGCAGAATATAGAGTAAGGGAATTTGATCATCGGGTCATCGTGCCATTGAGTCATTTGGCAGGAAACCCGGGAAGATATTGGACCA
>Ga0209211_10007381_pt1 | contig 15454 bp, 13 predicted proteins | sample RifGroA2_FD_183992 | JGI IMG/M metagenome (GOLD analysis project Ga0209211, IMG submission 183992) | Groundwater microbial communities from Rifle, Colorado, USA - Groundwater A2 (SPAdes) (version 2) | ecosystem: Environmental > Aquatic > Deep subsurface > Groundwater | place: Rifle, Colorado... | reverse complement strand
AATGCAAGTGTAAGTGTTCCAATACGTCCAATAAACATTGAGAGTATTATAATAATTTTCCCAATTTCAGAAAGGTTTGGAGTAATTCCTGTCGAAAGTCCTACTGTTGCAAATGCCGAAATTTCTTCAAATAATAATTGGATAAAACCCATGTCTGTTTCAGTAATCGATAATAAAAACGTAGAAGTAAATATTAAAGTAATCGAAAAAACTACAATTGAATATGCTTTATTAATTGAATTATAAGATATTGTAGATTTATATGAAACAACCTGTTTATGTCCTTTTATAGTTGCAATTACTGATTTAAAAATAATAAAAAATGTAGTTGTTTTTATACCACCACCTGTTGAGCCTGGCGATGCTCCAATAAACATAAGCATCATCATAAATAACAATATTGGTAAAGATAAGCTGCCAATGTCAATTGTATTAAAGCCGGCTGTACGAGTTGTTACTGACTGGAAAAAAGAAGTTGATATTTTTTCAAAAACACTCATTCCACTCATTATTTTATTGTTTTCGATAAGATAAAAAATTACAGTTCCGGCTACTAATAGCAATAATGTGGAATAGAGAATTATTTTAGTGTTAACTTGAAGTTTTTTCCATTTTTTTTGTCTGCGTTCTCTTATTTTTTCTAAACTGAAAATGTCTTGTAATGTATAAAAACCAATTCCACCTAGTATTATAAGTATTGCAATAATAAAATGAGTGGAGTATGAAAGATTAACATGATTTTCGGCTAATCCATTTCCAAATAATGAAAAGCCGGCATTATTAAATGCTGATACTGAATGGAATAATGAATAAAATAATTTGTCGGCTATTCCTTTAAATTGAATATCATTATTCCAACTAAAATATATTAATATTGTTCCTAAAACTTCAATAAATATACTGTAAAACAATATATTGAATAGAATTTTCCGAGTATCTGAAATATAATCTGCATCAAAAAAATCTTTTATTAAAGATTGATATTTCAAACCTGTGTTTGAGCTATGAAATGTTGCAAAAAATGTAGCAAACGAAAGCATATTCAATCCACCTAATTTTATCAAAATCATTATCAGAAATTTACCTTTAAAGGTGAAGTAGGTTGCTGTACTAACTGTTGATAATCCTGTAACGCAACATGCACTTGTTGAAGTAAATAACGAATCGAGCATTGAAATTCCACAAGTTGTCATCTCAGGAAGCATTAATAATGCAGCCCCAGTGGTAATCAATACTACAAACGATAATGATAATAAAGCTGATGGGTTAATATTTAAGCTTGTTAGTCGAGTACTTGCTTTTCCCGATTCTAAAGCAAAAATAATAAAGAAATAAATTTGAGTAAAAACGTCAACATAGGCAGTAAAATTTTTAAAGCCTAAATTCAAAAATATTTGTTCAAGAATACGAAAGTTTAATAAGTAATAAGATAAACCATCAACTACAATTAGTAAAAGAATAGATGCTTCAAACCAACTTTCTTTTAAAAATTTGATGGGCGAATAATTAAGTGTTATTTTGATTAGATATTTAATTACATAAAAGAGTAAGCTTGCTTTAATAATTAGTCCTATTATCTCTCTTGTTTCTTGAGTTTTAGGAAATCCATGATAATATACAATACTGAGTAATGCTATTGAGGATATAATAATGTTTATTATTCTGAGTGGAATAACAACATTATTCCTAAGATTATAGATTGAAAGCTTATATCTTTCTTTTAATCTTTGAAATAGAAGCATTTTGTAAAATTAGCTTATTGGTTAATTTCAATAAATTTTTCAATGTCCTTATTACGTCCAAAAACAATTAAAGTATCATTTTCTTTAATAATTGTATCGTAGCTTGGAACTCCAATTATGTGTTGTTCTGTTATTTGAACATTGTTTCTTAATAATGAAATTTCTTTTTTTATAGTTATTAAATTGATTTTATAACGATTTCGTAAATCAATGTCTTTAAGAGAACGATTTACAATATTTTTTGGGGATATAATTTCTGCAATTTTAAATTCATCGGGTAGTTGAAGATACGATAAAATGTTCGGATTTAGTAGTCTTTCGGCAACAATAATTCCTACTTCGTCTTCAGGACAAAGAATTTCGATTGCACCAATTTTTTCAAGAATTTTTTGTTGATTTGGACCCATCGACCGTGTAATGATTCGTGGAATATTTAATTCCATAAGAATTGTTGTACATAAAAGTCGTTGTTCAAAATCCTGACCGATTGCAATAACAACTGCATCAAATTCATTAATGTTTTGCGATAATAATGCTTTTTTATCGGTAGCATCCATTGCAACAGCAACTGAAACTTCGTCGGCTATACTATCAATAATATCTTCATCTTGATCAATTGCCATAACTTCTGCTCCCTTATTTGCAAGCGATGTTGCAATAGCTCTTCCGAATTGACCAATTCCTATTACAGCGTATTTTTTTTTGCTCATTTTGTTATTTATTTAAAAATTGGAATTGTAAACGAAAATGTACTTCCATGTCCTTCAATACTTTCTTCCCAAATTTCACCTTTTTGTTTCATAATAAATTCTTTACAAATTGCTAATCCTAATCCTGACCCTGAGTTTGGAGAATCTGGAATTTTAAAGAATTTTTCAAAAATTTTGTCTTTATATTTTTTTGGAATACCTTTTCCATTGTCTATTATATGAAATATTACAAATTTCTTTTTACTTTCCGATTTAACAATAATTTTTGAATTTTCGGTTGAATATCTTATTGCATTACCAATTAAGTTTATTAATACCCAAGTTGTTTTTTCAATATCGGTATAAATTAAAGGAATATTATTCTCAAATTCAGTTTCAATTGTAATTTTCTTTTGTTGTGCTTGAAATTTTAATGTTTCAATTGCATAGTTAATAATTTTTAGCGGACTTTCGGGCTGGAAATTTAATTTAATATGTCCGGTTTCAATTTGACTAAGGTCTAAAAGTTCGTCTGTAATTTTTATAAGTCTTTCTGTATCGTCCTTGATATTTTTTATAAGATTAAGTTGTTCTTCGTTCATATTTCCAATTCTAGAGTCTTCTAAAAGTCTGGAACACATTCTGATAGTTGAAATTGGTGTTTTTAATTCGTGCGAAATGGTTGCAATAAAATTAGTTTTGGCTTCGTCAAGTTCGTGATATTTTGTGAAATTTTTCAATATAATTAAGTAACCTATTGATTTTTGTTTGTTAATATCTGTTTCTTGACTTAAAACTTCTATAATTTCTTTGTTATAATATATTTCTTTATCGTTATTATTAATTTTTATTAAGTTTTTGAGGTCAATTTCATCGGTGTTTTCAATATATAAGTCTTCAATTAGTTCATACATAAGCTTATTTGTAGATGCTACATCTGTAACAATTCTTCCAATAAGCTCGTTTTCCGATAATTTAAGTAGTTGGTATGCTGTATTATTTGCAAATAAAATAACTTTGTCTTCATTAAGACCAATTATTGCATCATGAATATTATTAATAATGCTTTCGATACGTTTCTTCTCAAATAACAGATTTGCATAATTACTATGTTCATATTCATCTAGTTTTTGAGCCATTAAATTAAACTCAATTGTTAAATCATTTAATTCGTCATTTGATTTAAAATCAAGACGTTCTTCATAGTTTTTGTTTGAAATTTCTTTAATACTTTTAATAATTTTACGAAGAGGATTTGCAATGTAACGAGGAAATTTAACAATAAACCAAAGGGTTATTAATATACAAATTGATGAAATAATTACTAAGTACATAAAAACACTATCAGCTGTATTTTTGGTATGAGTTGTTTTACGAACTATTGCCTCCATATTTATTTCTGAAATCCTGTAAATTATATCATTTACATTTCTAAATCGAGGACGTAATTGTGTTATATAATCAGCTATATCAATTTTATGAGTTACAAGTGAATTTAAAAAGAACTTTTGTAAAGTATCGTAATTATTTCTTAAATCTATAACTTGCTCTAGTTCCTTATTTTCTGTTATATTTGATTCTGCCTCAAGAATATATTTTTCACATTTTCCAATTTCATCATTATAAATTTTGCTTGTACTATTAATGTCGATGTCTTTAAAGATAATGTCGGTTTGAATTTGTTCAATTTTCTCAAGCGACTGTATTAAGTGTTTAGCATTTTGAACAGATTTGTAGTTATCTTTCATTATCGCATCCGATTCATAAGCAAGTTTTTTGATATAAAAACTGCCCATAAATCCAATAATAATCATAAAAAGAAATACAAAACCTAATCCGAATCGAAGTTTTGTTTTGAGCGATATTTTCATTTATTTATATTTTAGTTAGTTGTTCAGTCATTGCAAGGTTGGTCATTGAGCCTAGTAGAAATGAACGAAGCCACGCAAGTAGCATCAATGCAATAATGTGAAAAACAACTCATTGATAATCAGTTTGAGGTTCATGGTTCTATTGTTCTATTGTTCTATTATTCTAATATTCTAATGTTCTAATGTTCTATTGCTCTATTGTTCTATTGTTCTATTGTTCTATTGTTCTATTGTTCTATTATTCTATGTGCTTATTTCTATGTAACTATGTGCCTATGTGGTTAAGTGTGGTTTGAGGTTTGAGGTTTGAGGTTTGAGGTTGGCTACACAATTTTTTCACCACTAACACACCAAGTACACAAAGGTTCACAAGAGTTTATAAATATTACATTATACATATTAAATCTTACAATTTTCTCTGTGTTTTTCTTGCATTTGCTATAGCAGTAATATCCAAAATCACAAAAAGAAACTACGTTTATTTCTATTTTTTTTAATGTTGAATAAAAATTCAAATAAAATTTTGCCAAATTTATAGATAAAATAAATCACTATTGCTTCAAAAATGACACATAATGTAAGTATTTTCATAAATTTATTTTTATGATTTATGAAATACATTGATTATGCCATTGAATTCACTTAGTAGTTAATAAACATGTAATCAGAGTTGTATGATTATGTGATGACGTTTTTATTTGAAATTTTTATTTTCAGAATGAAAATGATTTTCCAAAATGAAAACTCGAAGTGTTTTGGTAGAGAATTTTCTATCGTCTATTTATTATAAACCATTCCACTCTTCAAAAAACTGTTCAAGGTATTTTTCTAAAAATTTATGACGTTTAAGGGCTAAAGCCCTCCCAGCTTCAGTATTCATTAAATTTTTCAATTTCAATAGTTTCTCGTAGAAGTGATTAATAGAAGTTGATTTATGATTTTTATATTCAGCTTTTGTCATGTTAAGTGCAGGAGGAATTTCAGGGTCAAATATTTTATGATTTTTAAAACCCCCAAAAGCAAATGCTCTGGCAATGCCAATTGCACCAATTGCATCAAGTCTGTCGGCATCCTGAACAATTTGAAATTCGATAGTTTTTTTTGATTTTTCAATTCCTTCCGACTTAAACGATATATTTCGAATAATATAAACTACTTTTTCAATAATTTCAAATGACACATTTTGCAATTTCAGAAATTTTGAAGCTACAATAGAGCCAATTTCCTCATTTCCATCATGGAATTTAGCATCGGCAATATCGTGAAGCAAAGCAGCTAATTCAACTACAAACAAATCTGCTTTTTCTTGTTCAGCAATTTTTTTAGCAACCGACCAAACTCTATAAGTGTGATACCAATCGTGACCTGACTCATATTTTGCAAGTTCACATTTTGCAAAGTCAATTGTAGATTGAATTACATCATTGTTCATGTATTATAAAATGAATTATTGTTAAACAAAATGCTAGTTATTATGGCAAAACTAATTAATTTTAGCTCAAAAAAATAAAACATGAATAAGAAATTAATCGGAATATTCTTCGGTGCAATTGCAGGAGTAATTGATGTTATTCCAATGATTATTCAGGACTTAACATGGGATGCAAATTTGTCTGCATTTTCAATGTGGGTTGTGGTTGGCTTCTTTATTTCAATTGTTGATTTAAAAATCCATCCAATCTTAAAAGGTATTGTCGTAGCATATTTATCTCTTATACCTGTTGCAATATTGATTGCATGGAAAGAGCCATTTACGTTGATACCAATTATGATAATGTGTACATTATTAGGCGGTTTACTTGGTTTTTCAATAAATTGTGTCAACAAGAAAACACCGTGTTTCTTTAAAAAACTTCAAGAATGAGGCTTTCGCAGTTTTGAAAATAAGGAGTTTACGAATGTAAATGACTGTTTTCAAAACCAGAGTAACGAAATTATTGGAGTTTTCTAAGAGACACTAAATAAATTATCTAGCTAAATTTGAAAATAAAATTTATAGTTAAAGTTTCAATATTGTTCATTTATTTATTGAGTGAATTAAGTTTTGTATTGGCTCAAAACCCAACAGATGAATATTTTAATAAACAATCAGATTCTTTATGGAAATTATATAGAAATGCAAATAATGATACTACTCGAATTAAAATACTAAATGATGAGATTGCTACTTTATTCAAATATGTAAATCCAGATTCTGCAATTGTAATATATCAAAATGCTGTTGATATTGCAGATAAAAATTTGAAACAAAAAAATAGTGACAACAATACTTTCTATTTGCTAAAAGCATCATCGCTTCGATATATTGGTAATGTGTATATTAACAATGCCAATTATGAACAAGCAATGAATTATTATTTAAAAGCATTAAAACTTAATCAGCAAATTAAAAATCAGAAAGGAATTTCGTCATGCTTAACAAATATTGGTATAGTAAACTCATTTCAAGGTTTTTATGATATAGCTTTAGAATATTATAGTAAAGCTTTAAAAATTAATGAAGCACTTGGAAGCAAAAATGAATTGCCTCTAAGTTATATAAATATTGGAGTTGTTTATGATGAAATGGGACAATTCGATAAAGCAATTGAATTCTATTTAAAAGCATTAAAAATTGATGAAGAATCTGATAATAAGAAAAGAATGTCAGTTGGTTATACCAATATTGGCGTAGTTTATAGAAATCAGGGAAGTTTGGACAAAGCACTTGAATATCAAACAAAAGCCTTAAAAATAAACGAAGCCCTAAACGATAAAAAGGAAATATCTAAAAGTTATAGCAATATTGGGAATATTTATTATTCATTAGAAGATTTCAATAAAGCTTTAGATTTCTATTCAAAATCATTGAAAATTAATGAAGAAATAAACGATATTTATGGACTTTCAGCATCATACACAAACATTGGAAATGTGTATTGGTCAAAAGGGGAGTATGATAATGTGGTTGATTATTATTTGAAAGCCTTAAAAATTAAGGAGGAATTAGGAGATATGAATGGTGTTGCTTTACTTTATTTGAATTTAGCAAATTTGCAGATTTCACTTTCAGATTCTGCGGCATTGTCTGAAAATCAGAGATTTAAATATTTGAATAAAGCAATTGATTTTGGGACGAAATCTTATAACATTGCAAAAGATATTAATGCTGTGCCATTGATAAATTCTGCTGCAAATTCTTTAATGACAACATATAAAAAAGAAGGTAATTTTAAAAAATCATTAGAATTTTCTGAAATATTTATTGCAACAACTGATAGTATGTTTTCTGAAGAAAAAACAAAATCTCTTGCCGAAATGGGAGCAAAATACGAGTCAGAAAAACGTGAATTAACTATTCAAAAGCTTGAAAAAGAAAAAGAACTTCAGGACGAGACTATTGCAAGAAAAAATGCTGAAAGTAAAAAACAAAAAATTCTTATATTTTCATTTTTGGCAGGTTTCATTATTATTCTAGTATTTTCTGTTTTTCTATATCGGTTGTTTATTCAGAAAAAGAAAGCAAATATTATAATTGCCAATAAAAACGAATCTTTGGAAATAGCTTTTGCTGAAATTAATACTCAAAAGGAAGAAATTACTGCACAACGTGATGAAATAGAAGCCCAACGAGACAAACTTAGCGACCAAAACCACATATTATATGAACAAAAAAAGGAAATTACAGATTCTATAAATTATGCCAAAAAAATTCAACAGGCTGTACTTCCTCCTGATGAACACTTGCAAATGTTCTTAACTGATTTTTTTATTTTATTTCGACCTAAAGATATTGTCTCAGGTGATTTTTACTGGGCAACCATTATCAAGCAATGGCAAATATTAACTGTGGCTGATTGTACAGGGCATGGAGTTCCTGGTGCATTTATGAGTATGTTGGGAGTTTCTTTTTTAAACGAAATAGTTCGTAAACAAGAAGTAACTAAATCAAGTCATGTTTTGAATCAACTTAGAGAATCGATAATAGAATCCCTTAAACAAACTGGAGAGTCTGGCACACAGAAAGATGGAATGGATATGGCATTAGCAGTTATAAATATTGAGACTAACCTTTTACAATTTTCTGGAGCCAATAATCCACTCTGGATAATAAAAAGTCCCAAGTCCCAAGATAAAAATTCAAAGCCCCAAGAAATTGAAACTCCTTTAAATTCTTTGGATTTGGGGTTTGAGGCTTGTTTCTTGGAGCTTAAAGCAGATAAAATGCCAATCGCCATTTATGAACGAATGGACGAATTCACTAATCACGAACTCCAGTTACAAATTGGCGATACAATTTACTTAATGTCAGATGGCTACGAAGACCAATTTGGAGGTCTAAAAGGAAAGAAATTTTTATCCAAAAACCTGAAACAATTGCTTATTGCTAATTGCCAATTGTCAATGTTTAAACAAAAGGAAATTCTTGAAAAAACTCTTGAAAATTGGATAGGTGATGGAGAACAAATAGATGATATAACAGTTTTAGGTTTAAGAATTTAACTAGAACTTTATCCTAAAATTCTGCTTCTTAAAATCTTTCATAAAGAATACAATTCCAAATTGAAATAAATCTATTGATAAAGTTATTGAATTATCAGCTTTAATCTCATTCCATGCTTGAGTCATTGCTTCTGACCAATATATATCGTCGAAAATAAAAATTGAACTATTATTTGAATAGTTTTTCAAAAGATTGTAGTTTTCGATAGTTGCTTTATATGAGTGATTTCCATCAACAAAAGCAAAATCAACAGTTTTGATTTCAGTCAATAAGTTTGGCAAAACATCTTGAAATTTTCCAACATACATGTCTATATTAATTGCATTTAATTCGAAATGAGTTGCACCTGCAATTTTTGCAATTTCAGGGCAACCTTCTAAGGTATATACTTTAGTTTTAGAATTTGGCAAAGCCAGATAAACAGTTGTAAGTCCGAGCGATGTGCCTAATTCTAAAATATTATTTGGTTTAAAATAATTAACAAGTCGGAATAATAGCTGAGCATATTTAGGCTTTGTTAACGAGTATTTGGCAATATGTGATATTTTTCGTTTGTTAGAATCGTTAACTTTAGAGCCTGCTCCATAATCTGTTACAGTAATTGTTTTATTGTTTTGAAGTAAAGTCCTTCGGTATTGTTCAATTTCCTCGAAGCAATAAAACGGTGTAAAATCCTCTATAATATTTGTGAGCAAATCGTACACTAATGGCGAATGAATACCGTGTCCATTCTTGTATTTGGCGAAAAACCAATAACTCAAATATTTTTTTGCCTGATAAAAATTCATATTTGCTAAAATAGTCTTTTTTCTATTTTTAAAATGCAATTAGAAAAAATTGATAAGTTTATTTCTAAAAATAAAATTTTAAGCATCAATTTTCTATTTTTATAAAATTAAAATTCTTGAAATTTGCCATTAGATTTAAATACTGATATTAAGTTTGTTAATGGAGTTGGTCCACGAAAAGCAACTCTTTTGAATAGCGACTTTAAAATCTTCACAGTTGAGGATTTTATTAAGCATTATCCATATAGGTATATCGACCGTTCAAAGTTTTATCAAATTAGCGAGCTTAACGGCAATATGCCATACGTACAAATTAAAGGAAAGATTGTAAATTTTGAAAAGCAAAAAACCAAAAGTAAAAATATACTCACTGCAAAATTTATAGATGCAACCGGAAGCCTTGACTTAGTGTGGTTTAAAGGCGAAAAATGGATTTTAGAAAACACAAGGGTTGGAGTAGAATACATAGTTTTCGGAAAGCCAAATGTATTCAATAATCGACTTACAATCAGCCATCCCGAAATTGAAGAAATTGAAAAGCACGATTCTGGACTAAATGCCTCGTTGCAAGGGCAATACAATACTTCCGAAAAGATGAAAGATTCTTTTCTGCATTCAAAAGCAATTCAGAAAATTCAACAATTTGTATTGAAAGAACTTTATGGAAAAATTCCCGAAACTCTTCCTCAGTATATGATTGAAAAATTGGGACTTATGCCCATAAACGAAACATTTCTTAATATTCATTTTCCCAAAAATGCCGATTTGCTGGCAAAAGCACAGTCGAGAATAAAATTCGAAGAATTGTTTTTTATTCAGCTTAATATTTTAAAACAAAAATATTCGCTAAACCTCAATTCCAAAGGCTTTATTCTCAAAAAGGGAAACGATAATTATACAGCAAAACTGTTTAATCAAATTCCATTTAATCTGACTGGAGCACAAATTCGTGTTTTGCAGGAAATTCGCAAAGATGTAACGTCGGGTAAGCAAATGAATCGTTTGCTTCAAGGCGATGTTGGAAGCGGAAAAACCCTTGTGGCTTTGTTGTCGATGCTCATGGCTATTGATAATGGATTTCAGGCTTGCATTATGGCTCCGACTGAGATTCTTGCACAACAACATTTAATTACAATGACGGAAGCGGCAAAAGGTCTCGGACTCAATATTAAACTGCTTACTGGTTCAACAAAAAAATCGGAACGAACCATTATTCACAACGAATTATTAAGTGGCGAATTACAAATTCTGATTGGCACACATGCCTTGATTGAAGATATTGTAGTTTTTAAAAATCTCGGATTTGTTGTAATCGACGAACAGCATCGTTTTGGAGTTGCACAAAGAGCAAGGCTCTGGAAAAAAAATATTTTGCCACCTCACATGCTTGTTATGACAGCTACTCCTATCCCACGAACACTTGCAATGACAGTTTATGGCGACCTTGAAGTGTCTGTGATTGACGAACTTCCACCTGGACGAAAACCTGTAAAAACTCTGCATTTTTTTGATTCTTCTCGCTTAAAAGTACATGGATTTATGCGAAAGCAAATTGAAGAAGGACGACAAATTTATATTGTTTATCCTTTGATTATGGAATCAGAAACTCTTGATTATAAGTATTTAGATGAAGGCTTGGAGGCAATTACACAAGCTTTTCCAGCACCAAAATATGTTACTACCGTTGTTCATGGGCGAATGAAGCCAAAGGAAAAAGAATACGGGATGCGTTTGTTTGTAAACGGAAATGCTCATATAATGGTTGCTACAACTGTAATTGAAGTTGGTGTAAATGTGCCAAATGCAAGTGTAATGATTATAGAAAGTGCCGAACGTTTTGGCTTATCACAGTTGCATCAGTTGAGAGGCAGGGTTGGAAGAGGAGCCGATCAGTCATATTGTATTCTGATGTCGGGCAATAAACTTTCTGATGATGCAAAAAAACGGCTCGAAACTATGGTTAGCACTTCTGATGGTTTTGAAATTGCCGAAATTGATATGCACTTGCGTGGACCTGGCGATATTGAAGGAACTCAGCAAAGTGGTGTCCCTTTTGAGTTAAAACTTGCCGACCTTGTTAGAGATACCAAATTACTACAATACACTCGTGATATTGCCGAAAAAATCCTTAACCACGACCCCGATTTATCAAAACCAAACAACCTGCTGTTGATAAAGCAGTTAACCAAAATTGCTAATGCTAAGGAAAACTGGGGGAAGATTAGTTGAATTTTTTAACCGCATAGAAATCATAGCTGTATAATGGCTTAGGATTAGATTCTATCTTTTTTCACAAGATTCCAATAGTGTTCTCCAAGAATTGTCAATTTACAACCTGTTGAATTCATTGCTGCATAATACATGTGTACTTCATCTATCGGCACAACTAGGTTAATTCGATTCAATTTTTGTAATAAAGCAAATTTTTCAGTATTTTCTTCAATGGCATTTTTTTCAGAAGGTTCAAAACTTGGGTTTAGTGAGAATATATCTTCCTTTTTAGGGAATAGCTGAACTATTTCTTTTAATTCAGATAATGAAATAGGTGGTTGAACTTTTCTTAGACTTATAAAGGTTTTTACATTGGTTTTAAAAATTGGTCTTTGTTCCCATGGGCCAAGTGATTGATCTATGTGAGCATAGACACTACCAGGTGTTATTTCGCCAACTAGATTAGATGCACTGCCATTTAGTGCATCAACAAGTAAAGATGTAAAAACACCAGACCCATTCTCTTCTAATGCATATTGTTCTTCACTTGATGCTGTCAAAATTGTAAGACCTTCACTAAGAGTAGATTCTTTGTCGCCGCCAGACTTTTTGCCTACATAACCGGCATGACAACAATCTAAAACAATAATCTTATTCCGTGCAGGTGATTCGTTTGCAATTTGAAGAAGTTCATTCAATGCTAAGCCATCATCTCCGTCTAAACATTCACTTGTAATCAAATATCCACCTGTATTCTCAACATATCCATGTCCAGAAAAATAAAAAAGAGCCACTTCATTGTCATCTTTAAAGAGTTCAATCGCTAATTCTTTTAACTCTTTTCGTGTAATTTTTGATTTGTCAGCATTTGCTACTCTATGTTTTGATGAGAAATTAATAGTTCCATCGCTATGTCTGTCCAAAACTGTTTTGACAGCATAGGAATCATTTACGCAGCCATATAATGGGTTTACATGTTCGTAATAATCAATTCCGATAATTAATCCTTTTCTCATAATTTAAGCTTTTGAATTTCTTCTAATTGCAGCTACAATAGATTCAGTATTCCATCCTACCAATTCGGTGGAGTGAGTTCTAACAACAGATGATACTTGTTGACTACCCCATGGCATTATTCCAATTATTGGCTTTGGACTTATAAATGCTTCATTAGCAATTACTATTTCTTTATTAATCCATTTGGAGTAAGTAGAATATTTACCAGCCATAATTAAAATTACATGGCATAAACGAATCTTATTTGTAATAGCTTCCTGTAATTGTTTATCAGTTCCATTAGTATGGATTGGATCATTTTTGGGTACAGAATAATTTCGGTAGTAGAAATATACTCGGTTATCTAATAGATTGCATAGTTTATCATAAGCATCACCATATGTCCAAGAATGACTTATGAATAAATTGTGTGTATTTGCCATAATCCTTTATTTTCTTTATACTCATCATAATGTTATGTAAAATTAACCATAAAAAACATTTCAAATTGATGTGTTGATGAATTGTTGATAACTAACAACTTTCATAGTTTACAATAATTATAAATTTTTATGTATGACTTGTGTCTGTATCGCTTGTCTGGCTTTGTTCGGATGAGGTTCTGCCTCAGCCGAACCAAAAAATAATCAGAACACAAAATACCAATTGTTAAAAATATTAAAAATATTTTTTTTCAATAAATTATGTCGTATGTTTGCGACATAATTCATTTGACTAATGACCTTTTCAAAGAAAGACATTTTTAAGTCTGAATATCAAGATATAGCAAGCCTTTGTAAGGCATTATCGCATCCTGCAAGAGTAGCAATACTTGCTCATTTATCGAAATGCTGTAATTGTATTTCAGGAGATATTACAAAAGAAATTCCATTGAGCAGAACTACCGTTTCGCAACATTTACAAGAATTAAAAAAAGTTGGACTAATTCAGGGCGAAATTGATGGTGTAAAAGTGAACTATTGTCTTAATTATGAATTACTAAAAAAGAATTTCGATTTAATAAAAGTGTTTGCCAAATCGGTTTCAGAAGGAGAAAATTTAATTAAATGTTGTTAATAATATAATTTATGGAAGAAAATACAAAACAAAACAGTTGTGGTTGCAATAGCAACGATTCTAATGGTAGCTCATGTTGCGATACAAGCAATAAAAAATCAGGAATTACAGGTAAAATAATATTTTTCGCAGTTCTTGGAGTAGCAATTTTTTTAATTGTGTATAAACTATTTTTTGCTTCACCCGAAATTCAGGCAAGTAATGCAAAAGAAGGTGTTTCATGTTGCCCTGATAAAGAACAAGTTGATTGTGCTAAAGATAAACCTGCTTGTGCAGGCCAAAATACAACTAGTGAAAAGCCATGTTGTCCTTCCAAAGAAGTAACACATGAATGAGTGGATTAATCAGGTAATAAATTCTGATTCAGGCTCTGTAACAATAATTGTTGCGTCGTTTTTGTTAGGATTTATTGCAACTTTTGCATCATGTTGTAACTATGCAATAATTGGTTCAGTAGCAGGATATGCAACAGGTTTTTCTGTAAAATCTTCAAAAAAGCAAATCATATCATTTAATGTTGCATTTTTTATTGGTTCGGTGTTTTCACTGGCTTTAGTTGGTGCATTAATAGGCTTTATTGGCTCTGCAGTTGCAGAATCTATTGGTTCGTACTGGAAACTTCTTTCGGCTGTAATATTAATTATTTTTGGTCTTTTAGCTCTTGGACTTGTGCCAATAAAAATGCCTTCAATAAATTACCAATCAGATAAAAAAGGATTTATTCCGGGATTAATTTTAGGTCTTATTGCTGGTGGAATTACTATGTCGTGTTCGGCTTGTTGCAATCCAATTTTGCCAATTTTATTTGGTGCAGCATTTATTAAAGCAAGCGTTCTTTGGGGAGTAATAATTCTTGTTGCATTTGCCATCGGACATACAATTCCATATACAATTGCAATTGCAGGAATTCAAATGAGTTTCTCGAAGATTTCTGAATCAATGAAAAATACTGGAAAAATTATCACTTATGTTGCAGGAGCAATTATGCTTTTAACAGGTTTTTATTTAATATATTCCTTTTAAACAATGTATTATATAGTTGCTTATATCGAAACAAATCAAAAAATTCCAATAGTATCTACAATACTTAATTCTAAAGATATTATTGGAGCAATGAGAGCTCGTTGGGATATAAACCGCAATAACTATAATGTAGAACCTCGATTATATGCCGTTGGAAATCCTGATTCACAATCAGATGTGTTTGTTTCGGCAAATTACAAACTAAGTTTCGACCATTTACGGAAAAATCTAAATGGTTTAAATGCTTGGATTTTAGTTCTCGACACAAAAGGTGTAAATGTTTGGTGTGCAGCCGGAAAAGGAACATTTGGAACTAAAGAACTTATTTCAAAAATTAAAAATTTTTCACTTAACTCAGTTGTTGAACATAAACGATTGATAATTCCTCAGTTAGGAGCAGTTGGTATTTCTGCTCATGAAGTGAAAAGTAAAACAGGTTTTAATGTTAAATATGGCCCTGTAAAAGCGTCTGACATAAAGGATTATTTACAAAATAATTATCGTTCAGACAAAAAAATGCGAACAGTTGAATTCCCTTTTTTCGACAGATTAAAATTAACACCAATTGAGGTTG
>Ga0209211_10007379_pt1 | contig 15456 bp, 17 predicted proteins | sample RifGroA2_FD_183992 | JGI IMG/M metagenome (GOLD analysis project Ga0209211, IMG submission 183992) | Groundwater microbial communities from Rifle, Colorado, USA - Groundwater A2 (SPAdes) (version 2) | ecosystem: Environmental > Aquatic > Deep subsurface > Groundwater | place: Rifle, Colorado... | reverse complement strand
CCACCCGCAGCGTAAACGACGCAGCCGAATCTTTGGCTGCTGCTAAACATTAGAAAAAACCCAAGGAGGGAACCATGATTATCATAATGGAACCAGCGAGTGGTGAGGAAGAACTTCGAGCCGTCTTGAATCGGTTGCAAAATGATCACGTTTCACCACAACCCATTCAGGGCGACAATCAGACGATCATCGCAGTTAAAGGTGACGTTTCCGGCATTGATATTGCCCAGCTTGAAGAGCTGGCGGGCGCGGCGCTCGGCGGGCTTCGTCAATGGCTTGGGGTAGCGCTTGACGAACTCGCAGGCCGTGGCGTAGCGGGCCACGAGCCGGACCGCCGAGCGGCGGACGGGGTGGTGGCCGTTGCGGCCGATGAGGGTGATGGAGGGGGTGCGGGGGGAGTAGGACATGGCGGTCTCCTAAAATGCTCCGCGAGCGGAGCGGGTGGAAGGGGCAAATCCGTATCTAGAAATCCGTATCTAGGATAAGTATTAATCAATGTTTATAGGGTAAATACTTATCCTAGATACGGATTCTATCCCCAGACGGCCTCGAGCATGTCGAGGACATGTGGGGATACCGGTGGCATCTACGACTTCGAGCTGGTCGAAGGAGATGCCACCGGCAGACTCTCGCGAACGCGAGAGGGAGAGACGGCGTGGCTAGCGCCGGCGGGTGCCGCCGGCCGCGGCCGCGTTGGCGAGGGACATGACCTCGTGGGTCAGTCCCTCGGGCTGGCGGTCGTCGTCGTCCTCGGCGGGGACGGGGCGGGGGGCGGGGGCCTGCGGGGCGGGCTTGGGCTGGGAGCCCTTGCCGTGCCCGCGGTTCCCGCCGCGCTCGCCACGGGGCGGCTGGCCGGCGGGCTTGGCCTCGGCCTTCCCGGCGAGCCGGTCGGCGAGGGGGGAGCGGGGCTTCTGCGGCCGGTTGGCGGCGATCGCGCGGTTGCGGTCCTCGCAGAACCGCCCGTGCGCCTCCGGCGTCCGCTCCTTGAGGAGGATCTCGATCGCCTCCTCGCTCATGCGGAACACCACGGGGAGGGGGAGGCGGAAGCGGAAGACGATGCCGATCACCGCCTGCCAGGCGATGAAGGCGCGGGCGGCGGGCGTCGCTCCGGTCATGCGGTCGAGGGCCTCGTTCACGACCTCGAGGAGGCGCTCGGTGAAGCCGATCGTCCCGCCCCAGCGCAGCACCTTGCCGATGGCGTTGGGGTTCGAGTCGCAGCCGATGTCCTCGGCCTTGACCGCGATGACCTCGCGGACGAGCTTGTCCGCGACCGGCGCCTTGTCCATGAGCGCGAGGATCTCGGTCTCGAGCTCGGCGATCCGGTCGGAGGCCAGGGGGCGGGTGGTGGAGGTGGAGGTGGAGGTGGAGGTGGAGGGGGTGCGGGCGGGGGCGTTGGCCATGGTGGCTCCTGAAGGATGAACCCGGATTTAAATCGGATTCACCCAGATCGAGGGGGGGGGCGGAACGGGGGAGAACCTGACCGGATGGCCAGGCGGGAACGAGAGGCATCTCGGTCCTGCGGAGGCATCTTCGAGGTGAAAATGTCTTGGCAGGCTCGGGAGCCTTTCCATCGAACACGAAATTTGTTCATGTGCGTTGGGAAGGTTCCTGTGCGACCCGCATACCAGACGTTGTCGTCGGTATGGGGCAAGGGCGCGGCACAGGTCGCGTTTGGGCTCGACTCGCTGGGCGAGGAGCTAGGGGTTGGGGTAGGGGTAGGGGAGGCTGTATGGATGGCCCAGATGGTTGATGCACTCCGGCATCTTGTCCATCCAGAAGAGGACGGAGTCTAGCCCTCGGACGAACCCGGGGATGATCTCCTCCTCGGAGACCTCCTCCCATACATCGGTCTCCCAGTTGTGCGACTGCTTCCCCTCCTGCCATGCGATCAGGATCTGGGTGTCGTCCCAGAGTCCCCCCAGTTCGCTGGCGCAGGGAAACTCGAGGGGGTCGCGGTAGATGGAGGCCATCTCGCGGACGATCTCCGCGAGCTTGTCCAGCTCGCGCCGCATTTGCTCGGATCGGTACGTCTCGAGCGGGGTGCGGGCGAGGAGCATGATTCGGATGTTGTGCACCTGGGTCCTCACTTCGAGGCTCCAGATCTTGAGGTCGAGCTTCTCGATCTCGAGCTTCTTGATCTCGAGGAGCCTCTTCTCCATCTCCTCCTTGAGTTCGAGGGCGCCGATCTCGGCCTCGGCCTTGCTACGGTTGTTGATCTGGCAGATCTTGACGAACGCCAGGATCATGCTGATCAGGAGGATGAGGAAGTAACCGCGGTTACGATTGATGATGCGGAACATGCTGCTCTCCATGCGATGCGGCCGAGGCCGAGCATCACGGGGTGGGGCCCTTCGACGAACTTCGGGCAAAGCCCTCGTTCGTCTCAGGACTGGGGAGAACCTGACCGGATGGCCAGGCGGGAACGAGATGGATCTCGGTCCTGCGGAAGCGACCTTCAAGGTGAAGATCCTCGCCCGAACAACTGATGTCATTCAGTCGGGCAGGCCTCGACAGGCTCGGGATGACAAACAACGAAGATTCATGGACAGGCTTCCGCCAGAGGCTGACAAGCGGGATGACAGATCGTTCCCGACGCGGTTATGAGGGGGTGGGCAGTGACCTGGGCGAACCCGGGTGTGCTCACGTGGATCGCGGGTGTGTGAAAGTTGCGAGCCGGAGCTCGGAACGATCGCTTGCGATCCATCCGCAGTCTTCTTCAATCAGAAGTTAACTGCGGGGTTTCCTCCTCATAACGGCGCCGGCAACGTGAGACGCGGATATCGCGGATCGAAAACGGATATCGCGGATGCCGAAATAAAACACCGTGTCTTGAGAATTGGATAAAGAGATCCTAATGCTCAAGAAACGGCGTTTCTTAAGCCTGTACGCCAGGCGGGGCGCTCTCTATCCTCATTAATTTTTGAAACGACGTTTCACTCGTCTTCGAACCCGATTGAAACGTCGGCATGTCACGACTGTGACGCGGGAAGATACCACTTTTTGAAGCTCTTGTCAAGATGGAGGCGTGAAAATATTGCTACTTTTAGCCATTTTTGATAGTCTGCCGTGCATGTTAGCTCATAAGAAAAAAGTGCTTCTTGGGATGTCGGGCGGGGTGGATTCGTCTGTTTCTGGGGTTTTGTTGCTCCAGGCAGGGTACGAGGTCGTGGGGGCATTCATGAAAAACTGGTCGGATTGCCAGTGGCGGGAAGATCGTCGGGATGCCATGCGGGTGGCGGCGAAGTTAGGGATTGAGTTTCATACACTAGATTTCGAGGCGCAGTATCGGGAGAAAGTGGTAAAAAATTTGTTCGAAGAGTACGCCGCAGGCAGGACGCCTAATCCGGACGTGCTTTGCAACAAGCATGTGAAGTTTGATCTTTTCGTTCGCACCGCCGATGAGCTTGGATGTGAGTTTGTGGCGACAGGGCATTATGCGAAAACGGTTGCGTCTGGATCTGACGGGGCGATCGTGGCCGAAATTTTGAACCGCAGCCTGCCCGAACGGCCGAAGCCATTCGGTCGGGCGGGGCTCTCAAAATTTGACCCCGATCGCAAACAATCTCTGGAACCGGACGAATGTGTACCAACGCGTAGAGACGGGTTTCCCTTACTCACCATTCCCAAAGACACCAACAAAGATCAGACTTACTTTCTCTGGGCGATGTCGAGAGAGGTTCTTGGTCGGGTGATCTTTCCGCTGGGCGATTTGACCAAGCCAGAGGTGAGAGAGATTGCACGGGCTCAGGAGCTTTCCGTCGCGGAAAAGAAGGACAGCGTGGGAATTTGCTTTGTGGGCGAGGTGGACATCGTCGAGTTTTTGAAGATGAAGATTCCTGTGAAGCCAGGGCCGGTCATGACGACGGATGGGAGGAAGGTTGGGGAGCACGAGGGGTTGGCGTTTTTCACGATCGGCCAGCGGCACGGGATCGGTGCGATCGGCGGAGGCCCGCCGTATTATGTGGTGCACAAAGAAGCGGAGACGAACACGCTTGTCGTCGGCACGGAAGTCGATCCGGCGCTATTCTCGAATGAACTTACGGCGAAAGATGTGAATTGGCTCATTGGTCTTCAGGCTTTGGGTGGAGTGGCCGTTACCGCCGAAATTTTGAACCGCTTACGCTCTCAAAATTTGACGGCAACGGCTTCAAGTCCTCTGGAGGTTCCAAGCAAGGCTGTGCCGGAGAGGTTTCCTTGTTTAGCGAGGATTCGTTATCGGCAGGATCTGCAGAAGGCTCAAGTGGAGATTCTTGAGGACAGAAGGATTCATGTCGTCTTCGATGAACACCAGCGCGCGGTAACGCACGGACAGTCGGTGGTTTTATATTCAGAAGGAGGGATCGTGCTTGGTGGTGGTATAATCGAGTAGCTATGGATCAATCTCACATCAGAAATTTTTGTATCATCGCTCACATTGATCACGGCAAGTCAACACTATCCGACAGGATGCTTGAAATGACAGGGACGGTGGAGAAACGCAAGATGAAGGAGCAAATGCTCGACTCGATGGATCTGGAACGGGAGAAGGGGATCACGATCAAGCTCACGCCCGTTCGGATGAGCTATAAGAGCTACACGCTGAACCTCATTGATACGCCCGGGCACGTGGATTTCAATTATGAAGTTTCTCGATCGCTTGCGGCCGTCGAGGGAGCGATCCTTCTCGTGGACGCGACGCAGGGCGTGCAGGCGCAGACGATCGCAAATCTCTATCTTGCGCTTGATCAGAATCTCGAGATCATTCCTGTGCTCAACAAGATTGATCTTCCCAACGCCGACATTCCTCGTCGAACACGAGAATTGCTCAATCTTGTCGGCTGTAAGGAGGAGGATATTCTTCACGTCTCTGGCAAGACGGGCGAAGGCGTGCAGGCGCTTCTTGACGCGGTGGTGGAGCGTGTTCCGCATCCGCGCGGAGAAAGCGGCAAGCCTTTACGAGCCCTCATTTTCGATTCCTTTTATGACGACTACAAAGGCGTCGTTGCTCACGTGCGGGTGATGGATGGGACGATTAAGAAGACCGGCATTTTGCACATGGCGGCGGCGAAGACGAACTTTGAGCTGATTGAAATCGGATGGATGGAACCCCAAGCCCACGCCTCGAGCGAGCTTGAAACCGGTCAGATCGGCTACGTGGCGACCGGCCTCAAGACCATTGAAGACTGCCGTGTGGGGGACACAATTACAACGAGAGCCTCGGGCATCGAACCTCTGCCCGGCTACAAACTCGTAACACCGATGGTGTATGCCGGCGTTTTTCCCAAAGAGGGAAACGACTTCGGTGCCCTGCGCGAGGCGATGGAGCGTATCCGGCTTTCCGACGCGTCGCTGTCTTTTGATCCGGAACATTCACCCGCGCTCGGGTTCGGTTTCCGATGTGGCTTCCTCGGCATGTTGCATTTGGAGATCATTCAGGAACGTCTGCGCCGCGAGTTCGATATGGACGTCATCGTGACGGTTCCTTCCGTGCATTACCGCGCCAAGACGCGGCGTGGAGAAGTCCTCGACGTGAAGAGCCCGGCCGATCTGCCGGATTTGACGCACATTGAGTACACCGAGGAACCGTGGGTGAAGGTTGATCTTGTAACACCGGCCGAATATATCGGCGGCATCATGTCTTTGTGCATGGACAAGCGTGGCGTCTATAAAAATACGGAGTACCTCGATGAGCATCGGACGATTTTGCGCTTCGAGCTCCCGCTCTCCTCGGTCGTCATTGATTTTTACGACAAGCTGAAAGGCGCGACGGCGGGATATGCTTCGATGAGCTACGAGTTTTTGGAATATCGGCAGGCGCCGATCGTGCGTTTGGATATTCAGGTTGCGGAAGAACCGGTGGAAGCGCTGTCGTCTCTTGTATTTGCGGACGATGCTTACCGCACGGGCAAACTGATCGTCGAAAAATTGAAGGACACGATCCCGAAGCAGATGTTCGTCATTAAGTTGCAAGCGGTGATCGGCGGGAAAATTATCGCGTCCGAACGCATCTCGGCACTTCGCAAGGATGTGACGGAAAAGCTCTACGGCGGCGACGTAACGCGCAAGCGCAAACTCCTCGAAAAACAGAAGAAAGGAAAAGCCAAAATGATGGCGCACGGCAAAGGCTCCGTTGACATCCCAGCTTCGGCGTATCTTGCGGTGCTCAAACGGTAGACGTTATCTTCTCATGATATAATAACAACACCGAGTGATGATCATTTGGATCGTATGCTGTTTGACAAAGAAAAACTCCTAAAAGTTTATGCAAATCTCCCCCTTAATTTACGGGGCGAGATCATTTTGGTTTTACCGGAGAAGGGTCCTATTACTTGGAATGTTGCCTATGTAGAAGTGGAGAATGAGACGTTACTTGGGGTGGAGATTTTGAAGAAGTTGATAGAGTTAAACATCATTTAAATGTTATGACGCTTGAAGATGAAATTAGACAAATCGTCCTTGCTCGTCTTGAAACCTTGCCGGAAGATACGGGTATGTCGATTGGTTTTGCAGGTGAATTGAACAAACAAGAGCTCATCAGTCATGTGAAGAATGGGGATATGATTGGACAGACAATTATCGATGCAGAGATGCAATTTCTGCAAGCTCTCAAAACAGGTGTTTTCTATGAATAAGCGTTTATTGGTGACTCGGCCTAATTTCGATCGAACAACCCGATACGTTTCCGTATGGGCTAAAGACGTGATCAAAGTCGCGGAACAAAAAGGCTTCACGGTTTTAGATTTAGTTGGTAAACGCGCAAACCGAAGAGAATTCGAAGGCATGGTGCGGAAACATAAGCCGTCTTTTTTGTTTCTGAACGGACATGGTTCTGCCGATGCAATAACCGGACAAAATGAGGAACCGCTTGTAGAAGTGGGTGTGAATGCCGATGTACTCAAGGGAGCGGTTACCTATGCTTTGTCATGCAGTTCCGGCAAGACACTCGGGGTGCAAGCCGTGGCGCACGGTGCCGACGCTTATATCGGCTATCGAGAGGAATTTATCTTCCTTTTTGATGAAGCCATGCGGACACGCCCGGGGCAAGATGAGTTAGCCGCACATTTTTCCACATCGTCGAATCAGGTTGCCCTGTCTCTTCTGAAGGGACATACCGCCAAGGAGGCACATGAGAATTCGAGACAGTCGTTTGCTAGGAGTATGCGTAAATTACTCACAAGCGAAGCGACGGATCGGGAAAGCGCTGCCATTCGATATCTCTTTTGGAATATGCGGCATCAAGTCTGTTTGGGAAACGGTTCAGCGAAGATTTAAGATATGCGCCAGAGGAAATGGTTTAGAAAAGCGTGGACGATTGTTTCTGTTCTCATCATTGTGAGCTTCATCCTCCTGACGTTCGTAACGCCGTTCAGTCTCTAGGTATGAGTGAAAAGCTCTGGGTCCTGCCCGAGATGGTCCCCGCCGACTTCACGAAGAAACATCCGGATCTGCATCCGGTTGTTTTGCAGTTGCTTTACCATCGCGGGCTTCGGGATCGGGGGGAGATCGAGCGTTTTCTTTCGCCAAACTATGAGCGGGATGTTCACTCACCGGAGATGTTTTCGCAGATGCAGAAGGCGGTCGAGCGTGTCTTTCAGGCTCTCGAAACAGGCGAGGCGATTCGTATCCATGGAGACTACGATGCGGACGGTATCTGCGGCGCTTCAGTTCTTTACACCGCCCTGCGAGACATCATCCGAGCGTGGCCGAACGATTCGGCTCCCGACGAGTCGCTCGTCTCTGTCTTTCTTCCTGACCGCGAGCGTGACGGCTACGGCTTTGCGCTTCCGACCGCCGAGGCGTTTGCGGCGGAAGGGGTGAAGCTCATCATCACGGTGGACTGCGGCATTTCGAACAAGGCGTCCATTGACCGCGCGCGCGAGCTCGGACTCGACACGATCGTCTGCGACCACCATGTTCTGCCCGATGAACTTCCTTCGTCGGCCATTCTTCTTCATCCTCTCGTCCCTGGCGAAACGTATCCCAATAAGCATCTCTGCGGTACGGGAGTCGCTTCCAAACTTGCATGGGGTCTCTTGGACGAGGCTCGAAAGCGCGGTTTTAAGGTTCCCGAGGGCTGTGAGAAATGGCTCCTTGATCTCGTCGCGATCGCGACGGTGACGGACGTGATGCCGCTTCTGGGAGAAAATCGCGCGCTCGAAACTTACGGGCTCACCGTCTTGAATAAGACGCGACGCCCGGGTCTCAAACGTCTGATTGAGATTTCAGGCGCAAACAAGACGTCTGTAGACACGTGGAACATTGGATTTCAGATCGGTCCCAGGATCAATGCGGCCGGACGCATGACGCACGCGCGCCACGCGTTTGAGACGCTCGTGGAGGAAGACGATATCGTTTCCGCTATGCTGGCCGCAAACCTCGACGGCACGAACCGCGACCGCCAGCGCGAGAGCGACGCCTTGTATGCGCGGGCGAAGGCGATGGTCTCTGGGCAGGGCAAGCTCATCGTTGTTTGGGGCGATGGGTGGCCGCTTGGACTCGTCGGTCTTGTAGCGGGGAAGCTCGTTTCGGATTTCGGCCGGCCGGTGTTCGCGGCCGCGCGGCACGGAGATCGGTTTGTCGGCTCGGGACGTTCGGTGCCGGGATTTGACATGACTCGTCCGCTTCACGCCGCACGCGAGCACTTGCTCAAGTTCGGCGGACACCCCCAAGCTTGTGGCTTTACAGCGATGGGAGAGGATCAGTTTCATAAAGCGATGGAGATCGCGAGCATCATGGCGGAAGAAACACTCTCCAACGATGTGTTGACATCGAGGCTTTCGGCGGACGTCGAGATAGAGCTTCGCGATATTGACGAGGCTCTGGTTGAACGCATCAAGGCGCTTGCTCCCTTCGGCGAAAAAAATCCCCAGCCGCTCTTCGTCTCTCGCCGTGTGCGAGTCGTGCGCGTCGCGCCTGTTGGAAAGGAACATCAGCATCTGAAGCTGGCTCTCTCCGATGAGGAAGGAGACAGAACACTGGACGCGATCGGATTCGGCTACGGGAATCTTTTGGAGGAGATATCCGCGGGTGATAGAATAGATGTCGTCTACGAGTTGGGCATAAATATTTGGAACGGATACCGGAGCGTGCAGTTGAGACTTGTTGATGTGAAGTTATGAATTTACGCATCTACACCGACGGAGGATCGAGAGGAAACCCGGGGCCGGCGGCTTCGGGAGCGGTTTTGAAAGAATTGGACGAGGATGGAAACGAGCGCGAGCTTGAGCGCACGGGAAAGTTTTTGGGCGAAACGACGAACAACCAGGCGGAATATACGGCGATCATCATCGGACTGACGCGAGCGAAGGAACTCGGAGCGGAAATCGTCGAAGTCGTGATGGATTCGGAGCTGGCGGTCAAACAGCTCAACGGAGAATACAAGGTGAAGAATCGGGGAATTGCGGAGCGATTTCTGGAAATCTACCATCTACGTCCGGCGTTTCGCCGCGTGACGTTTCGTCATGTCAAGCGCGCGTTCAACAAGGAAGCGGATGCGGTTGTGAATGAAGTTTTGGATCGGGAGTCTAAATAAGAGTAAACTAGGAGGAATGAAACTCTTTGGAAAAAAACAAGCGAAGGCGTATTTGGGCGTTGATATCGGCGCGTCCGGGATCAAACTCGTCGAACTCTCGGCCGCAGGTGGCCGCGCGCGTCTTTTGACGTATGGATTTACCGACGCTATCCCGGGTGGAGAGGGAAATCTTTTGATTCAGGATCCCGCGCGAGCGTCCTCCGTATTAAAAGAGCTGATCAAAGCTTCCGGAGCCAAAAGCCGTCGAGCGATGGTGTCGCTTCCCGTTTCAAGCGTGTACTCCTCCGTTATTGCCATTCCGGAACCGAAGAATCAGGAGGAAGCGAAACCCATCATCGAAGCTCAAGCGCGCAAACTTGTATCCATGCCTCTTGAGGAGATGGTGCTGTCTTCCACGTTTGTGGATCCGGTGAAGAAGGAGAGCGTCTTGAAGAAGGAGGTTGGAAAAAGGAAAAAAGATGGAGAGGAAGGGAAAGACGAAAAAATTGAGGCGCCGAAAAAACAAAAGAATGTCCGCGTCCTTATTTCCGCGGCGCCGCGGTCGCTTGTGCAGAACTACGTCGAGATTTTCAAAGGCGCCGGCGTGGAACTTCTCGCGCTCGATATCGAGTCCTTCGGCCTGATCCGTTCTCTCATCGGCAAGGATCGTTCGACCGTCCTCCTCGTTGACATGGGCGCGCGGCGCACGAACCTGACGGTTGTGGAGAAGGGCATTCCGTTTTTTACGAGGAGCGTGCAGGTGGGCGGCATGGACTTTACGCAGGCGGTCGGGAAGACTTTGGGCGTGGAAGCGGCGGAGGCGGAACAGATCAAGTTCGATCTCGCCATGAGCGAGCTTTCGGGGTTGGCGCCTAAGCTGGTCGAGCAGGTTTTTGGACAGCTTCGCAACGAAGTGTCGTATGTGTTCGATCAATACAAGCGACAGGAGCTTTCCGACAACAAGCGCGTTGAAAAAATCGTTCTCACGGGAGGCTCGGCTCACTTGCCCGGTATGGTGGAGTTTTTCGTGAACGCCTTGAATCTCAACACGTATGTCGGCGACCCATGGGCGCGCGTGACGGTTCCGGAAGATCTCCGTCTGCTTTTGGATACCGTCGGTCCAAGCCTTTCGATCGCCGTCGGCCTTGCCATGCGGGATCTCGAATAGGGTATGCGAGGTAAACACATTCTTCTCATCGAACCCGATGCGTATCTTGCCGGCATCTACGCCGCGAAATTTGCCTCCGAGCATTTGCAGACGCAGGTGGCGGAGACGCTTTCCTCGGCTCGCAAGAGTATTAAGAAGTCGGTTCCGAAAGCTGTGGTGGTGGATGTGGCGGTGGATCAAGAAAGCGGGTTCGATTTTATCCATGAACTCCGCAGCGATCCCAAGACGTTCGCAGTTCCCATCTTTGTTCTCACGGCGCTTGCCGCACGGGAGCACATCGCGCGCGCCTTTGCCGCCGGCGCGACGGACTATCTCATCAAAGGACACTTTGTCCCCATCGAAGCGGTTCGGAAAGTCAAAAAAGCTGTGCTACAATAACCTCACCTATGAACAAGAAAGGTTTTACACTGATCGAGATCTTGATCGTCGTCGGATTAATCGGACTGCTTGGAACGCTTTCGGCGATTGCCATCGGTTCGGCGCGTAGTAAAATGCGCGATGCCAAACGCCTGTCGGATGTGCGAATGCTCCAGAGCGCGCTTGAGGACCATTTCAAAACGGTGAATCAGTATCCTCTGCATGAGAGTCTCCGTCTTGGCGATCCCACGGCGAGCCGATGTCTTTCAACCGCCGGGTTTGCGGCAAGCTGTCAGGGAGCGTCGAGTGTCTTTATGGAAGTGGTGCCCTTGGAGTTTACAAAAGGTATTGGGCGCGATGTTGTCTGCGGGGTTCCTCCGCAAGCCGGCTATTGCTACACATCCGTCGGCCAGGGTGGAAGTTACCGTCTCGGGTTTGAACTGGAGCACAGCATCAAGGAAGCGGGGATTGAAAAGGGTGCAAATTGTTTGATTCCGGAAACTGGGATTCGTTCGGAGGCGTGTCCGGATTAAGGATGAGGAATACAAACTTATGTTGCAAGCGTTTTTTGTCTTTTTCTTTGGAGCTTCCTTGGGGAGCTTTTTGGCTGTCTGGGCCGAGCGTGGATCTTTGAAGAAGGCGGCGAAGGGACGTTCGCATTGCGGCAACTGTACCATGACGCTCAAAGGGCATCATCTGATTCCTGTTATCAGCTGGCTCGGACTTCGTGGACGTTGCGGGCATTGCAAGCGTCATCTGTCGTTCACCTATCTTCTCTTCGAGGCCGGTCTCGGTTTTGCGTTCGTCTTGCTGTGGGCTCATCACTTCGGCTTCGGGCTTGGCGTGCTCGAAGCTGACGGGCTCGCGTGGAGCTTGTTCCTGCGCGATCTTGTCTTCACGCTTGCCCTTGCTCTTTTGTTCGCCTACGATTTGTTTCGACAAACGCTTCCCGATCGCATCACGCTTCCAGCCGTCGTGATCGCTTTTGTGTGGAATCTCTTGCTCGGATTTGATATTCGAGATCTGCTCCTCGGCGCGCTCGTCGTTGGCGGGTTCTTTGCTCTGCAATTTTTTATCTCGCGCGGGCGATGGATCGGCGGCGGAGACATTCGCATGGGCGTCCTCTTGGGGGTCCTGCTCGGCCTTGCAGGCGGAGTCGAAGCGTTGTTCCTCGCTTATATTTTTGGCGCCGGCGTTGCCATCGTGATGCTTCTCTCTGGCGTCGCAACAAGAAAAACCATGATCCCATTTGGCACGTTTCTCGCACTGGGTGGATACATCGTTTTATTATGGGGTGAGGAAATTTTGAGCCGTATAACCTTTTAACTAAAAGGTTATATCAACTCAATTTTATGCTGAAAACAAAGGCTAAAGAACGCATTGAAAAACTCCGCGAGACGATCAATCATCATCGTTATCTCTATCATGTTTTGGATAAGCAGGAGATTTCGGACGCCGCGCTTGATTCCTTGAAGCATGAACTTTACGAGCTAGAAGAGGAGTATCCCGATCTCATCACGCCCGACTCGCCGACACAGCGCGTTGGTGGGGAACCTCTGCCAAAATTCCGCAAAGTCAAGCATGAGGCGCGGATGCTCTCGATGGAAGATGTCTTCAGCGTAGAAGAGTTTGAAAAATGGTACGAGCGCGGACTTGAGCGTTCGGGAGAGCGCCAGCTTGATCTCTACGCGATGGTGAAGCTTGACGGACTTGCCGTTTCGCTTGAGTACATCGAAGGCCGATTGATGATCGCTTCGACGCGCGGAGACGGATACGTTGGAGAAGACGTAACACAGAACGTCAAAACGATCGAGTCGGTTCCGCTCTCTTTGCGTGTTCCGCACGAAAAGGAGATCTCGAATTTTTTGAAGCGACATCCTAAACTTGATGTGCCTCGGATCCGTTCCTTTTTGCAGAAGCCAACGAGAAAGCTCGTCGTGCGCGGTGAGATTTACATGCCGGTCGCCGCGTTTGAGAAGATGAACAAGGCGCGCGTGAAGGCGGGTGAGCCGTCCTTCGCCAATCCGCGCAATGTCTCTGCGGGGAGTATTCGTCAACTTGATCCCAAGGTTACCGCCTCGCGTCCGCTCGACTTTTTCGCATGGGATATGCTCGGCGACTTTGGCCAGAGGACGCATGATCATGAGATGGAGATGCTTGCCTTACTCGGTTTCAAGACAACTCCAGAGTCCAAGCTCGTAGAGAACATTGGTGAGGCAAAGGCGTATTGGGATGGGTTGCAAAAGAAACGAGAGCGGTTGGCGTTTTGGATAGACGGCGCGGTGTTTCGGGTGAACAATAATCGTGTTCAAGAAGAACTCGGCGTGGTTGGCAAGACGCCGCGCGGGCTCGTTGCTTGGAAGTTACCAGCCGAGGAGACGACGACGGTGGTGCGCGACGTAGAGTGGAACGTCGGGCGCACGGGAGCGCTGACGCCAGTTGCGATCGTCGAGCCGACGTTCGTGGCCGGCACGACGGTGCAACACGCCTCGCTTCACAATTTGGACGAAATCCGGCGGCTCGATCTTCACATCGGCGACACAGTCATTCTCATTAAAGCGGGCGACATCATTCCAAAGGTCGTGAAGGTGTTGAAGGATTTGCGGCCGAAGGATGCGAAGGTGATCCGCGCTCCGAGCCACTGCCCGATCTGTGGCTCGATGGTGGGGAAGGAGAAGGAAGGCGGCGTCGCGCTCGTGTGCACAAACAAGCATTGTTTTGCCAAGGAGCGCGAGCGGGTGATCTATGCCGCGCGGGCGTTTGAGATTGACGGACTGGGTGAGAAAATCGTTGAGCAGATGCTCGACGCCGGGCTCATTTCGCGGGCATCGGATCTCTTTATTGTTACCGCCGACGAGCTTATGGAGTTGGAGCGCTTTGCGTCTGTGTCTGCAAGGAAACTTGTGGATGAAATCATGAGACGCAAGACGATCGCACTCGACAAGTTTCTCGTCGCGCTCGGGATATCGAACGTCGGCGAGGAAACGGCGCGCGATATTGCTTGCGCGTTTGGTTCGCTTGATCGCGTCCGTGGCGCTTCGAAGGAGAACTTTGTCGCGATTGAAGGCATTGGGGATGTCGTCGCGGACAGTCTTGTCGCGTTCTTTCAGAGCGAACATGGAAACGCGCTTATTGAGGCGTATCTTGAGAACGGCATCGAGGTGACGAAGATGGCCATGCCGAAGAAGTCTGCGCTGACGGGGAGGACGTTTGTGCTGACGGGGACGCTTGGATCGCTCTCGCGGGACGAGGCAAAAGAGAAGATTGCAGCGCTTGGCGGCGATGTGTCCGGCTCCATTTCGAAAAAAACCGACTACATTGTGGTCGGCGAGAATCCCGGGTCAAAGCTCGATCAAGCGAGAAAACTCGGCGTTGCCGTATTGTCAGAACAAGCTTTTTTAGCTATGCTGGCAGAAAAGTGAGATGGGTGTCGGAGGGCGATTGCCGCCGAAATTTTGAACCGTAAACTCTCAAAATTTGACGGCAATCGCAGGCCATCGCTGGGGATGATGAACGATTTCCTCGCGTGATGTCGGGTTTATGCAACAAGAAGCAATCGACAAACTGGCGGCGCTTGCCAAACTCGAGATGAGTGAGGAAGAGCGTAAGACACTTCCGGGACAGATCGTCTCGATCGTTGAATATATTGACAAGCTTCGCGAGCTCGAACTTCCTGCTGACGCTCCCGAGATGGCGTATGCGGTTGACGTGGTCAACACGTGGAGGGAAGACGAGGCGGTGAACGTGAGCGAGGATGACCGCCGTTTGCTCATTGATGCGTTTCCGGAGCGGGTGGGGGATCTGAACGCGGTTCCGGCGGTGTTTTCCGGCAGAGCCGTCCCGCGAAGCCCGACCCGGCCGAGCAAAGCGAGTAGCCGGGGACACGGCTCTGTCGTGAGTGATAGAGATGAAGCGTTATGAATTTTGCTACAGCGACGATAAACGAACTGAAACGAGCGATGGAGACGGGGGAGACGACCTCTGTTGAGATCGTCAAAGCCTGTCTTGGGCGGTGCGAAGAACTGAATGGCGCGTTGAACGCCTTTGTTGAAATTTATCAGGACGAGGCGATGGCGCAGGCGCGCATTTGGGACAAGGCGCGGGCGGATGGAAAGGAGCTCCCAGTCTTAGCGGGCATTCCGATCGGGGTAAAGGACTGTATTTTAGTGAAGGGTCATACGGCATCGGCCGGCTCGAAGATCCTCTCAAATTACAAAGCGGCATACGATGCAACTGTTGCCCTGCGTCTCAAAAAAGCCGGCGCGATCATTTTCGGGCGCACGAACATGGATGAGTTTGCGATGGGTTCCTCGACGGAGACTTCCGCCTATGGACCGACGAAGAATCCATGGAACACGAACAAGGTGCCAGGCGGATCGTCGGGCGGTTCCGCGGCGGCTGTAGCGGCTGGGCTTGTTCCTGTCGCGCTCGGATCGGACAC
>Ga0209211_10007375_pt1 | contig 15463 bp, 9 predicted proteins | sample RifGroA2_FD_183992 | JGI IMG/M metagenome (GOLD analysis project Ga0209211, IMG submission 183992) | Groundwater microbial communities from Rifle, Colorado, USA - Groundwater A2 (SPAdes) (version 2) | ecosystem: Environmental > Aquatic > Deep subsurface > Groundwater | place: Rifle, Colorado... | reverse complement strand
TGTCTGTACGGATGCCGGGTACAGGGGGTGTCGTCACTGCAGGGAGCTGTATTCGCGGGATACTCGCACTTGCCCTCCACACATTCCACCGCATCCGTACAGACATTGGAGTCTTCCGGGCATTGGTTTGAATTCACGCATTCGGGGCATTCCCCCGGATTCTCGCATTCATCCGTGGTTGCGCAGTAAGGGGTCTCAGACGGGCAGCAAACAGGGCTTGGCTCAAAAGTGCCGCTGCCACAAACTCGATTCGCGCATCGATCTGAAACCGTGCAGGGGTTTCCGTCGCTGCAGCCTAAGGAGTTGGCAGGATATTCACATTTGCCCTGCATGCATTTAACTTCATCGGTACAGACGTTGGAGTCCTCCTCGCAGGGATGCTCGTCGTCGCATTCGATACACGCGCTGGGAAGCTGACAACTGCCAGTGATGGCGCAATAAGGATGCGTTGCAGGACACTGCGGGCAGTCTTCAAGTTTCTCACAACGTCCGGTGAGCGGACAGAAGGGCCTGGACAGCTGACAGGCTTGGCAGTCCTCCGGATTTTCGCATTTTCCGGACCGCTCGCAATAAGGCTTTGACGCCGTGCAACAAAGTGAATTAACGACGAGTGACCCGCTCTCAAGGGATGTCTCGGTGCTTAAGTCGGCATTTGAGAAAGACCTGCTGATGCTTAAATTCGCCGGCCGCGCCGCGAGCGTACTGGTGAACCCTTGTCCGCCGACGCAAATGCCGTTGGAACACCGGTCAGGGCTCGTGCATGAATCTCCATCGCTGCAATTCGACTGATTGGCCGGATATTCGCAGCGTCCCTGCACGCATTGCACGGCGTCCGTACAGACATTGTTGTCTTCCGCGCATGCATGCGCGGCATCGCATTCCGGACAAGCTCCCTGATTTTCACAGCGGCCCGTCACACCACAATACGGCTGATCCGCGTTGCAGCAAACCGCGCTCGGAGTAAAGACGCCGACGCAGGCTTTGTTGCTGCAACGGTCAGAACTTGTGCAGACATCCGAGTCATTACAGCTAACCGTGTTGGCAGCATAAGTACACTGCCCTGCCACACATTGCACGGCGTCCGTACAAACATTATTGTCTTCCGTACAATCGCTCGCTTTGGCGCATTCAGGACACGCACCCGGACTTTCGCAGGTGCCCGTAATACCGCAGTAGGGTGCCGCGGACGAGCAGCAAGCTGAGCTTGGCGTAAACGCGCCGCCGACACACGTCTTGCCGGAACACTGGTCGGGAGCGGTGCATGAATTACTATCGCTGCAACTGGCTGTATTCGCCGCGTATTCGCATTTTCCGGCAATGCATTGGACCGGCTCGGTACAGACATTAGAATCCTCCGCGCAATCCGCCCGGGTTTTGCATTCGGGGCAGGCGTCTGAGTTTTCGCACTGTCCGGTTATGCCGCAGTAAGGTTTTAGTGCCGGACAGCAGGAGGCGCTCGGCGTAAAGGCTCCGCCCACACAAGCCTTGTTGGAGCACTGATCCGGATTGGTACACGCATTTCCGTCGCTGCAGTTGGCTGTATTCGCCGCATAGACGCACAAGCCGCCGGTACATTGCACGGGATCCGTACACACATTGGAATCCTCGGTGCAGTCGGTAGTTGTCAGGCATTGGGGGCATTCGCCGGGGTTTTCACATTTTCCCGTAAATCCGCAGTAAGGTTTTAAGGCCGGGCAGCACGAAGCGCTCGGGGTAAATCCTCCGCCGACGCAAACCTTATTTGAACATTGATCCGGTTGAGTGCAGGCGTCCCCATCATTACAACTGGCCGTATTGGCCGTATACACGCATTGGCCGTTGGTACATTGCACAGAGTTCGTACACACGTTAGAGTCTTCTGAACAATCCGCCGTCGTTTTGCATTCGGGGCAGGCTCCCGCAATTTCGCATTGGCCGGTGATTCCGCAGTAAGGCTGAGAAGGCGCGCAGCAAGAAGCGCTCGGCGTAAAGGCGCCGCCCACGCAAGCTTTGTTGACGCAATGATCCGGGCTGGTGCACAGATCGCCATCGCTGCAGCTGGCCGCATTGGCCGCATAATCACATTTTCCGTTCACGCATTGCACCGCGTCCGTGCAGACATTATTATCCTCGGAACAATCCCCCGCCGTCCGGCATTCGGGGCACTGCCCGATTTCCTCGCACTTGCCGGTCATACCGCAAAAGGGTTTATCCGAAGCGCAGCAGGAAGCGCTGGGGGTAAACGCGCCGCCCACACAGGTTTTATTCGAACACTGGTCGGGGCTGGTGCACTGATCCCCGTCCGAGCAGCTGGCCGTGTTCGCCGCATACACGCATTTTCCGCTGACACAGCTCGCGGGGTCAGTACAAACGTTGGCATCCTCCGCGCAAGGGTGCGTCAGGTTACATTCCGGGCAATTCCCCGGATTCTCACAATTCCCCGTAACGCCGCAGAAAGGTTTTGTCGCAGGACAGCATGAGGCGCTCGGCGTAAACGTTCCTGACATGCATATCCTGAATGAACACTGGTCCGGACTCGTGCAAGGATCTCCATCGCTGCAGCTCAGTTCATTCGCCGCATAAACGCACTTGCCGCTCACGCATTGCGCAGGGTCCGTACATACGTTGGAATCTTCCGCGCAAGGATGGGTACTGTTACACTCCGGACAGGTTCCGGGATCCTCACACTGGCCGGTCACGCCGCAATAAGGTTTTCCGGCCGGACAGCAGGATGCGCTGGGCGTGAAGGCTCCTCCCACGCAAACTTTATCCGCGCATTGATCAGGCCCGGTACAGGCATTGCCGTCACTGCAGCTGGACGTATTCCCCGGATAAACGCATTGTCCGCTCACACACTGCGCCGCATCCGTACAAACGCTGGAATCTTCACTGCAATCCGCCGCACTCTGACACTGCGGGCAAGCCGCAGGATCCTCGCATTTGCCGGTAATTCCGCAGAACGGCTGCGATTCAGAGCAGCAAGTCACACTCGGAATCAACGCGCCGGGAACACAAATTTTATCCGCGCATTGATCCGGCCCCGTACAGCTATTGTTATCGCTGCAACTTGTAGTGTTGGCAAGATTTTTACACGTATTAGCCTGCAGATCGCAGCTGTCATCCGTGCAGCTGTTGTCGTCATTGCAAAATGCGTTAGGATCCGTGGCCGCCCCGCACCCGCTGCAGGGACCCGATTGACACTGGCCATTGCACAACGATGTCCCCTGCGGGCATTCCTGGCAGGTCAGTGTTACCGTATTGATTGATTGACTCGCCGTCGTCTGACCGCGTGCCCTGACATTGCAAACCCCCGCACGTTCGCAGCGGTAACTTCCGCCGCCAAGGTTAGCAGCCACCAGACGCCCCTGGGCGTCAAGACACCCCGTCGTTGAAAAATCATAGCTTTCAGCCAGCATAAACTGGCTGACGGGGCCGGGCCCGGCAGTATCACTGCATTCCGTTTGCGCCGCAACGGACAGCGTTTCCCCAATCGCTGCCGTGCCGCCGCCTGAGATCGTAATCGAGGAATCGTTACAGCTCGGAGAAACACACCCCTGATTCGCATCGCAATATTGCGGCGCAGTGCACAAGCCGTTGTCCGGCACATGACTGCAGCTGCCATCCGCGGGTTCACAAGCATCGGCGGTGCAGGAAAAACCGTCACTGCATGAATTTTTAGTGCCTCGGCAAGTACCGTTAGAACACTTATCCTGAATCGTGCATTTATCCCCGTCATTGCAGGTAAGGGTGTTGTTGCTCGTCTGGCAGGCACCATTCACGCATTGTTCCGAGGTACACGGATTTTGATCCGTGTCCGTGCAGGTCACCGGCGTCCCGGCCTTGCACTGGAAGTTGACGCAGGTGGCGATGCCTAAACACAGATCGGGGTTCGGACAATCCGAGGAGCTCACGCATTCGCAGGCCGCTCCGTCCGGTAAACAGACCGAATTGCGGCATAAAAATTGACCGGCGGGGCAGCCGCAAATCCCACTCGCACATATTTGTCCCTGGGGACATTTGGCTTGGCCGCTGCATTTACCGTTTGAACAAGCATCATTGACCGTACACGCATTCTCATCATCGCAGGTTCCCGGCACCGGCTGATTTAAACATTGACCCAGTGCCGCGGAGCAGCTGTCGTTCGTACACGGGCTTCCGTCATCGCAATTCAACGCCGGCTGCGCAGGATCCACCCCGCACTTATTCGTGGCAAGATTGCATATTTCCACACCATTGCAGCGATTCAAGTCATCACAATCTGTATTGCTGTCACATTGGCAAGTACCGGCCGTCACGCAAGCCTGGCCGCAAGGCTCTTTTCCGGACGGACACTTACAGCCGATAAAAGGTTCGCAAAATTCCCCGGCCAATAGACAGCTCACCGCCTGGCCCGCGCAGACGCCGTTGCTGCATGTGTCATTGCGGGTACAAAGGTTGTTATCGTTGCAAGTTTCATTATTGAAAGTGTGGCGGCAGCCTGAAGCGCTTTGACAATCATCATTCGTACAGGGGTTGCTATCATCGCAATTGACTTGCGTTCCACTCACACAGGCATGGGTCAATAAATTACAACTTTCCCCCGTCGTACAGGCATTGTTGTCATCACAAGCCCCCGGCGAAAAGCACTCGCACGATACGTTATTGGGAATACAGAAAGGCCCGCACAAGTATTGCCCGTCAGGACACCGGCAGGAAGCGTCAGCGGGATTGCAGACAAGCCCTGCAGCACAAGCCTGCTGCCCTGTACAAACTTTGTCCAAACAATAGGTGTTCGTCGTACAAGGGTCGCCGTCGTTGCATGCTCCGCTCACAGCAGTATTGACACAGCCTATCGACGACAGGCAGTCATTGTTTGTGCACACATTGTTATCATCACAATTGAGGGGGGCCGCGGTAAGACACTTGCCCGTGGACGTATCGCACACTTCATTGCCGTTACATAGATCCTGGTCCGCGCAGTCACTATTTTGGGTGCAGCAAGTGCCCGTGTCGGGGATGCACTGCCCCCGGCAGAGCATCGTGTCGACGGGGCATTTGCAAATTCCAAAGCCTTCCTTCGTCACCACACAGCTTTGGCCTGCCACCGTGCATTGCGTCGCCTGCCCTGCGCATACGCCGTCTTTACACACATCGGTGGAGGTGCAGGCATTTCCGTCATCACAAGCCACGGTGTTGTTCTGTACCCAGCAGCCCTTGACCGCATCACAACTGTCGCTGGTGCAGACCTTCCCGTCATTGCAGTTAAGCGGTGTCCCGGCCACACAGCGAAAGTTTGAATTGCACGTTTCCAACCCGTTGCACACATTGTTGTCGGAGCATTCACTGCTCCCCGGCGTACAAACACAGGCCTCCGTGACCGGAATACATTTCACGCCCTTGCAGAGTTTCTGTCCCTGCGGACACTCGCATTGGCCGCTGGCGGATACACAATCCAGCCCCGGGGCACAAACACTGGTTCCCGCACAACTCCCGTTTGAACAAACATCGCCGGATGTACACTGGACATGGTCATCGCACGGCTTGGAAATGTTTTTGACGCTGCAGCCGGTCGCCGGGTTGCACGTGGAGGTTTGGCATCCATTGGCATTCAGATCACAGCGCAAAGGGGGACCCTCTTTGCACTCCTCATCGACACAAACCTCAATGCCGTCGCAGAGATCCCCGTCCTGACAATCCTGGTTGTTTTCACAGGGACACTCATCACCCAAAGGCACACACGCATCTGCGCAAGGCCGGGTGCCGGTGGGACATTCGCAAATACCGCGGATCGCATTGCATTTCGCGCCCGCGGACAAACAGGAAAACGTTTGACCGGCAGTACAAACGCCGCCCGAACAGCGATCATCCACGGTACAGCGGTTGCCGTCTTCGCAGGCAGCCTGATTACTGGTGTTCTCGCAAATCCCGTTCCGGCAGGCATCGTCCGTACAAATGGCCCGGTCGTCACAATCCACATCTTTTTCACATTCGCAGAGTGCTGCCGCGCGGCAGTCCTTAAACGCAGGGCAGAATATTTGTCCGGGGAGGCATTCCCGCATACAGCTGGCTGAACACAAATCACCGCTGATACGATTGCTGTCATCGCACTGTTCGTCGCTCTCAAGAATCCCGTTGCCGCAGGGAAGTTCAAACTGGCAAAAAACGGAACAGCCATCTCCGTTGGTCAGGTTCCGGTCGTCACACTGTTCACCCGAATCCGTACGGCCATTGCCGCAAGTGGGTTCCACCGTGCAGCGCGCTGAGCACTCGTCATCATTGAGGGTGTTGCCATCATCGCATTGCTCACCCGGATCGAGAACCCCGTCTCCGCAAACACGGCGAATGCGGCACGTCTGCGAACAGCGATCGGACTCAATCCGGTTTCCGTCATCACATTCTTCCGGCGAGTCAATCAGTCCGTTCCCGCAAAGCTCATTGACCGGTTCCTTCATGCAGGAAGCCGAGCATCCGTCCCCGCTGATGTTGTTGTTGTCATCGCATTCTTCACCGGCTTGAATTTCATTGTCGCCGCAGCGCTTGTCGAAAAATGAAAATCGCGCGGTATCCACAACGTTCCCAAGCAGCGGATCACCCGTTCTCTTGCGCAGCTTGGCCGTAAAAACAATGTCCTCGCGCGTCGGCCGCGCGCAGCTGACGCTGATGGTCTTGCATTGCGGCACGACACTGCAGTTTGTAACATCTCCGCTGACGAGTTCCCAAACATAGCATCGCTGATTCATCGGCTGGCTTAAGTCAACTTTGTCCTCAGTTTCATCGGCAAAAGCGTCTTGGGTGCCCGCCAAGCGTTCCAGCAATGAAAGCATTGCTGAGCCGGCGTCTTGCTCGCGTTCGCCCGCGGGCGACGCACAAATCGTCTGCCCATCCGCGGTGCCGATCTTGCCCACTGGGAAAGCTCCGCCGCCGGATAAACGAATCGTACAGCTCAACAAACTTTCTTTTTCGACGGTGCAGTCTTCAGAACAGCCATCCCCGTTCGAGAGATTGCCGTCGTCGCATTCTTCCGGTGAAATAATAACGCGGTCGCCGCAAACCGGCTCAGTGACAATCTCAGGCGCAGTTGAAAATTTTCCATCCGTCGTCGGGTAAGGCGGAATCGGCTCGGAGATGATAAATGAGATCGAATCGTCGTTGACTGCGGGGGCAAACGCATCGCGATCAGTCAGGGCGGCAGGTGCAAACGGCAGGAATGAAATTGCGCAAACGCTGAAAGCAAAAAGGACATGCTTACAGCGCTCTCCAAGCCCCAAGATTTTTGACCTGGGATGGGTCATAGAATGAAACGCAGCTCCTTTGATCTAAACTGATGCACTTATAAAAAATATACCTGTGGCAACTGCTTATGTCAAAAAAATAACCCTGTTATTAAAAGCTTCTTAAACAAGCTAAAAAATATCAAAATATAGCAAGATTATCTGCGTCATTTAAAAAGACCTAAATTATGAATCCAGCTAGAGTTACAATGTTTTTCGAGCTGTCCGACGAAATTTCAAAAGTCAGATTGAGATTTTTCTTTAAAAATCGGCTGCTCCCTAGCGCTAAGTTGGCTTGCGCCCATCCATCGCCTGCCGTCAGGCGTGTGCGAGTCAGCAATTTTGCGCCCGCAAAGATTTTCAAGTAAACAGCGCCCCCCGCATCGTTTTGGCTTGGAAGGTCACTTTCGATCGGGCTCACTAAGGTATAAAAAACTACTTTACTGCCCGGCAAAATCTGCGGGAAGTGAATGCGTTTAACATCGTCGGGCGAAGGTTGACAGCGGATCACTTCCGTCAGTTCCCCTGCCAACATGATCTGATCCAAAATGATGTCGGCTGAACTCTCCGCACCGGGAAAGGCGAACCGGTCTTCCTGCCACACACCCCGTTTCACCAGCGCCGACAGCACCAGCATGGCCTCAGCCCCTGTTGGGAAATGGCTGACAAGATTAAATTTTGCAGCCGCTTTCTGTTCAAAAAAATTATTCAGCTGGCTGTCTAACTCAGCGCTATGAGCCGGCGCCCCCGAAGCCGCAACGCTTAAAGCCAGCCCCGCCAAAATAAACCGCCGCATCCCACAACCGGTTTTCATAAACACCCTCTTTCTTTCCCGGCATGGAACGCCGGCGCCCGCCTGAGGACGCAGTCAAGCACAAATCCCATAAGTCCTAAAAACAGCCATCCCACCACACCGTCATAGAACTTTCCGCTGGAGAACCAAAGCCGGTTGACGCTGTCCGGAAAATCAAAAAACTCCCCGTCCAGCTTGACAAAAAAAACGCATCCGGCGTGCAAGCCGATTGCGGGAAAGAGAGAGCGGGCCGTCAAGACGATGCGGCTTAAAATCATCCCAAAAATCAGCAGGCCAAGCGCTTCGGGCCAAAATTGACCGATTCCGCCAAGCGCGATAAAAGGCGCGCCCGCCAATCGCAGCGAATCGATCCAGCCGGGCGTCGGGTCGACAAAGGGTTTGTAGAAAGCCACAAAATGAATCAGGGAATAGAAAACATTGGTCGCCAGCAGACTGAGCAGCAGAGGCCAACGCCACTGCCCCAAACACGTTTTAAAGACGAAGCCGCGAAAAAAAAACTCTTCAATCACGCCGATGAGAAACGCCGCAAAAAAAGCACCGCCCACTTGCAGGCCAAACGCCACAAGGCTTTCAGCGTCCGGCGCCCAAACGGCCTGCTTTAAAGCCACCTTGATTCCAAGAAATAGTAAAAGCACAAGAAATCCGCAGAGAAATCCTGCCGCGATCTGCTGCGCGCTTTTTTTCCCGGACCACTCAAACCCCAATTCCGTCAAAGCGGCCCGCCTCACCCTCACAAAGAGAAGCACCGCCGCAAGACTGAAAATCATGATGAGCCGGTTAAAAATTCGCTCGAATTTGTACGGCAGGAAGGTATAGAGCCAGGGTGCGAGAAAAATACTTAGTCCAAGAATTACAGAAATAACCAGCAGGAATTTTAAAAAAGCCCTCAAAGGACACTCCTCTTGTAAAAAATCTTCGCATTCCGGGCAGGATACGCCCATCCAATGAACTGCTTGATTAACGGCTAACTAGCTGAAATCTTTGAGGATAGAGTAAAAAAATAGCCTGCGGAGAGAATCTATAAAGCTCAGGCCTTCAGTTCAAAAACAGCTTCGATTTCGACCGAGGCGTTCATAGGGAGGCTGGCCACCCCAACCGAGGCTCTGGCGTGGACGCCCTTTTCTCCAAGAACCTGCTGGAAAAGCTCCGAGGCTCCGTCTACAACTTTCGGGATATCATAAAAATCAGGCGACGCTTGCACAAACCCCCCAACCCGGACAAGCTGTGCAATTTTGTCACATCCGATAAGATGATGAGCAATGCTAAGTATATTAAGCGCAGCGGCTTGCGCCGCTTTTCGAGCGCTATCTAAATTAACCTCAGAGCCGACTTTTCCTTTGAGGATTTCACCCGCGGCGGTTTTTGAGACCTGCCCGCTCACAAAGGCTAGTTTTCCGGCGATGACGACAGGGGTATAGGCCCCGGCGGGCTTTGGCGCCGGCGGCAAAACAAACCCAAGTTCTCCAAGCCGTGCTTCAATGTTCATGATTTATTTTCTGCCCACGTACAGCGTGGCCGATCCAAAAGTGAACGAATACAGCCGCACGGACTCAAATCCGGAGCGCTTCATCCATTCCAGTGTTTTGGTGGGTTCCTGAAAATGCTGAATCGACTGAGACAAAAAATCATAGGCCCGCCGGTGCCCCGATAGAAAACGCCCCATCACCGGCAGGTAAAAATTCAAATACGGGTAATAAAGCAGCTGAAGCAGACGGTTGTGGGGCCGCGTCAGACAAAGAAACCCGGCTTTTCCGCCCGGTTTTAAAACCCGGTAGACCTCGCTGAAAAAACTGTCCATTTCCTTGACGCTGCGCAAGGCGAAGCTCGAAATGACAAGATCAAAACGCTCCTCCGCAAAAGGCAAGTGATGAAAATCCCCGCCGACGAATTCGGCCTGCGGCAATACGGCATCGGCCTGGGCAAGCATTTGCGAGGAGAAATCCAGACCGACCGATTGTTTGAAATTCTGCCGCTTCAGGCATAGCTCAAGAAACTTTCCGGTGCCGGTGCCAAGATCAAGCACCGACTGCTCCGCTCCGTCGAGAAGGATATCCAGGGAGCGCTTGCGCCAGCGCGCATCCAACCGGAAACTCAGAATGTCATTGATGCGGTCGTAGCGCGGCGAGATCTGATCGAAGAACTCGCGGATAAGCTCTTTATCCGGACTGGCAATATCCGCCTCAACTGAAGACATGCATAATCTCATAATTCGTATTGCGCTGAGCCGGCGTATAGCCCGCCTCACGGATAAGCCGGATCAGGTCTTCGCTGCGCGTGTTCACTTCGATCCCGGTCGGTTCCAGAACTTTGTCTTCCAGCAGCGTTCCGCCCATATCATCACAGCCGAAACCGAGCGCCACTTGTCCCAACTTGAGACCCTCGGTCAACCACCCGCTCTGAATGTGTTCAATGTTGTCCAGCATTAGCCGCGAAATCGCCACGGTTTTCAAATAATCTTCGCCGCCCGTCGCCGGAATATGCTGCATACGCGGCGTTCCCTGCGGCGACATCGTCCACGGAATAAATGCGCGGAATCCCCCGGTCTCATCCTGAAGGTTACGGATCAATACCAGATGCATGATCCGTTCTTCAATCGTTTCCACATGACCAATCACCATGGTGGCCGTCGATTTAAGACCCGCGCGGTGGGCCGTGCGCATCACTTCAATCCAGCGGTCCGACGTCGCTTTCTTGGGGCTGATGATGTTGCGCACGCGCTCGACGAGAATCTCCGCACCGCCGCCCGGCAGTGAGTTCAGTCCGGCTTCCTTGAAGCGGCGGAACACTTCTTCAAGCGGCAAGCGGAATTTCTTCGAGATCATATCGAACTCGACCACGGAAAAAGAATGAATGTGGACCGTGGGGAACCTGACGCGGATGGCACGGATTAAATCCAGATAATATTCCAACGGCAATTCCGGATTCACTCCGCCTTGAATCAAGACCTGCGTGCCGCCGAGATCTACAAGTTCCTGGATTTTTTCAAAAATGGTTTCATGGCTCAAGGTGTAGGCTTCCTTGTGGCCCGGCTTGCGGTAAAATGCGCAAAAATCACAATCGACCACGCAGGCATTGGTGTAACTCACGTTCCTGTCGACAATAAATGTCACCACTTTGCCGGGATGACGTTTTTTGGTGATGGCATTGGCCGCACGGCCAAGCCGCAGAAGGTCGCAGGAGTACAGCAAGATGCCGTCTTCCAGAGTTAAACGCTCGCCCCGGAGTGCTTTTTCTAAAATCCTGTCATGAATGTCCATCGCCTCGCCCTTTCTTCAACCCACATCAAAAAATTCAAGCTCATGCAACCGCGGCGAAAAACCAAGCCTCGCGGCCAGCCGGTAAAAAAGTTCCAGGCCTTCTTTCATAGACTCATCGAGGCCGTAGTGCAGGTTAAAAAGATAGCCGAAAATTTTTGAGAAATCGGCGTCCACAAAAGAAAGCGACAAACTCTCCTTGATCAGCGTCTCGATATCCTGCAAATTTTCCCCGAGATTTTCTTTGAGGTTCCAGTAAAACTGGCGCACGGCTTCCGGATTGGCCTTGGCCCGCTCGCGCCGGACCGCCCAAACCGCGAAGCAAAAAGGCTTTTCCGTCCAATTCCACCAAAGCTCGCTCAAATCATATTTGTAAACAAATTCAGTGGGCCTGTAAAGCAGCGCTTCATCTCCGATGACCAGCGCCGCGGGGTAACGTTTAAGCGTCTCTTCAATTCCCGACGTAAACAATTTGAAGTCATTCTCGAATTTGTATTTAAATTTGAGCAGCATTTGAAGCAGCACCGACGAGCTGAGACTCTGGCGGGTCAGGGCGATGGTTTTCCCGTTCAACCCCTCGAGTTTTTCACGCGAAAACAGAATCACACTCCCTGAAAAATCTCGCGCTCCGATCGCCAGGTCCGGCAGCAATAGATACTGGTCATGATGATTGAGATACTCCAGCGAGGAAATCGGTGCCGCGTCGATCTTGCCCTTGCGCAAAGCCAGATTCACGCGCGAAGGATACGACTCGTAGTAGTTCACGGCCGCGTTGTCACCGTCAAGCCGGTGAAAAAAAGGCAGGGTGTTGATGTAGCGGATCCGGCCGACCTTCAAAGCGGTTTTGACAGCGCCTTTCATCGCGATTCCCCGGCTTCATGCTTCAGCGTGGTTCCCACGGGACCTGTCCAGCGGGGGTAGAGCGCGTGCGGCACTTCCATTTGATCCATAATTTTACCCACCATAAAATCGACGGTCTCTCCCAGAGTCTGCGCGCCCGAATAAAACCCGGGCATCGCCGGAACCACGCGCACGCCAAGCCGCGCAAGCTTCAGCATGTTCTCAAGATGAATCGCGCTCAGCGGGGTTTCGCGGGGCACGATCACCAGCCGGCGGCCCTCCTTGAGCACGCAGTCGGCCGCACGGTGAATCAGGTTCTGACTCAGCCCCGCCGCAATCGCGCCCAGAGTTCCCATGCTGCACGGCACAATCACCATGCCCTCTGTCGGGTAAGAACCGCTGGCAACCGCCGCCGTAAAATCGCGCGGCGAATAAAGGTCAAGACACCCCCGGATGGAGGGGCCAAAAATCACTTCAAGATCCTCCGCCCGCATAAAAGACGCCGGCTGAATCCCGAGCTCTTCGCGAATCACAAGCCGCGCCGGTTCCGAGATCAAAAGAATCACGCGCCGGTTTTCTTCCGTCAGTTTTTGCACGAGACGCACGCCGTACTGCACGCCGCTTGCTCCCGTCAGCGCCACAATCCAGGGTTTCATCCGGCCCCCTTCAGCGCGAGATCCGCACACACCGCTAAAAACAGCGCGGCCGACACCACCGCGTTCAGAGAGAAAAAAGCCTCGTCAATTTTCTGAAGCCCTTTGGAATACACCAGCCAATTTTCGCGAATCAGAAAAACAGCGGCGAAGAATAAACCCGAAAAATAAAGCCCGCTCAAATGCGCCGCAAAGCCGGCGGCAAACCAAAAGCTCAGCGCCGCGGCGTGCAAAATCCAGGTCAGGCGCACGCTGGCCGCCTCGCCGAAGCGCGCCGGAATTGAAAAAAGTCCTTCGGCTTGGTCGAATTCCCGGTCTTGCAGCGCGTAAAGAATATCGAATCCGGCCACCCAGGCGGCCACCCCCAATGTTAAAAATCCGGGAACCCAGGAGAAATCACCACCTGCCGCAAGCCAGGCGCCATAAGGCGCAATACCTAAAACCAGACCGAGGATCAAATGTGAAAACCAGGTCAGGCGTTTCGCATAGGAATAAAGCACGGCGAGCGCAATGGGAATGGGGGCAAGTTTCAAGCAAAGCGGCGGCAATTGCGCGGTGCTGGCGATGAAAATAATCAGCGAGAAAACCGCCGCGCCCCCCACAAAAGAAACGCGCAGTTTCCCGGCCGGAATGGCGCGTTCACGCGTGCGGGGATTGCGTGCATCAATTTGCCGGTCCGCAAGCCGGTTAAACGCCATGGCAAATGTACGAAAACTGACCATGGCCAGCGTCACGGCGGCAAAAACCATGAAACCGGGAAATCCGCTGGCAGCCAAAAAAAGTCCGAGATAGGCAAAGGGCAGCGCGAAAAGAGAGTGCTCGATCTTGATCATTTCAAGAAAGAGCTTTACGCGACTTTTACAGGCTGGAATGATATTCAATGCGCGAGCCTCAAGCCAAATACCACACGTTTGTCATTTCCGCCTTGGTGCGGATGACCAAGACGGTCATGTACACAACACCATTAGTGTTGTGTCATTCCCGCAATCTTTTGGCGGGAATCTCAGAGTCCTTGATCCCCGACAAAACATTTCGGGGATGACCTCTCTATCGAACTGATCGCATGAATAGCTTAACTTCTTGTTATTCAAGAAGTTAAGCTATTATAGGGCACTCAGGGTTGGGATTCAAGCTGTTCGATCAACCGTTGCATATCTTTCGGCAGAGGGCTCGAAAAAGTCATATTCTCCCCGGTTTTGGGATGACAAATGGTCAGCTCCGCCGCATGTAGTGCTTGGCGCGAAATCAGCGGCGAAGCAATTCCATAAAGGGTGTCGCCCAGCACGGGATGTCCGATGTGCTGCATATGCACCCGGATTTGATGGGTGCGCCCTGTCCTTGGCGAAACTTCCAGCAAAGTGGCCTGTTTAAACCGGCGCAGAACTTTGTAATCCGTGGCCGCATCCTTGCCGCCCGAAGGTTTGATCATGATTTTCTTTTTATTGATAAAAGCCCGCCCCACCGGTTCCTCGCAATACCCTTCGTCATGCTGAACGATACCGCGGACAAGCGCATGATAAATCCTGCCGATGGTGTGCTCCTTGAACTGCCGGGCCAAATCCCGGTGCGCCGCATTGTTCTTCGCGATGATCAAAACACCGGAGGTGTCTTTATCCAGGCGATGCACAATGCCGGGCCGCTCCTCGCCGCCCGCCCCCGAAAGGTGTTTGGTGTGAAACAAAAGGGCGTTGACCAGCGTATGATGCCAATTGCCGTTGGCCGGATGCACCACCATGCCGGCCGGCTTATTGACCGCAATCACCTCTTCATCTTCGTAAAGAATATCGAGGGGAATATTTTCCGGCCGGTTGCCTTCCGGCTCCGCCTCAAGCCACTCGATATCAATTTGGTCGCCGGGCTTGACGGCATAATGCGGCGCGACTTTGCGGCCGTTGACGTGAATCGCCCCCCCGTCGATCAGTTTTTTGAGATGCGAACGCGAAATATTTTTTTCCGTGCGCCCGACCAGGTACACATCCAGCCGTTCATCCAACAAATCTTCCTTCACCAAAATTTTTTGATGCTTCACGGTCAACAGTCCTTTATGAAAACCGGGGCCGTTTTCGATTGAACAAGAAATAAAAACCCGCGGCAATCGCCGCGACGGCCAGACTGATCCATTGGTTCCAGGTAAGCAGCCAGCCCGGATTATCCGTTCGGATGAACTCAATCAGAAAACGGCCCGCGGCATAAAGAAAAAAGTAAGCCAGCGTCACCGCCCACGGGAATTTCCTCCGGGCGGCAAGCCGCAGAAGCAGATAATAGAGCGCAAAATCAAAAAAAGCTTCATAGAGCTGGGCCGGGTGCACGGGCCCGCCGGATTCCGGAAACGTAACGGCCCAGGGCAAACCACAGGCACCGCCGTAGCAGCAGCCATTCAAAAAACAGCCGATGCGGCCGAAGCCCTGGACAAGCGCCACATACGGCACCAGAAAATCAAAACCTTCCGCCGCGGGGATTTTCTGAAATCGGTAGTATACAAAAAGCGCCGCGACCCCCAGCGGGTAGCCCCCGTAAAAAACCAGGCCCCCCTGCCAAAAGGCCAGGACCTCAAGCGGCCTTGCAAGATACCAGTCCGCGTGCTGCGCCACATAAAAAATCCGCGCACCCAGAAATCCCGCCGCCAGCACGGTGAAAACCATATCATAAATCTGATCTTCCCGGAGCGCCGCG
>Ga0209211_10007374_pt1 | contig 15468 bp, 16 predicted proteins | sample RifGroA2_FD_183992 | JGI IMG/M metagenome (GOLD analysis project Ga0209211, IMG submission 183992) | Groundwater microbial communities from Rifle, Colorado, USA - Groundwater A2 (SPAdes) (version 2) | ecosystem: Environmental > Aquatic > Deep subsurface > Groundwater | place: Rifle, Colorado... | reverse complement strand
GTCGTTTTTCTGTTCGATAAGAGTTGCGGACATAAGAGTCTCCATAAAAAAACACTGAATACACAACAATTATCGGACAAATAGAGATGAAAACTTAAAATAAAACACTATTATAAGCGAACACCCCAGGAATGTGCCAAGACCAAGGAAGCAAAGGCTTCGCAGACCGACTTCCCGGCTTGGGGACAGTTGGACAAACGAGCGGCAATATGGGAATTAGTTACCGCCACGAACCTGCTTTATGCCGGTGCCGATATTCTTGTGATGTATAATCCTGACGCGATGATGGCGTTGAAACAGACTATATTCAAACTTATGGACGGTCAGATAAAATAAAGGAGAGTAGCGAAATGGCTCTTACAGGATTACAAATACAAAAACTTTTACCTAAAACAAACTGCAAAGAGTGCGGCTCGAATACATGTCTCGCCTTTGCGATGAAACTCGCCGCCAAAAAGGCCGAACTTTCCGAATGTCCCTACGCTTCGGATGAGGCCAAAAAAATACTCGGCGCGGCGAGCGAACCGCCGGTCAAATGTATTGAGCTTGGCCCGGAAAAGAAATTGAAAATCGGCGCAGAGACGGTTTTGTATCGTCATGAAAAAACATTCGTCAGCCAGACAGCTCTTGCCGTCAATGTCAATGACACTGATTCCGCCGAGTTGATTGACACAACGCTGAACGCGATTCGGGATTATGTTCTTGAACGCGTCGGCGAAAAACTCGTTGTCGATATGGTCGGCATAACACAAAAAGGCAGTAACGCCGATGCGTTCGCCGCTCTGGCGAAGAAAGCCTGGGATACGACGAAACGTCCGCTTGTTTTGCGAAGCGCAGATGCGAAATCTCTCGCCGCCGCAGCAGCAGCGGTAAAAGGGTCAGGCAGCGTTCTTGTCGCCGCGACTAATGAGACCGCCGAATTGCTCAAGGCCGCAGCAATCGAGAATGGTCATTCACTTGCCGTAACGGCCGCGGATTTGGACGGCATCGTCGGGCTGACCGCCAAACTTAAAAACGACGGTTTTAACAACTTGCTTTTGTCATTCAACACATATTCACTTGCCGAACAATTTCAGACTAATTCTATCGTGCGCAGAGCTGCGCTGAAAGATGAATTTAAGCCGCTTGGTTATCCGAGTGTAACTTTTATCGAAACCGATAATATTTTTGATGGCACAGTAGCCGCGACGACAGAGATTTCAAAATATGGCGGAATATGCGTTCTGCCAAATTTTGACCCTGCCCAGCTTGCGCCGCTTATGACTCTGCGGCTCAATATTTACACTGACCCGCAAAAGCCGATTCAGGTTGAACCAAAGGTATATCCGGTAGGTGAACCAAAGATTGATTCGCCTGTATTCGTAACGACCAATTTTTCTCTGACATATTTCATTGTTTCGGGGTTACCACATATCTTAATAGAATCGAGGTGTGGTTTTCTACTTTCCTTGCGTTTATCATTTCCATCGCCTCGCAGTGCTAAATCAACCTCAATCCATTGATATTTATGAAATTGCTGATGCTGCGGTCTATAACGATAATTTATCGGATACAATCTCACCCATTGTTTATCCTCTGTAATGCCAGCGACACAAACCAATTCCATATGTTCGGCATTTGTGGATGGATGCGGATAAGTCATGACTGTTATCAAGACTTTTGTTGACACATATTCAGTTGCCATTCATTACCTCTTAAGTGTTGCACGGGAAGACCTGTTTTTTTGGCTAATACTTTCGCCAAAATACTGCGATGGCAAAAGGCAGGGTCATTTTCCATACAAATCAATACGCACGGCTGCGTCGCCATCAATGATGCCAATTCATCTAATTTATCCGATGATCCCAAAAGAGATTTTTCATAAGCCTTAAATAGTTTTTGGTAATCCTCTGGCGATTCCAGGTGCCGCCTATCCTCAGAAGCGATACCTAACTCAGGGATATGGCTGTACTTTACTTCGAGGGATTGACTTATGCGGTCCAGAGTTTTTTTGTGAAAACCATATCGCCGAGCAACAGGATTGCGTCTAATATCAAGCATATGCACGATGCCATTTTTGATGAGCATATCCATAAAGCCATCAATCTGCAGCCCTTCATATCCGGCTGTATAAATTGCAGGCTTGCCAATGGGGCGGGACATCAATTTTTTGATGCGACTGTTTATTGTAAAATAAGGATTCTTCGTATAGATATAATCAACTACATCATCAACTTTCCATTTTCCGTAGTTTTTAACTATATCGAATATGTCACTGCGCAACTGTGACTTGATATCTTCCGTGCAATCATAGTGACCTGTGGCATTCCATGATTTTGTATCAGGCTGTCTCACTAAACCACCTTCTATCAACTTACCGATCTCTTGAAAAAGGCCAAAAGAAAATGGCCCATACTGATATGGCACGAACTGGTAGAATGAATCTCCACCTTTTGAGGGCGTTTCAGTCGCCAGCAGAAAACACCATTTGACCAATTCCAAATGAGAAACTGGCCGCTCTGCCAACTGCAACATATATAGAATGCATTTTTGCCGTGAAAGCATAGTTCAAATACCATTTATAATTAAAGTACATTATAGTTGTCGACAATGTTCAATGCAACACTTTAAATAAATTTAACGTGTTATGAGCTAATCATTTCGCCTGCAAAGTACTTTCAATCCCTATATATTAATAAATAGGGATTGTTTGTCAATATGGCTTTATTTTAAAATCATTTGCTTTGTCATTGCCCAATCCTTTTTTCCCAGGTGGTGAACCGTTTGCCGCAATTTCGACACTGGCGCCTCCGTGTAATCTTACTATCCACGGCATATCGCGTATAAACCACCCGAAAAAGCCGACAGCCGCAATAGCTGCATTCCAAGCCTTTCTGCTGTTTTGGTTTCTGTTCTGTACTTACGGCTTGCATTATTGCCTCCTATTCTGAATATCTGATAGTTTTATTCTTTCTCTTTTGGAAACACTTTTTACGCTGTGTCCGGTCAGTGTACATCCGCACATCGACGCCGCTACCGAGCATCCGACTATGCAATCCAGCCAGTGATTATCGATACCGCCAATTCTTGGCGACCATTGATAAACTGTTCTGCCATGACCTTCGGTGCGCACCCATGTCTCGGAACCCGCTACATGCTCGGCAAATAACGCGTGATGATGTCCACCTTTGCCGAATAGTGTCATAGAGCCGTGGTCACCGGCGGCGACAAAGAATCGCTCATGTACAAATGTCTTCCAGTAGTTGGTATCTATTGCCACATGCTGGAATTCTCCAGTCTTATTGATATTGGGGATATACCAGTGGTGGCCGTGGCGTTCACCTGGCTTGCGCTTGTAGGTGGACATTGGTTTACTGGCCGCTCTGATACCGACACCCTTGGAAGCCATAATATTTCCACCGAATTTATGGCGAATATTTTCAACGATTCCAGGCATATAGCCACCATCGATAAGACAGCGGTCGATTTTCATAGCACCAGTCCCGCGAGAGAAGTCTCGACTTAGATAGTCGCGGCATAAATCTTCCATTCCAGCCTGTATGGCTCCCTCTTTTTCCATGTCAGGGTAGATATTTTGCAATGTTATCTGCGCCTTGCGGAGCGTAAATGAGAGCCGCTTCTGGTCGGGATAGGTGCCGTAATCGACGACATAACCTGTAAAATCCTCCGACCACGCACATACCGTATAAAAAAGCAATTTATCGTGAACATCAATGAACATAGTAAGATACTGACAGGAAAGCGGAACCTCGCCCCGTTTGCGGCCGTTGGCTTTTTCCAATACCTGTTCGGGTGTAAGAACCTGCTCATCACTCTGCTCGGCAATCGGATCGTTTTGATACTCCGCAAAGAACGCCACCTCATCTCGCAGCATAAGGTTCATAGCATGCTGAATGGCGGAGACATCATCTTCGTTATGACGCTGGTCCCATGCAACCTTACTGCCGGCATCCATTGCATTACGGTTTTCGATATAGAACTCGGTTGCCTCCTTGCCACCGTTGCCAGCGCGTAAACTATCGGCTCTAATCTGCTCATATTGGTCCCACAGTTTTGTGTCCGTGGGAAATGCATAGACCATCTTTGTGCATTGACCCTGCCATTCGGGATTCTTTTCGGAGTCCAGGAGCTGGTCGGCAAGGTCGTTGCAGTAGATTTTCGTACAGGTAAGGAGTCCGGACATTTTCTTGCCGGGTCCGGCCATGCCGAGGACATCGCCATTTAAAGTGCTTATCCTCTGATTGGTCTGGTCAACTGATTTGGCAGACTCCCTTGTCTGCGGGTCATCAACAAGCACCAAATCAGGCCGGATAATGCGGCCATCCATCGTGGTATGTATCTGGCCTCGAATATTACTGTCCAGACTATCAACTGTAATCACAGAGCCGGAAGCGCAACTTCCCGCAATAGTTGGAATGACAATCTTGTGTGTTCCCCATACGGGATATGTGAGCTGACCGTTATATCTTTGGCCGCGCTGCTTGTGGGCGCTGTTTTCAAGGCACTGGATGGGGTAAATGATTTCAGGGAAGTCCGCCAATAATAAATCGTTACCCAGCATCGCGGCCTGGACGCTCTGGAAGAGATTTAGCGATTGCCGCGTAGCAGAACCAATAAGGCAAACATATTTCCTTGCCCCGATGAGGATTGCCCATATTGCAGCCGAGCGGGTAAGAGCGGATTTCCCGCTTCCGCGTGGCATGGCAAATGCAAAGAGCCCACCATGAAGAACAGATTGTTCAATTTTAGATATCACTTTCAAATGGTCATCCGACCATGTCAGATAAAACACATCTGCAAAATATGTCTCGCAGAAGAACCGGAAATCACCGCAGGCCCGTTCTCTTCGCTCTGGATTCTCAACGGCGGGTATTTCACCGATGTCCTGCGAGGCTTTGCGAGCGGCATTCTTTGAAAGCAGGTCTTTGAGCCTTGAGTCTTCGATGGACTGCTTTTGGGGTTTTGGTTTTTCGTATTCTTTGGCCAGCCATGAGATGTACCGCACCAGATTGATATGTTTACCATCACCGATGCGATATGCAGCGGTGTTCATTTGCCAGCGCAATTGATTATGGCTCAGGACATTACCCAGCGGCGTTGCGTTCATAAGCCGCAGAAGTTGTATTTGTGTCAGATTATTTACGTCAATTGCCATTGCATTTCCTGCTATTTATTAGCCATGCTGCGTAATTAATGAGATTAATCGTTCCATCTGCCGCTACCGGGGCACCTTCACTGATATGTTTCTGGACAATCTGTACTTGGATTCCAAGCATCTTAGCGGCCATTTCCACAGTTAATGCCGCAGGATTTAGCTGTGGTTTAACAGGTTTAACATCGTTTGATTCTGTCATAAAAAATCTCACATATTTTCAAAAATAATAGACTAATTGACTTGATATGCTTTCGCCAAAATGGATATATGTAACCAACATAGAACATAACTTTTGAAAGGATAAAAAAATGAAAAACGCAGAAAACACAAAAGCCAGACTTGCGTATAACACCGCCAAGTACGACATCGCCAACCTGCTCGGATGGTTTGAGTGCGAATTGGCGAAAGAGCCCAAAGATATGAATTGGGCAACGGTTGGGACTCTCTGGAGGACTAAAGAAAAACTAATTGAAACGCTTTCGTTTTTCTCAGGCAACGAAACAAAGATGATTGAAGACTCGCTCGGCGAGTTGAACAGCGATAATGTCGACGAGGTTTTCGAGTCTTTGAGAAACGCTCCACAGCCGGATTGGAAAGCGGTTACAAGAGATTTTAGAAGGCATGCTGCAAAAAACGAAAACGAATAACCATTTTTTAGAAAGGGAAACGAACCATGAAAATCAGAATTACAAAAGGCAAAAACAAAGGCATATGCGGTAAGGTTGTCGGAGTCTACATGGATGGCCGCTACGACATCAACGTCACCAACAGAAAACCAAACCAGCCAAAGCAGACGATCGTCAAGATGACCGATTGCGAAGAAGTCAGATAGAAAAACATTTTTTTTGAAAGGAAAAGTACTATGGAAAAAGCAGACATTAAAATCAGCAGTATCTATGCTATGAAGATAGGCAAGAATATCATCGGTATTCGTATCATGAGCCAAAACCCCGATGGCCATTGGGTCGGTGTCAACGTCAACACCAACAAGGAGTTTATCATCAAGTCTACCGACCGGCTCTGTGGATTGTATCACGCCAAACGCGGCGGGGCGGCGCAGGATGCTGCAGAACCAAGCAAAGACGCAATCATCAAGAATGAACGCGCCACAGCCAAACCTGGCGGCCGGAGTGCGGCGGCAAAGGTTCTCCAGGAAGCGGCCGAGCCGCTCAATTGTCAGGAAATGGTCAAGCGGATGCTGGAAAAAGGCTACTGGCAAACCGATGGCAAGACTCCGGAGGCCACGATTTATTCCGCGATTACGCGCGAAATCAAAGAAAAAGGAGCCGATGCCCGGTTCCGCAAAACCGAGCGTGGCAAATTCGAATTGGTTAAGTGATTTGACCATTATTCCATTGCCTCCTCAACCCCGGCACTCGTCGGGGTTTTGTCGTTAATCAGCACAGCTTTTCCCCCTGTAAATTCTTCATATCGTTTGACAATTACATCACAATAAATCGGGTCCAGCTCCATACCGTAGCTCCTGCGTCCGGTTTGCTCACAGGCGATGAGTGTAGTGCCCGAACCCATGAACAAATCAAGGACCAAATCTCCTGCCTTTGAACTGTTGACCAATGCACGATGAACTATCTCCACTGGTTTCATGGTGGGATGCAGCCGGTTTGCAGATGGCTTCTTTTCATTCCAAACTGTTGTCTGTGTCAAATCTCCATACCAGGAGTCTGATTGGCCCGCAATGTGACAATAAAATATGGGCTCATGCTGGAACTTATAACGGGCAAAACCAAACGCACCGCAGTTCTTTACCCAGATAATGGGATTGCGGACTTCAAATCCGGCTCGCCGAATTGACAATTCCGTCTCGAGCTGCCACTGCGATGCATGGCATATGTACAGCGACGCGGCAGGCTTTATGCTCTGGCGGTACCGGGCAAAGAATTCATCCATGAACTTTTCGTAGTCCTTGGCACTCATGGAATCGTTTTTGATGGTCATAGCATCGTCAGTGCCGCCGACATATGCGACGTTGTATGGTGGGTCAGTAAAGACCATGTCAGCAAGCTGGCCATTCATGAGCCGGGTGACATCCTCTTTTTTGGTCGAGTCACCGCACATCAACCGGTGGTCACCAAGAACCCAAATGTCGCCGGGCTTTGTAATTGCCTCATCCGGCGGGGCGGGCACATCATCCGGGTCGGTCAAACCCTCCTTTACCTCCTGCCCCAACAATTTGGCAAGTTCATCTTCATCAAAACCAAGTACGCCAAGGTCAAAGTCCATCTCCTGCAACTGCGCCAGTTCTATCGGCAAAAGTTCGTAATCCCACTTTGATAATTCGTGTAGTTTGTTGTCGGCAATTCTGAAAGCCTTGACCTGCTCAGGTGTTAAATCGTCAGCCCGAATCGCGGGAACCTCGGTCATGCCAAGTTCCCTGGCCGCCAGAATCCTGGTATGGCCGGCGATAAGAGTGCCGTTCATGTCAACTATCACCGGCACCTTAAATCCGAACTGGCGGATGGACTCGGCTACCGCGGCAATAGCCCCGCTGTTGTCACGCGGATTACCCGAATAAGCCTTAATTTCACTGATTTTCATCATTTCAATTTTCACGATATGTACTCCTTAAAAAAAATTAACTGTTCACGGCAAAAACTGCGTTTTCATTTCAAAAACGATATTTTTAATGCCTTTCTAAAAAAAATGTGATTCGCGACCGAATGTCTTTTTGCTATCAACTGCTCCCGGTGCGATCTCAAAAATTTTTCGCGTCCGGAGGAACCAAAATTTTTATTGCAACAACCTTCGCACCACATTACGACAGGTTGTGCGATGTTTGCTTATTCGTACACACCTGCGACCTCATCATGCGATGCAACCTGCGCAAACGTGGCGCGTTTTATTAAATCCATTTTTCATAGAACAACGATTTCCTTTCTGTCTGTCAGCACAACTGTGGTATTCGTAATCTTATTCAGCACTGCACACAGCTTTTTGCCTGTTGTTTCATTTTCAATTAGCAGCGAATCGACATTATTGAATAATTCTTCCGCTGCTTGCATCTGAGATTCTGTAAGAGGTCTGTTCGGCAGCAATGGAATTGGCATGCCATTGATTCGTGCTTTCTGCAATGTCCAGTTTATTATGCCAGGCAATTCGCATGCAAACTGCCGTATCATTTCTGGAGTAGGTTCTTTCCAATTGCTTTTAGGATTACCTCTAAGGACAACTGCTGCAGGATATATAAATTTATTGATTATCTGTCTGACAATCGCCTCTGCTCGTGGTATGTAGTTACTTGCGGATTTGAATTCATCATTTCCTGTTTCTTTGTTGTTTACCATTTTGTGTTCCATTTTTTATGTTCTTGTGGTTATTTTGCAGACGCGATGCTTTCCTTCGTGGATTTTTTTATGCCCGCTCGCACCAATATGTTATTGGCCTCTTCGATTGCCCGCTGCCGAGATAGGTCGGTAGGACGACGATGTTTCTTTGGCCAGTGAACATTACCAGATAATTGTTTGACGTTATCAGCATTAGCAAGCGATACAAAAAATCTGTTTAATGCATCGGAGCTGGTTGCGATCTTTGTACCAACGCAGACGTATTCGAGGTTACACCCCCGAAGTCCCTTCTTGCACCATCGCCACAGCGTTGAAACATTCATCCGTTTGCTACCAACTCGCGGCAGCATCTTCGTTGCTTCGACTAATGTTATGAGTTGTTCATCTTTCGATATTGCCATTATTTTTTTCCTCTTACGGACAGTGTTTCTTACTACTCTTACCATTCTTACCACAACTTCGTATTGACCTCTCACGAAGCAAAACATATAGCGTCAATGCGCTTTCGAGGTAAGTTTGGTAAGAGTATTTCATAACTATTTTATCTATAAACATTTATCACATTACCAAATCGTTTTTGCTTTTTGCTATTCCATCAAATACAAGGTCAATTCCGAGCCATACTTTTTGTGTTTCGCCGCCCCAATATCGTGTATCATAGACCAGTCCGGCAGACCGCATGGTGTCATTGAATTTCTTGGCGGTAAGTGGCAAAATGCCATTTCCAATAGCCCAGCTTTCATACTCTTCTCTGATGCGAGATACAGGGCATATTGCGCTCAAGCTCAGTGAGCATCGTTCTTCAAAAAAGGCTTTTAGAGGAGCTTGCTCTTGACGATATTCATCTGTGGCGGTTTCAATCTCATCGGGCTCTTGCAATCCGTTTCGTTGCCAGTCGAGACATCCCTGAATAAGCCAGTTAAGAATGCCCGACCACTCGGCTCGTAGTTTTTCTCCCAGTTCCCCATCCTGCTTTTCTTTTGGGATGATGATGGAAAATGGTATGAGCCGGATACGTCGCCAGATTGCGTTTGTCTGCTCGCTGATGACAGGCTTATGATTGGTCATCATCACAAGCTTAAAGGTGCGGTCAAATTCGAAAAAGTCCTGCCGCATATACCTTGCCTTTATCCGGGCGTTACCGGTGAGACGTTTGACCTGAGCAACCTTAAGCTCTTCACCGTCCTTCGTTTCGGATGCAACTACTAATCGCTTTGCACATAAGTCAGCAATTTCTGTGCAATGCTCTGAGTTGCGCCGTTGTATCAACAAATCCGGAGCTGCTTCCCCGGCATAATCACCCATGAGTCCGGTGATTGCTTCGAGAAATTTATTTTTGCCATTAGCCCCTGGCCCAAAAAGGATGCCCAGAATCTGCTCTCGCACATCGCCGGATAAACACATGCCGAAAAGACGCTGAATGTACCGGATGATAACATCACTGCCAGCCATTATTTCATGCAAGAAAGTGTCCCATCGCAGGCATTTTGCATTGGCATCGAAATATACCGGAGCAACCTGCGTGATCATATCATTGGGGCAGTGCGCCCGTATTCTGCCGGTTCGTAAATCAATAGTTCCTGACAAACAATTAAACAACCAGGGGTCGCGGTCAAAATCCTCAGCGTAACTACTTATGTGTAATATGTGTTGTGCCTCTCGGAGGCCGTTTGTGATTCGATTCGAGTTTTCTGATTGCCGGGCAAATCGTTCTATAACTTCACGCCGATCCTGATTTTCCGGCAGAAGGGCTTCCCTGCGTAACTCGCGACACATTTTAATAAAGCAGCTGCGTGCTTCCGGCTCGCCTTTTAATACGCTCCACCGCTGGCCATCCCAAAACATCCAACAGCCCCGTGAATGATTATATCTAAATGAATCACGGAACATCGCGGCAAAGCGTTCACCGTTCCCTGCATCGGTAAAAGGATAAAAACATAAATTGCCAGTGGCTGTGGATGTCGGCTTATAATTCAGGTCATCTTCCTTTGCCCAGTGCACGAGACTTGCAACGGTAAGCTTTCCGTCGCCGTTAAAAGAATTCCACTTGATTTGACATACGTTTTCTTGATATTTCGATGACTGCCTGCTCCACATATCCCAAACGGAAACATCACATCCCGCTGAGCGCAGTGCCATACCAACCTCCAGCCATTGCTGGTAATCATCAGTTCTTGACGGTCGAAGCGATTTTAGGCATCGCTCAGCGATCATTGAATCGGAACCGGAGTGGGATTTTGTCGAAGCAACTTGTGTAGGTTTCTGCACAACTGTCTCTGAACCACCCGGCAATTTGTTTTCAATTTCTGCTAAATCTATCATGTAATCGTCCATGAATAATGAAACATTCTTTGAATAGTCTCGCCTTGGTGTTGAAGAAACCCGGCATTCGCATTACTCGTTCAGGATTTTTGATTGACCTGTCACTGCCGAGAGTGTTAATAAGTTTTTGCTGAACCTGCCCCCATTTTTCAAGGTCTGTTAATGGTGAAGACAATCGCCAATAGCAGTGGAGACCATTGCCCGAATTGATTATCAGGTCGGGGTCTGGCAGATTTTTTTCATCCAGCTTCCACCATAAGAATTCAGCACGCCCACAGCCATCACCCGGTTCAATATCGTCAAAATCACAAAAAAGATTCCTGGCAAGTGGCACACTCTTATCGCCGCGGAGCCCAAAATCTCTCCTGGGATTGACACCGCAATAAACACCCCATCCCTTTTGGTTCATGGTGGTCATTTTTCCCGCCTGCAGCAGTAGATCTTTTGCGTAATGCCACATCGAATGCGGGGCACTTCCCCCCGGCACACCCTTTGGCCATATATAGCGGATTTCAACAATGTCGTCCGGTTCATAAACCAGATCAATATATGTTTGAAGATGGTTAGCCATGTATCAGCTTCCCACAGCAGTTGCTTCCACATTTGGCTGGATCGGGGCATTGGCATTTGGCATTATCACGGACGATATGAACATCTTCTGGTGCAGTGATGCCGAGCCGAACATTTGTGCTGCCAATTCCGATGACACGAATTTCGATGTTACTACCGATTTTGATTGTTTCGTTAATCTTTCTGGATAAAACTAACATAAACCGTGCTCCTTTCAGCATTCTGGTTCTGGCGCACGGCGTGGTCTTACATAAAACCCAAAAAAACGCCGGATGCGCCCACAGTGCTAAAGGGGCTATATCCGGCGTCGCAAATGCTACGTTGAGCGTAGCATTTCTTTTTTTTTGCAAAATTTATTTGTTAATTATTAGAAATCGGGCGAATCTCCCACGAAATCGGTTTTGAGGGACGATATGAGGGCATATATCCAAAGCTGATCGCTTCAGTTAAATGTGCAGCAAATTCTTTGTCTGTTTCAGATATTTTCTCAACTACAGCATTTACGGCATTTCTCATTGCATCAGTAAGGTTTTTTCTTTTATTCTGGGCGTTTTTTAGCCCTTTGCCTGCACCAATGGCTTCGTTAATTTTTCCCATGATAAATGTTATATCATCTTCACACTGTTTAATATCAACAGTACTATTATCGTCTTTTGCTCGCTCCAAGTCTGCCTGTCGTTCCGCAAGTGCATTCCGATAGTTTTTAATCGCTTCCCAGTCAGCTACTTTATCTATACTTTTGAAGATTGGATTATCTCTTGAGACATTCAAACCATTTTCAATAGCATCATGTATATCCACCATGTGATTACAATGATCAATGGTTGCTCCACATACGAGTTCAACTATGGGAATGACTTCATCTGGTCTTCCCAAAAGGGAACAAAGATATTCTGCCCCTTTAGTTGGCAAAATAATAAAATCATGTCCACCATTAAACCGTACTTGCCATGCTGCGCCTTTCCTCCGAAAGATGTTATCAGGCAAATTTTCACGATTCAGAGACACTGCCGAGACAGATGTTGGCAGCCGAGATTCATGGATTATCCGAATCATACAATCGGCAGGCAATGTTCTCTGGCGGATTGCTGTTTTGTGGCGAGCTAACATAGTATCTACAACAGAATTAACTTCGGCAGAGTGCCGCTTGTACATCCCAAAAATGCGTTCAGATACCTGCCAGGGATCACCAGGAAGATATTTAAGGGCGCGTGCCGCTTCAGGGAAAGTCGAAAGAAATTCAATGCAATCTGCAACGTTATCTGCTTGATTAGCTCGTTCAAGGTAACTGGCATACATTGTTTTATCTTCCATAATTTGCTCATCCTTCCTGCGGCATTGCGTAAATATATCATACTTGTATTGCCCCAGTGGATCATATTTGTCCATTCCAACCGCGGTAACCGCAAATCGTCTATCAATGCACTGGGAACAGGTGCCGCAGTGAGAATGTTCTTTGGTCATTTCCCACGTATGAGTACAACTAATCGAATGAGCAATCATATCTTCACAGCCGGCTTTTCCGATCAACGCGACAACTTCACCTTTGGTCTTATCAATAAAAGGATTTTCAACGGTAAACGGCTTAGCCGCCAGCATCGTCAGTAATTTAGAAAATCCATCAATTACAAAAGGATGGGTTGTACGTGTGGCCTTTCCACCAACAACCTGAGCACAGACAGGTAAATTCAAGCTAATAATGCCATTCTCGTAAAATCGCACACTATCAAGCCCCAGCATTTCAGATATAGTTGCTCCGATGGATACGAACAAAAACGACCGGCTGCGCTGGGTGTATTCTTTGTTCATCCATTTGCGTTTATGTACCGTAATTCGGATGTGTGTAGGTTTACAACTGTCTGATGCCTTATCCTCAATCATTCCTTCCAGCTTTCTATAACGCGGGTCTAATTTGGAAGTAGATCGATGGTTGACCAGAACAATCCGTCGCTTCTGATTAATGATTTCTTCAACTGCGCCACCAAGTGAATCCAGACCGCCTGAAAACATCATCACCTGTTCTGGAAATCCAAACATCGCCCCTTTTTCATTGAAGTTTAAAAACTGCTGAAACGATACACGCTCTTTTTGTTCAACAAATTCAAATTCATACTTATCATCAGACAGAAACCCCAATGTTTTTTCCAAGCAGTTCTTCACATCAGTGGATTGCCAAAACGTCAAGTTCCGAACTGGAATCACAAAATGAAAATGTCGCCGCCAATTGTTTCCAAATGTCTGAGAGTCCTGTTGGCCACGTACTGCTTCTTGGTCAGCACAATATACATAGGTTGCTATTTCAAGCAAATCGTGAAAACGGTCTGGAATTTCCTTGTACATTGATCGCCGAATATCACCAATTTTAAGTTCGACTTTTCGATATTCATCATCCTTGCCAATCAAATGGTAGTACAACGTTTCAGCCGCATATTCCTGTGGTACAATGAACGCTGCGTTTCCGCAGATTATATATCGTTTATTTTGCATGTTATGTTGTTCCCGCCTTTAATGCATCTGTCATTTTTTTCATGGCATAGGAAGCGAAGCCTTTCACCGACTCGCGGGAAATTTCACCGCCTTCTGTGTACATGTGTTTAGAAAACCAACCGCTTGAAAATTCCTCGACGATCTTGGACGCCTCTTTGCAATGCGTTGTAAGAGCTTTATCAAACTGGGCTTTTTCATTCATAGATACAAATCTCTGCCCTTCACCCACTTGAGAACTCAATGTTTGCGAGAGAAAATAGTCCATTGACCCATTTGTCAACTTTGAGAAAAAACCGCGTGACAAGTCGCTGAACTCTTTCTCCTTGTGAAACTCCCCTAAAACCTGTTTTACATCATCTGATGTCACTGCGAATAATCGGCCTTCTAGTTTGGAACGCATTGTGTCGGCAACCGCTCCAACCAAAGCGCGGTGGGCAATTTCACTCAAATCTGATCTTTCACCATGATGGTCAAGATGGTTGTCCATCGCATCACTGATAGCAGAGATGATTCCCGGAAGAGTTGTTTTTGAGGGAATGTCAATTCCATTGTCCCGCAGATGCTGAATCGGATCATCTTTCTTGGCAGCAATTCCGAGTTGAACCATAATCCATGCAGCCTGATTAAAACCTTTGTCGTCATTGATTTTGACATACGCAAAAGCTTCTTCTGCGGCTTTGAGAGTGGCATCTGCGACTTGGGATACATCGGCACCGGCAGCGATGAGTTCAATGACCTCACGCCATTTCTTAGTTCTCGCTAATTTCCCAAGCCTCACATGACCCATAAGTACCTCTTCAGCACTACTGCAACATGTTAGTTATGACAGAGTTATCGTCATTTTTGCTTTGGGACATTACAATTCGCTTAATTCTTGGCCGCTATTAAAGGGCTGTTAACGCCCATTTTATATAAGTTATTTATTTGCAATTAATTATAATGAGAAATCCGCACCATTGCTCGTGAGATCGCAGACAAAGTACAGAGAAACACTGGTATTGATTGGACGATAAAAAAAAACACGCGTATAAAAATAATGGTGCTTGTAAAACGGACGCTGAATAAATATGGCTATCCTTCCGGTTATTTATAGTCTTCTGTTCTGTGTCGAACAATTTGTCCTTCAATCATATAAATTACGTCTTCTGCAATATTTGTGGCGTGGTCAGCTATCCGCTCCAGATGCCGGGAAACAGAAAGCATGTGTATTAAAGACTCCATCTGCTCAGGGTGGATGCCAATTGCCTGCTGCACTTTTACATACATTTGGCGATTCATAGCATCAACTGTATCGTCACTGGTACAGACTTCTTTTGCAAGTTCAATGCTCAAATTAACAAGAGCATCGAGACTTTTGGTCAGCATTGATTGTGCGGCGCCGGCCATACCGACAAAATCAAAAGATATATCGGGCTTGGGCCTTGTCGCCAGAAAAACCGCTCGTTCTGCAACATTGACGGCCAAATCCCCGATTCGCTCAAGGTCGCTGTTTATTTTTAACACCGTGATAATAAATCTGAGGTCTATGGCAACCGGCTGGTGCAAAGCAAGCGTTTTTAAGCATTCCTCCTCAATCTCAATTTCCTGCCTGTCTATTACAGTATCATTTTCTATTACCTTCCGAGCTAACTT
>Ga0209211_10007372_pt1 | contig 15469 bp, 16 predicted proteins | sample RifGroA2_FD_183992 | JGI IMG/M metagenome (GOLD analysis project Ga0209211, IMG submission 183992) | Groundwater microbial communities from Rifle, Colorado, USA - Groundwater A2 (SPAdes) (version 2) | ecosystem: Environmental > Aquatic > Deep subsurface > Groundwater | place: Rifle, Colorado... | reverse complement strand
TAATCAGTATGTTTTCGGCCATTACCGTCAGCCGGACATTTTTGCTGGCCATCGGATTGAATGGAGAAAGCAAAATCAGCCGGTTTTTATTCGGAAGCGGAATAAGATAATTTTATGTTTATAATAAAACACAGGAAAATTTGGTACGCGTTCTCATTGCTTATCGTTATTACCAGCCTGTTTTCCATATTAAAATTCGGCTTGAAGCAGGGGATTGATTTTACCGGCGGAGCCCTTTTGGAAGTGGAATACGCCGCCAAACCGGATGCTTTTGTCGTAAAACAAAAAATTGAAAGTCTTTCTTTGGGAAGCGCTGTTGTCCAGCCGTCCGGAGAAAAAAATATAATCGTCCGAATGAAAGACCTTACGGAAGAACAGCATCAGAAAGTTTTGTCCGCTTCTTTGAGCGTCGGCCAAGGCGGCAAAGAAATAAGGTTTGATTCCATCGGCCCCGTCATTGGCAAAGAATTGAAGAAAAAATCAATCTCTGCCATGATTTTGGTGATCGTAATGATAGTTCTTTACATCGCTTTCGCTTTCAGAAAAGTTTCCCAACCGGTCAATTCATTTTATTACGGACTGATGGCGGTTGTCGCTCTTATCCACGATGTAACTTTGCCGGCCGGAGTATTCGCTGTTCTCGGTCATTATTACGGAGTGGAAGTGGATACATTGTTTGTGACGGCGCTTCTTACCGTGCTCGGTTTTTCCGTCCACGACACCATAGTTGTTTTTGACAGAATAAGGGAGAATTTGAGAAATAACGGAAATAAAAATAATTTTGAAACCATTGTCGGCGCCAGCGTCAATCAGACTATCAGCCGTTCTATTAACACTTCTCTTACCGTCATTCTAGTTTTGCTGGCAATATTTTTTCTGGGCGGGGAATCCACCAAATATTTTTCCTTGGCCTTGCTTATCGGCGTCGCCATCGGAACATACTCGTCAATCTTTCTCGCCTCGCCGCTGTTGGTGACTTTGCAAAAACTTAAAAGATAGAAAAAACTGATTGTTTGGTTAGTTTTAAAAACTAGAGTTTTTTACTTATTTATAGTGAGAATTTCTTCAATGTATTTGACTTTGTTTTTTAGTTCTTTGATTTGAAAACCGTGCTGTTGCAAGGTTAATTTTTCTATATTATCAACTTTATCTTTGATATCTTGAACATCGGATTTTAAGAAATGAATGTCTGTTTTCACAGCCTCCAAATCTTCTTTGCTGGCGGTTTTGTCAAATCCGCGTTTAGTCATTGCGGCCAAGTCGTCTATTTTTTCATCTATTAATTTTTCCTGTTTTTTAAAACCGCCAGTCATCATGACGGTCAAATTGCCAATCTTTTCATCCGTCGTTTTTTCCTGATTTTTAAAACCGCCAGCCATTGTGGCGGCGAGATTATCTATTTTATTGTCAGCCACCTTAAATCCTTTAGATACCGCAACAGCCAAGTCGTCAATTGTTACTTTTAAATCATCAATCGTTATTTTTTTTATTTTCGCTTTTGCCATACATTAATTATGCCCGCTATTTTTTCCAAGTCAACGATGTAAAGTATTTTTAAATTGTGTATAATCTAAACCAATATGTCTTTGGAAATAAAACAAAAAGAACCGCTTTCAAAGCACACGACTTTTGCCATCGGCGGACCGGCGAAGTATTTTGCCGTAGTTAAAACAAAAGAAGAAGTTTTGGAAGCGATTGGCTTTGCCGAGGGCAAAAAATTGCCTTTTTTCGTGCTGGGCGGGGGAAGCAATATTTTGATAAACGACGGCGGTTATGACGGGTTGATTATAAAAATACAAATCGGAGGGGTTAAAGTCGGCGAAGACACGATAACGGCGGGGGCGGGCGCATTGCTTAGTCAGATGGTAAACGAATCGGCTAACAAGGGCTTGTCTGGCCTGGAATGGGCGGCGGGAATTCCCGGCACCATTGGTGGAGCGATTAACGGCAATGCCGGAGCTCACGGCCGTTCCGTTTCCGAATCGGCGCGCGAGATAGTTGTGTTGGCGGAAGAGGGCGGGAAATGGAAAGAGAAAAAATATTCCAACAAGGAGTGCGGTTTTGAATACAGAAAAAGCAAGTTCAAACATTTGGCCAACAGAGAAATTATTTTGGAAGTTGTTTTGAGCCTACAAAAAAGTGACACTGAAAAAGTCAGAGGCGAGATAAGAAATACAATTTTGCAAAGGAAAGGCAAGATACCCGCCCAACCCTCGGCCGGATGCGTTTTCAAAAACATAAAAAAGGACGGACATCTGGTCGCCGCCGCCGGCAAACTGGTTGAAGAATGCGGATTGAAGGGCGTGAAATCAGGCAATGCGGAGATACCGTATCTTCACGGAAATTATGTCGTCAACTTGGGAGGAGCCAAAGCTGAGGATGTGGTAAGATTGATAAATCTCTGCAAACAAAAAGTTAAAGATAGGTTCAATCTGGAGCTGGAAGAAGAAATAATTGTGATGTAAAATATGAATATGAAAAAAAATTTGGTTCTGGGTTTCTTGGGAATAGCCGTTATTTTGTTCAACTATCTCGGTTTTTCCTATTCCGTCAAAACCGCCATTATGATAGCTCTCGGTCTGGCCGTTTCCTTCATCTCTTTCAGGGGAATAATCAAAGACAAGTTTCTGGCAAGGATGAAGAAGGGTGAAGAAAAAAATAATGGCTTACAAAACAAGGACGAAGAAGCATCTAACTAAAAAAAGATTTATCACTGCCGTTTTTGCCGCAGTTTTTTTTGTTTTTTTGGGTTTTAGTTTTCCTTTCAGCGGAATAGTTTTTGAGTATTTGCCCGGGGCTGTCGGCGTATTACAGGATAAAGAAATCGTTCATCATATTAAAACACCCAACGAAGTCAGGGGGATTTATATGACCAGCTGGGTGGCTTCCACCGACAGTATCAGGCGGGGTTTGGTTAAAATTGCGGAAGATACGGAAATAAATTCCATCGTCATTGACATAAAAGATTACACGGGCAAGGTGGCTTTTTTGATGAAAAACCAAAAAGTCAAAGAAGTTGACTCTTCCGAGGATCGGGTAAAAGACATGAAAAAGTTTCTTGAAGAACTGCATGGCAAAAACATTTATGTCATCGGCCGGATAGCCGTTTTTCAGGACCCGTATTTGGCGAAAGCGAGGCCGGATTTGGCCGTCAAAAGAATGGATGGAGTTGCGAATTGGAAAGATTATAAGGGAGCATTATGGCTTGACCCGTGCGCAAAGGAAGTTTGGGATTATACCATCGCCATTGCCAGAGAAGCCGAATCCGTCGGCTTTGACGAGCTTAATTTTGACTACATAAGATTTCCTTCCGACGGAAACATGAAGGACATAAAATATCTCCATTGCGACATTTCTTTGACCAAGCCGGATTTGCTGGAAAACTTTTTCTATAATCTTAAAAAAGGGCTTAACGATTTGAAAGTTCCCATATCGGCGGATTTGTTCGGCATGGTCGCGACTAATTTTAACGACCTTAACATCGGTCAGGTGTTGGAAAGAGCCGAACCTTATTTTGACTACATTTCCCCGATGGTTTATCCGTCCCATTATCCCAAGGATTACAATGGCTTCGCCAATCCGGCCGCCAAACCCTACGAGGTGATAAAGCTTTCTATGGACAGTGCGGTCAAGAGACTGTTGGCGGCTTCTTCTTCACCTTTTAAATTAAGGCCTTGGCTTCAAGACTTTGATTTGGGCGCCGATTATGACGCCGTGATGATAAGGAAAGAAAAACAGGCGGTCTACGACGCCGGTTTAAACTCTTGGCTGATGTGGAGTCCCTCAAACAGATATACGATAGACGCCCTTGACAAATAGTAAAAAATAGTATACACTTTTAAAGAAGAATAGATTGTACTTTTTATTTTACATAGTTAGGCATTTTTAGAGAAGAAAGAGGTGTGGAATGATAAGGTATTTAACTGGTAAAAAAAGTACTTTATGGTTTGTATTATTGTTCATCTTTACTCGTCGTATACCGAAGATAACACCAGCTCCACCATGTAATTGGTGTGGAGGGGAAGTTGTACTTCTTCACGTTGCATTTGGTGGTTCTCATTGTACAGGTTGCGGGAGAAACGGAAAGACGGCTTTACTTTATAGCTCCAATAATCCGCCACCGATTTCCCTGTTCAAAAAGATAAAAAACTTTTTATTAGGAGTGCGGCCGCATTTCTGAACTTAGGACATGTTATTTCTGTCTACCATGCGAAAAAGAGCCATGCGATTGGAAACAATCAGTCGCATGGCTCTTATATTTTTTTAGAACAAAAAATTAGACAACAAAACACCATTGTCTATAAATAAGCCGATCGGCACAAATATAGACAATGCGCGAATACGCGCGATACAATATAAAAAACAAAAAAAATAAAAATAGAGTGTTGATTATCGGTTATTTGACAATAACTTGCTTTAATAAATTTCTGAAATGATATAAAGTTTTTCCATCCGTCATTTCATCCACCAAAAAAATTTTTACAAAAGGCTTGAGGTTAAAAACATCCTTTATAAATTCTATTTCATAAAGACAGGGGAACGGATGAATCCACGCGCTTTTCTGGCATTGGTAGAAACCCATATCATTTAATTTTTTTCGGAAAGCGACTCTGCCGCTTCTCTTTTTTTCAGGAATATCAAAAATAATCAGCCTCCATTTATTGTCCCATTCTTTAGGCGCGCTTATTTTCAGTTCATCAATGATGAATTTTCTTACTTTACCTTTTCCTTTTTCGGAGAATCTGTAAAACAAACAATCATCTTTTTCTTTTATAAATTCCAAGTCTCCTTTTTTCTTAAGTAAATTAAAATTTCTCCAAATCTCGCGGTATTTTTCCATTCCCCGCCTTCTTTTCCCGCGGGAAATTTTATTTATTTCCGTTAATAATCCTGGGGCCAGAGCTCCCAAAGTTATTATTCCTCCCGTGGCCATAATCGCCAAGGTTGCGTTTAAAATGGATTTAGCGGTTTTGTTTTCAGAAATAATTTTATTTATCTGTTTTACAACACCTTGGTCTAAAGCTTCAAATTTTATAGGCTTGTGTTTTGGCATTTTTTAATTCGCTGATTATGCGCATGTATTTCTATTGTACACAAATGGGCCGATCGGCACAAATATAGACAATGGTAACAATGGTAATTTGTGGCAGATGGCAGGAATGGCGCGATATGGCAGGGCATTGTGATTGCCTGACAAATTTTTATAATTAAAAGTGAGGTGAAAACATAAACTCGTTTATATTTTCACTGAATAATTTCATTCTGCAAAGTATTATATAAATAAACATAAAAAACAGGCGGTCTACGACGCCGGTTTAAACTCTTGGCTGATGTGGAGTCCCTCAAACAGATATACGATAGACGCCCTTGACAAATAGTAATATGATATAAAATATGCTGGAAGCCATCAAAAAAGAAGGGGATAAGGTCGCAGAAAAAACCAAAAAAAAAATCGGCGAAAAGTTGAAAAGCGGAAGATTCATTTCTTGGAACGATTACGCGATTGAGCGGATTAAAAAAGAAATCGGCGATGTTTTGATCGCAAAATTTTCTTTGCCAGCCGATTCTATAAAAAATTTGCGTTTGGAGACCCCTCCCGCTCACATAATGGCCGATTTGAGCCTGTCACTTTTTGATTTTGCCAAAGAGTTGAAACGAGACCCAAAAAAAATGGCCGAAGAATCAGCCGCTACCGTCAATAATCCACTTGGGCATTCAATGTTCAAGTGGTTGGGAAGAGCTCAACCGGCCGGGCCTTATCTTAATTTGATTTTAAACAAAGAAAAAATATATTCTTTGGTTTTGTCTCAAGCGGGCAAGTTGAAAAACAAATACGGGGAGAACGGCGTCAACGCCGAGAAAACGGCCATCATTGATTATTCTGGTCCCAATATCGCCAAGCCAATTGGCGTGGGGCATTTGCGCTCCACCATTATAGGTCAGGCGCTGGCCAATATTTACGAAGCGACGGGATACGGCGTCATTAGAGATAATCATTTAGGCGATTGGGGGACGCAATTCGGCAAACTTGTTTACGCTTATCGGCAATGGGGAGATAAAAAAAAGATAGCCGAAAATCCGATCAAGGAGCTCAATGAGCTTTATGTAAAATTTCACGAAGAAGCGGAGAAAAATCCGGAGATTGAAGACATCGCCCGCGAGATTTTCCAAAAAATGGAAGAAGGGGACAGCGAACTGATAAAATTATGGATGAAATTCAGAAGTATCAGCATCGCCGAATTTAAAAAAGTCTACGAAAGGTTGGGGATAAAATTTGACATGTATCTCGGCGAAAGTTATTTTGCCGGAGAAACGGATAAAATAGTTAAGGAGTGTTTGGAGAAAAAACTGGCCAAAAAAGACGAGGAGACCGGCGCTATCGCAGTGGAAGATTTGGAGGGTCTGCCTTCCTTTTTACTGCGCAAGAAAGACGATTCCGGATTATATATCACCAGAGACTTGGCGGCGCTGATTTTCAGGATGGAAGTTTTTGAGCCGGACGATATTCTTTATGTGGTCGGCGAAGAGCAATCCCTGCATTTCAAGCAACTATTCGCTTTGGCCCGCGCGCTCGACTACATTGACGGCGCGAAAGCCAAGCATATCGGCTTCGGCTTGGTTTTAAGCGGCGGAGAAAAAATGTCCACCCGCAAGGGGACGCTTATTGAGCTTGAGGAGCTGATAAAACAATCCGTTGAAAAATCCAAAGAAATATTGCGTCAAAAAAACAAAGATTTAAGCGAAAAAGAAATTGAAGAAATTTCCGAAATTATAGGCCTTGGGGCGGTGGTTTACAACGATTTGCGCCAGTCTCGCCAGAAAAATATTTCTTTTGACTGGAAAAGGATGTTGGACTTTGAAGGCGGCAGCGCCGTTTATCTCCAATATACGGTTGCCCGCATCAATTCAATTTTGAAAAAACTGAACGCGGGCGAAATAGAAGAGAAAATTTTCAAACTGGTTTTTGAAAAAGAAAGCGAATTCGCATTGGCCAGAAAAATGATGTTTTTCCCGGTGGTTATTCTAGAAGCGCAAAAACATAATTCGCCGCATCTTATCGCCGTTTATCTGGAGGAATTGGCGCAACTGTTTAATCATTTTTACAACGAAGTTTCCATAATCGGCACGGAAGACGCAAATTTGCGCTTGTCCAGGATATCGCTAATAAAGTCGGTGGCAACCGTTATAAAAAACGGCTTGAAACTGCTTGGCGTCAAAACTCCCGAAAAAATCTAGACAAAATTATATTTTGTTGTATACTTAAATTAAATAAGTTTTTACTTTATTCTTTAACATTTAAAAAAGGAGAGACAGAGTGGTGAAAATTCTGATTATAGACGATGAGGAAAGTATAGTTTTCGTATTTAAAGAACTATTGGAAGTTAAAGGATTTGAGGTTGCAGACAATGGAGTGTTTTTATTTTCCAGATTTGTTGAAATCTTAGATATTATTAAAAAATTTAATCCTGAAATAATATTGCTTGACCATTCGTTAGGAGAGCTAAACGGTTTAAAAATAATAAACGCCGTACAAAAAAATGCCCCAGCCGCCATAATTTTTTCAATCAGTAGCATAGTTGCTGGATTCTCTATTGAGGAAGACTACAGAAAATACGGAGTAGTCCATTTCCCAGGAAAAGACATTAAGAAAATATTAAACTGCATAAACAAAGTTTGTCTTTGTGCCCATGTTTAATAAAAAGCCTGTATATTACATACTATATACAGGCTTTTTGTGTCTAAAAAATAAATTTTATGCTAAACTTTAAACAATGAACCGAATATATATAAAAGAGATCAAAAATAAAATCGGCGAGGAGGTCAAACTAGCCGGCTGGGTGGATGTTCGCCGTGACCACGGCAAACTTATTTTCATTGACCTGCGCGATATGTCCGGCAAAGCGCAGATGGTCGCTTTGCCCAATCATAAAGAAGCGCACGATAACGCCAGCAAGCTCCGTTCGGAATGGGTGGTGGAAATAATCGGCAAAGTCAACAAAAGACCGGAAAAGATGATAAACAAAAACGAAGAACTGGGCGAGGTGGAGGTGGAAATAACGGAAGTAAAAATTCTTAGCGAAGCTGAAATTCCGTTTGAAAAAGACGCCGCGACAAACCTTGACACGCATTTGGATAATCTTCCGCTTACCCTAAGAACGGAGAAAGCCAAAGCTGTTTTTAAAGTCCAAGCGGAAATAGTAAAAGCTTTCAGGGAGTTTTTAAACCAAGAAAATTTTACGGAATTTCAAGCGCCCAAATTGATAGGGGAGGATGCGGAAGGCGGCGCGAATTCGTTTGATGTGACATATTTCAAACATATTGCCCATCTGGCGCAAAGTCCTCAATTATATAAACAAATTATGGTGGGCGTTTTTGAAAAAGTTTTTGCTGTGGGAAATGTTTACAGAGCGGAGAAGCACAGCACCACCAGACATTTAAACGAATACACCAGTTTGGATATGGAGATGGGGTTTATCCAAGACCATACGGATATAATGAGGATGGAAAACCGCCTGCTTAAATTTGTGATGGACGCGCTTAAAGAATCTTGCGGAAAAGAATTTGAGTTTCTTAAAGCAACTGTGCCGGAAGTGCCGGAAAATATATCGGCGATGAAATTAAGAGAAGCGCAGGAGATTATAAAAAAAGAAACAGGAGAAGATTGCGTGAAAGAACCCGACCTTGAACCTCAACACGAAAGATGGCTGTGCGAATACGCCCAAAAACAATTCGGTTCAGATTTTATTTTCATAACGCATTTCCCGATGGCAAAAAGGCCTTTTTATACACACGAAGACGAAAATGACATAGGATACGCCAAAGGTTTTGACTTGCTTTTCCGTGGCGTGGAGATAACTACCGGCGCCCAGCGTATCCATAAATACGACGAACTGGTGGAAGCTCTCAAGAAAAAAGGGCTTAATCCCGATAAATTCAGCTTTTATCTGCAAGCTTTCAAAAGCGGAATGCCTCCGCATGGCGGTTTTGGTATGGGCTTGGAACGGCTCACGGCAAAACTTCTCGGACTGGAAAATGTCAAAGAAGCGACTTTGTTTCCGAGGGACTTAAACAGAATAGACACGCTATTGTCTACTGAAAAATAAATGCCTCAAATTTTTATGATAATTTTGGTTTTGGCGGGAGTGATGGCGGTTTTTGCTGTTGTGTTTTGGTTTTTGATAAAAAAAACATTGGCGCCGAAGGATGAGAATAAAAACGGCGACAGAGCGGCGTTGATGATGCAAGAACAGTTGAAAGACATTAAAGAGGCTTTGCACAAAACAAATCTGGACATCAGAAATACTTTGGACAGCAGGATAGGGGAGTCAACCAAAGCCATGCAGTCGCAGATCGGCCATTCCGCCAAAATAATCTCGGAAGTGACGGAAAAACTGACCAAACTGGACGAAACTAACAAGCAGGTCATCGGTTTTGCCGGACAACTGCAAAGTCTGCAGAATATTCTCACTAATCCGAAGCAGAGAGGGGTCTTGGGCGAGTATTATCTTGAAACCGTTTTAAAAAATGTTTTGCCCCCGGGCCGTTTCCAAATGCAATATAAGTTCGCCGACGGAAACATCGTAGATGCTGTCATCTTTTTGGATAAAAACAAAATGTTGCCCATTGACTCAAAATTCAGCTTGGAAAATTATAACAAAATAATCAACGAAACCAACCAGGCCGAAAAAGAAAAACTGGAAAAACTTTTCAAACAAGACCTGAAAAACAGAATTGACGAAACTTCCAAATACATCCGGCCGAATGAGGACACAACCGATTTCGCTTTTATGTTTATCCCGTCCGAGGGCATATTTTACGACCTGCTTATCAATCAAGTCGGCGCGGTAAAAACATCCACCGTTGACCTTATAGAATACGCTTTCCGCCAGAAAAAAGTCATTATCGTTTCGCCCACCACTTTTATGGCTTACTTGCAGACGGTTCTTCAGGGTTTGCGCGCCTTGCAGATAGAAGAATCGGCCAAGGAGATAAGAAAGAGGGTGGAAGACTTGTCGCGCCATCTCGGGGCTTACGAAGAGTTTATGAAAAAATTGGGAGTTAATTTGTCCACAACGGTCAACACTTACAATAGCTCTTACAAAGAATTGAATAAAATAGACAAAGACATTTTGCGCATAACCGGAAAATCTGTTGGTATTGAAACGCAAAGTTTAGACAAACCGGAAGAAATACCGGAAGAAATACGGTAGCCATCAAAATTTAAAATAATTTTTGGTTGCAATCGCGATAAATACGGGTTAAAATCCGTTTGGAGTTTTAAAAGTTTATTCCGGGATAGCTCAGCGGTAGAGCAGTCGCCTGTTAAGCGATTGGTCGCAGGTTCGATCCCTGCTCCCGGAGTTTTGAACAGAGTGAAAAACTCCGGGAGAGGAAGCAAACAATTTTGCTTCCGTCAGGGATCGAAGACCTTTGATAGTTTTCTGGAGCGTATTCGCGAACAGAAAACAGAAAAGGTGTACAGTTCTCGTAGAGAAAGATTCCCTGCTCCCGGAGCCAACAAATTAGATACGAACTCGGATTTTGAAGACGAGCGAATTTTTTGGCGGCAATATTCATAAATATAGTATATCCCATTTTGGGATTATACCACAATAGGATATATCATAGAAATACATATGAGCAGGTCAATTTACTCAAAAGACTACAAGGAAATTATAGAACGCTTGAAGAAAGCGCGTGTTGAGGCTGATCTATCCCAGCAAGCGGTAGCTGATAAACTTGGCAAACCGCAATCCTATATCTCAAAAATAGAATCCGGCGAAAGACGCCTTGATGTAGCGGAAATGAAAAAATTTGCCGCTATTTATAATAAACCAGCCGATTTCTTTTTAAAATAATGATCACAAGCACTAAAAAATCCAGAGAAGAAATTAAATATCTTCAATCCGCAGAAGGTAAGATTTTGAGTTATCTAAAGAAAATTGTAGGTAGTAAAGATTTCAGTTACCGGACATTTGGAACGGCTATCGAGGAGCACCTAACAGACGCAATTGTTAAAATATTAACTGAAGGAGGATTTATTAAAAGTGGCTCGGATTTTGCTGTTTCGCCAAACAAAAATTATTTTCCAGACTTTGAGCTAAAAACTACACCGTCCCTTGCTATTGAATTTAAATCGGGCAACAAAAGCCAATACAGAAATGGTAAATGGGTTGTGGTAAAGAATAGTGAAAATGATATGGGCACACTCAATGAGTGGCCGAGAAAGATTGAAAAATTTGGCGGTGATAATATCTACTATATTTTTGTAATCTATAATTTTAATGATGCGACGAAAGAAGTTTTAAGTGTTCAAGTGGCCCCTTTCTATCAATTTATAGGTCTTAATAGTGGTAAGTTTCTTAAGTACCGAGAAAAGGACGGCAATCTGCGCCCCAAAAACTTTGGAATTAAACCGCCCATTAAGACGCTGAAGCAATTTGAGGAACTGCTTAATAAAACTATCGTTTACAGATCGAAACGAATTATTAAAAGACACCGCCTAATAATTAAAAAGGCGGCGGAGATTCCTAAAAAAGAGTTGGATTAACCAATCTGCCATTCTGTTTTTTGTTGCTAGAAGTCTTTGAATTATCTATAGGGTAAATCCCCTCGTCCTCGGATAGAGTTAGGTTGCTCAAATACTTTGAGGCAGTTTCTGTTGCGTTGCCACCATATTTATAGCCATTGCTTGATCTGTAATTAACCTTTTTAATTTTATCCGCGACTATTTTCTTATATTTTGGATCTATATCAATACCAATATAATTTCGGCCTAATCTTTTTGCTGCTAACGCAGTTGTCCCAGCTCCAACAAAAGGATCCAAAACAACATCATTTTCGTCTGTAGTCATAAGAACTAATCGTTCAAGTAGTGGTTCGGGGAGTTGACACGGATGAGCGTCCCTGCGAGCGTTGTGTCTAATACGATGTATATCCGCCCAACAATCGCTTAATAGTGTGCCGTGGGGATTTATCTGGCTTTTTTTCCCCCCATAATCTTTGATCATTTCACCGCAAGTCCGACATTTTTTATGCGGTGATCGAAGCTCGTGGAATTTAAATCCTTTTGGAATTTTTGTATAAAATAATATTCCGTAGTGTGCTGGTAACAATGTTTTGCCCAAAGGCATACTCATAGAATCCCATGCAATCCAATGTTTGAAGATAGCAATTTTATTTAAGTGATTGGCATAATAAATCAGCCACTTTGGAATATTATGGACCAAAATTGAACCCGTTGGTTTAGTTATCCTGACCATTTCAGTTAGCCATTGCTCGCACCATTTTATGTAATCATCCGCCGCCTTTTTGTCTTTGTAATTACCATATTTTTTATTTAGATTAAATGGTGGGTCGGCAAAAGTCATATCAATTGAGTTATCGGGTATTTTTCTCATTTCCTCAATTGAATCTCCACACAAAATCTCGTTCAGGGGAAGTTTTTTATATTGTTTTGTTTCATTTTTAATTTCCGGAAAAATAATAGATATTGGTGCTTCCTGACGAATAACATCAAGCACTATTCCTTGTATAGAAACATCTCGTCCGTTTCTGAAAATAAGTGGCTCCATACTTTTGTTAGCTGGCTGTAAGCGGATATGCCCCCGCTCTTTATAAAATTTCTTTAAGGTTGCTTCGTGGTTATCAATAAGAGCAACGACTTTTTGTCCATTCTCGGCTGTTTCTTGTTGACGCACTAAAACCACATCACCATTGTTTATGTTTTCATCAATCATACTGCTCCCGACTACACGGAGAGCATAAACTTCTGACGAAGAAGGAATTTTACTTTTCGGAACAGCAATCACTTCTTTGTTTTGTATCGCCTCTATTGGCTGACCGGCAGAGATAGTCCCTAAAAGTGGAATTTTTACCATTGTCTCACGGCCAAATGCCTCAATCGAGCGCGGTTTGTTTTCTTCTTTTGATAGATAACCTAAATCGCGAAGCTTGGAAATATGAAAATGTGCCGTTGAGACAGATGAAAGTTTTAGTTTCTTGCGTATCTCGTCAAGAGAGGGGGCATATCCTTTCCGTCCCTGATAGTTGGTTATGAAATCGAGGGCTTGTTTTTGCCTTTTTGTTATCATAGTGATATTATAGAAAATAAATCGAAAGTGTGAAAGGGGTAGTTATCCACAGATAAATTTATGAGCAAGATAAAAGATCGTCAAAATAAACGCTTTGATCAATTTAGAACTTTTTGGAAGAAAAATATTGCCTATAAGTTCTGGTCATTCATAAGCAGGGTAATCCATAGAAGGGCTTTCTTTCTAGATTCTAATTTGATTTTTCGTAATTTGAATCAACATAATTCCTATCCAACTCTTTCGAGAAAATTACTTTCGCAATATTTTATTACTGATACTATCGCAGAGGAAATATCAGCTTTAGAAAAAAATGGTCTATCAAAGATATTTTTTTGTAAATATAGAATACTTGGATTTTCTAGTATCCGCAAGAAGTATCCTTTTGTTTGCCCTATTTATTACACATTAATCTCTTGGATGTATAATCCAGCTAACATTGCTTCACTGGAATTCCCAATCCATTTGATTCAATCTCTTAAACTTCGTGGCAGGCAACTAACAAAAGTGCAGAATAATTTATATATGAAGTGCATGGATCGTGTTAAGCGCGGAGCGGAGTCCACAATAAATTCTGATGGAAAGCCTAAAACCGCTCTGGCTAAAAATATGGATATAAGTTTATCCCAGTATTTGAAAAAGAAAATTAAAAATCGGGGTTCAAAAAATTTACTAAACGACTATAAGAATGTTTGTCTAGCATTACTTTTTACTCTGCTTAAAAAACAGAATACTACTTTTATAACAGCTGACCGTGATTTATTGGCGATAGTTCTAACACTTACAGAAAGCATTGCTCAAAACTCAACTTTTCATTTCATGATTTTGCCTACACTTTCTGATTTAGATAAGCGCAACTTGTTAGCTGGTAAGATGATAACAAGGTTTTTGAGTTTTAAGGAATTTCAGAAAAAATTCGAAAGAGTTTTAAGTGATTTACTGAATCCGTATTGGAAAAAGAATCATATATATTTTTCCATTAAACTTTGGGATGAACAAAATAAAAGTTTTATCGAGGAATTAATGATAAATTTTGATTCAATAGGGCAAGAAAGTATTCTACATACTCACGGTCCACTATCTTGCCATTTCGCAAAAAATGATACTCATGGTAATTGGCTCCACTATCAATTTTGGCCTCCTCCTCCTTCTTCTTCTCCAGATGTAGTAAAAATTATTGTGACCGCAAAAAAAATCATCAACAGGAGGAACATTTTTGTTCCAGATGCAATTCATAAACTGAACTGTAAATACGCTATCGATGATTCAATGGATAACCTCAAAAAATATTACGGATTCTGGGTATAAGTAAAAATAATCGCCGTCAAAAAATCCGCCTGCCCATGCGAGGACGGTTCGGCAGGAGGGGGTTGGGGGGAGGAATGCCGAGCCGTCCGAGCGTTCCGCCGAGCGAAGCTAGGCGGTTATGTCAGATTTCGCTTTTTGGATTTGTGTATCAGATTTGGTAAAATAATTTCAAAAGTTTGCGAGGGTTTTAATTCGGGAGTTTTGAACAGAGTGAAAAACTCCGAGTCGTTCCGGTTGCGGATAAATTAAATCGGTATAAAATGAAAATATGAAAAAATATTTTCTGGCCATATTTATAATAATTACAGCCGTTTCGGCCGCTGGAGTGGCGAGAGCTCAAATGACGGGGCGAGATTTCGGTGTGTCGCAAGAGATATACGACCACACAATCCGCGAAGAAGCCGAGGGTAAAGAGCTTTGGAGCAAATTGCAAGCAAAAGAAGTTGTGTGCGAGAATTTAAACGATGAGCAATACGGGGTTCTTGGCGAATACTTTATGGGGACTATGGCCGGCAAGTCGCATGCCGCTATGAACGCGATGATGATTCAGATGCACGGCGATGACGGCGAGGAACAGATTCATATCGCAATGGGCAAACGTCTTTCCAGTTGCGACACTTCGGCGGCTTTTCCGGCGGAAAGCCTTGGTTGGATGCCTATGATGAGTATGATGTGGGGAAGCGGGTCGTCCCCTTTTAATAATAATTTAACAAACAATATGATGAACTTTGGATTTGGGGTTATGGGCGGTTTCGGCTGGATATTTATGATTTTTTGGTGGGTCTTGATAATCACCGGCATTGTTTACTTCGTAAGATGGCTGATAAGGCAATCCGGAAGCGGCGGTTCCGGCAAATCAGCCCTTGATATTCTCAAAGAACGCTACGCCCGCGGGGAAATAAGCAAGCAAGAGTTTGAAGAAAAGTCCCGAGAAATAAAAAATCTTTAGACCTGACTACTTTTGTTTTATAGGCAATAATTTTAGTGTCATAAAGCCATTATCAAATTATAAATATTTTGCCCATATGTTTAAATTAAATCGTTTCAATAAGTTTGCGGCGGGAATAGCC
>Ga0209211_10007366_pt1 | contig 15474 bp, 13 predicted proteins | sample RifGroA2_FD_183992 | JGI IMG/M metagenome (GOLD analysis project Ga0209211, IMG submission 183992) | Groundwater microbial communities from Rifle, Colorado, USA - Groundwater A2 (SPAdes) (version 2) | ecosystem: Environmental > Aquatic > Deep subsurface > Groundwater | place: Rifle, Colorado... | reverse complement strand
GGTCGCTACCCCTTATTTCATTAATCTTAAACAGGCTTGCAGTAAAAATGGATTACCCATACATCAATAAAAATTTCTTCGCCTTTATATAATTTTTGAGGTTGCCAGTACATAACTTTAATCTTTGCTCGTTCAGGTTGACCTTAGCCTAAAGCTGGGATAATATAATCTTAATCATTTCACTTCTTAATAATATATACTTTAAACACCGGTGCTGGGAGTGGCTGTTGTAATGGCGCTGAGGTAATTATCTGTTCTACCGGCTGTTCAACTGTCGGCTCTTCTTCCACTTCAATAGTCCATTCTTTTTCTATAGAATCCCAGCCGTCGCTGATTTGCACTCGTACTTTTTTGGTACCAGGGCTGAGGAAGGTGCGTTCGATGGTATTGGTGTCGGGAACTTTTTCTTCTTTCCTTCCTAAAGCTCTTCCATTGGGCTCAAAGTCCCAAGTGTAATGAAGTTGGTCGTAGTCGGTGTCTACGGCCAGAACTTTGAAGATGACGGGCTGGTTGGTTTTGATCCTGATATTGTCTTTGGGTGTAAAGGCTTGTACTTCTGGTTTTTGGTTGATGTTTTTGATGGTGACTTTGACCGGATGGACTGTTTCAAGCGTTCCATCAGAAGCAGTGAACCGCAGCCAGACGATGGACTGGTCAGTGCTGAGCCTTTTGTTCAAATAAGGTGAGTTATGGATGATTTTATTTATCCCGCGGTCAGTTTTATTGGCCACGTTGTTGTACGGCGCCGTCCAGAGAAAAGCACCATCTTTAAAGCTTGATCCTGCAGGCGGGGATTCCAGCTTGATCGTGGTATTATCATTATCGGGATCGGATGAAGCCAGGGTGAACAGGAACTGTTGTCCTTCATTGACGGTAAGCGTGTCATCGCGAATTTTCAGGCTGGGGGGATGGTTGAATTTGGCAACGTGGACAGCAATCGGTTTGGTGTCGCTGCTCCTTCCGTCAGTGGCAGTAGCATACATGGTGTAGGTGCCTTCATCCCCATCTTTGGTCTTCCATTGCCCGTCTCTTTTCCCCAAGGGGGCAGTGAAGTAGTGCCGGACAATATCTCCATCAGGGTCTTGGCTGGATACATCAAGGTAAATTGGTTCCCCTTCGGTCACGGAAATTTCTCGGGGAGCGGTGAGCACTGGCGGCTGGTTGATGTTATGGACCATCAAATTTAGGGAAGCGGAAGCGCATAGTTCTTTTCCGCAGCTCTTGACCGCAACAGGAATGGCTTTTGCGGCGAGGAAGAAGCGTTCGATCCGCAGGGCATTGAGGATATTGCTCCATAAGCCGCCTCGGCGGGTCACAGTGTTATAAGAAGGGGTCCAGGTAACAGTTTTATTTTTAGCGTTGAGCTGGGCATTTTCGGGAAGATTGTCAATAGTAAGGGTAATTTTATCCCCATCAGGATCTTCAGTTCCTATTTTCCAGAGTAATTTCTGGCCTTCGTAGGCATCCAAAGAGGGAGGAAGCTGGAGTACGGGAGCCCTATCTACATTTACAATGGTTACATCAATCTCTTCTTCGGTGTTGAGTTTTCCGTCGGTGGCAATAATAGTGATATGATATTTTCCCTGATCTTCAAAATCGGTCTGCCATGCTCCTGATCCATCAAAGGGCGCTTCAAAAGAATAGGTCAGCTGGTCGTCGTCATCGTCCTTGGCCGGGACGGTGATTATTGCTTTTTCCCCTTCGTTCACGGTTACAGGCAGCAGATTGAGTTTAGGCTGGCGATTGGTTTTTTCGACGAGAATATCCCAGAACTTGGTAGTTTTTTGCTCTCCGTCGTTGACGATTGCTATAAGGGTATGCTCTCCGTCGCTGTCGTAATCAAAGTGGTATTTTCCGCTTGATTCCTCGCTAATCTTCTGCCCGTCTAATTCCCAGTAATAAGTAATTGTATCTTTATCGCGCACGTTCACATAGAATTCTAAATCTTGATTCTCTTGAAAGGTAATTTTGGTTAGATCGGAAAAAGAATGTTCTATCTGCGGCGCTTCGTTGCTGGGAAGCACTTGAATCTCTATCCTGACCGGAACCTCAAACTCGCCGTCACTTACGGTAAACACAGCCAAGTAATTGCCTGCATCGCTGTAATTGGTCTTCCAGGTGCCGCTGCGGTCAAAGGGTTCATTGAAGATGTAGAACAAGGGATCATTGTCGGGGTCGATAATGGTCTTTTTAAGGTCAACGGTCTCCGTCTCTTTGACGGTAATTCTTTTCTGGGCGGCAAAAGGGGCCTGATTTCTGTTCTCGATGATCAGCAGAAGCTTTTGAATGGTCTTTTCCGTCCCATCAGTGGCGGTGATTTCTATCTGGTATTGTCCGGCGTCATCGAAAGTGGTTTGCCATTCTCCTTTCTCATCCAAAGGAGCTGAATACGTGAACTTGATCTTGTCATTATCAGGATCAATGACTTCCGGGACTATTTTAATATAGTCTCCTTCCTGGGCGTGAAGAATCCGGGTAGTTGCTGAGGTAGCAGGAAGGAGCCCCAGCAGCACTATCAGCAGGAGGATGATTATAGTGTTGCGGCTGCCCATTTTATTTCTGACTCTCTTAATTCTAGTGTTTCTCTCGTACCATAGACATAATAAACATAAAAAAAGAAAAAAAAATTATTTCTTCTGCAAGGAGACATCCACAATCTCTGGAGGCATATTGACATCTTCCACGATAAGGTTGATGTTCTTGATGACAGTATCCTTGCCATCGCTGACGGTTACTTTGACCAGATAGACGGCATGGTCCGTAAAGGCTGTTTCCCAGACACCATCATTGCCCACGGGATCGCTGATAGTGGTCACGATAGTGTCCTCGTCTACATCATTGATGATGGGCTTGATGGTTACGGTCTCTCCTTCCTTGACGGTAATATCTTTCAGATTGGTCACCTCTGGCGGGACGTTGACATCATCAACCGTCAGCAGGAAGCTCTTTTCTGATTCTAACTCTCCGTCACTGGCAGTAACCTTAATGCGGTATTCCCCGGCGCTGGTGTGGTCAGTTACGAATTTTCCACTGGCTAACGGTGCGGTTATGGAAACCGTCACTTTATCTTGGTTGGGATCCTGTACATTAGGCGTAAAAGTAACAGTTGCGCCTTCCTTGACCCGGAGGTCTTTTACCGCTTCTATCACCGGGGGAACATTGACGCGATTAACTATGATCTTAACTGCTTTCTCCGTGGTTAATTTTCCGTCGCTGGCTTTGATGCTTACGACGTATTCACCGGCATCGCCATAGTTGGTTTTCCATTCGCCATTCTTGTCGAGCGGAGCGCTAAAAGTATAGGTTACATTGTCTTTATCGGGATCGGTTACTTTGATGCTGAGTTTTATCAGCTCGTTTTCATCTACAGTAATAGTCTGAGAAGTTTCTGTGCTGGGCATTTTATCAGGAGCAACTGTTTCTTCTTTTAAATCAGGCAGAATGACTTCGCCGCTCACTTCTTCGGGAGCAGGAGCGCTTTCTTCTGCCGGGGGGATGTTTTCTTCTGATGGGGCGGGATTAGCGGGCTCAGTGCCAGGCTGTTCCGCCTGAAGCTCTTTTTCAATCTGAGCAATTTCATCCACTAAGCTGGCATCATCAGGAGCAGGAGCGCTGCTGTCTTCTTTGGGAAGGTCATAAGCTTTATAATTAAGGCATCCGGCTATCAGCAGAAATACTACCACTATCATCGCACTCATCATCACTTTTTTCATACGAAACACCCCCTAGGTTATATCTATTGTAAACTATTGAGTATTTTCGAATGATGACTGATATTTAAAGATTTATACACAAGAACATATAGGAAAAGAAATGGATATTCATTTGAGTGAGAGGAAAGAGCCGGGTTTAGCTGGCAGAATGACCCGTAACTTTTAAATAATCCCAACTCTCTTTTGGACCATGGCAAAACTGGTTTCTCTGGATGATTACCGTTCCACGAAAACGAAAGGTACTCCGAGTCAAGAAGAGTCCCTCCAGAAAACAGCTACGGATTATCTTACCCCTATTCTGGTGCCTATCGAGATAACTCCAACTCATCTTGGTGTTCTCTTAGGAGAGCATTACCATTCCTCTAGGACAGGAAAGGTGTGGATACAAGAGGTAGAATATATTCGGCGGGGTAAAAGCATTGACCAGCATTTTTTTGAGAGAGTGGAGATCGGCACTCGCCGGGACTTGTTCATAGCGAGTACATCAGAAGGAGAAGTTCTCCCTTTCCCCTCTCAAAAGCCATACCTCATCTGTTCAATTTCTGCTCAGGAATATATAAAAATAAAAGAGAAAATAGTCTCTTCCAGGCAGCCTAAGGTGATGGATGGTGTGGAAATGATAGTAGAAATTCTGGCGCTGTGGACTTCTCTGACAACTCAGAGAAAAGGGTGGCTATGGAACAGGAGGCATCAACTCCTTCCTCTAGAGGGATATGCTGACAGCATTGCAGAATGGTACGGCTATGAGGACAGGTTTAAGGTATTGTCTTCATAAAGAAATAAAAAATGGCCCCGCCGTGACTTTCAAGCACATACACTGTTTCGTCTTGGTGCAGCTTTCGTAAAGGTGCATTTGAACACGGGACCTTTCGATGTCAGCCACTGGCGTTCCGAGCATTCTCATTGCGCCAAGGTATCAGTCGAACGCTCAACCAGGCTGAGCTACAGGGCCAATGGAATAGCAAAATGGTGGAGTATTTTTAAAGGTTGTGGGAAAACTATTGGGTTGGACTATCAGTGCTTTCTCTCTTCCCATTCCAGCAAGCCATGCAGTATTTCCTGGAACAGGAATCCCCAATGGGTGGTGTTCTTGGCATCCCATTCTTGCAGATCTAATTCCATTTTTGGCCCTTGATGCGAGCCGTATTTATCCATATCCTCAAATAGACCTTTATAGAAAACTTCCATCGCTTCTAACTCCGCTCGTGACCAGGCTTTGATTTCTGCCGGTCTTCCCCGTTTAAGGATCATCTTCCGGCATTCCCTAGGGCTGCGAAGCAGTTTGATCATCACATCTGATTTTGGTGCAGGGGCATAGGCTGTTTTGGCAGATTGAATCAATTCATCCATCTGCTCCTTGCTGAGGTATCCCTGTTCCTGTAATCGTCTCCAAAAGATGCTTTGATCTTCGACGGGCGAGCGGTCTTCGACAAAACTTCTGCCTGATTGGTATTTGTCATTTCTTTGTCCAATTCGTTTTGGAATAAGGCTTTTTTGGAAATCGTAGGCATAGGTTTTTTTATCCCACAGGAATTTTTCTAAAAGATCGTCGGCGATGGCGTTGTGTTTGCCACTGAGCTCTCTCATGATATCAATATCTAATTCTGCGCTGAGCAGTTCAGCGGTTCCGGTCTTGGAACTGCCTACTAATCCAGCTATAGTTATAACTGTCTGATGGTCGGTCAGATATTTTCGCACTTGTCTTCGCGCTTCTCGCATGGCATTTTGGGCCCGATTATGATCGACAGCTTCCCACTCATCTAGGGTGAGGCGGTGAGGTTTTTTATAGGCGTAGATTTTATTGGCAATATCTTGGTATATCCCTGGTAAATGTTCTTGGCTGGTTTCTCCTCCAAAGAGGGGGTGAGTGGCATCGATGGTTATGACGGGCTGGCGCACGATCTCGGTAAAGAAGCGTTCATTCCGGCGTATATTTTCGTGAAGGTAGGAGGAATCGGTTAAAAACTTTTTTTCTCCTTCCCGGCCATTGGTCTTAATTCTCTCTAATAATAGGTCTATTTTTTCTTCGGGAACACGCAGGTAAATCCATACATCCGGTGAACTAACCCTTTTTCGAACTTCCCCGAACATCCCTTCATAGGTGGGAAAGGCATCTCCAATATTCTGCCTATTTGCTTCTGCATAAATATGGCGGTCGATCTCCAGGGGCTGTCCATGCAATACCAAGCCGCTGGCAGCATCAACTTGCGCTTGCTGGGCTAGACGATTGGCCAAACAGGCATATTGAAATTCAATAGCGTATCTTTCTGGATTTGCTGAATAACGTTCAAATAATCCCTTATCATGCTCACTGGAAATGGCATTCAATACAGGTGGAACCCAGAAATTTCCGCGCAAGGACTGAAATAATACATCTTGATAGGTGGAGGCATTTTCCAGCAGCACATCTTTCCCGGCTTTAATTGGCCCGCCGACGGCAATGGTTATCTTATCTTCGAGCTGGAGCATTTTATTCCCTCATAAAATATTTTTCTGGCTTCCCTAAAGCACGCAGGGTGTCATTGACAATTATTCTGGCCCAAATGTTACGCAGATGATCATGGTTCTCGGGGATTGGAAGCTGGGTGTACTCAATCTGGTGTTTGCCCAAAAAATCGATAATCCGGTCCTGCATGGTTTTTTGAAAGACCGGCTCTATAGTCCGCAGCCCGTTATCCTGAATATCATCACTCACTATGGGTAATTGGTATAGTTGGTCGTAAGGAAATAATCCCAACTGCGATAAGACCATACTTAGCGCAAACTTGTTTTCTCCAAATTTGTTTTCAAGATAACAATAATTGTCTATCCCCCGGTCTTCGATGGAAGTTTCATAGATCGGCATCCCTAGCCGAGGAACAGAGTAAAGAATCCTATCTGCGCACCAGCGGTGCAGAATCCAAAGCTGAGCTTCAAAAGTGGTCTCTTCATTGATGGGTAAACCGTGCTTACGGGCGTTGGAGGCAGTTTCTCCCAAGCGCATGACGGTTACGCCTCTTCTTCCTAATTCAGCTTCCACCTGGGTAGCTAAAATTGTTTTCCCCGTGCCGTGCGTGCCCAGAAGACCTATTTTGTATACCATCTTCACCTTTTGGATAAAGTGAGGTAATCTAAGAGTCTCTTAAAAAGATTGTGATGGTGCGGTTTGTATTTCTTGGAAGTATAATTACAGCTTTGAAAGAATATGAATTTCTCTAGATTTCACCAAAAAGTATATAAATTAGTTATACTTTATGTTTAAACATGGTTGAAGTAAAATTGAAGGAATGGGGGAATTCAATAGGAGTAATACTCCCTTCTGAAACTCTCAAGGACTTACGACTCCATAAAGGAGATAAAATTGAAATATCTATCGTCACCAAAAAAAGAATAGATGGATTTGGAATATGCGCTGGAGCAAAGCCATTTAAGGAAGATGAAGAGTTTCACCTGGAGTTTTAGGAATGATGTACCTTATTGACAGCTAGGTTCAACTAAAGGTGAAGTTCTACAAAAATTATTGCAAGAAGAGAGGAATAGCTTTCTTACTGTGGAGTGCTGCCTAGCGGAAATTCGCGGCTGGGCTTTGCGCAATAAAAAGGAATTTGACACTATTTTTAAACTGATTCGCGCTAACTCTACCATTATTACTATTACTGAACAGGACTGGATTGCTGCTGCTGTGGTATGGTTTGAGCTGAGAAAAAAAAGAAAACACTTTGGCCTTGTCGATGCGGTTATTTTGGTAAAACAAAGCGAGCATAGGTGTAAGGTAATTAGCGGCGATCCTCATTTTAAAGATCTTAAAGATGTGGTTTTCTTGAGATAATTTTAAGGGGGCGCAATAGTTTTTCACCAATAACTATATAAAAAACCAGAGGATTTTTGGCTTAATGGGGCCGTAGTGTAGCTTGGCCAGGAGAAAATCACAGATTTTCTGTGATTGCTCCTGAAGCAACTATCACTCAAGGCTGGGGGTCTTGAAACCGGGGTTCGAAAGCATATTGCTCGAAAGTCCTCGCGGCCCCATATTTTTTACAAAGTCTGGGGTTGATAAGGGGGAAGCCCCCTTATATCCTAGCGGCCCCATATTTTATTATGTACCTCTCTAAAATGAACTATCCAAAAGATTATCAACTGTGGTCGGAATCAGAAGGAGAGCCACTTGAATTTTATGTTGCTGTTCGGGCAGGTGCATCGCGTTCTGAACTTTTTCATACTGACAAGCCATTGTATAGGGTACTGGCATTATCTGGAGAGTTGGAGCAGGTTCTACGGGGCAAGGTCTCTTTAGGAGATGATCCGGTAACCTATGTCTGGGATAATTTTCCTGATGCGACTAAACATAGTTTAGCAGGGACTTCTGTAGGCTTATACCAATGGTTAAAAAAAAATGATTTAGAAGACATTCTTCATAAAGATGAATTACCCTTTACTCGAGACCCTTTGGGATATTATCACCAACTTTTTCCAAGGGTTACTCGTGGTCAATTGCAAAAATTACATCCTCGCTTGTATCGTTGCCTTTATAAAACAGGTAAACTCTCTGAGTTACCGATGCAAGAAGAGGAAATGAAATCATGGGGTATTTATCTGAAGAAGTATAATGGTTTAACTCAATGGGAATTATCAATTGCTATACCTACTTTGATTAAAAGATTAGATTATGAGGGAATGTTGGAAAGGATACCTGTTGGCGATACCAAAGAACTAGCGAGAAAAATTCGTTTCCGCCTTTGGAAAAGGGGGTATTTGAAATAAATTTCATTTTGAGATGTTGGCAGATACTTTTGGTTTGTGATAGACTATATTTCTCCAAAGTCAAACTGCGGGTTAATTCTTCCTTCCCGTGCTACAATGGCATCTCCATGCAGAGTGATGCGCATGTACTCTCGCAGGTAGGGATCAGTAATGTCTTCTATACTGGGATTTAAGCTGTAGACCGGTCCAGTTGGCTGTTTGACCATAGCCTTGGCGCGGATCATTTCTTCAAAGGTATGATCCAATTGTAAAAGGGATTGGGGCGAGACTTTACCGTGAACATTGGCTTCAAAGTGCCTTTTTGGCGCATACATCTTTCCTATCAATCGGCCATTTTTCCCTTCGGTTAGTCCTCGCACTATCTCCTGATCTAATCCTGCTTTTTGCAATAATTGGCTCTTGTATACATCAAGATTAAAATGGCCCTGATTGGTTTCTTCTCCGGAAGAAATATCTTTGAGTAATTCTTCTTTTAGTGCTACCAGGCTCTCGAGTTTGGCGTAGCGATGAAGGTTAGATCGGATTCCATATTTTTCCTCCAGCTCATCTTGGCGTTCAGGATCCCTTCGAATTGCTTCTCTAATTACCCGCAGGCTGGAACGATATTGGGTGACTAAATTGCGGGGAGGATATAATAATAATTCAGGATTGATTTTTACCAGTGCTTGGGCATACTCTTCTTCCATAACGCTGGATAGTTTTCGATAGAAACTCTCGAGCCCTTCTAAGGTTACTTTGGACGCGTAGGCTTGGGCTCTTTCTGGTGGAAGTCCAAATACAACGGTTAGATATTCAATTTTATCCTGCTGAGAGTCGGGAACGGTAAAGATGGAAAGTATTGGCACTACTTCCTGAATTCTTGGTGAAATAGGGGATGCTGAAGGCACTGGTTTCTTTTTCTCTGAGAATAACAGCTTGGTCAGGGTGCGAACCCAGTGGTTATTAACATATCCATTGCCTTTGAGAGTGCCTAGCATACTTTGGAGATTATCTTGTTCATTGGCAGTAGATGGAAAACGTCCGGAGCCGAGTACTGTAGCAATGGTGGGTGTTTTGTAGTTAAACCTAATGGTTTCTGCACTTCGCAGTATGTCATGAACTTCAGTTATCAGGCGTGAATACAATAATCTCTTTTCTATAAGCGGTAATTCATCCTGATACTCTTTTGATACTGAAACTGCGCAGGTGAGCAGCTCTTGGAGATTTTCCTGCGCTTTCTTTCGAGCGAGGGAAACCAGCACTTGGGGTAAAAGTTCTTGCTTTCGTTCATCTCTCTTCTGCTGGCATACTATCGGTGCAGCCCTTTCAATAAATTCAAAAAAAGCCTCTCGGCTTAATGGGATATCATTGTACACTACTACTTTAGCCGATTTTGCCTCTTGCTTTAATCCAGAAAAATACTTTTCTTCTTTGGCGATACTTTCTTTCAGTTTTGCATCATTTTTGAGAAGGAGCTCCAGCGCTGAATCTATTTCTTCTGGAGAAGCTTCTCGTAATTGCCGGCGCTGGGCATCGTACTGGGTGAAATTGGATGGTATCATGGTTTATTGTACCTACTAAATAGGGGTTTATTTTTAAAGGTTTGCATCGATTAGGCCGATTTTAACATTTTTACCCGCAAAACTTAAATAATTTACCCTTTCCTGATTTTCTCATGAGAAATCTCCCTTTGCTTTTTGCCTGGGCTGGTCTCGCTACAGCTGGCTGTACTGAAAGTGTTATTGAAAAAACAGTCTACGTTGACCGCTATCCTGATGTTGGTGAAAGTGGGTTCATGAATCTGGATGCGGGGGAATCAGAGCATGATTTGAGCGATGGAGGAGGTCGGCGTGGAAGGGATGTTTTCCTTGAGGAGCGCGTTGGTGATGCCGGCAATTCGTCACCGGATGTTTTTGTTCCAAGGAGTTCTGATGCTGGTGCTGATATCACTCCGCCGTTTCTCGAATTCTACACTATCATGGCCTTTTTTCCGTATGGCAGCAACCGTGTTCTGCATGCCCGAGTGCAGGATGAAAATCCCGTGGACGTGAAATTTCAGTTAACGAATGCCATGGGCGAACAGGAAAGTATCCTCGTGCCGCATGAACAGGCGAATTTTCGCGGCCGTAATGCCGGTTATGAGGCACGTTTTCCCGGTGTATGGAATCAGCCTGGTGTGTATCGTGTTGATGTCACTGCTTTTGATCGCGCGGGAAATCAATCTTCAAATCCGGGAGTGGTTCCCGTGTACGATCAGCTAGTTACTGATATGCCTGGTTTTGTCGGCAATCCGGTTTTTACGTTTACCTATGACGACTGGCTGGCACAGGTAGTTCAACATCCCTTGTTCCGGGCCCTGTTTGACCGGCAGAGCCGACGAGGAGGCCAAACAAATGCTGATGATATTCTTGGGTATCAGGCAACCATTGGCCAGCGCATCATTGACGGAAGAGAATATGACAAACGGCCTGTTTTGGTGCATTTGCGGCAATATCCTGATGAGCGTGGCGCCGTGGAGTTGCTTTATGAATTTGATAACGGCAACAATTATTTTGTCGGTCTGCAGCGGCCGATATTCGAAGCCATTGGTGTGGTGACGTCTGAACAACAGGTTCGTGATGCGTTAGGAACGAGATGAATCCTAAACACTTTTTCATCATCACATTTTTTATCTTTTTTAAAATTAGCGTAAAAAATGGACCAGTCGGGACTGTCAAAGCTGCGCTTTTCGGTCGTTGCCGCAAGCGCTAACTATTTGAACCCGAAGTCTCACCGCGGCCAGCGGTGCGCGTTACCAGGTTACGCGACTGGCCCATCAAATGAAGAAAGATGATGCTTATTTTTAAATGTTGTTGATTAAATGAAAATAAAAAATTTTTATAAAAAAAAGGTTGGACAGCTTACCAAGTTTCCCGCGTAATGCAGTACACCCCGGTACGGAGGCGTTCTTAACGTCCGTGTTCGAAATGGGAACGGGTGAACCACGCCCCTATGGCCGTCCAGCAAGCTCAAACGGGGCTTTATTTATAAAGATTGCGATGGTGTTTTGGCAAGGTGATTATAGCGTTCTGAACAGTAACTTTAATAAAACCGGCAATTATCCTTAGCCTATGAAAGAGGAGATTCGCAAGGAGATTCTATATGACCTGGCTAAGGCAGTTGAAATTATGGAAGTTCGGGAGCAGAAGGATGTGGAGGAGCTAAAGGTATTAAGCGATCATGGGATTGAGGATGTTGCTCTGCATAAGGACTTGGATCTGATTTCAGTAACGGTCTTGATTTATTCGTTGTATAAAGTGGTTCAAAGCCTCAAAGAAGAGGAATATCAGGAAATTCTATCTCAATTAAAATTTGCCCGGCAATATATTGAAAAAGTTGACTTAGGCAAATATAATCGAAGCATCAAGAATGTGTTTGGCTTGGTGCAGAAAGCAAGCCCTACCGTGCGGGAGCATCTGCAGGATGTGATGGAAGCAGCCAAGATAAAAAAGGGGACAGCATTACTGCAGCGAGGTTTGTCTATCGGGCAGGCTGCAGGGCTGATGGGGTTGTCGAACTGGGATTTGCAGCAGTATGCGGCCAAGACACCTTTTCTGAGCGAGCATTGGGAGTCGATTGCGGCAGAAAAGCGGATGATGAGCGCCTTAAAGATATTTGGAGTGAAATGAATGGGAAACGAGAAAATTCTTTTTTTTGATGCCGGACCGGTCATTTCGTTAGTGACGTCGCGTTTAATAGGATTGCTTCCGGATTTAAAACGAAAGTTTGGGGGAAAGTTTTACATCACTCCGGCGGTGCGTCTGGAGTTAATTGAACGTCCCTTGACGGTTAGGCGATTTGAGTTTGAGGCTCTGCAGGTTGCTAAACTTATTCGTGACGGAATTTTGGAAGTGTATAGCAAAGTGCCGGCCAAGCGAGTTAAAGAGCTTATTACTTTGGCCAATAGTTCCTTTCGAATAGGCAATAAGGATATGGATATCATCCAATCGGGGGAAGTGGAATCGGTGGCCTGCGCTTTGGACGTAAATGCAGCCGGGGTGGTGATGGACGAGCGGACTTTACGGCTGTTTATTGAGAACAATAAGGAAATGAAAGCATTGCTGGAAGGCCGTTTCCAGAAAACAGTGGTGCCAGATATAGCAAAGATGAATCAATTTAGCCAGCAACTCAAATCTATTACTATTATTCGTTCTATTGAATTGGTGGGAGTGGCCTATAAGCTGGGCTTGCTTGATGCGTATATCCCGGAAGGGAAAAGCGGGAAGGACGTTCTGCTGGAAGCAGTGTTGTGGGCGACTAAGTTCAATGGCTGTGCAGTTACGGAGCATGAAGTGGAAGAGATTAAGGAATTTCTGTTGAAGTGAGGTACTCTTTCAAGAATCTGTAAAAAATTTCAAAAAAGTCGCCTTGGCCGTAACCTTCGTGCTGCAATTGATATAAATTTGGGATGCAGCACCTACCACCTGTCTTACGAATAACAGTTCTCAGGTTACATATTGGCCTAGGCGACTTTTTCTGCTAAGCGAATCTCTCAAGAAATCTTTTTAAAGGTACTCTCTTTTTAAGAAGATATGGCGAAGAAGTGTATTCTCTGCGGGGAAGCGGCGGTATTACGAATTAAAGATACCTCTGATTTTTATTGCCAGGAGTGCGCGGAGGATAATTTTGCGGATATTTCAATATTAGTGAAGGTGGAAGATGAGGCTCAACGGCTCAAAGCAATTGTCGATGAGAAGTTAAATAATTTGGATGATGATGAATAAAACTATTTCCTTTGGGCCGCTGCGTACTTCTGTAGTTGAATTGCGAGATATCACCAAAGCATGGCTGGTATTGTCGCTGGCCTTTGCTTTTATTTATAGCGGGACTCATTTAGTGGGAGGAAGTGTTATGGGGATTTGGTCTTTTCGATTTTTGATGCTCTTTGGGGTGTCGTTATTTACGGCAGGTTTAGGTTTTTTATTGCATGAGCTCTCGCATAAATTAGTTGCCCAGCGGTATGGATGCGCAGCAGAATTTCGCGCCTTTGACCAGATGCTGTTCCTGGCTTTGGGATTAGCGTTTGTGATCGGATTTATTTTTGCGGCTCCAGGTGCAGTGATGATATCGGGAATGGTAACCCGTAAGGAGAATGGAATTATCAGCATGGCTGGGCCGATGATGAATTTTGTACTGGGATTATTGTTTATGGGCCTAACTTGGGTCTTTCCGCCCTGGGCATCGTTGTTTTCAGTGGGATTTTCTATCAATATGTGGCTGGGGCTGTTTAATATGATCCCCTTCGGGCCGCTGGATGGAGTTAAAATCTTTCGCTGGAATACTTTAGTGTGGGCGGGAATGGTGGCATTTGGGGTTTTCTTTGTGTTTTTTGTGTGAGATTACGTCGAGATTGGGTCTTTTCTATCACTTCAAAAACGCTGTTATTCCTCTTTCCAACGTATTTTCCGACGGTAAACGGCACAACATTTATATACTTGCTTGATTTACTGAGATAAAGATGGGTGTTTCGTACAGGAAGGTGCTAGGGATGTTTATTCTCTTGGCTTTCTAAAAAAAGAAGGTGATAAAACTGAAGCAACATGTGTTTCAGGAGGTAAAGAAGTTTAAGATCCAGCGGTGCTGTAAGGGATGCAGCAAGCGGATTGTGGTGGAAAACGCCAACCGGTATTATTGTACAGATTGCCGGGGATATTAATTCTTTTTTAATTTTTATTTTTTTTTAATTTTGAGTTCTTTTTAGCTGTAGGCAGAAAATCTCGTAGGTTCGCACATCACCAGCATCAACGTATCAGGGTGCTCTTGTTGTATGTTTTGTAAGGTATCCCTATCAGTCTGTGACGCCTGGCATCGTTTATAGGGGTGGGTGTGGACGAAAATTAAGGTATCCGATGAGCAGGATGCAAAAGAAACGTGGTTGAAGGATTGCTGGTGCATGCTGGGCTGGTAGATATGAGTAATATGGTAAATATTTGATTCTTTGGTTCCCTCTAAACAAGCGCTCCATTCCACTTTCTGTTGCTGAAGATAGAATGATTGGAGATTAGTGAGGGTGTCGTTTTCAAAGATGATTTGGTATTGGTTGAGGGCAAGGGTGTTTCCTTGGAGGGATTGTGATTCGGCTTTTCCCAAAAGTATGTCTGCTATTGGAAAGGTGACAAAGATAAATGAAACCATCAGAAGTATGGAGAGTATGGCGGCTAGGGTGAGAATTATGGTCAGAAACGGTGATTTTTGTGGTATCTCTTTTTCGTCTAACTGCAGAGTTTGGAGGTCTTCCAGAACAGCTTTATGATGGGGGTGCATAGTACTAAAATTAAGAGAACAGGCGTTGGAAGAATTGTCCTATTCGTTGAAAGAACCCTGAATTTGGTTCTGGGGAAGGCTCAGCTGCTGCTTGTCCTACGAGAGGGGGGGGAGTTGGCTGGGCAATCTCTTGCTCTTGAGGTTGTTCTGTCGGCGTGGTTTCTTCTGGGGTTGATTCTGGCAGTGGCGCAGGAGTTTCTGGTACGGCGGATGTCTGGCTTGCTGGAGTGGCTAGCCCTACGACAAAGTTTCCTAATTTGGTTGAGGTTGCCTGATAGTAGAGATAGCTTTCTCTATCTGTAATAGTTTTGCTTTCTGCGCTGGCGAGGTCAACTTTGGTGGTGCTGAGTTCTTTGCCATTGAAGTATATTGTAACTTGTTCTGGTTTTAATCCAGCTGCTTTGACTTGTGATTCTTTGAGTTTTATGGTGAGATCGATACTGCTGATTTTCAGCGCGTCGTTTCCAGAGCCGGTGAATTTGACGATGCTCTTTCCTTCAAAAGGGATAGAATCATCACTTTTAAAATTTATTTGGCCGCCTTTGACATCAGCGGCGAAGTGGAGAGTGGCATCCTGAAGACCAGGCACATTTTTAACTTCTAAGGACATCGATGACCCTTGTTTGACGAAGGCAATGTTCTGCACGGCTACCGCACCGGTGAGGGAAGGATTTTTTTCTACCTGGCTGAGAATGGCGATAACGGAAATGAGCACTATAATAGCGAAACCGGCCCAGAA
>Ga0209211_10007365_pt1 | contig 15475 bp, 16 predicted proteins | sample RifGroA2_FD_183992 | JGI IMG/M metagenome (GOLD analysis project Ga0209211, IMG submission 183992) | Groundwater microbial communities from Rifle, Colorado, USA - Groundwater A2 (SPAdes) (version 2) | ecosystem: Environmental > Aquatic > Deep subsurface > Groundwater | place: Rifle, Colorado... | reverse complement strand
GTAAGCCAGAATTGCTTTTCACCGCACCCTTCGCCCTTTCGGGCGAATCCACCGCACAAAGGCGGATGGCGGACTTATTACACAACCCTGTTACCGGCTTTCGCCGATAAATACCGATTCTCACTATTCCAATATCACTATATCAATTCTTAACAAATTCCAAAAGCGGCTCCTCCCAGCCAAAACAGGTTTCTTTACCTTTTAGTTCGTTGAACGCTGCAACACAAGAAGAATTGAGTTTTGCGTATTCTTTAAGCACCTGCACGGTCTCTTCAATAAATCCGCCTACAGTGCCATCAGAATCATCAACGCCGCCGCGACACAATCTATCATCAAGTCGCAAAAGCATATCAACTAATAACTTTGCTGTCTGCTGGCTTACCGGCAACTCGGAAACAATTTTTGATAAACGATTGCACCCTTCGGAAAGAGAACTTTGATACGCAAACCAAATACGAGACGGGCCCTCGTATGATTTGATATACCGCATGCCGGCGGTAATTGCCTTCTTCGTTGCCGCTAACTCATTTTTGCTTAGTTCTCCCAATTTGCCGCTGCAAGTAACTTGCGATACCAGTTGTTTGTCTTCCTCTGAAAGCGGCTTATCGCCAGTAACCGCGCGAATGGCGACTGCTACCATATGTTTGCAAAGCGTATCGTTCTGACCGAGATAGCACTCACAATGTCCATAATCATATCGGCGCGCTTCAACCGAAACCCGATACGGCTTTGTGCCGACAACTACGGCCGAATAACCGCCAATTCCTTCCTCAAACTTTGTCACCTTTCCTTTCTCATACAAATCAACTGCCTTCTCAAAGGTCGGCCCATCCGTAGCAAACTTAATTTTGTCCAGATCATATTTTGGCCGCATATGTTACAAAGACATACTAACATTCTCAAGTTTATAAGGATGTCTTTATATCTGCTGAAACGATTTTAGGAAACTGACGAATGTTTTGCCGTAGGGCGATAATGTGTGCTCAACAAATTTGCCACGATATTTTTTGTTAAGGAGTCCTGCCTGATAAAGTCGCCGCGTGTGCTCGCCAATGGTTTTCTCGTTGGCTTCAAGCGTTTTAACAATATCTTCCAGGGTTATACCATTGCGCTCGGCAATAAGGAGCAGTATCTCGATGCGATAATGATTTGCCACGCCTTTGAGATGACGCTCCATTTGTTTTGCCGTCTTAATTTTTCCCATGTTTTTATTATACACGACAAACCAACATTCTCAAGTTTGTAAGGATGTTTTTCGTAGGTATTTCAAATTTCCAGAATTTGTTTTTCTAACTCGGCGAGGCGCGTGAGCGCAGCCATCAGTCCGCCTCTTTGCGGAGAATTTAATTCCGAGAGTTGGACGAGAGATTGTTTGAGAATTTTTATACACTCTTCTAATACATATTTTGTGTACTGTGAGTCAACTTTTCCGTATTCTTCCCCTCTCTCGCGCTCCCAACGATTGCAAAGTTGGCGATAGATCTTCGCAAGAAACATATTTTTATACCACAACAAGTCCGCAGCTGCCTCGGTGTAAAACCATGGGTGCCCCGTTTCTCCCGCGCTTCTGGCTGTTTTGTCTAATGCCTCACGCCATTGTAACACCTTATTGTATAAAGGAAATTCTTCCGGATCCGGGGACTCTTCAATATCTTTAAGATTTGTAATATCAATACCGCGTTTCTTGGCGTCACGCCTTACTATCTCTAGCGTCTCTTTCAGACTTCTCCCGGCGTCTTCAAACGCACTTTTCATCGAATCCGGATCCTCGCCTTTTATGATATGACGCATGCGATCCTGTTTTATTCTTCCACAGATTTTACACTCATCTTTACCGCAGGACACCCGCCGCCACGTACAGTCCAACCATTTAGGCATCTTGAAATCGTCCGCCGTACCGATAGACTCAAACCCCTGCGCCTCCATCCATTTTCTTTCATCCTTGGCATCTCCGTTCTCCTTCAGCGCACCCCCAACGACCGTTCCTCTCTCTTTCGCTTTGTTAAATGCTGTTTTCATCTCTTTCATTGTTGGCGAACGACCCTCTTGCTGTATTTTCTTCGTAAATTGACACACCGCGCAGTCGTCAAAAAAATCATCCTCATCAAATTTATTCACCGGTTTGATGTTAAACTGACGTTTAACTCTCTTTTTGAGTTTGTTGGTTTTACGTTTTGCCATATTCATAATATACCAAACATTCTTACATTCTCAAGTTTGTTAGTATGTTATTTGGTTTTGTTTTCTTTGCCCCGTTAGAAGTAGCCGCGCCGCGGTCCTCTGGACTCGCGACTTTGTCGCGAGCGCGACTTCTAACGGGGCGAGGCGTGAGCCGTGATCTCTTTGAATACGCCACTCGGCTGGCGTATTCACAACATACCAACAAACTGGAGTTTGTTGGTATGTTATTTGAGGTGGTAGGTGACGGCGTGGCCGATTTTGCCGACTTGTTTCAATTTGCCTTCCGCTTCCAACTCATCCAAATAGCGCACGGCGGTACGGCTAGAAATCCCGAGCTCCTTTCGGATTTCAGAATTACTCAAATCCCCTTTCTCACGAAGCATGGCCAGCGCCTTTTGTTTACGGGCCTCCTTCTGCGAAGCCGTCTCAACGGCCGATTTACAGATCCCGACAAATTCCTCTTTCGCGCTCGTCCCATGCTTTTTTGCTTCTTTCCGCGACACAAGCAACACAAAAACGACAATGATAATAACTAACGCGATTATGAATAAAGATATTTGTCCCATGGGATTATTTTAGCATTTAAAATATCGTCCTTGAATGCGCCGCCCGCATGGCGTATTTATAACATTCCAACATTCTGCAGAATGTTGGAATGTTTATTGGAATGATTTGGATAGGATGGATTGCTCTAAGGAAATGAAATCGGAAGCGGTCTTGGCCTGAGCTTGTCGAAGGCTGGATATTTTTTCGGAAAGCGAATCCAGCCGCGCCACGATTTTTTTCTGCTCAGCAACGGGCGGCAGAGGGATTTTTGTTTCCATTACTTTTGCGTCAGAAACCGCAGGATAGCTAGCTCCAGTTTGTACACTTTCCATTCTGTTCATAAATCGCTCGGATCTTATGAAATAATAAATGAATTGCGGCAGGACGCGCTCTTTTTTTGCACGCAACACAGTAAAACCTGTACTGCAAATATGATTATTGAATTCTTCAGGGATTCGAGTAACGCGCATAAGCGTTGGGCGAGTTGTGCCAAAAATTACGTCGTTAGTTTTAATGACTTTTTTGGCACGACTCGGTGCATTTTTAGAATTAACTTCTTTGGTTTCCGCTATTGAAAAATCATCTCTTGAAACGGAAGTTAAATCAACATATTGGAAATTATTGTTTTTATGGTCGCTCCACTTAATATTAGTGGTTTTTTCGCAAATTTCTTCCAAATTTTTTTCTTCCCACTGTGCCTCGCCGTAGTTTTTAACGGAGGCGGACTTACCGGACATACCAACATACTCCAGTTTGTTGGTATGTTGTTTACCCTGAGCTTGTCGAACGGGTTGGGAAAAGATGCGGTGGAGTTCGGCGGGGAGGAGGTTTTGGGCGGCTTCTTGGGCTTCGGCGCGCAAGCGCCTGGCCTCCTTAATCTTCCCCAGTAACCCCTCCAACCTCGCCACAATTTTCCTCTGCTCCACGATTGGCGGGAGTGGGATTTTTAATTCATAAACTCTGTTCCTGTTTATGCCTGGCTTAACTCCCACAGCGAGTTGCTGAAGATTTAGATTTTTTAACGCATGAAAAAGATAATCGATATCAATATTATCGTTGCCTAAAACATAATAAGTAACATCAGACGGCCAAAACTTTCCCGATACTCTGGTTACTTCACCCGCAGAACCTTTGCGCCCAACAATTACTGCCTCGCTATCAATGAGATACTTGTCCGAATAATCAAGAACGCCATTTGCTCCATAAACTGGGTATTTTCCGTCCGGTTTCCGCTCATGCTTTAAAATACCCTTGCCGTAATGTAATTCAACAATCTCTCCGAGTTTTCTGTGCCCCGTAGTGAGCTTTGCTCTACTACTGGGGTTTGTTGGATAGGGCATATTATTTCTCATCTTTTTTGTCAGTTTCATTGTTATATCCCCACGAATCCAAAATCGCTTTCTTGGGGTCCTTTAACTCCGTGGCACCCTTGCCAACCAATTTAAGTTGGTTGATCTTTTTCAGGAAGTCATAAACATCATTGTTGTCTACTCCATTCCAGAGGCCATTGTTCTTAGTGAGTAATGTGGCCGCTTTTTTACGTTTTTCTAGCGATTCATCTTTTCCGCCAAAAATACTTACTAATCCCTCAAAAGCTCTTTTTTTTGATTCTTTATCAAGCATCGCCTGTATATTGCCGTCTTCGATAAACGATAGATCCGCTGATTTGTGTAGCAGATCTACTGCCTGATTTCTAACTAATTGAATCTCTTGTTCTGAAAGTTCCAAGGCACCTCTTATGCTTGCAAGTTTAAGAAGTTGTTTCTGATCCTTTAACCATGAGGAAAGTTTATTTTTAACATTACCCAGCAGATTAACAGATTTCACAAAATCTAGATTTTGAACAACCCAATCTATATTGGCGAAATCCTCAACAAAACTTTTAACTTTTTGTAAAACTATTTGTGCGATTTTGCCTTCTGGGTCATTGAGTGCCTTACAATGCTCAAAATATGTCCTTGCGGTTTTTGGCTCAACCAATTTTGCTTGTACTTCTTCTTCAATGACCTTAGACCCAAATTTATCCAAGTAGACCTTAACCCCCTTCAAATCGAGTGGCTCTACACCGACGGATTCTTTCAAGAGTTTTTCCAGCTCAGGCTTTGTATCTGGATGGAATTTTTTATCATCAGAGGATTCAAGAATTGACCATAGTAATTCAAAATATTTAGGTTTTTCTGTTTTTATTTTTGATAAAAAAATCGGTGACTTTTGCAGTACAACGGTCCAGAAGTCTTTCGCTAGAGTATTTTGTTGTGCTTCAGGTAAAGCAAAGAGTTTTTCTTTCCATTGTTCAAGTTTTGTCGCCCATTCATCCAAATGGGCAGCTTCTTTCAAGCTTTCGCCAATTATATTGAGTTTTTCTGGCTCAGTGGTTTCTTTATCGTCGTAAATTTGTAGAGCCCTTTGTGCAAACCTTTCTCTTTTCTCTTCAGGAACAACTTCAAGGTTGGCTCCTAGTCTTTCGACTAGTTGACCGGCCTTTATGTACTGTGGAAAATTAGCTTCATCTGGTCCTTTTAGGCTTGGTAGGCCTGTAGCTCCAGAAAAGGCAAGGAAATTTGTCGGGTCATAAATTGTAGAGTTGTAGGCATCAGTGAATTGCGGCTCAAGGTTAATAAGGCCTGAATAATTTTTTAGTGCCTCTCCGTCTTTTTCCAAAATCTCCAGTATGGTTTTGCTGCCAATGGTTAACTCCTCCGATTTGCCGCCGCCTCGAAGCTTTTTCTCGTGATTAACTATTTCAGCTGGATATAATATGAGCTTTTCATATATAGGGTAAAATTTCTCTTGAATGAGAAGGACTTTTGCCAAAAGATCAGGATTTTCAAGAATTTCCTGGATAGATTTTTTTTGATCCTTTATATCATCATCTTCATTAGTGCCGTTATCTTGAGATAGCTCTTCTAATTGCGCTTTCACGCTTTCAAGGGCAAATTTTAAAGCAGTAATAAATCGTTTGACATGTCTAGGATTTCGCTCGAAAAATCCATCATCGAGCAAGAAATTTTTCATGTTCTTGTCTTGAACATCGTTTAATTTAATTCCTGATTTTTTGGTTTCATCTGTTACAAATTCTTTAAAAACTTTTGGGGTAGCCAAGGGCAGGCGCCAATACACATCAAATAACTTTTTCAGAAAGCGTCTTCCTTCCTCAATATCTTTACCAGTCATTTCGTCCTTTTTGGGGTTTAGTTCTTCAGCAGCGTATCGCTCTATAACCGTATGGTCGCCAGTAATGACATACGAACATTCAGGGTGGCAAAAGAAAGTGCGAAGAGAATCTAAAATGACCTTAATGGTTTTCGAAGTGCACCGATCGAGATCGTCAATAAAAATCACTAGCTTTGATTTTCCAGTTAATAGCTCACGAAATTTATCTTCAAATTCTTCAGCGGTAGTGATTTGCGCTGCTCGGCTACTAACAACAATTGTTTTGATTAATAGCGGCAATATAAGGGCTGTTAAAATTGCACCGCCAACTCCAGAACCCCAAATATTTTTTAGCACGCTAGCTACATTAATCCACCATTCATTAATCGCGAGGCCGAAAATAGCAGGAATGATAATAAATACAATAAAAGCAGCCCAAAGGATAATTTTGATAAGTGGGACAACGAATGATTTCCAATCTATAATTGTTTTTGTGCGGTCGTAGTAAAGATCGCTGAGATCAGTTTTGACATTTATTTTTTCTTTCACGACACGCAAAAATGACCGTTTGAGAGAAATATCTTCGTGAGAATACTGCCAAGGATTAAAACGAATTATTGTGAACCCTTTTTCTATCAGTTTGGGCTCAAGTAGATTTAAGAGTTCGGTTTTTCCCTCCCCCCACTTTCCGGAAATTGCAAAAACTATATTATCCTGATGACCACTTTCCTTTTTGGAATTATAGTGGCCTTCGATTTCTTCCGCTATCTTACCTGCATATATTTTTCTCTTCAGTGTGTCGTTCATATCTCTTTCCTTATCTCCTCTAAAATTCCCGCGATTTGTTTTTCGGCGATTGCGATGTTTTCCAAGACCTTTTTGGGGTCGGTGTGTTCAACTTTTGTCCCTCCATTTGGGTTTTTGAAATCCAGATTATAATTCCGCTCTTGGATTTGTTTGATGGACACTTTCCACATATTCTTATTTTCTTTGCGCACTTTCGGACCGGTGCCGCCTACGCCCAAGCTACGGCGAGCCAAGTCAAATTCCTCGTGGGTGATGCCGCGGTTTTTGGTGTATTGTTTGACGCCTTCGGGGAGCGGGAGTTGGTAGTACCAGATTTCTTTGGTGGGTTCGCCTTTGGTGAAGAAAATCAGGTTGGTATTCACTCCGGCATAGGGGTTGAACACACCTTGGGGCAGGCGGACGATGGTGTGGACATTGCACTCTTCAAGCAGTTTTTTCTTGATGGCGGTTTTGACGCCTTCGCCAAAAAGCGAGCCGTCGGGGAGTACGATGCCTGCGCGGCCGCCTGCCCCGTTAGAGAGTTTGCTATCTCTAACGGGGTGAAGTTTTAAGAGATGAATGAAAAGCACTAAAAAGAGGTCGGCGGTTTCGCGGGTGCGGAATTCGGCCGGAAAGTTTTTCTCCACTCCGTCTTTAACCGCGCCGCCAAAGGGCGGATTGGCCACTATCACCTCCACGCGGTCTTTGGGCCCGTATTCGCGCAAGGGCTGTGAGAGCATATCGCCGCGGCGCAGGTGCTTGGGCGTATCCACGCCGTGCAAAATCATATTGGTAATGGCGAGCAGATGCGGAAGCGGTTTTAGCTCAACGCCGTGAATCTGGCCTTGGAGTTTCTTTTCATCTGCCGCGGTTTTTACTTCGTGCTTGCGGATGTATTCAAGAGTGTCAATTAAAAATCCGCCGGTGCCGCAGGCCGGATCCAACACCTTTTCGCCAAGTTTGGGAGAAACCATCTCCACCACAAAGCGCGTCAAGGGGCGCGGCGTATAATACTCCCCCGCGTTGCCCGCGCTTTGGAGTTCTTTGAGCAGGTGTTCATATAGGTCGTTGAAGGCGTGGCGGTCGTCGGCTTTGTTAAAATCAATCTCGTTGATTTTGTTAATCACCTGCCGGATAAGCGTGCCGGACTTCATATAATTGTAGCTGTCGGCAAAAACCTCGCGGACAATGAACGCCCGCGGGTCTTCGCTTTCGTCAAACGACAGGTCCTTGAGCCGCTTGAAAAGTTTGTTGTTGACGAATTCCAAAAGTCCGTCGCCGGTTAGGCCTTCCGGGTCGGCCGCCCAGTTGCGCCAACGAAGTTCCTCGGGCAAGGGTGAGCGGTATTTAGGATTGATAAGCTCACGCTCGCGCTCCTGGTCGTCAAAAATTTTCAGGAACAGCATCCAGACAAGCTGGGAGAGTCGCTGGGCGTCGCCGTCCACGCCCGCGTCTTTGCGCATGATGTCTTGGATGTTTTTAATTACTGATTGGATGTTGGACATTTACCCCGTTAGATAATTAGATAATTTTTTAATCTTGCTTTAATATATCGTTTACCCCAAGAAGTTTTGAGATATTTTTCCCGATGAGTTGCATCCTGCTGGTTTAAACAAGCTTCATAATAAACCAGTCTCAAGGGCAAACGATTTTTCGTAGACACGACTTTCCCAGCATTGTGTAATTTCAACCGCTCTTTCAGATCATCGGTGTAGCCGGTGTATAATTGTTTGTCTTTTTTGCTTTGCAAAATGTAAGTATAGAACATAAATTATCTATCTAACGGGGTGAAAATTTGAACGGGCGTTTGTTCGCCTCTTGCAGAATCTTTAGGGTTGCTTGTACAGAAAGATTATCACTGGGCAATAGCACTAATCGTTCACCGAGCCGTTCAAGGAGAGGGCTTAAAAACTCATCCGTCCACGAGGGCGATAATGTTAATACGCCAGAAAAATCAATTTCCAATTCTTCGTTTGGCGGCAACTCTAGAAGTGTGGACTGAAACGCCTTGAATGCCTCGCTACCTAGTTCGTGACCCATCAATGTCGTTCCAAATTTTTTTAAATCTAATATCATAAAACCTATGTAAAATATACTAAAATCTATGCATAAACTCTACAAACTATGCGAAAATAGGCGGAATCTACGACTTAGCATGCGTATAAGGCCGTTTGAACTTCTTTAACTGCCGTGAGGTATTTTTCGCGGCCGCCGAAGATGTCGTTGACGATTTGGTATGGCGTGCCGAACTGGTCAAACGGCGACACTTGCAGATCGCCGATGTCGTCAATCGCGGTGATTCCCTGGTCAGCGTATTTGGCGAGGAGCGCATCAATAACCTCGCGCGCCTTGCCTTCGTATTTGACGAAGTAATCCTTTTTGCGCGCTTTTTCGGCCCGCTCGCCGCGGGTAAGCGGCTTTTTACCCCAGGCCACATGGCAGATAAGATCAAAGGCATCCAAGTCCCGGCCGACTTCGGAGGAAAGCTCGGCAAAAAATACACCGCGCTCTTCAAGCTCTTTAAGAATTGCTTCTTTTTGTTCGGTCTTGGTCCAGGCGGTTAAAAAGTCGTTGAGCGAGGCGTAACTTTGCAAAATGTTGCGCTTGGTGTAGTCCTTCAGCGATTCGGTGATGAGTTTGCCGCGCTCGTCCATATACTGCACGCGCTCGTTGATGACTTTGACTTCCACACCCAACGGGTAATATTTTTTCGGTTCGTCGCGAACTATGCCTTCTCCGGTTTCCGACGGGCCGTATTCTACAACGGGTTTCTCATTTGAGCCGATTTCCGTTCCGCCGTCTTTTTCTTCGGGCGGCATAATCGGTCCTTTTTCCTTGGCCTTGTAAATCACCACAGGATCGCCGTCAAATTTCGGGTCGGCAAAAAGTTCTGTCGCGCCCCGAAAGTCCATAATGGTGAAAAACATTTTGCCGTAGTCCTCGCGCACGCGGGTGCCGCGGCCAATAATCTGTTTAAATTCAATGATTGAGTTAATGTTCTGGTCAATGACAATCAGCTTGACGGTCTGTGTATCTACGCCTGTGGTGAGGAGTTTTGAGGTGGTGGCGATAACGGGATACGGACTTTCGGGATCAATGAATTTGTCTAAATCGCGAGCGCCATGCTCACTGTCTCCGGTGATGCGGACAACATAATTCGGGTGCTCGCTTACCAGGTCGGCATTAGCATTCACAAGTTCTTGACGCATGCGATCGGCATGTTCTATATCTACACAGAAAACAATAGTTTTTTGCATTCTGTCAGTGGCTTTCAAGTATTCGGTAATCTTTTGCGCCACGACTTTTGAGCGTTCTTCCAGCACGACCTTACGGTCAAAATCACTCTGGCCAAAAATCTGGTCAGGCAGAGGGTTGCCGTATTTATCAACCTCGCCGGCCGCGGGACGATATCCTTCCGCATCTCTGTCCAAGGTAACGCGGATAACCTTGTAGGGCGCAAGAAAGCCGTCTTCAATGCCTTGCCTTAATGAATAGGTATATACCGGATCACCAAAATATGTTTGCGTTGAAATGTCGGCAGTTTCTTTGGGGGTAGCGGTTAAGCCGATTTGAGTGGCGCTTGTGTAGTAGTCAAGAATTTCTCTCCAAGAGGCATCTTCACGCGCTACTCCGCGATGACATTCGTCAACGATGACCAGATCAAAGAAATTTGGCGAAAACTGCTTGAAGATATTTTTTTCTTCTTCCATCCCCGTTAATCCCTGATACAGACCAAGATACACTTCGTAGGCCTTATCAACTTGTCGGTGCTGAATTTTGGTCATTTTGTCTCCAAAATGCCGGAAGTCGTTCATGATCGGCTGGTCAGCAAGAATATTGCGGTCAACCAGAAAGAGAATTCGCTTTTTTACTCCGACCTTCCACAAGCGCCAGATGATTTGAAACGCGGCGTAGGTCTTGCCGGTGCCGGTTGCCATCACCAAAAGCAGGCGGTTTTTGCCTTTGACAATTTCTTCAGTGGCGCGGTTAATGGCAACCTGCTGGAAATAGCGGGGCGACTTGCCGTCAATCTCTTGGTAATAATCCTGACTGATTACTTTTTCTTGTTCGGCGACAAGTCCTTTCGTTTTCACATAGCGACTGTAAAGTGCGTCCGGAGACGGAAACTCGTTTAACGGGAACTCGCTTTCTATGGGTTCTATTTTAGTGAGACGATCATGCTCAAGAAACGCGTCGCCATTCCCGCTATAGACAAAAGGGATATCAAGCGCTTCGGCATATTCAAGTGCTTGCTGCATACCGGCGCCGACAGAATGTTTGTTGTCTTTGGCTTCAATAATTGCGAGGGGTAGGTGGCCGCGGTGATACAAAACAAAATCAGCGCGTTTTTTCTCTCCGCGAAAAACGGTTTTGCCGCGCACGATAATCCGCCCGGCGGTAAAGCCATACTGCTCGCGAATCTGCCTTTGCAAATCCCAGCCGGCGCCAGTCAGGGCGGGAAGAATATATTTTGAGCAAATATCCTGTTCGGAAAGTTCTTTTTTGGAAAAATTTGGCATAAGTCTATATCAGACGTTCTTCTCTGAAGCTAAGATAGCTATTTTTGGTAATAATAATATGATCCACCACTTCAATTCCCATAATTTTCCCGGCTTCTACCAATCTTTTTGTAATCAATAAATCATCGCTTGAGGGTTCTGTATTACCAGAAGGATGATTATGCGCGAAAATAACAGACGCGGCTTTGTTTTTGATAGCTTCGGCGAAGACTTCTCGCGGATGGACAATGCTCGTATCCAGCGAGCCGACTGAAATCTCCGCGATTGAGTGACCTCTGCTATTTAAAGCGATTATATAAAAATGTTCCTTGTGATAATCTTTGAGTTTGCTTTTTATCAGCCGATATACCTTTTTTGGATCGGTAAGCTCCTTGCTTTTATAAGCTGGGGTTTGAGTGGAAAGGCGGCGACCGATTTCAAACGCAGCTTTTATTTGTGTGGCTTTTGCCGGTCCAATTCCTTTGACGGAGGATAATTCCTCAATACTTGCTTCGGATAACTTCTGTAAGCTGCCGAATTGCGTTAATAATTTTTGCGCCGTAACTACCACCGACTCGCCAGCAATGCCGCGGCCCAAAATAAGCTGCAGTAATTCTTGAGCTGAAAGCGCCTGCTCGCCAAACTTAACCAGCCGTTCTCGCGGGCGTTCCTCTTTGGGTAAATCGTGAATCGTGAATGATTTTGACATATTTTTCTCATTAAACGCTTCGACTATGCTCAACGCAAGCCCCGTTTCCACCCAATACGCCACCCGCGTGGCGTATTGAATTTTCGTTTGCCTGCCCCGTAGCGAGCTCTGCTCTGCTATTCGGGGTGATAAATCCCATTAGAGTCAGTGCGCTACGAGCCCTCGCGGCCTCTAACGGGACAGGTGTTAGATCGGAATTCATCTTTTCTTAATAATTTTTAATACATCTGCTTTCCGATACCTACGATCACGACGCTTTCCGAAACGGAGCGCCTTAAGCACTCCTTCTTTATCCCAATTTCTTAAAGTATTTGGGTGGCAATTTAAAACCTCACACGCCTGCTTAAGTGTGAGGATTTCGGGGAGACGCTCAAGTTTTAATTTTTTGACCATTACTTCATAACCTAACATAAATTAACAGTTGGGTAAATCCTATAAATCCCATTCAAAAATGAAAAACGCGAACTGCTTTTCTGCCTTAAAAGCAAGCTGATGCTGAAAGACAAAAAGATTTCTCTGGTCTAAACGAAAAGCCGCTGATTTCTCAGCGGACTTTTCGTTTCATTGCAAAGATATTCGCCCCAAATCTTATTGGAAAAGTCTGACGAACCAGCCAAAGACACTGAATTTACTTTCATTTGTCTTGATGAAGTTCAATGCATTTGTATTCGTTTCTTCTAAGGCCTTGATTTGGGTATCCAAGTCAGCTTTTACCGAGTCGTCTATCGCTCGCTCCTTTGCTTTTGTCAGGCGGTCAATGCTGTTTTGAGTAGTGACTACTTCGCTTCGGAGCGCACCGATATTTTTGTAATCAGTACCGATGAGAAACGTCTTGAATCCGCCCCGTGCCTCAACTGCTTGTATGGCTTTGGTGGCACGCTCATTTGACGATTCCTGCTCCTCGGCAACAGCACGCACATCCTCACCGATATTTTTATCCTTGCCCGCTAAATCAGTGAGGTCTTTTACTACATTAGCCACATTGCTTTTGTGTCGCTCGCTCATCTCCTTGCCTTTATCGCTCTGTGTTAATGCAGCAGAAACAGAAAAAGCCACAAGCAGAAGTGAGAGAGCGATAGTTGTAGAAGTTTTTATGTGATTCATAAGTATTAAGTTAAAATGTTACTACTGATTCGTTTGAACAAACACTTGTTCCCGCTTCGCAGATTTTATAGGTGAATGTTCCGCCCCCTCTCTGGTTGATGCTGTCAGTGTAAGTCCCATCGTTCGCTGTCGTAGTAATAACACTTCCGTTTCTATACACATCAACATTTCCCGAAGTTGCACCGCTCCATGATAAGTCAGCTTTCATAAGTCCCTTAACCTTATATCCGACAGTCGAGAGAGTTACACCAGATGATTCCGCCACAACATTTATTTGCACAGAATCATTCGCCATAGCACCCTCATTGTCTGTCACCGTAAGAGTCACTGTATGATTGCCTAACGCAAATGGGAGTGTTGGCGACACGCCTGTTGCAAGAAGTGTTGCTCCCTCATACCACTCATACGACACAATCGAACCATCTGAATCAGACGAACTGGAACCGTCCAAAATAACATTTTCTACATTGTTTCCATCAAAATCGACTACTGTTTGATCCGCACCTGCATTCGCCTTGGGAGTAATGTTTGCACCTGCTGTTTGAACCGCCAAAAGAGCGTTCACTAAACCGTATCCGAATTGTGGGTCACGGCCAGTTATCCCAAGGTCAGTTGCAGAAGCATCCAGAATCGCACGAACATCACGATTATTGATAACTCCATCGCCGTTGTAGTCAGAATATCCTGCCGCAATAATCAACGCCGCTACACCTGCGACATGAGGAGAAGCCATTGATGTGCCCGAACCGTATTTATAGCATTCTCCATCTGGTTGCCCGTCACCATTTATGTCTGTCAGTGTTCCTGTACAAACTGGTTGTGGATCGTAATATCCGGCATTGTCATTCCATGTTGAGTAGACATTCACGCCCGGTGCTGCGATTTCTACTTTATCGCCCGTGCTTGAAAAACTTGCACGAGTGTTGTTTGAATCTGTTGCCGCGACCGCAATCACCGAATCATATTTTGCAGGATAAATAACATTGCTACCCTTGCCATTCACAGTTCCGGAATTTCCCACAGCAGCCACAATCACAACACCCTGTGCTTCGGCATTATCAAATGCTTGTTTTACGGTACTACCCGGATCCCGATCTTTTCCGAGAGAAAGATTGATGACATCCAGTTCAAGCCCCTGTACTGTAAGCATTTCTCCGGTAAAGACATTCTCAATTTGCATTGTGGCACCAGTAGACCACTCAACTGCCGCAATGATATCGCTCCAGTAACCAACACCATCTTCATTTAAGACCCGAAGTGAATAGAGATTGCAACTCGGTGCTACTCCGACAACGCCGAGTTTTGGATCTGCATTCCCATTGTCATTATCTTCTGCGCATGCTGTACCGGCGACATGTGTCCCGTGTCCATACACGTCCATCGGGTCGTAATCGTAATAATAGAAATCATAACCAAGATTAAGAGAATCAAAGTTGTCGTTCAGATCAGGGTGGAGATAATTCACCCCAGAATCAATAATACCGATTTTCACTCCTCCGTCTACACCAGCACCCTTGTTTCCTGTTACATGAACATCAGCACTTTGAATGTGTTTTACGCCCCACGCATTATCAAGTTCTGTATCAAACACATCTGCAGCATATACTGTGTCGTCTGCCTCAACCGCCGTAACATGAGGATTGTGTGCTAATCCGGCGAGCGCAGACTCGGGAACTTGAGCCGCAATCGCATTCACGATTGAGTAACTATATTTAATCTTACCGCCATAGGCACGAACAAGCGCCTGTTCGCTGGCTCCGACTGATTTATCAAAACCAATGAGTACACGTATAAGTTGGTCATTTTGTGACTTAACAGCCGCAAATGACGTAGAAGCACCGACTGGAAATGCTAATAATAACGCCAGTCCTAAAATAGATATAGAGTTTTTCATAAATTAATAATACTCTCAAATAATAATCTTTCAATCTCCTTGTTCAAGAAACGAAAAGCCGCCATTCTTTGGCGGACTTTTCGTTTCTTGAATACGGCGCTCAGCCCTGCCTGCCGGCAGGCAGGCGGTATGACGTGGGTGGGAAGGAGTCGTATGCGGTGCCCGCCGAAGGCGAGGCATCTCAGTCACCTGACTTAGCATACGCGTGCTGCGGGACTAGGAATTTCACCCCGTTAGATATTATATTTAAGACCATTCCACTTCTAAGCAACGCTGCGGGACTAGGACTCGAACCTAGATACCATGCTCCAGAGGCATGTGTCCTGCCATTAGACGATCCCGCAGCGTTGCCAGGAAGTACTCCGTCTTTCAAATAATCTCCACCATTAAATTTTGCATATCTAACGGGGCGGGCCTAGATTTCAAGGGCCAGAACCTTGCGTGCTACCTTTACACTATCCCGCAATATTATTGATTATGCTTTCTTAATCTAATCTATCGTGCGAATTTTTCAACCCCGTTAGAAGTAGTCTCGTCCCGTTAGAGATCCGACTTGTCGTAGACATGCGCCGGCAATCGCCAATGGCGATTTATCTCTAACGG
>Ga0209211_10007363_pt1 | contig 15479 bp, 17 predicted proteins | sample RifGroA2_FD_183992 | JGI IMG/M metagenome (GOLD analysis project Ga0209211, IMG submission 183992) | Groundwater microbial communities from Rifle, Colorado, USA - Groundwater A2 (SPAdes) (version 2) | ecosystem: Environmental > Aquatic > Deep subsurface > Groundwater | place: Rifle, Colorado... | reverse complement strand
GCGCGATGGAAATGAAGATACTCATCGAGCAGATGCGCGAACAAATTCAGAATCTGGAGTAATGCTTTACCCCGTCGCCCAGCATCGCAGCAACCCAATGAAAGCCGCTAACCATGCGGCTTTTTCACATCTTTCCGTTGCATGTCATGTCAGGAAAGCGCACAATTGCCGTGTACCCAAACGTGTACCAAATGTAATTTCTGTTAGTTTTATTGGGTACACACCACAAAACCTATACAGGGGGCGACATGGGCAAGCTAACTGATATTCAGATTCGCAGTTGGATCAAAGCTGGCGAACGCTTTGAATCTCGCGGTGATGGTGACGGCTTATATATGCGATACCGCGAAGTGGATGCCGTACCGCTTTGGCGTTTCCGTTACCGCTTCGGTAGCAAACCAAGGATTATGAACATCGGCAGCTACACCACGCTGTCACTTGCTGATGCCAGAAAAACCGCCAAGGAATTGCGGGCGCGTGTTGTGATGGGCTATGACGTGGCGGCGGAAAAACAGGATCGTAAAAAGGCGGCTGTCGCCAAGATCGAGGACGAAAAGAACGCGCTGACCGTGGGGCAGCTTGCGGATGAATACTTTGAGCGGATGATTGTCGGGCACTGGAAGCACCCCAACATCGTGCGCAGCCGGATAGAGCGGGACATCAAACCGAACATTGGCAAGCTGCCGGTAAAAGAGGTCAAGCCGATGCACATTGACGCGATGCTGCAAACCATCGTCAAGCGCGGCGCACCGACCACGGCGAATGACGTGCTGCGCTGGGTGCGGCGCATGTTTGACTATGCGGTGAAGCGGCACATGGTGGAATACAACCCGGCAGTGGCTTTCAATGTGTCTGACGCGGGTGGCAAGGAAGAGGCGCGCGACCGCTGGCTAACGCAGGGTGAACTGGTGCAACTGTTCGAGGCCATGCGCAACGCCAAAGGGTTTACCGTGGAAAACTTCCTGACGGTCAAGCTGCTGCTGTTGCTGGCGGTGCGCAAACAGGAATTAACGGCGGCGAAGGTGGCGGAATTCGACCTTGATAAAACCGTCTGGTATCTGCCAGCCGAGCGCACCAAAACCAGTGCGGCGATTGACATACCCCTGCCCAAGCCTGCCGTGGAATGCCTGCGCAAGCTGATCGAATTGGGATGTTCCAGCGACTACCTGCTACCGGCGCGCAAGCGCCAGGAAAGGATGCTGCCGCACATCCACGAAAATACGCTGAATGTCGCCATGTCCAAGGTCAAGCCGTTGCTGGGCGATATGGAGAACTTCACCATTCACGACTTCCGGCGCACTGCCCGTACACACCTGTCGGCGTTGGGCGTTATTCCGCACATTGCCGAACGATGCCTGAATCACAAGGTTGAAGGTGTGGAAGGCATCTATGATCGGCATGATTACTTTACCGAACGGCGCGAGGCGCTGGCGAAGTGGGCGGCTTATCTGGAAGCCTGCGAAGCTGGCAAGGATTGGAATGTAGTGCCGCTGCGAGGAAAGAAAAAGGCCGCGTAACGAAGTTATCCACGCCTAGCCCGGCGGGGCGAAATCGTGAAACATCAGCCCGCCGACATGGATTCTATTTTGAGACGTGAAAGGGCCGCAGCTAATGAAATACACAGCCGAGCAATTATCTGAAAAGTTCCGTGATGGAAGTATCGCTGACGATTGGATGAAATCGAAAGCATATCAGCGGTTTCAAGCCTATCACCCTTATCTGACGTATTCCGATTCGAACAATAATTGTTTTATTCGGGGCGATGGAAAGCTGTGCGGAGAATTAGATCAGGACACGGCAGCGCTTTTTAATATTGGCCGTGAAACATTTAACCGCCTATCAAGGGCGGAATCAAAAGAAGATTTTGATAGCTCCTTTTCAAGCTATTTTGGATTTATTGAATACTCGCGAGCCATGCTAACGGGGTTGATTAGCGAGGGGATTTTTCAGGCGAAATCCGGGAGTGGTGAAGAGATAAAACCGGACTGGCATGAAGTTGATGATAGCCAAATAATAGCCATAGCATGGCAGCTCTTTTCCAAGAACCAGGGTCAATCAGAGGCCGACGAAAAAACAACGATCAGAGATGTTTGTTTGTGGCACTCTCTTAGAGAAATTGATAACGCAATTATTGCATTGGAACTCCATGATGGCGGTGCTGTAATAGCGGCAATCGAGGCCAGCAATGCTTTGGCTAACGCATTATCAATCGAATCTGGAGACGAAAAGCTCCAGCAGGCCAGACGTGAAATAGCGATGCGGGGAGCAAACGCAAAGCACGTAAAAACCCACGAAAGACGTAAGCAAGTAATTGAACATTGGCGTGAACATATCCCCTATGAAACGCCTATCGAAAAAGCAGCCGAATGGCTCAAGGATAGCTTTTCTGAAATAGCGCATCGCACCTTGTGCCGCTATGTTTCCGAGGCGAAGAAGGAAGCTAAGCCATAACCGTTTGCTGGCACACTGTAACGCCTGCCAGCACCCTGCACACCATGCCAGCATCTAGGCTGGTTATCATTTTTCATGTGACTATCATGCGAAGCGTCTCAACCCACAAAGGCGCACAACATGGCACAGCACACCGACACGAGCATGATCCCCGACGCGCTCAAAAACTTCGATTCACTTCCTGATTCTGCTAATGTCCGGCAACCGGTAGTCCAGGCACTTGTCGGCTGCTCGGCGGCAACCGTCTGGCGTATGGTCAAGCGCGGCTCACTGCCAGCGCCACGGAAATTGTCCGAGCGCATAACCGCTTGGAACGTGGGCGAGCTGCGCAAAGTACTGACGGCGTAAAGTGGCTGCCACACAAACCATTGAGCAAGCTTTGACGCATGTGGCATATATTGCCATGCAGGTATTTATTGCTGGCGTTGATGGTTATGGGCAAGTCTAAAAAACCGCTTGAGGCCGTCAATGGGGCATATACAGCCGTGCCGCACAGGGTACTTGATAGCGCGGCATTCATTGGGTCAAGCGACCGCGCTAAATCTTTTTTATTCGCCTTAATACGGCAACACAATGGTTGCAACAACGGGCGATTTCAACTTACCGACAAGTGGCTTGCCAAACAAGGCTGGCCGTCGGCTGACATGAATATCAAAGCGCGTGCCGAGCTTATCGAGCGCGGCCTGATCATACAAACCAAGCTGGGCGGATTGAATATTGGCGCGAATTTGTTTGCACTGACCTGGTTGCCGATGACAAATTTTGTAGGGCTGGATATTACGGCCAGTGAGTATCACCAAGGCGCATGGGGCAACTGCGAATTGCAACCGACCGCACGTCGCAAACCACCACAAAAACGCGGCAAGCCATCCGACCACCGGAGCAGCGCTACTCCGACCGCCGGAGCAGTGGAACAGTTAGCTACTCCGACTACCGGAGCGAAAATAGCACTTTCAGGCACTTCAGCTACTCCGACTACCGGAAACAATGTATTACTACCACTCCCCCCAAGCAAACCAGCAAGGAGAAGCAAGCGCATTGTCGGCAAGCCCGGACGCAGTGGCATACCGAAAGAGCTGCACCAGACAGCGGAACAAGCGGCATGATGACCATGCGCTATCAAACCTGCAAAGGGTGCGGCATACGTTATTTGCAGGCGGATTTCCTACCGCATCGCGTGGCTGGATATTGCACTCAGGAATGCTGGCATTGCGAACCGCGTGGAATTCCTACTGCTGAAGATATTGGCTGGAAAAGTGGAATCGCATCTGCATCACAACGCAAGCGGTTCTACATTGCCACAGCATAGGGGAATTGTTTGTGTGGGTGCAGGGGCAGAATCGAATTTCGGGTTTATCATTTTTTCTTATTCAGCGCGCCTAGGCTAATTTCTTCAGTCACCAAGTCAATCAGCTTCCCCGGTGTGCAATTGAGTGCCCGCGCGATCTTGAGAATAGTTTTGAGCGATGGTTGTTGCTGGCCAAGTTCAAGGATACTGACGTAAGTGCGCCGCAAGTCAGCTTCAAAGCCAAACTGCTCTTGCGTCAAACCGGCTGCTTCGCGCAGTTGTCGCAACACTTTTCCAAAAGCAACCCCAGCGTCCAAACATCCCTCCTATAGTTGGAGGAATTACATCTTTACTCTATCATTGCGTCTTCCTATAACTGTAGGAGTTGGTAGGCAATTGCAAAGGCGGCATCCAAAATGAATACAGCATTTCATGCAGCGAGAAGTTCAGGAAACATCAGCGCAATATCGTCGGTGTTCATTTCAACAAATAATCTGCACCCATAAAAACCGCACATGGCCTCTCTCGATACCATCAAGAACACATTGCAGGCGATGAAGTTCGCTCCTGTCGAAGGAAAAAGCGGCGAATGGGCAAAGACCTATCCTGCATTCAACCACACCATTTCCGTCACACTTGCCAAGGCCGCAGCCGATTGCCGCATCAATTACGGCACGGCAATTAAAGACAATGCGGGGCGCTCGACAACACAAAACCTGTCGCAGTCTGAATCGCTGGTTGTGCTGGAATGTATTGATCGGCTGCTTGATCTTGGCTATTCGCCCGCATCACTCGTGCTTGAAAAACATTTTCCACTGGGGCATTCCGGCGGCTATCTTGATGTGCTGGTGTTGCAGGATGGCATAACGTATTTGATGATCGAATGCAAAACATGGGGCGCAGAATTCAACAAGGAGCGCGTCAAGCTGTTCGATGATGGCGGACAAATGTTGACCTATTTCCATCAAGACAAAAAGGCCAAGTTCATTGCCCTGTACGCCTCGCGGCTTTCTGCGGGCGCAATCGAGCGCAATGTCTGCGCGGTCGATACCTCTTTCCTTAAGGGTGATTCCGTTGCCGAATTATTTGAGTCATGGGACAAGTCCTATTTTGAAGTCGGCGCATTTGACGGTACGCCCTATCAGATACAAGAGCGACGGCTTGCCAAGGCTGATCTAGAGCACATGAAACAGGAAGATGGCGGTCGCATCTTCAACGCCTTCGCGGAAATCCTCCGTCGCCATACCATCTCGGACAAACCCAACGCCTTCAACAAAATTTTCAATCTGTTCATCTGCAAAATTCATGACGAAGATAAAACGGACGATGAGGTGCTGGATTTTCAATGGCAAGCCGGAGAAACAGCCCAAGCCGTATTGAGCCGCCTCAACGATTTGTACAAAGCGGGGATGAGCCGATATTTGAACAAAGATATTGCCGACCACAGCGAAGCAGAGATCGACAAATTGCTGGGCGGCACCAGTGCCGCATCTGACCGTGCGGCGCTGCATAACATTTTCACGGAGCTGCGGCTTTACAAAAACAACGAATTCGCCTTCAAGGAAGTTTTCGACAAAACCACATTTGATAAAAATGCCGAAGTCGTGCGTGAAGTCGTGCGCTTATTGCAAGGCAAAAAATTACGCTACACCTACAAGCAACAATTTCTCGGCGACTTCTTCGAGCTACTGTTAAATACCAGCGTCAAACAGGAAGCGGGGCAATTTTTCACTCCCATCCCCATTGCTCGCTTCGTTATAGACAGCCTGCCACTGCGCGCGATGATTGATGCAAAACTCAAAGCCAACGATGCCAATTTTCTACCGTATTTTCTCGATTTCGCATCGGGCAGCGGCCACTTCATGACCGAAGGCATGGATCGCATTGACCGTATGGTCAAGAAAATAGACGGCGGCAAAATGCGCACGGCCCTCAAAGGGAACTTGCGCAAATGGTGCGAGGATTACGCTTGGGCCAATGAATTCGTCTATGGCATCGAAAAAGATTACCGCCTCGCCAAGACTGCCAAAGTCAGTTGCTTCCTGAACGGCGACGGCGAAGCTAACATGATCTTGGGCGACGGGCTGGATCACTTTACCTTGAGTCAGGAATACACCGGCAAGCTGAAGGCTGAGTTACCCGAAGGCGAACGGGACAACCCGCAGTTTGATGTGATTGCCGCCAATCCGCCTTACTCGGTCGGCGCGTGCAAGAAAACCATCCGCCACGGCGAAAAATCATTTGCTCTCTGGCCGCGTCTAACCGATGCGAGTAGCGAGATTGAATGCCTGTTCATGGAGCGCGCCAAACAGTTGCTTAAACCGGGCGGTGTTACCGGCATCCTGTTGCCTTCCAGCATGTTGTCTAACGGCGGCATCTACGAAGCAACGCGCGATATGTTGCTGCGCTACTTCCGTGTCAAAGCCATCGCCGCAATGGGAACCAGCACCTTCATGGCGACCGGCACCAATACTGTCATCCTGTTCATGGAGCGTCGCGATAACAATGACCACACCCGCATTGCCAGCCTGATCGCCAAGTTTCTCGAACAGTGGCAGGACATTACCGTTGCCGGGCAAGAAAACGCTTTTACACACTATGCGAGTTACGTTTGGAATATCGGCTTGGTTGATTACGTGGCACTGTTGCGCGGTGATAGCACGGCACCGGATCACGCCTTATTGACCAGTTACCGGCAAGCCTTCAACGACTTGGCAGAGATACGCAACCTGAATGAGAAAAAACAGTTCAAGGAATTAGCTCCGGCAGAAAAAACCGCGCAACTGGAAACCCGCTTCCGCTTTTGGCTGCACGAACGCGAGCAGGAAAAGATGCTGATCTTCTTCCTTGCCAACGGTCAGAGCGTAGTACTGGCAAAAGCGCCTGCCGACAAGAATGCCGAAAAAGCCTTTCTGGGCTACGAATTCAGCAACCGCAAGGGCGCGGAGGGGTTGAAAATACTTTCCGGCACAGGGCAGATTGAAACGGCGCTCTACTCCGAATCCGATGATGCCGATCCCGACAAAATCAACACGCTCATCCGCCAGAATTTTTTAGGCGAAACAATCGCCGTTCCGAAGGCACTAGCCGACTATGTGACCGTTGCACCCTTGCTGGAATTGATGACCTTCGACCAAGTGCGTTTTGACAAAGCCATCGGCACGAGTATCAAAAAAAAAGCGCATAGCGGACGCTGGCCGATGGTGAGGCTGGGGGATGTTGCTGATATTTCATCAGGTGGTACGCCTAGTACGAAAAACCCAGATTATTGGAGTGACGATGTTCACTGGGCGACCATCGAAGACGTAAAGAAAAAATACCTCTACGAGACACGAAGGAAAATATCTGCGGCTGGCTCTATCCATGCTGGCCCGATTTTGCCAGTTAATACAGTTTTGTTTTCGAGCCGCGCAACTATTGGAGAAGTTTCAATTTCAAAAATCGAAACGACAACTAATCAAGGTTTCAAAAACTTCGTTTGTCGCCCAAACCAGCTTGATTACGAATATCTGTACTACGTTCTAAAACGTGAAGCTCCAGAAATGGCAGCATCTTGCAGTGGCATGACTTATCTTGAAATCAGCGCCAGTCGCATCTCAGACTGGCTCATCCATCTCCCGCCATTACCTGAGCAGCAACGTATTGCCTGCCACCTATCCCGCTATGACCTCGTTGAATCTGCACGTATGGCACGTATTCAGGATGCCGCCAAAAATCTCTTTGCTTCACTTTTGGCTATCGCCGCGCGCCGTCCCCTTGGCGATTTTTGCGCGCCGTCCGGCGAGCGTATAGACCCCGCCGATACGCCAAAAGTGCATTTCAATTACGTCGGACTGGAACACATTGCAGAAGGAACGGGCGAGATTGCATGGACTGGCGCAGTCAAGGGCGCGACGATCAAAAGCACCAAGAGCGTGTTCCACAAGGGCGATGTGTTGTACGGCAAGCTCCGCCCTTATCTCAATAAGGTGTGGATTGCCGAATTTGATGGTGTCTGCACCACAGAAATGCTGGTGCTCAAGCCGCGCATCCCTGAAACGGCGACGCTGATAAAATACATACTGCTCCATCACGATTTTGTCGAACAGGCCAAAGCCAAAACGGGCGGCATCAGCTTGCCGCGCATCAAACCCGCCGATGTTCTACGAATTTCCGTGGCGGACATTGAGCCGGAAGTGGCGTTATTATCCAAACTGGCTGAATCTGTCGAGAAAGCAAAAATCAACCAATGCAACAAGTTGAATCGCTTGCGTACCGCCAAGCGTACCTATCTCGAAAGCTGGCTGTGCTGATTGACAATTGAAAGCGAACAAACACAACAATGCGCACCAAAATACAACACCCTGAAATCATGCTAAAAGCCAATATCTATAAGGATTGCAGCGTTTTTCAAGGTTTCCATCTATGCAAACTTTCCAAATGATTTCGGTAAAATATGGGCGGCATCGGCTCCGGTAATCGCTACCGCTGCGGCGCTAAAAATACCGTAGAGGGGCGCACCAGTCTGGATATAAATCGCTGGGTGCGAGAAGGCTGTATTACGGCTGGCCGGTCGTTTAGTACGCAATGGACGTGGGGCGACGGGAGCACATCTTCCATCAGCGTGCGCGTGGAATCGGCTGACTCAATCCGGCTCAGTTATCGCACCCGATCCGGTGGCGAGGTGGATTGGACGGATGTGAATTACAGCATTCCACTCACGCGCACGCCCTGCCGCTTTGGCGGCGAGCGCACTTGGTTCCTCTGCCCCGGTCGCGACTGCGGGCGGCGCGTGGCCAAACTCTATTGCGCCGGGCGCTACTACGTTTGCCGACATTGCGGCAATCTCGCGTATTCGAGCCAGCGCGAGGATGCGGGCGACCGCGCATTACGCCGCGCGCAAACCATCAGGAAAAAACTCGGCGGATCGGCAAACATGCTTGAGCTGTTTCCGCCAAAACCCAAGGGGATGCACTGGCGCACGTATGAGCGCCTCAGTGCGCAATCTCGGCGCATGGAATATCAGTCAAACATACTCATGGCGGAAAAGTTTGACATGATCGAGCGAATGCTTGAAAAAATCGGCACTCGGTTTTGACCCCAGGGTGGTGTGCGGCAATGAAAAAACCGGTGCCGGGGGTTTTGTCCGGCATGGTTTTTTGTTGACGCGCACGACCCGCACACGGCAGCGGTGGCGTGACGGTGAAGGCGCTTCTGTTTCATGCCTGCGCCGTGACGTTGCCGCGATAAATAAAATGCACTTCTGCTGATAACAAACCCGCGCAGCGACAACAGACAAACAGGCAAGATAAACCGGCGCAGCCGACCGCGCAGCAAAAGGCGAAGGGGCGGCGCATTACCAGCCCCGTTTTGCTGCCCCTCACCGCAGGTGATGGACGTTGACCTTGACTTGTGTGGCGGCATTTACCCGAAGGGCGCGAGACATAACGGCCTCTTATGCGACCGGGAGGCGCGCAGCGGTGCGCAGCACTTGCATAAGACGCCGTTATGTTGGATGCCGCCACACACAACAACCGGCGCAGCCGACAACGCCTTGCCAGAACGGTGTGAGGGCGCGCACGTCCATGCGACCACTGCACCAGCAGCCTGCAAACGGCGAGCGCTTGATGGCGTAGCGGCCTCATGCGTAGCCATGAAGCGCGAAGTCGTGAAGCGGCTGCGGCAACGGAGCGGACACACTTGGAACGGAGTTAAAGCAGAGGGCAGTTTCATCGCCTTCTGCGCTCTGTCCGATGCCACTGCGATAGCGATGGCGCGGGGCTTGCGGGATTTATTGCAAGCGCCGTGACTGAGCGAGTTAGATTTGATTGTCGTTCATCGCCGGTCAGTCAGCTTGCTTGCGAAGCCAAGACGTAAGCCTGTTGGTCAGTTTCAAGCCAAATGATTCGGCAGTGGGTGAGGCAAGATCAGACACGGCAAGATTTTTTGCTGCTGAACTCGTCACTCGTGTTGATTCAATGTTAGACGATGTCTGGGTGGATTCTCCGCCTGTGGAAAATTGTTTCAGCATATCCCTGTATGTTTCGGCATGAGTTTTTTCGCTAATAACGACCATTGTCTTTCCTCTATTTGACTGAAGCTGATGAGCTACCCTTCGTCGCAAGCCGATCCATTGTAAAGAATTTTACCGGTCAACCTTGAAATTACCATCACTCGACTACTCCGCAGCGCCAGCATTCCATCTGCCCAGGGTGCATAGATATACCAGCAAGGCTGATCTGTATTGATGCCGTAGATGCGGCAGCTATCGGGTTTCTGGCTGTAACATTTGAATTGCCCGCCATGAGGGATGCACGCCCGCGCTGCAATCGCCAAGGCGCGCTGCTTGGTGATGGGCGGAAACTTTTTGACGGTTGCGACGGGTAGGCTCATGTCGGGTTAGCTCGCATTGGTATTCAGCTTCACCGCAAAATCCGCCACGCCGATCTTGAACAGAAACTTAGCTGCGGTATCCAGCGTTTTGAATTCCCGCGTTTCGCGCTTGCTGGTTTCCAGCGGGTTGCCGTCGGCGATAATCATGTAGCCTTGCGACATGACGGCGTAATGCAATTGGATGCGCTTGATGGCATTGGCGTTGAGTAATAGTTTGAGTTCGCGTTCGGTCATTTGTCTTTCCTTCTTTTACCAGCCAAACAATGGGATTTCGCCTGCCATCATCGCGTGTTTGAGCTTGTCGGAAACTTGCAGTACGCGGACTTGTTCATTCGACGGCGTGCTGCGCACATTAAGGTAATGCAGCGCGACATCTTTGCTTTTGACCGCTGGGGCGATGGCGGTTTTATTCGCATCCTGCACGACCCATTCGCCCTTCGGTGTGCGGCACACTTTGCCCATAGGTTTGCGCGTGACAATGGTCGTCCAGTCATTAACGCAATCGTATTGGGCGGCAATTTTCTTCAGGCACTTGGGAATATCAAGGTCGTAGAGGTTCATTAGCCCTTTCATATTCCACCAGCGTTCGCATTGTTGCTTGCCGGTGGTGAAACCAATCTGGGTGCAGTTTTGTTTGACGGCCAGTGCGATGACGGCTTTGAGGGCGAGTTCGTGCCATTCCTTGGCAAAAGGTGCGTCGGCGACAAGATCGTTTTTACCGACTTCATTTTTATCGGTGGTGCTGCCATGTTTGCGAATATCGGCGTGCCACGGGCTTTGGATTTCTTCCACCATCAGCAGCGGTTTGCCGTCGTGGTCAATGCGCTCGGTGGTGCGGATATGCACCAGCAATTGATTCAGTTTGAAATGCCCGTCATGGTATGGCAACGGCCACTTGGGCAAGCAGATGAACCATTCCTGATAGTTATTGCCGCCCAGGAATGCGTATTCGTCATAGCAGGCAATCGGCTGCTCCTGCCCGTAGCCATGTAAAGTTTTGCGGATAGATTGGTGCATGGCATCGAAGGCTTCCAGAGCACTGGCGAACCAGCAACTGTTGAGCATCCTGCCTTTGTGATCCAGCACAATCCAGTTCGGCGCGACCGTCACGATGTCTTCATAGCCGCTGCGAATAATCCAGTAGCCAATGGAAGGATGCTGATAGCAGGCTTGCGCTTTTTCAACGAAACGCTTGGCCTTTTTTTCCACGCGCTTGGGCAATTGATCGGTGACGGTTTTTACCTCCAAGCTGGAGCGGAAAGTCTGATTCCAGTATGACTTCAGGGTGGGGCGACACGAGGCGAGCTTGCACTCTGCAATTTCAATAAGCTCTTCTTTGCCGATACGGAAATCTGGTTTGTAGTAGAAATTGAAATCGGTTAATTCCGCCCGCTCAATTTCCTCATTTCGCACGTTTTGCACATTGTTCAACATGCCTTGCCATTGCTGCGGAGAGGCCACTTTCTGCGGAGTGACTTCCAGCCAATCCAATAGCTTGGAGCGCAACGGCAGGTTGTAGGTTTTGGCGCGGACGGGGGCGTTCATGTCTAGATACCTATCAAATTCCAGCGATGATTACGCACTTGTTTGATGCTGCCGCTTTATGCATCTCGCCGATCATGAAATGTAATGTTTCAATCATGTCTGCTTTTAATTGCTCACGAGTATATTTCTCACCCTTTAGGTACGATTCATCGGGGCGAAAATATTTAAGCCGCATCTCAAAATAGTTCTCTGGGGTCTTTGCCAATTGCGACTCCCACATCAATAGCTTTGATGTGAACTCGTATATTGCATGTGGCTTTTCTAACTGCGTAAAGTCATAAGGTGAAAAAGGAGAATAGCTTTGCGTCATGCTGCAATAAGTCCCAAGCAAGTCGTCTGCAAACTCAATGAATATGCCGCCCTCATATTTTGAACGATCAGGCCATTCATCATCGAATGGAAAGTCAACCACGCTAAACCATATATACGGCCCGTGTTTTTCGAGAATGTCCTTTCCTAGTATCGCCATGATGATCCTCAGTGACCTACTCAAGTTATTTCGATGAAGCCCATATCGACGAGACTTTTCGAGATGGCCGTGATTGCTGCCAATGCGCCCATTTGCAATGCGACATCACCTGGCCGATTGACTTCTGCATCGGTAGGGTTGATGCGGATCAGGGGGACATTCAACCTTTCGCCAAACTCCCGCACAGTCGGGATAGCCATGCCAGCGCCGATTTCGATGACGACGGGGCGATATACTGTTTCGCGCCATTCATGGAAGCGCGCCCTTTGAAACTCAGTGCGCCAGTTCATCCAGTGCCAATCACCAAACATGAGGATATTCGGGCGGGCAATGCTGCCGCAGTTGCGGCAGGTTGGGAGCGGAGAAGTCAGCAGGCAATGCTCTTCATCGACCTCCGGCGTGAATTTGGTTGATTCCCAAATTTCCTGATTGCATGTGTGCTGGCATTGCAAATGATGAATCGAGCCGTGGCATTCCACGATGTTGTTCAGCGGGAAACCTGACCTCTGAAAATGCCCATCCACGTTGCTGGTGTAAACAAATGCGCCGCCATCCAGGTGTTTTGAAATGGCGCGTAGGTAACGGAAGCCCATGTGCGGCTGGATGTTGCGGTACAAGTTGAGCCGATGCCCATAGAATCCCCAGGCAAGTTTTGGGTTACTCTCGAAGGTATCGGGGCAGGCAATATCAGTGAAGCCGATTTGCGGCTTGGCCAGTGCAGGGTAGGCTTTCCAAAAGCCATCATTGCCGCGAAAGTCGGGCAGGCCGGAATCCACGCCCATGCCCGCACCGGCGGTAATCACGAGTGAATCCGCATCACTGATTAGCTCGGCGGCACGCTGGATGCTGCTTTCAATGGGCGTTGGTGCGTTCATGCAGGTACTTCTCCCCGAATACATCTACCTTCACATAGGGGCGCGTGGATTCATAGAGTAGCCAGCCATCGCCAATGCTCCGGCGGGTAGCGCAGTGCAATTCACCGAGGTCGCGTTGCACCAAAAGGTAGTGATACGAGGTGCTTAATGTTGCCGAATTAGTTTCACGGATAAAGTTTCGCCATTTGGGCGCGACGAATAAATCTGCCATGAATGCGCCTTCATAAGGAATGCGGACTTCTCCGCCCCAATCGGCTGGGTCAAATCCAAAGCCACTATCCGGGCCAGCCAAGGTAAATGCTTGTTGTAATGGCTTGCCCGTTTGTTCGGCTCGGCGCACTTGCTCGACAACAAGCAAGCGCCAAACTTTGCTGTTGTTGAATGGGCATGAGACAGATTGCACGTTATCGCGCTCAATCAGTTCGCCGATCAGTGTGATGACGGATTCTGGCAATTCTTCTTCCGGTTGCCCGGTGTTGAAAACGGGATAGTTGTCGTCGTTCATGGTTTCTGCGCAGGTTCTCTCAATATCTCATTTCCGGTGAATACCGTTTCTGTCGTGACAGGATAGGCAGAGCCGCTTGGCGCGGCTGCGTAATCCGCATCAAACAGCTTGCCCTGCTCAACGACCACGAGCAGGTCGCCCGGCTTCACTTGCAAGAAATCACACAGCTTGGATAGCACCTCGCGGTCAAAGCTGTTCACCTTGTCGTAGTAGTAGCGATCCATCGTAGCGCGGGCTATTCCCGTCGCCCGGCATACGTCGGATACTTTGAGACGCTTCGCGCCCAAGATGGTAGATAAGCGGCAACTAATCATAATTTTCTAGTAAATATTATTCGATGTCGAGTAATATATAACCTGTTCGGATAAATGTCGAGAAAAAATTTAACTAGCAAAGGAGCTGATGATGAACAAATTCAATCTTGCCTTCACGCTTGCAATGGATGCGCATGAAGGACAAATAAGGAAAGGCACAGAGAATAAGTTAGGAGTGCCGGTTCCTTACATTTCCCACCCCGTTGCGGTAGCTTCTCTGGTCGTCCGCTACGATGGTGACGAAGATCAGGCCATTGCTGCTTTGTTGCATGACGTGCTGGAAGACGGCAATCCAGAGGTGGACTGGGTTAGTCGCATCGCCGTATTTGGTGATCGAGTATTGCGAATTGTGGAAGGTTGCACTGATGGCAAGCCTGATCCCGCAACGGGCAAAAAAGCGCTATGGCGTGATCGCAAGGAACTTTATTTGGATCATTTGAAGGATGCCACTCCTGATGTGTTGTTGGTTTCTGCTTGCGACAAGCTGAACAACCTGCAAGCGATTCATCTTGACCTCGTTGAAACTGGACTCTCAGTTTTTGATCGTTTCAGTGCGGGAAGGGATGATGTGCTGTGGTACTACCGCACGCTATGTGAAATATTTACCAAGCGAGGTGTTGTTGTAGCAGGGGCGCTTTGCAAGGAATTTATTGCGGTGGAAGCCAAAGTTGCTGCGCTTCAATAATGACCAACAGGAGGTTGCTATGACTACCCCTGAAATCCAAGCTGCAATGGCCGAGTGCCGCGACTGCGCAATGGTGATGCTTGAAAACGCCACTTTCGTTCAACGCGAATTGCCCAATGTACAAATGGACGCTGATCTTCTTTCTCAGACGGAGCAGGTTTGCTCGGATATGGTAGGAACGAAGCACGACATTATTTCCGACCTTTTTGAGCTTGATGAAAAATTGCAGTCCGCCGACGTTGCACAAGCGCGAGACTACGCTGCATCTACTCTTGGCCGTCTGGTTAGATGGATGTCTGAAGACATGGTTAAGATGCACGAACTCATCGTTGGACTTGAAGCTGCCAGTAAATGTGATCCAAAATCAGGATCGGCCTTTATGCTCGTTTTGGAATCTGCGACGAACATACTCAATGCGTTCAATCGAGTTAGGGCAGCCGTCGATTTGCTCAAAGCCGAAGTTAAAATTACGAATTTCCGTCCCGACTATGGCCTGGCACTTATCCGCGCGGGCGTAAATCGTGATTTACAGTCGAATTTTTATACCCTTCACCTTGACCACATCTCCGCGATTTGCCCCGGTCAGTTCACCACTCTGATGACTGTAATACTCAACGGAGCAGAGCACGCTCTTACCCTTGATTTTGACGAAGACAAACTCAACGACATTCTTGAGCGCGCGCAGCCTGCAACGGTCTCACGGGTTCGTGCGTGGCTGAGTTCCTTGCAAGACGTTGGCACGCTTGAGATTCCTGAGCACATCACTTTTGGTGCTTGTGCTTCACTCGGTGAGGAGCAAAGAGCAGAGAAGGAAATTTACGTGCCTCTCATCATCCAAGAGGTCTTTGCCAAATGATCGCAATGACTAACCATGCGTTGCAGCGAACTGCCATCAAAAAAATTATTTCCGGCGGCCAAACTGGCGCGGATCGTGCCGCGCTTGATTGGGCTATTGCTCATGGCATTCCGTATGGC
>Ga0209211_10007361_pt1 | contig 15480 bp, 10 predicted proteins | sample RifGroA2_FD_183992 | JGI IMG/M metagenome (GOLD analysis project Ga0209211, IMG submission 183992) | Groundwater microbial communities from Rifle, Colorado, USA - Groundwater A2 (SPAdes) (version 2) | ecosystem: Environmental > Aquatic > Deep subsurface > Groundwater | place: Rifle, Colorado... | reverse complement strand
TCAGCTTCTTCGGCTTTTAGAAACTCCATTACTTTCGCGTTTGGAGACTTGGTTCCACTCATTTATTAAACCTGTTCTTATTTAGTTTTCGTAAAAATAATATCACAGCTATCTTTAGGTTCTGCGATGAAATTTGCACTGCAAGATCAACTCAAAATTGATGCCGGGAGATTTGATCTCTTTTTCAAGCAAAAATCGCTATAATTAAATCAAAAGTGAACAATAATAACCATCTGTTAATTAGTGTTCAGAAGTCTTTGTCATTGGTCAATAGTAATAAGTGTTCTGCCAACTGTGAACTGCCGACAGCAAACTATTTGATTCCGGATTTGCCGAATCAGGAAATTTTCTTTAACATTTTAATGGTAGCCGTTGCCATTACCGTTTCCGTTGCCATGTCCGTTTGACTTCGAAAATTGTGGGATGCTTACATCGCTATATCCTGCGGATTTTCCACGCCCGTTGTGTTGGTTTATTTTGAATTCCCCAACTAATTCTTCAATTACTGATGTTAAATTATTTAGATCTTCGGCAGCCCGGGCTATTTGCTGTATTCCGGAAGTGCTTTCTTTGGTTACCGTGTTGATGGCTTCTATGCTTTTACTTATTTCCTCGCTGGTGGCTGATTGTTCTTCGCTTGCTGCGGCAACCTGCGTAATAATATCAACTACTTTATCAGCTCCCAAAATTATATTTCTTAAAGATTCTCCGGCTTTATCCGCCATAGCTTTACCAAGGTCGGCTTCTTCTTTTCCTTTTTTCATCGCCACTACCGCGTCGGTAGTATCTTTCTGAATTTGTTTTATCATTACGGCAATTTCTTTAGTTGCTTTAGTAGTTCTCTCGGCTAATTTTCTAACTTCATCGGCAACAACGGCAAAACCTCTTCCCTGTTCACCGGCGCGGGCAGCTTCAATAGCGGCATTTAGCGCAAGCAAGTTTGTCTGATCTGCAATGTCGTTAATTACCTGAACGATCTCACCGATTTGATCGCTGCTCTTTCCTAACGCTTGAACGGTTTCAGAAGATTGTTGAACTACCGCCGCAATACGTACCATTCCTTTAATGGTTTCTTCAACTACTTTTCCACCTTCTTTTGCGATGTTCCCTGCATTGTTGGAAGCTTCCGAAGCAAGAGAAGAATTTCTACTCGTTTCCATAATGGTTTTTGTCATTTCTTCAACGGCGCCCGCAACTTCAGTGATCTGTGAGCTTTGCTCTTGAGCTCCTGCAGCCATTTCTTCGGTTGAAGATGAGATTTGCACTGATGCTTCCGCTAAATTTTCTGTGCTTTGAGCGAGTTTGCTGATTAATCCATCAAGCGAATCGACAACCTTATTTACATTATTTTTTATCAGCTCATAATCACCGTTATAATTGCCGGTTACGCGTTTGGTAAAATCAGCTTTTGCCATATTTTCAAGAACTGCGGAAGCTTCTTCAATTGGCGCGCGGATTGCGTTGAGTATTGAGTTCACGCCCTCGAGTAATTTTCTCCAACCGCCGGAAAATTGAACCACATTACCGCGTTGATTTAGATTTCCTTCCCGGTTGGCTTCAACCAACATGTCTGCTTCGCTGAGAAGATTTTCAATCGTTTCAACTTCTTTATTAAACGCGATTGCGAGCGCGTCTTTGTCAGAAGCGAGTTTTACTCTGTGAAAATCTCCGGCAGAGATTTGTTCTGCGGCGTATATCTTTTCTTTTTGGGCGGTTTGCAGTTCTATAAACAAGTCGGTTAATTCTCCAACTTCATCTTTTGAACTGTTTTCGATTACCAACTCATAATTGCCGAGCGCAAATTCCTTTACAATTTCTTTCAATTTGTTGATTGGTTTAGTAACTGCCGGGGCAAGGTAAAGAATGTCAAAAAGATAAACGAGCGCACCCAAAAACATACCCAGAAGCGCAAAAAGGCCTGCCTCGGAAACGGTATCTTTTACTTTTGCGTTCAATTCGTCGGATTTAAGTGATAAGCTTTTATTAATTCTTTCAAATTTTTCAACTAATTTTTTACCTACTTCTTCACCGGACGTAGTAGAAATATCCGCTGCCATTTCATAACTTTGAGATGCCGCGGCGCTCAAAATTCCGTCGGCTACAATGTTTTTGTATTCGTTCCAGACGGTTTTTACGTCTACCAAATCATTTTTAATGTTTCCTTCAAAATTGGAATTAAGGAGTGAATCCAAAGCTTTTTCAATCTTCATTTTCCCTTGATTAAAGGATTTTACATTATCGCCGAATTGCGGTCCAAAAGCCGGTATCGTAGTTTGGAGCAGCACAAATTGTATTTTTTGAAAGGTAGAATAAATAGTAGAAACCTGCTGTTGCGGCACAACATATTCTTTTACTAACCTATCTTTTACATCTGAAATTTCTCCTAAATAATAGTACCCGACAAGAGCAATAATGGTTGAGATTGCTCCAAGCATGGTGTAGCCACCTTGAATTTTTCTTACAAACTTTAAATTTTTAAGCCAGTTCATTATATCTCCGAAATTATATGTAATATTTAGACGACCGATTTTTCTTTCTATGGGAATCTATCCGTCTCTTTAAAGCAAATTCAATTTAAATACATGCAACTATTTTTACCGTCCAGGGTCACTTGATTAGCTGAATCTCGCCCGGCGATCAACAAAGCTGCATTAATTAATTATTTCATTTTAAAAGTTATGGGTAAAGATAATTTTACTTTAACAGGTACTTCGCTGTTTTTGCCTGGACTAAATTTCGATTCCCTTACGGCTTTAACCGCGGCTTCGTCGCAGCCTCCACCAAGCCCTTTGATCACTTTAACATCATCAACCTGTCCTTTTTCATCAACGTAAATTAAAAGATACAGCTTACCGGACAGACCTGCTTTTTTGGCTATTTCAGGGTAAACAATTCTTTTAATAACGGCTTCAAGTCCACCAACAGGGGAAGGCATAACCTCTGCAAATGCAGCGTACGGATCTTCCTGCGGCGGTTCAATCACTTTTGTCATGGGAATAACGAATTGGGAAATAATAATTACCATAACAAAAGTGAAAGGCATTAATACTGCGGTTTTCGTTTTCATTATTTTGATTCTTTTTGTTTAGTAAATGATTTTTAAAACTATTTTACAACTCAGTCGAACTACTTCTTAACAGAAGCGGTCACCCGGTTTTTAACGACTAACAATAATATTATCGAAGTTTTTTTTTGATTCTTTATAATTATTAATAATGTTTAACCGGAATTTGAATACACATTTAAAAAAGAATAGCATGGAGAGAATGCAAATTTTATATTATCTTGTTCCGTCCGGGTTGCTCTTGCATCCAGTCTTCCATGCTATCAATAATAAATCTCCATTTTGACTATTTAGTCCGCGCACCGCAAATACCGTTGCTGATCAAATTCTTTAACGGTGAACTATAACGCCATTTGACCTAACTGCCAAATGCCCTTTGTCATTCGGAGATTTTGCTTTTTCGCGCCCACCTTGTAATTTGAAACGTGCGGTCAATTCTTGCAGATTAACGGTTAATCGGCTAAGGTCTTCTGCTGATCGGGCTATTTGCTGAATGCCTGTAGCGCTTTCATGCGTTACATTGCTTATCGCTTCTATGTTTTTACTGATCTGCTCGGCTGCGCTTGATTGTTCCTCACTTGCAGCAGCTACCTGCATCGACATGTCTACTACTTGTTCGACTCCGACAATTATTTCTTTTAACGATTGCCCGGCTTTATCTGCCAAAGCTTTTCCTTTTTCAACTTCTTCTGTTCCTTTATTCATCGAATCAACCGCACCGCTTGTATCTTTCTGTATCTGCTTGATCATCACGGCAATTTCTTTTGTAGCTTTAGTAGTTCTTTCTGCTAACTTTCTTACTTCATCCGCTACAACTGCAAATCCTCTCCCTTGTTCGCCAGCGCGGGCGGCTTCTATCGCTGCGTTCAACGCCAACAAATTTGTTTGATCGGCAATATCATTTATCACTTGTACTATTTCTCCAATTTGATCGCTTCCCTTGCCTAAGGCGTTTACGGTTTCTGCTGATTTTTTAACCACTTCGGATATCCGGTTCATGCCTTCTATGGTTTGATTGACTACCTTTCCTCCTTCTTTGGCAATGGCTCCTGCGCTTTTTGCCGCTTCGGCTGATCGCGATGAATTTTGTGATGTTTCTAAAATGGTTTTCGTCATCTCTTCAACCGCGCTTGCTATTTCCGTGGTTTGGCTGCTCTGTTCTTGGGCTCCCGCCGCCATTTCTTCCGCGCTTGATGATATTTCTGTTCCCGCGCTTGCTGTGGCTTCTACGGCTTCACTTACATTTTCAACTATCGTTCTTATGTTTTGTACCGATTTGTTAAAACCGTTAAATAATTTACCGATAGCATCGTCTTCTTTTTCGGGAACTACATTAACGGTCAGGTCGCCTTCAGAAAATTTGTTCATTTCTTCCAAAAGTTTGTCGGTACTTCTTGTTAGATAATTTTGCGCTTCTTTATTTTGGGAGATATCGGCAACAAACTCTAAAGCGCCAACAAGTTCTCCTGCACGGTTTAATACCGGCGCTCCCGTGTACATAATATGAATATCTTGTCCCTGCGGTCTGGCAATTGTTTCACCTGTTCGTATAGTCTTTTGTTCCATCGCTTGACGTACGCGGCATTCCGGTGAATTACAATGATCTGTCTTAAATAAATTGTAACACTTCTGGTTTGCACAATTTTCTTGTGTTTTACCCAAAATTTGGGCTCCAGTTTTGTTCATATATGTAACATTAAATTCTTTGTCTATGATCACAACCGGAGTGGGAAGATTGTCTAAATACTTTATTTGCAATTCTATTTTTTCTGCCATAGCATTAAATGTAACAGCAAGCGTTCCGAACTCATCTTTCGAGGTTATGTTTAACTGAGACGAATAGTCTCCTTCAGCTATTTTATTTGCTGCTTCTGTAAGGTGGTTCACCGAGGTTGAGATTATTTTGGAAATGTAGTACGCTACATAAAGACTGCTAAAGAAAGCAATAAACAAGCTGAACAATTTTAATCTTGAAGCGGCTGCTGCGTCAGACTGACTATCTGCCAACATCGAGGCAATTGCGGGTTCAATTTTATGTACTTCCGATCTCAGAACTTCAATTTCTTTATTTATATCAAGTACTGCTTTAGACGCTACTATAAAATTTTCTTCGTAGCTGGTTAGCAATGAATTAGCTTGAGATAGTGATGAATTCTGGATATTAGAACGGAGTGATGCTGCTGCCAGTTCGTGCAGATTAATATATTTTTCATCGTTTCGGAGGAAGAAATCTTTTTCATGTCTTCGGCAGACGAGCATATCAGCCAATAAAGATTTATCATTTGCATTAGTAATCAAAGATTCGAGTGCATGAACACTCTCGCGAAGTTTACCTTCTGCGCCTGACTTTTCATTAAGCCCCCGAGCTTGCATTAGCGTAACAATATTCCCGAAGGTTTTATTATAATCACCAACAATATGTAAAATTTCTTTCCCGTTTTCGTCTTCTTTATAAGGTTCAATCAGAAGATTCAACTGAGATACCGCATCGTTAACTTTAGCAACGTAGTCTAACTCTTTCCGAGCCAGAAAATCTTTTTCACCTTTTCTTGCTTCAAGCATCGCAATATTAATGTCGCGCATGTCGTCGCTCTCATGTAAAGAAGATAATTCATTCATCTGGAAAATCATAAATAGCGAGAAGAATCCGAATACTGAACCCACCAGCGTTAGTATTTTCCCTTTTACCGACAAATTGTCGATGAATTGAATTTTCATCTTTACTTTACCTTCTGCTTTTATTTTTTATTCAGCTACTGCTGTTTGCAGTTCAAGATTTTCTTCTTTAGAGAGGATTTTTTCAAGGTCAATAAGTATCAGCAGTCTATCCTCCAGTTTTCCAACCGATTTAATAAATTCTGAATTTACACCCACCGCTAAGTCAGGCGGCGCTTCAGTAACATTTTTAGGGATGCGCAGAACTTCATTAACGGAATCGACAATAAAACCGACTGTTTTACCCGTAACTTCCATAACGATGATGCGCGTGTTTTTATCCGGTTCTTTTTTCGGCATTCCCAAGCGTAAACGAAGGTCTATCACCGGGATAACTCTGCCTCGAAGATTAATAACTCCGTCGACAAAATCGGGTGAGTTAGGAACTTTTGTTACCTGGGACATTCTATTAATTTCCTGCACATAAAGAATATCAACCCCAAATTCTTCGTTACCTATAAAAAAACTTACCAGTTGCAGCAACTCCGCAGCTTCTTTTTTCTGTTCGTCAAAACTCGTCATTTTGGTCTCCTACTAATTATTTAAATTTCTATAAGAATGTATTGTTGCGCACATTTATTATCGGACAAACTTTTGATTACTTTAATTTTATTTTTTTGAAAAGGTTTTTGAGGCTGGAGTGACATAAAGTAAAAACAGTTGAGCGATGAAGAAAAGCGTCCAACTATTTTCGTGTGACTGTTTTTAACTCTTGCCATAAATCCTAAACCGACAGAACCGGAACCCGATGGCGAGTAATCAATAATTAGATGATTGAATAGTCGCGCGACTGAAAGGAAAACAATCATCCATTCATTTTCATTCAGCCATTCTTTCGCTTTATTTATCATGTTAATATTCTGTCAATTCTCCGCCGCGGCGGAGCGGCGAATTACGCGGATTTGAGTGTTAAGACACTACGTTTTTCCCTTTGGAAAAAAGCTGCCTGCCGGGCACATTACCGGCAAAGAGGCAGGTAAAAAGGAAAAAATGAATAATGAATATCGAACAAGGAATTTCGAATAATGAAATTGAAATTTGGATGGTATTCACTTCGACATTCATTATTCCTTGCTCATTATTCGATATTCAATTATCGTTAACATGTTAGCGATAGTGATTCTCTAAGAGCCTAATATTCTTGCTTGCCTGCGGCGGGCAGGCCGTTTTGCGGCGAATATTTTTGTTCCCTTATAAATGAATAATTCACTGTAAGCAGTTATAAAGCGAAAGAATTCTTAATCATAATTGTTTTCTTAATCCTACTCGTTTTTTTTGTAATTAACGCAGATTATGAAAACGATTAAGATTATGATTAAGAAACCAACTCAATCTTTTGCGTATTGTGATTGAATAAATCAATTACGGACTATCACTCCGTTTGCACGAACTGCTAATCCGCTTTTAGTTTTTGATTTTCCGTTTCCTCCGGTGCGATCAATAGTGAAACCGGATGTTAACTCTTGAAGGTTCACCGTCAGTCTGTTCAAGTCCTCTGCAGCCCGGGCAATCTGTTGAACACCGGCGGCACTTTGATGGGTTACACTGCTAATCGCTTCAATATTTTTACTTATCTGTTCGGCGGCGCTTGATTGTTCTTCGCTTGCAGCGGCTACTTGTGTTGACATATCTACAACTTCTTCTACACCTATAATAATTTCTTTTAGTGATGCACCGGCTTTGTCTGCCAATACTTTTCCTTTTTCAACCTCTTCCGTTCCTTTGTTCATGGATTCAACCGCCCCGCCGGTATCTTTTTGAATTTGTTTTATCATCACGGCGATTTCTTTTGTAGCTTTGGTTGTTCGTTCTGCTAACTTTCTTACTTCATCAGCAACAACCGCAAATCCTCTTCCTTGTTCTCCGGCTCTTGCGGCTTCTATCGCTGCGTTCAACGCCAACAAATTTGTTTGGTCGGCAATATCATTTATTACTTGTACAATTTCTCCGATTTGATCACTCCCCTTTCCCAACTCATTTACGGTTTCAGCAGATTTTCTTACCACTTCGGATATTCGATTCATCCCTGCAATGGTCTCGTTAACAACTTTTCCCCCTTCTTTGGCTATTAAACCGGCTTTTTTTGCCGCTTCGGCTGATCGCGATGAATTTTGTGATGTTTCAAGAATTGTCTTTGTCATTTCTTCAACCGCGCCGGCTATTTCTGTGGTTTGGCTGCTCTGCTCCTGCGCTCCGGCTGCCATCTCTTCCGCGCTTGAGGATATTTCCGTACTTGCGCTCGCAGTTGCTTCTACTGCCGCCACAACATCCGATAACGCGTTGTTGAATGATGCGGCTAAACCGTTCACGCTTTCTTTGATCGAAGAAAAATCACCATGATAATTGCCTTGCATACGTGCCGTTAAATCTCCGGTTGAAAGTTTTTCCAGCACCTCGCTTGATTCATTAATTGGTTTAACAACCGCATTTAGGGTTGCATTAACACCTTTTACTATTTCTTTGTATCCACCTTGAAATTTTAATTCGTCACCTCTTGTAGATAGTTTCCCTTGTACGGCTGCATTGCTTAACATTAACGCTTCGGCAACTAAATTTCTAATTGAATCGACAACTTTATTCATACTTTTTGAAAGAATATCTTTTTCAGATTTTACTTTTATTTCTATCTCCGTATTACCTTCCGCAATCTTTTCGGCAGCAACAGCTTGCACTTTAGTATTCTCTATCATCAGTGCAAATGAGCGTTCCAAATCGCCAAGTTCATCCTTGGTATTAGCTTCAACGGTAACGTTTATATCTCCGATCGCAAGTTTATCAGCGATGGCAGAAAGTCTTTTTACGGGAACAACGATACTTTGAGCTGTAACGTAACTGATAAAAGAGATGAAACTTATAACCGAGAGAATTAGAATAAACAGTAACATAACTCTTGAATCGATTACCTCCTGCGTCTCTTTTTCGGATACTAAATTTGAAGCTCCGGCTAACTCAACCACTTTATTAATAGCCTCTCTATGTTTTTCATAAGCGTCTTTGAGCAAAGTGGTTAACAAGAAATTAGCCGATTCCACATTACCGGCTTGAATTGCAGGAATAAACTGATTGTTCTTCACATTAAAAAATTCTACAGCAGGTTTGTATGAATCCTCGATAAGTTTTGTTTTCATCATACCGGGGGCTAAATCTGCAATCCAAAAATCATGACGCGAAAAATATTCCTCTTCCAGTTTTTTGCTTTTTTCGATGAGTGAGTTAATCTGGGATTCATCTTTTGCAAAAGTTAATTGGTGCAAGATTAAGTATGACTCAAGAATATACTCCGGCGGCGGAAGAATATCCGCAATAAGATCTTTCCCTTGAACAATATTTTTGTACAATGGTCCGTTAACTTTTATCTTGTTTATGGTTACGTATGTGTAAATACTGAAAGCCATCAAGCTTATACCAACAACAAGTGTTAAAAGCCAAAATTTTTGCGAAACTTTGAGGTTTGTTATTATTTTCATCTTTGTTCTCCTTAATTATAACTTATATTTCTGTTTAAAAAACGAAACTCATACCGAATGTTAAGTATGTTTTATCAATATTCGGATTGCTTATATATGATACGGTAATTGGAACTGCGAACTTATCGGTAATAGAAATTGATTTTGTTGCCGAAACTCCAAGGTTAATTAATGCCCCTTTTGTTGTTCCATAATAAACGCTTTTTGAAGGAGTAAATCCGGCTGAAAGCGTAAGAGTTGCATCACTTACAGTAAAAGGATACGCAATTTGAATGTAAGAGGAATTGTCAACATCGTTATGGACATTTGCAAATACTGCTAAAGAAACGGGAAACTTCTCCGGACCAGAATAACTAAGCCCTGCTTCCATCGTGTGCGCTCCTCCATTTTTTTCAAAATCAGAGAATTTTATACCTGCTGACGGGAAGTAATAATCCGTAAAGAGTAGCGTGAATATCCCGGCTTTTTCTGTAGAAAAAGCATATGAAGCATAAAGATCGTTCTCTGCATAATTGGTCGCGTTTCCTGGAAAGCTATAGGCGCCCCAGGCTCCAATGGTAAAAGTGCCGGTTGTGTAATAGAGAGTAGGTTGGAATGATGGGGAATCACCAAAATCCACACCTCTCCAAACATATCTGCTATAAATATCAGTTCCAAATTTTAATTGAGCAAATAAACTGATGCTTGATAAAACTACTACCGCAAATAATAACATGATTTTTTTCATTTTTAAGTCTCCAATACAGTTTCTAATTGAATTTTTTCATCTTTTGACAATATTTTTTCAAGGTCAATGAGGATCAACAACCTATCATCAAGTTTACCTACAGCTTTAATATATTCTGAATTGATTCCCATCGCTAATTCAGGCGCCGGTTCGGTTACGTTTTTTGAAATCCGCAAAACTTCATTAACCGAATCAACTATAAATCCAACTGTTTTGCCGCTCACCTCCATTACTATTATCCGGGTATTTTTATCATGTTCTTTCTTTGGCATTCCGAATTTTAAACGTAAATCTATTACCGGGATTACTCTGCCTCTTAGATTTATAACTCCGTTTACAAATTCAGGTGCATTGGGTACTTTAGTAACCTGAGACATTCTATTTATTTCCTGTACATAAAGGATGTCAACCCCAAATTCTTCATTCCCAATAAAAAAACTTACAAGCTGAAGCAACTCGCCGGTTTCTTTTTTCTGCTGATCAAAACTTGTCATTTCCGATCTCCGAATTGTTAAGATTAATTAATTTTTTAATACTCATTTTTGAATTTACTTGTTGTTCTGTTAAAAATAAGAGAGACACTTTAGTGTCTCCCCAAATATTATTTAGCGGCGAACTACTACTCCATTTGAACGAACAGCAACATTACTTTTTTGTACATGAGTTTTTCCGTCTCCGTTTGATCTGCCGATTGATGATCCATCAATCTTAAACCGTGAAGTTAATTCTTGCAGGTTTACGGTTAATCTGTTTAGGTCTTCCGCTGCGCGGGCTATTTGCTGTACTCCGGCGGCGCTTTCCTGCGTAACACTGCTGATTGCTTCGATGTTTTTGCTGATCTGTTCTGCCGCACTTGATTGCTCTTCGCTGGCTGCAGCTACTTGTGTGGACATATCAACCACCTGTTCAACTCCAACTATTATTTCATTCAACGATTGACCCGCTTTATCTGCAAGTACTTTCCCTTTTTCTACTTCTTCGGTTCCTTTGTTCATTGATTCAACCGCTCCGCCCGTATCTTTCTGTATCTGTCTGATCATCACTGCTATTTCTTTAGTGGCTTTGGCTGTTCTTTCTGCTAACTTTCTTACTTCATCAGCTACAACCGCAAAGCCTCTTCCTTGTTCTCCGGCGCGGGCTGCTTCAATTGCAGCGTTTAAGGCAAGCAGATTTGTCTGGTCGGCTATATCGTTTATCACTTGTACTATCTCACCGATTTGATCGCTTCCTTTACCTAAGGCAAGAACGGTTTCTGCTGATCTTTTTACTACCTCTGCAATCCGGTTCATCCCTTGAATTGTTTCATTAACTACTTTCCCCCCTTCTTTAGCAATTGCACCTGCGCTTTTTGCCGCTTCGGCTGATTTGGATGAATTTTGTGACGTTTCTAAAATTGTTTTTGTCATTTCTTCAACCGCGCCGGCTATTTCTGTGGTTTGACTGCTTTGTTCTTGCGCTCCCGCTGCCATTTCTTCCGCGCTTGAGGATATCTCTGTGCTTGCGCTGGCTGTGGCTTCTACGGCTGAGACTACATCAGAAAGTGCGTTATGGAATGATGATGCCAATCCGTTTACGCTTTCTTTTATTTGTGTGAAATCTCCTTGATATTCTCCGTTCATACGGGCTGTTAGATCTCCCTGGGCAAGTTTTTCCAAAACTTTACTCGATTCATTTATTGGTTGAACTACCGCATCTATTGTTGCGTTTATACCTTCAACTATCTCTTTGTACCCGCCATTAAATTTCGACGCATTGCCTCTTGTTGATAATTTTCCTTGTATGGCTGCATTGCTTAACATTAAGGTTTCGGAAACTAAACCCCGGACAGTTTCAACTACTTTTATCATGCTTTTTGAAAGGACATCCTGGGCAGATTTTGCTTTAATTTCAATTGATGTATCACCTTCGGCAATTTTTTCTGCAGCATAAGCCTGACCTTTTATATTCTGTATCATAAGTGCAAAGGAGCGTTCTAAGTCTCCCAGTTCATCTGCTGTCTTTGCATCTACTGAAACACTAATATCACCTACGGCAAGCTTATTAGCAATATCTTTAAGAGCAATTAATGGTTGAGTTAATTTTTTTGCGAACAGATAAGTAAATAGAATTATAAAGATTGTTATGAGCAGAAAGCCGATAAGTATCTTTTGGCTTAAAGAAGCAATTTCTGCTTCAACATCATCAACATAAATTCCGCTTCCAACAATCCATCCCCATTCACTATAGAGTTTTACGAAAGAAATTTTAGGCATAGGTTTGCTGGCGCCGGGTTTTTCCCACATATACTCTACAAAGCCTTCCCCTTTTTCTTTACAAACATTAACAAATTCAACAAATAGATGTTTCCCGTTGGGGTCTTTATTCCCGGACAATTCTTTCCCGTTCAACTCCGGTTTATACGGATGCATGATCATTCTTGGTTCAAGATCATTGATCCAAAAATATTCCTTACCTTCATATCTCATCGTTTTAATAACTGATATGGCTTGCTTTTGCGCCTCCTCCAGGCTTAATGTTTTTTCAGTTACTTTGGCGCCAAACTCATTTAACACCGAACTTGCCGTCTCCACAACTTTTTTGGTTGCGGTTTCTTTTTCAGCGTACAGTTTATTTTCTACTTGCGGCAGAACGTAAAAAAACATGAGTAAAATTGTTGGGACTAATGTAGCAACTACTAATGCAAAAATTTTGGAAAGTGTTTTCCAATCTTTATACTTTTTGATTTTCATGGTATTGTGTCTCCATTTATTAAGGTGATTATTGCAAATGGAAGTCCAACAATCAACAATATTATTGTTTGATAAGGAGATTCGTTTGCTTTTGAATTATTTTCTTCTTCAGAACTGTTAAAAGAAGAAACTCTCCCGGAAGAATTAATTTTTTGCGATTCTTGATTACCCATAGTCTGACTAACTTCTTTCTTAAAAACTTCATCAATCGATTTCATATTTATCTCACACTCTTTTGGGATGATATTTGTTTTTAACGCCTTAGTTCCGGGTGTTTCTTTAATTTCTGTTACTTTCTTTGATTCTATTGCATCACTTTCTTTTAGAAGATTTAATAATTTTTCTTTTGTTGAAAGTTGTTCTTCTTTCTGTAGAGAATAAATTACAGGCTGGAGAATGATTGTAAAAGCCAAAACACAAGCAAAGAAAGAAAGCAATCTGCTCTTAGCGGATTTTCTCTTATTAAATTTTGAATCAGCCATATCAAATATTTCTTTCTTTTTCATTTCATTTGCGAATTAGAAAGTGAAATACTGAAGTTGAAGCGTGAACATCCCATTGGTCGCTTTTTCAGCTTGATTCTTTACTAAACTATCTCTGTTTCTGCCAACTATTTCATAAAGTACTTTTAAATTGGAATTGTGTCCATTGAAGAAATAATTAAACCCAAAACCAAATCTTGAGTTTGATTTTAATTTGTTTTTATAATCTAATAATTCTGATGTTGCAGCCCCGACTTGTTTTAAAACCGAAGCATTCACATCTTGTGTTTCGTATTTGATATAAGGCTGTAAATTTAGATCTTTGAAGAAAAACCCTGCTTCCAAAAACATTACTGATTGTTTTGGGATTAATGTTGTAAATGGTGTTGGCGCCTGGTCGGTACCGCCTCCATCCAGAAATGATAAAGCCGCAGAAAGCGTAAGAGAACCAAGATCGCTAAGCGGCATATCAGTCATTCCATCAAAGGAATATGCTAAGTAACTTCCTTGCATATCAGCGCCTGCGCCCAATGAAAGGATATTACCATTACCAAGCGTTGTACCTGTATAAAAAAATCCTTTCTCTTTATCCTTGAAACTGTAATTGAGCCTTGTCGTAAATCTAAAAGGAGAATACAGATTTGTATTTTTTCCACTGAAGAATCCGGCACGATATTCAAGCCGATCATCAAGAATAAATCCTCTGAAATTAATTCCAAGGTCTCTGCCGACATTGTTATCAAGCGGGGCATTAGGCACAAACTGATATGCACCATAATCAAGCGCCATCAAAGACGCTGCACTTTGTAAACCGTTACGCGCGATACCAACGAGTTGAAGTCCTGCTATTACACTTAGTTCCGGACAGAATGTATATTGCACCTGGGCATCCTGAACATACATTGATATCCAGTTTTTGGCATCCTTAACGACTTTAGTATCCTTTTGAACTATCGTGTCTTTTACTTTATCAAAAGTATATGTTGTTGTTGTTTCACTTGTTTCAAGAACTTTTCCAACGTTTGGCGCATCTGTCTCAAAAAAGAAAGTAGTATTCTTTGCGATCTCGCCTCCAAGAATTATTCTTACTCTTCTGATAAAAGCTTGTCTTTGCCAATGTTTTGTAAATTTTGGATCAGCATTTTGAACAGCGGTTGTTTGTTCTTGAATTGCTTGCGCCTGTGTTTGTATCAAGAATCCCGTTTTGATAGAAAAAAGCGATGGTTGTGCTTGTACGGGAGTTGGTTTTGTTGACACTATAACTTTTTTCAATTCTTCAAAATGCCCTGCAAGTTCCTTTGTTTCCGGAGCGGCATTCAGATTTTTCACTTTATTTTCGAGCAGTGAAATTCGTTCTGTAAGCGCTTCAAGATTTTGCCGGTTATTAACATTAACACCGTTAGCAGTATTTTGGATTTGTACTTGAAGGTTTTGAATGTCTTTTTGCAGACCTGAAATTTCGGTCTGTCTTTTTGTTTCTTCCAGTGCAATCATTCCTTTCAAGGATTGTTCCATTTCATCTACAATTGCAATGCCCTTCTTAAAATCTTGCGCCGGTGATTTAGACACACATAAAATCAAGCAGCAACAAACAACACTTAATATTGATTTCGTTCTCATCATCCTGTTTTCCTTTTTTTGCAATAAATTTTTAGCGGTTACGATCAAAATATTACTCACAACTTTTTTAGTTCATCCATAACTAATAATATTATCGGCAACCTAAAACTGCTCTTTATGGAGGATGTTGTAAATGGTTCAAAAGTGTTGTAAGTAGTTAAGTAGGACGACGAAGGAAGATCTTGGAAGAGGTTAGTTTATCAAAACTCAATGGCTAATTTTTTTAATTTTTCTTAAATATTTCCTGCTTATATCGAAATTTTTTGAAGTGTCTTTCAGAATTACTTTGTAAGAATTGGTCGGCGATTTTTCAATTTTGCTGATGTAGAGTGTGTTTATTATGGTTGACCGGTGAATTCGAATAAATAATGTTTCGGGTAAAATCTCTTCCCACTTGCTGATCGATCTTCTTATCAGAATGTGTTTATTATCTTCCTGAACCACATACGTATATTGATTATCAGCTTCGATATATTTTATTTTTCCAACCGCAATTATTACGGAAGAATTAGGTAAGCGGAAAAAGATATTATCGTCAGGTTTATATTTTTTTGTTTTTTGTCCTTCCGTATTTTTTTTCACTTCATCTAAAACCGTCGCTTTAACTATTTCGAATTTAGTTAACCTGGTATTAATTGCTTTTATAAGTTCTTCACTCTTAAACGGTTTAAATAAG
>Ga0209211_10007357_pt1 | contig 15483 bp, 14 predicted proteins | sample RifGroA2_FD_183992 | JGI IMG/M metagenome (GOLD analysis project Ga0209211, IMG submission 183992) | Groundwater microbial communities from Rifle, Colorado, USA - Groundwater A2 (SPAdes) (version 2) | ecosystem: Environmental > Aquatic > Deep subsurface > Groundwater | place: Rifle, Colorado... | reverse complement strand
GAAAAACGATGTGATACAACAGGATAGTAACATTGTGACTTTTGTGAATATATTTGCTCATTTCTACATTATACCATACGAACGCCGCAAGCGGCGGGGAATAGAACCCTAAAGGGATTCAAAACAGCCTTTGATAAAAGCTGCTTTTGATTGGGCCGGAACTTCGTGAGCGTCCGGCAAAACTCCTTCACCCCGAGGTGTCGGGGCGGTTGTCCATGGATGGCGGGACTGTGGGAAAGAACGTGGGAGCGCCGACTAGGCGCGCAGGGAGGTGGTGCAGTCGCTGGCGGCGGCGGGCGTCTGCTGGTGGAGCAGGTGCGCGGGCACCTCGATCGGCTTGGCGCCGGCGACGAAGACGTCCCTCCAGCCGGTGACGCAACCGTAGAACGCCAGCTCGTCGTTCACCTTGTAGGTCCTGGCGGAGATCCACGTCGCGATCTCGTCGATGTCCTTCTCGAGCTTGTTGGCCGACATGAAGTCGACCATCTTGGCGATGTGCAGCGTCTTCTGGTCCCGCGGGACCACGCCGATCAGCAGCGAGATGGCGAACGTCGCGGCCGCGCTCGGCTCGCCGAAGACCACGAACTTGGCCTCCTCCGCCGTCTCCTCCGAGTACTTGCCGTGGTCCTGGTGAGCGAGCTCCGCGATGTTCCCGCGCGTGTAGCGCCCCGGGGTCTCGTTGTTGAACGTCCCGATCGGGACGTACCCCTGCCCGATGAGCTCGTTGACGTACCAGTAGTCGCGGGCGATCTTGATCCTCATGGTTGCACCTTCCTTGTGTTCTGCAAGGCACCTTGCCTTGCGTTACAAGGCGTAATGATGCCACGAGCTTGGTGGAGGTCGTCAAGGAGCCGCAAGGTGATTATGTGGATAAGTGTGGCGGTTGATTTGAGCAGAAGAGATGAATGTGGGGTATAATATACACGATACACGAGACATGGAATACGATACGATTGTCTCATAATCCATGTCTCGTGTATCGTGTTTGAGTATCGTCTCAACGAAAGGGGGTGACATTATGAATTGGAAAAAAGCAGTGGGATACGGAGCAGCACTATGGGTGCTGATGTTTGTGATTGTGTCTGTGTTCGTTGGTTTCAAAATCTGGGGATCAACATGGTTGCATGTGGTTACCGCGTTTATCGCCGGAGTAGTTTCATTTGTGCTTGCGGGCTACGCCAAACCGGCAAAAGCGTCAGCGGCCTTATCTTATGGAATAAGCTGGGCGGTGGTCAGCGCTATTCTAGATATTGCTATTACCATGAGATTTGACAGCACAGTCTTTGCTCAATGGCCAATGTGGTTGGGCTACGCGCTCATCATCCTGGCGCCTCTGTTGCGTGTGAAAAAATCAGAGTCAGCGCCACCCGCTCAACCAATGGTTTAGTTAACGCTATATTTATTCGGAAAATAGAGCGACCTGTTGACAGGCAAGCTATTTTAATATAGAATTAAACACATAAAAGTCTTCAAGGCTAAGACGTGCGGTAGTAGTTCAGTTGGCTAGAACGTCTCCTTGCCAAGGAGAAGGTCGCCGGTTCGAATCCGGTCTACCGCTCATAGTAATTATCGCGGGGTAGAGCAGCCTGATAGCTCGCTTGGCTCATAACCAAGAGGCCGTTGGTTTAAATCCAACCCCCGCAACTAAAAAAAATTGCCCCCGAGTACTCGGGGGCAATTTTTTTAGTTGGCGAGTACCTGTTACGTATTCCATTTTGGCATATTACACTTTGGAATATATCATATCAATAAATAACATGCAATAGTATGACAAAAAGCCTTTATTCCAACGACCACAAACAATTGGTTGAACAATTAAAGAAAGCGCGCAAGGAAGTCGGTATGGATCAAAAAGATGTTGCTAAGGCACTTGGCAAAACACAATCTTATATATCCAAAATTGAAACCGGGCAAAGAAGGGTTGACGTTATACAGTTAAAGGAGTTAGCGAGAATTTATAAAAAAAGCGTTTCTTTTTTTATTTAAAATATGAACCTCGAACAGTTGAAAATGAAGTTAAGGAAAATTAAAAAAATGGGCTTTGTCAAAACCCATCGTAGCGGGAACACTGGAATTGGGAAAACCCTCGAAGACCTACTAGGCATTAAGGAAAATAATATTCCACTTCACGACATTACAGGGGTGGCTGAACTGAAAGCATATCGCAGAGATGCTGGCTCAATGCTAACTCTATTTACGCTTGAGCCACAACCGGTTGGCGGCAAAAGAGATAAATTTTTGTTGGATAATTTTGGTTATTCCAAAAGAGACAACGGTCGTTCGAAAGAATTACATTCAACCCTATCCTGTAAGCGATACAACAATCAAGGTCTTAAATTATGCGTTGAGGAGCTGAAGGTGAGAGTAGTAGGAAGGAGGAGAAGGTTGAACATTTTTTGGGATATAGTCTCTCTAGAAAAGAAATTTTTGGATAAACTTCCAGCGCTGGTATATGTATTAGCCGGTAGCAAGCTAGTACGCGGAAAAGAATATTTCCATTTTAGTGCAGCTTATCTGCTGTCTAGTTTTAATTTTGAATCCTTTAAAAAGATGGTCAAAAAAGATTTTGTCGTAGTTGATTTTAGGATGTTTTACAAACCTAATGGGCAGGTAAGAAATCACGGAACCGGATTTAGAGTAAAAATAAACAAGTTATATGACTGCTTTGAGACTAAGGTGAAATTACTTTAGTTTTCGCAATACTACAATACTTTCTTTAGTCATCGTTTCTTCTAGCTCACCCACAATATTTGTGGGTGAAGTTTTTATTGGCATTCTTTTCCCCGGTATATTTCTTACGATAATATCTTCACAGGTAAAACCAATATTTTCAGCTAGTTCAGCAATGATAAAATCCGTAGGAATCCGCACTTGCTTGACGAGCCGGTTACCAACCACCAAGCAGAAGTATTTGTTTGGTTTTAAAATTTTATGTGCTTGTCTTAAACATTTTTCCAATCCGATATTAAAACTTAAAACATCTTTGGCGCGATCTCTGTCAATTTTCGATATTTTTGATAAGGCCTGATCCAAATAGATCGATTTTAAATCATGGTCTAACTCTTTAGTTGCTCTGCCGCCCAGTAATTCGTTATCAACGCTAGACGCTTTATCTGGATTCTCAAATATATCTATCCATTGTGACGATAACCTTGAAAATTGGCCATAAGCAACCGTTGTGCGGCTGTCGCCGTAGGGCGGCGAGGTAATGATATAATCTACCGAACCCCCCTTTATGCCGTTATCTTGCGATGAATCACCGTAGAGTATCTTAATCCAAGCATTTTTATCAACATCTTTATAATATTCTTCCATTTGTTTGATGTTAAATTCAGTTTTCTTTTTGTAAATGCCGAACACATCGGGATTGTATTTTACCAGCTTTTCTTTGTGTATTCTAACTAGTTTAAACTCACCGGGTTTGGTATTTGATGAAAGCCGTACCGTTTCGCTAAAAGAAACCATGAAAAAATTTTTTATTTTTTCATTTTTTATTTCATTGATTGCCTTTTTAATTTTAGCTAATTTTACAACTGCCTCTTCTTTGAACCAAAAGTTTATATTTTTAAAATTCGGCTTCTCTATTTGGTTGTCTTTTATTTTTTCAATTCGTTGTACCAGAGAAAAATATTCTTTAGTTAATATTCTCGGATCGATCTCGGTCGTTTTAGTTCTCGCTAAAAATATTGCCAATGGATTTAGATCAATGCCATAAGCATTTCTGCCAAGCAGTCTGCTCTCTACCAGAGCTGTGCCCGAACCGCAGAATATATCGCAAATCGTGTCGCCCTTGTTGCTATAATTTTGTAATAAACGACGTGCGACTTGCGGAATAAACATGGCAGGATATGTATGCATGCCGTGAGTATATGGTTTTGTTTTTTCTCCCTTAAAATCCCACGAATAATCTATTCGTCGGTTATACCTTTCATTTTTTTGTGCCTCTTTTTCTGGTTGTGTTGCTAAATTTCTAATTATTTTAACAACAATTCCTCTAACTTCTACCTCAGTACGATAAAATGGGAAGAGCGTAGGGTTGGCTGGCTGTAACCTGATGCGCCCTCTTTCGCGATAGAATTTTTTTAAAGTCGCATTTCCTTCGTCAATAATAGCCACCACCGTTTGTCCGTTATCAGCGACTGTTTGTTGTTTAATGACAACTGTGTCACCGTCAAAAATACCTTCATCTACCATGCTGTTACCAATAACTCGCAAAGCAAAATATTTTCCAGTTTTACCCACCTCATCTCGCGTCAATGTGATTGTCCCATCTGGGACAGCAATTTCTTCTATTGGATGGCCGGCTGCGATAGTGCCAAGTATTGGTATTTCTATGAGGGATTTTTTTTGTTCGTTTAATTCAAGGCCTCTAGGATCATTATCATTTTTTATCAGGTACCCTTTCTTAATCAATGCTCTAACATGCTCGTGTACGGTAGAGAAAGCTTTCCCAATATGCTTCCCGATCTCATCAAAGGTGGGGGACACACCGTGTTTTTTGCCGTATACCCTAATATAGTCTAAAATTTGTTTTTGTTTCTGGGTAAGTGTTGGCATAGATATAGATATTGACTAGATGTATTTCATTTTGTATCCTGTTATTATACCCGATAAAGACCCGATGGTCAAAATGTGAGTTATCCACAAGGGTTTATTTATTGAACCACAGTATTTACGGGACAGATATTTAACGTTTTCGTATTTTCGGGTTACTTTTTTCCAATAATAAGCGCCGTGTTTAAACGATTAAACTTCCAATCAATTCTAAATCCTGCTTCGCGAGTCCATTTTAAGTAATTTTCCAGCGTCTTCAGATCATTCAAGAACATATGGTGATAAGCCCACTCAGTGAGAACTTTTTCATTGGACGCGTTATCTGCTAGATGTTTGTAGTGCAAAGCGTTGCAGCGGGCGGCTTTGTTTTTATCCGTGTAGGTGACCAAATCGCCCAGAATAAATATACCACCATTGTTTAAATTCCGATACACTTTTTTTATCAGCGCTTTAGCTCCAGCGACAGTCTGATGATGCAAACCAATCACCATGACGATGATGTCATATTTTTTGTCGAATTTCATGGCCGCGTAATCGGCCAAGATATAGTGAGTATTTTTGGTCCCCATTTTTTTCTTGGCGCCCTTAAGCATTTGTCGCGAGAAGTCCACGATGTCGAAGCGGGCGCGCGGCAATACTGATTTAATCACCGCGCTGGTAAGAGCTGTCCCCGCGCCCATGTCGGCCACGGCCAGCGGTTTGTCTTCGGGAAAATGCGCAACGACATAATCGGCAATTTGCATGTGAATTTCCTTGTGAAATGGAATCGCATTGACAATGTCGCGGTCGTATTGATTGCGTGTGTAGTGATCATAATTTAAATCGGCAGGTTTTACATTGGTTGTCTTGGAAATTTTCATATTTATTTGGTTATTTGTTCAATAGCATTGATGAATCTTTTGACGTCATCTTTTGTGTTGCAGAGTCCGAAAGAAGCGCGCATAATTTGCGGTATTGCATCGGTATTTCCCCGCCGCACGCTGTCGGCGACCTTCTTGTCGTCTGTTCGCTTGAGTAATTTGCGTATCGCATGATACACGCAGAAACTGCCGGCGCGCACCCCGATACCAAATTCATCATTGAGTTTTTCCGCCATTGCTTTGGAGTTCATGCCTTTGATGTTGAATGGTATAATCGTGTTCAGGTGTTTATTTTTTACATATAATTCTATTTTTGCGTTGCTTTTTAAGTAGTCAAACGCTATTTTGGCGAGGCCGTGTTCGTACTCATGGATTTTGTCGAGACCAAGCGCGTCGAGCTCTTGCAATGCGCGCGCCATGGCGATGGCGCCTACAGCGTTTGGAGTACCGGGGTCGTGAGCAAGCTGGTTGCGATAGCGCAAGAACTCGCCCTCTTCAGTAATGTATGGCAGGTTGCCGCCGCCGATTTGATATGGTAGAAAACTATCAAAAAAGTATTTGGGACCGACGATAAATCCCCCGCCGTACGGAGCGTAAAATTTATGGCCGGAAGCCATGAGGAAATCTATTCCCATTTCTCGCATATTAACGGCATGATGTTGTAAGTATTGGCATGCGTCCACGATAAAGTACGCGCCGTATTTGTGGGCCAATCGGCCGATCTCTTTAATATCCGGACAATAGCCAGTCAGATTTGAAGAAGCAGTCGCCACTAATGCTTTTATTTTTTCAGTTCGCAAAAGTTTTTCTATCGCGGCCATGTCAAATTCAAATTTGTTGTCCACATCATATTGTAAAACTTGAGCACGGCCAAGTTTCTGGATTTTCTCGCTAACATCGTCCATGAAATTTAAATCGGTTTGCTTGCCGCCCAGCGCGGCGGCACCTTCAGCTTTGATCCATGGCAGCCAAGAAGAACTGTGCTCTATACTGGATACTGCTACTTTGCCTTTCAAAAAAGCAAAGAAGTAGGCAAGAGTGTTGGCAGCGCCGGTGGTGTTGCCGGTGAACAGAACATAATTGTCATTTGGAGACTTAACAAATCTTTTTATCACCTCGCGGCTTTCCTCGTATATGTCCGTTGAGATTTTTGATTTGTAACCCGATCCGCGGTGCACCGAGCCGTACCCGCGCAGATATTCCGTCACAGACTTTTCAACGGCAAGCAAAGGCGGAGTGGTGGCGGCGTTGTCCAAATTTACGTAGGGGACGCGGCCGTATTTGACTGTGTCAACCTGAAAATTGAGGATTTCGTGGCTAAATATATTGGCTGGTTGGATTTTTTGCATATTCTAAGTTGACTACTTTAAATTACGAAACATCTTTTTTGTCATTTCGAGCGGAGGTCGCCTTAAGCGACCGTAGTCGAGGAATCCCTTGACCCGTGCGGCAATGGTCAAGCGATTCCTCCACTCGCCTTGAGTCTCGGTCGGAATGACAATTTGGCATAAATTTACGTAATTGAATCAATTCATTGAAAATAACAAGGCACTTTACCCTAAAATAAGAATATTGTCAATCATTTAGGACGAATTAGTTGACAAGATTGGCTAAAATACATTATAATTTTGATATACATTAATAGTGTCTATTATTTTTGACAACATATGAAATACAAAAATGTACTTGAAGAGATGGGTTTGTCGCCTGAAGAATCAGCAATCTATCTGGCTTTGCTTCGGGTCGGTGGATCTATCGCCAGCGCCGTGGCCAGAGAGACGGGCATCAAGCGCACAACGGTTTACGCCTTATTGCGGTCGTTGGCCAATAAGGGTTTTGTGATGTTGTATTATCGTAAAAATAAGCAGTTATACTACGCGGAAAAACCCCAGCGGGTAGTAGAGTATTTTGAAAAAAAGATAAGCGGGTTTGCCGATATTATCCCCGCACTTGAGACGCTCGGCAAAAAACAGATGCAAATTTACGGCATCCGGCTGATTGAAACCGTAAATGAATTAAAAAAGTTTTATCACGGCATTTTGAGCGAATACAAAAATCGCAGCTACAGCGTTATCGGCAACACTAATGCCTGGGAAGGGATTGAACCGGAGTTTTTTCATGACTTTCGCGTTAAGCGTGGCCAAAAAAAGATTTCAACTCGGCTACTTCTGACGCACGACTCGCGGGGTCTTAACCCGACCCGAAAAGAATTGTTGCGGGATTTTAAGTATTTACCGGCTACATATAATTTTAAAAGCACTTTAGATATTTTTGATGATCAAATTTTGATTGTCAGTCCAGAGCTCTCTTGTTTGGCGGTGGTCATTGCCGTGCCCGCGATGGTTGATGTATTCAAGATGGTGTTTGGGATAATTTGGGATTTGGTTGAATAAAACAAAAAACCGCCGCTAATCACGATCGGTTTTTTGTCCTGTTTGCGCACAAGGTAGGATGCCACTTTTGAAAGTGTGTGGCGCACTTTGCCAACGGTGCGAATTGTTTAATTATTATCCAACCCTTCTCTATAATACTGCTCGTACATTTCCCAAAGCGACAGCAGAAAGGCGGCGATGATAGGACCGAGGATGAATCCAGAGATGCCAAACATAATGATGCCGCCCAATGTGGAGAAAAGGATGATGAGCGGGTGCATTTGCGCGCCTTTGCTTACCAAGAATGGACGCAGGAAATTGTCCACTGTGGAGATAACCAGCGCGCCGAAGAGAATGATCACCACGCCTTGCCAGACGTTGCCGAGTATAAACATTATGATGGCCGCCGGCAACCAGACTACATAGGAGCCGAAGCCGGGAATAACGGAGAATAGAGCCATGATGATGCCCCAGATAAGCGCTCCTTGAATGCCCAAGAGCAAAAACATTATGCTGCCGAGCGCGCCTTGGATTAGGGCGATGATAAGTGTTCCTTTTAGAGTCGCTTTAGCGGTGGCCGTGAATTTTTCATAAAGTTTTATCTCCTGTTTATCTCCGAGCGGGCAGAGGTGCATGGCTTTTTTGAGCATTTTTTCGCCATCGCGCAAGAAGAAGAAAAGAGTGTAAAGCATGATGACGAACAACACGATAAATTCCAGTGAACTTTGGGTCAGGCTCTTTAAGGCGTTAAAAATAAAGTTGCTGATAAAGGCTACCAGTTGCGACACCCTTTCGGTGATAAGCGCCGGATCAATGTCCAATTTCTGCGTGAGCGGGTTGTCCCTTAACCAGCTAACAACGTTCTGAATTGTGTTGTTGATGCTACTCTGATTGTCGCGAATGGCGGTATACAGATCAAAAGCTTCCCTCACTATCAAACTGCTTATCAATGAAAGCGGAATGATTATAACCAAAAGAGCGATTAACAAAGTGAGGATTGAGGACAGGTTGGCTCTTTTTAGCTTGTCTAAAATAGCGCGGTGGACAGGGTAAAAAAGAGAAGCGATAATCGCGGCCCAGAAAATCGGGAAAAAGAACGGCCTGATGAGAAACACAAATACAATGCTGATAATCGCCAGCAACCCGAAGAAAATAATGTGACGCATTCTGACAAAGTCCATATACATCGGTTAAGTGGTAAAACTTATTCGTTTTTATTATTGTATCATTTTCCCCTTCTTTACACAACAACCTTGGTGTTTTGGTCGGTTTTTGCATACAAAACTTCCTTTAGGGTTTGGATGGATACAATTCGAAATAAAATAACCAGCGAGGCGTAAATGAGGACTCCCAGTAAAATTAATATTACGATGTTTATTGCTTGTAAGTAATACAGCAAAATACCCATAATCGAGCTCGCCAAAGCCACTTTTAAGGCAGTGGTAATTTTGGGCCAGAGGCGAGTGTGGTAAGCGCACAGTAAAAAGAATCCCAACCCGGCAAACAGTTCGGAAAAAATAGTTACGTACGCGGCGCCGAGCATTCCGAAGCGAGGGATGAAGATGAAGTAGGCGATGACGCTTAATACCGCGTCCGCGCCGAATATCAAAGTGGCTTGTTTTTGTTTGTTAATGGCCAAAGCCATCTGCGAGAATGTTGAACCAAAGCAAATACCAAATACCGCCACGGACAACAGAGCGAGTATTGGGCCGCCGGCCGTGAACTCACTGCCGAAAATTAGTCCCATAATAGGCGCGGCAAGCGCTATGACTCCAACCACCATTGGCGCCAAAACTATGAGCATCAAATCAAAACTCAACTGATAGTGTTTCTTAAATTCGTCGTACAAACCACGCGACCAGGAGAATGTTAGAAGCGGCAACATTATGCCCATAGTCATGAACGCGACTTGAGACAATATGTCAAGCACGCGATAGGCGGCGCTGTATAAACCCACTTCAACCGCGTTTGCGTATAGAGGCAAAATCAATCTGTCTCCTTGCAAGTAAAAGGCGTTGAAAATCACGCCAATCGCCACCGGCCACATTTTCTGAAAGATGGCTTTGGTTTCCTCCTTGTCAATTCGCGGAGCCACACCTCCGCTTTTGCGCCATATATATATTGTATATATCCAGGCGGCAATGGCCACTACCCACATCATTGGGAAAAAATCCAGGTTGCCTTTGACCGCGAGCCAAAAACCAACCACCAGCGCCATCCGGCCCAGCACTTCTCCGGCCATCTGAATATCCACGCGCAATTTTGTTTGATAATAACCGGTAAATACTTGGTTCAAAATGTTTGGAATATAAGAAAGAGCGAGTATGAGAGTGGCGATTTTGATGGTTGATGAATAGGGGAACAGCCATATGGCTCCGACAGCCAAAGATTGCGAGGCCAGAGCGGTGATGAGGCGCCAGGTAAAAAGATTGTTCAGAAGTTTGCGTTTATCAAAATTTGGCTCGGAGAGCATCTTGGCGGTAACAACAGTGAAGCCAAAATCAGTCAGCACCGCCACAAATTGCAAAAAACCTATGGCCGTGGAATACCACCCGAATTTTTCCGCTCCCATGGCGCGGGTCAATATTGACACTGCCAAAAGACCGAGTAGGGTGCTGACGCCCTTGCCCGCGATTTGAATTAAGGTGTTCTTGGCGATGGAGCGGACGAGGGACATAGATATGATAAGTCGATGCGAATCACGAATAAACACGAATGGCGAATACCGTTTATATTGTATTCGCTATATTCGCATGAATTCGTAGATTCGCATCAACTTATCAATCGCGAAAATGTTCAGCAAAATGCTTTTTAAACGCGTCCATAAAACTTTTTCTGTCCGGCAGGGTTATGACGCGGCGCGTTTCCATCTGGCGCAGGGTTTCGTAGATCTGTTGGAGAGAAATTTTACCGTCCCCATGCCGGCGGGCGAGTATGGCGTCGCTAACCGCGCGCTCGTTTTCTTGATTTATATGAGGCAGATGAATGCTCCACATAATGTGCCGCACCTGCTCGGTGGTGAGCGGGTGCTCAACCCGGGAATATTTTACCGACGCGCCAAATAGAGTGGAGAAGAAGGACATAAGTAGAAAATGACAAATGCCAAATTTTCAATTTCAAATATTTTGATTGTATTTATTGTACTTTAATAGTTAATGGTTGACAAGTAGGTGACTTACCAATTTCATCGTTAATCGTTATATGTTATACTTTAGGCACTATGATGAAACGGACATTGTTATATTGCTACATTGTTACATTGCTATCCGTTATTTTCGTTTTGCCTGTGGATGCACGGAGCGGCTCATTGAGTCTCACACCCCCCTACCTCCCTCACAGGGGGGAGGTAATGGCCAGCTCGACTTCGCACTCCCAAGCCATGGGTGGAGAGGTGATAAATTATGTGGTTGAGTTTAGGAACGCGGGGTCGTCTACATGGACAGGTTATCAGCTTAGAGGCAGTGCGGTAAACGCGGAGGTGGCGGTTAGCAGCTCGGAAATTTTTTCCATTGCCGACAGCTCATGGGTATCATCCACGACCATTCGGCGAGGCAATGCAACAGCGGCGCCCGGTAGATCATTGCGGTTTGAGTTTGATGCCCGCGCGCCTGTGGTACAGGGAGATTATACGATGATTTTTGAATTGTGGGATAATAACCAGAAAGTTGATGGCGGGAAGGCAATGTTCGCGCTCGACGTGCTTCTTAACACCCCATCCGATTATCAGGAGCCGATATTTGCTTCGCGCCAGCTTGTTGACGAACCTAATATTCGGGTAGGCCTTAATAAGCCAAAGGGTAAGGTGCAGTTCAAATCGCAGTTTCTTTATTATGTATATAGCGGCGCGGAAGAGAGGGGGGTTTTGTCCGAGAACGAGCAGGCGAGTTTGGAGTACAAAAACGGCGTTTATAGTTTTAAAAGCGCGAGCATGGAGTTTGAATCGCGCGACTATGTGCGCTTGGCTCCCGTAGAGATGAGCAACTATTTCAGAATCGTAAATTATGAAAGGAAGTTGCGCGGAAGAAGAAATATCAATTTTAACGTTTACCGCGGCGCCATGGAATATCGCTACTCGCCGGAGCATCGCGCGGTTTATGTCATTAACGAACTGCCGCTTGATTTGTATACAGCCGGAGTTACAGAAACATCCAATGACGCGCCGGTTGAATACATCAAAGCGCTACAAGTGGCGGCCAGATCATACGCGTACTACAAATTTAATTACCGCCGGCAGAGCAAAAGAATTTTCCATGTTGTAGCCACCACGGCAGATCAGCTTTACTTGGGTTACAACTCCGAGCTTTCCATGCCCCGCGTAGCGCGGGCGACTCAAGACACCTATGGGCAGATGGTAACTTATAACGGAGCGCCGATAGTTACTCCGTACTTCAGCCGTACGAACGGTAGGACGCTGTCATGGAGAGATGGGTGGAGCAGCAGCAGCGTACCTATGCCTTGGCTTATGAGCGTGGAGGCAAAATATGATAAGGGACTCCGCAAGAATGGCCACGGAGTCGGCATGAGCATGCACGACGCGTCACTCCGCGCCGTTCGGGATGGCTGGGGATATGAGCAAATATTGCAGTACTATTATAGCGGGGTGGAGGTGGAGAGGATATATTGAAACAGAGTAAGTAAAGTGTCGCGAGCGGCGCTTTTATGATTTTGGCTCTTGAAAATAATGGAGAGATGCGGGGTGGTGAGAGTACAATAGTAAATGACCAATGACCAATTTCTAATGACCAATCAAGCACCAAACCCCAATGACCAAATCCCAATCAATTTTCGCTGGCTCCATAGTTCCGTCCGGGGCGGACTGCGGAGCCCAACTGCTAACTGCGACAACGGCACCTTGGCTCCACAGCCTCGCCTGTGAGGCTCGGACTATGGAGCCAGCATAATGTGCCTAAACTATGAACGGCATGGATTCCCACTTTCGTGGGGATGACAATGAAATGATGTTTGGACATTGGTCATTGAGGCTTGGGTATTTTCAACCTATGTTCTGGCGCGACAGACAACACGGGGGGCGGGAGTTGGCGGAGGCGCTTGGTGAATATAAAAATGCCTCTGATTCTGTTGTGATTGGTCTGCCGCGGGGCGGAGTGGTGGTGGCGCACACGGTGGCCAAGGCATTGAATTTGCCACTGGATATCGTGGTGACGCGCAAAATCGGGGCGCCGGGCAACGCGGAGTTGGCTCTCGGGGCGGTGGATGAAAACGGGCAGGGGGTATTCAACGAGATGCTTGTCCAATACTCGGGCGCGACAATGGAGTATTTAAATCAAGAAATAGAAGAACAAAAAAAAGAGATAGAGCGTCGGCTTCGTCTGTATCGTCAAAGGCGGCCGCCGCTTTATCTCAAAGGCAAGGCCGTGATTATAGTTGATGACGGAGTGGCCACCGGCGCTACCATGCTGGCGGCCGCGCGTTCGTGCCGGAACAAAGGAGCGAAAAAAATAATCGTCGCGGCCCCGGCTATCGCGCCTGACACGCTGTCTCAATTGCAAGAACAAACCGATGAAGTAATATTCCTTGACGCCCCGCCTGATTTCGTGGCCGTGGGGCAGTTCTATGAAGAATTTGAACAGGTGACGGATGAAGAGGTTATCCAATTACTTAGCAGGAGCGTAGGTTGTACGATGTAATGAAAAATTCTTAATTCGCCGATAGGCGAATTTTAATCGCAACAACTTTTTATAATTTTTTTAATTCTTCTTTTTCCTTCTCAAAAATATCTTGCCATTTTTTATTATCTTTTAAAGTAGCTGCGGATTTTTTCTGTTTATAATTCTGATACAACTTATCAACCCATTCAGGATGATTTTTCAAAAAATTATACAATTCATTTAATTCAGTTGACGGTAGTAATTTTAGCGCCGCGAGTAGCTCGTTCTGTTCCTCAAGGACTAAATTAGATTTTTTAAGTAATGCCTGTATTTTGTCCATAGATAATAATTTTATCATTTTTGTAATTCTTTATAATATGTCTTTAGAAACATCACTCCTAAATTTTTATGCGGTGGCACATAATTTTGAAAATCATTATTCTTGCCAAGTTTTTTTTCTATTTTTTCCCAAAACACCGGCCAAATAATATTTTTACCAGACAAAATTTCTAAGTTTAAACTTTTCAATAAAGGATCATTGACTAGCATTGTTCCAGTGCCTTTTGTGGATAAGATGTGAGCTTTAGGCGCTTTTTTTAAAACTCGCTCCACGTTATTATATCCGCCGCAAGAGCCAAGGGATACTATCTTGGCTATAGCGGGAACCCTTTCTATTGTCTCTGATACGTGGTAGCTATGACCACGATGTACAACTATAATTGTCTCAATATTTCTTTCTTTTAATATTTTCTCAATAGCTTTTGGCCCTTCATTTTGAGAACCTGGGTAATTGGCATATATTTCCATTTTTTTGCCATTTTGGTTTGATGTTATCAAAACAAAATGATCTTTTTTAATAACATGCCAGTTAGGTTGATTTTGGTATTGACCTAAAAAATTATTAAATGAAGCCCGGCCATCATCGTCGTCGTAAAAGAAATATTGCTGAACATTTGTTTTATCCTGATTAAATAAATCACTAGATTCTAATTCGGATAAATTCTCCAATTTAAATTTCTCCGCCATTTCTTTTAGCCATGCTTCGTTTACAACTGCTTTGTCGCCAAACATGCCAGACAAGATACTATAAATAATTTTATCTTCCTGTCCGGCTCCCGGTTGATTGTTAATCCTTTCATATTCCAGTTTAATCTGTTTTTGCAACACTTCTAGCATCTTTTGGTCAGTTATCATGCTAAAAATATCGGCGACGGTAGTTGCTTGAGCTAATTTATCCTCGGCCGTATCAAGATTGGTTATGATAGCGGCAAGCAGTGTTTGAACATCCTCTTTATTCATTGTGTTTAAAAATTCGTTTAATCTGTTAAAACTGGCGCATTCTTTGATAAAAGTTCTAAATTTATTTTGGCCCGCTTGTTCTAATAATTTTTTACCGTCTAAGTTTTCTTGTTTCATTTTTCTCAACAAGCGGCTAAACATCCCATTAAACGATGAAGTGTAAATTTCTTCTTCACCGTAAGTCATCAGAGTATATAGCTCCGCGGCAGTTAAACTGTTGATTGACGCAAATCTCTCTGAATCTGGTCGCTCGTGCAAACTGTTGACTTGTTGTATTTTTCTTAGGGAAATATTTTCTAAATTATTTTCAACCGACACTCTGCCTAAATGATCCGGTTTTGATTTGATTTCTATGAGGGTCTTTAAAAATTTATTTTGGTCATTTATTATTTTAACCGCTTCTTCTTCGGATAAATCGTTATTAACCATTTTTTCTAAAAGTATGCCTGCTTTTGGATCAGCAATGCTTTTTAATATTTTAGTTGATTTAAGTTGCGGTTCGTTAATTTCATCTAATAAATTTTTATAGTTTTTACCTTCTTCTGGACAAGACGCAAAAGATTCTTCTACTAATATTGACCATTCGTTTTTTGAAATAACATCCTCAAAATCTTTGGCATTGTAAAGAAATTCCTCAGGGTTACTTTTAGCAGCCTGTAATATTTCATGGGCCAGATTTAATCCTTGGACATCCTTAAAATCTTTGGCATTGTAAAGAAATTCCTCAGGGTTACTTTTAGCAGCCTGTAATATTTCATGGGCCAGATTTAATCCTTGGACATCCTTAAA
>Ga0209211_10007356_pt1 | contig 15483 bp, 16 predicted proteins | sample RifGroA2_FD_183992 | JGI IMG/M metagenome (GOLD analysis project Ga0209211, IMG submission 183992) | Groundwater microbial communities from Rifle, Colorado, USA - Groundwater A2 (SPAdes) (version 2) | ecosystem: Environmental > Aquatic > Deep subsurface > Groundwater | place: Rifle, Colorado... | reverse complement strand
ATGATCTTGGGCTTGAAAAAACCGCCCTTTTCCCAAAAGGCTGATATTTTGTCTTCGACCTGATTGTGGTCGTAAGTTTTGGGCAGTTCCATGATGCATCCATCATAACCCAAAAATTGACTTTTGTGTATTCTTGAGCGAGTTGTTCTGGATAAGGCCATTTTAAAAAATGACGTATTATCTCTGCTATAGCATAGATAATACGTTAGATCGATTTCATTGATTTGCGATTGATTTTTTTCAATTTTTGAATTAAAGTGTTGATAATTGGCCCTATCGTCTAGTGGTCAGGACACCAGCTTTTCAAGCTGAGAACCGGGGTTCGACTCCCCGTAGGGCCGCTAATTAATAATTTAACCTGATAACTATGAAGATTGTCGTTTTTCTTACTCAGTCCAGTTTTACGCAAGACCAGCAAGAAAAGCTGGCGAAATTGGGAGAAGTCATTTATGTGCCGAGCCGCGAAGAGCTTCCTTTAGACAAGCTTTTGGCCCTGGCGGGGGGAGCAGACATCATCGCACCTGACCCTGATCCTTTTGGCGGCTTTGAAAAAGCCAAAGCGCCCTTGATGAAAGTCATAGAATCTTTGTCTAATCTGAAAGGAATTTGCCTTTCCACCACTTCTTTTGGCTGGATAGATCTGGACTATTGCAAAAAGAGAAATTTACCCGTGAGCAATGTGCCGGGATATTCCCGAGAAGCGGTGGCCGAACACGCCTTGGCTCTACTTCTCTCTCTAGCTAAGAGAATCATTGTTTTGGACAGAAAAACTCAGAGAGGCCAGTATGAGTTGGAAATAGGCTCTGAATTAAAAGGAAAAACTTTGGGGATTATCGGCTTAGGCAATATCGGCAGCCGGGTGGCCGAATTGGGCCAAGGAGTTGGTATGAAGGTAATCGCCTGTGACCGAAACCCTAAACAAATGGCCGGAGTGGAGATGAAATCTCTCGACGATGTTTTGCAGGAAGCAGACGCCATTTCCCTGCACGTTACTCACGAGCCCGGCAACAAGAGCCTCATCGGCGAAAAAGAATTGGCAAAAACAAAACGAAGCGTACTAATTGTTAATCTGGTGGATAGGGATATAGTTGATGAAACTGCGATGGCCGAGGCATTGAAATCGAGTAAAATTAGTGCCTATGCGTGGGAGGGGAATGATTTAGTCAATACTCCTTTGGCTGGCTTAGAAAACAGCGTTGGCATTAGGAAATTTGCCTATTATACCAAAGAATCATTAATCAATCTTTTCCAGATTTTGACCGACAACATTATTGCTTTAGCCGAGGGCAATCCTCGGAACCGGGTCGTTTAGCCTCTTTATGCTAGACGAGACTTATGAAAAGCGCGGTTTAAAATTGTGTGAGGTTCGACCTCCCACAATTTTGGCGGCTCGTTCGGCAAAGAGCATTGGATTTTCTATAACGGGCAGGCTTACCCGATATATCGTAATCGCTATAATTAAGAAAGAATGAACCTCAAAATTGCTCCCGCCGCTGGCCAGAACGGCCGTGCTTAACTTAGTTAAGCACAGGCTTAAAATCCTTCGGAGAAGCAGCCTTGTTTCTGGTAGTTGCTCGGTCAGACCAAGCAACTAATCGGCCAAGCAACTAGTCCGGACGGTGCGGTGTTGACAAATAATACAGATTTTCTATAATGTAGAAAGTTAGAAATTAAAAAATAACTATGCCGTCAATCATCCAAGAAGAAATTGTTAAAATCCAGCCCAAAGGCCTTTTGACGATTCCGAAAAGATTTCGTCGCGAGTTGGGTTTTGACGAAAAATCCATGGTTCGAGTCAGAAAAGAAAAAAACCGGTTGGTCATTGAACCCCTGCGCGTCTTGAGTTATCCTGTCCGGCGCTATACCGATGAAGACCTGAAAGATTTTCTCGAATTTGATCGTCAAGAAACCAGAGAACTCAGAAAGAGAGGCTTAATTTAATGTCTCCCCTTGTCTTTTTCAACGCCTCGGTTATTCTGGCCGGCCTGAAATCATCGACGGGCGCTTCAAGGAAACTTTTAGAATGGGCAAGACAAGGCAAGATTAAAGCCGTGGTTAGCGAAGTGGTTTTAGATGAGGTTTGGCGCAACCGCAGAAAACTCGACGTTAGTGAAGCGCTTTTGAAAAAAATTGTCATTTTTTTTCGGATAGAAAAAGCGCCGGCGGGCAAGGAATTAAAAAGATTCAAAAGATTGGTCGTTGACTCAGGCGACGTCCACATTTTAACTTCGGCTAAAAGAGCTGACGCTGATTTCCTGGTTACTCTCGACAAAAAGATCCGCTGGACAAAAATCGTTTCGCCTGGAGAACTGCTCAAAGCACTCTTACGATGAATCTCAAAATCGCCACGGCGCAGGACCTGGAGAATCATTCGGAAAGAAGGCTCTTTCACTTTTTGGAAATCCTGCCCGGGGCGGTTTCTTGGCTGACCATTCTCTTGGCCGTTTTTCTTTCCTGGCAGCAACCTTTTTTCATCGCCGTTTTTATCCTCGTTTTTGATCTTTATTGGTTTTTTCGTGCCATCTATTTTTCTTTCCATTTGCACTCGAGTTATCGGAAAATGGAAGAACATAAAAAAATTGACTGGCGAACCAAAGTCAAACAAATACGAGATTGGGAGGAGGTTTATCATCTTTGTCTTTTTACCCTTTGCCAAGAACCCTGGCCGGTCGTGCGAGACGCCTTTTTATCCTTGAGTCAGAGCGATTATCCCAAAGAAAAAATCATCGTTGTTCTTTCGGCCGAAGAAGGTTATCGATCAGAAACCCAAGCGACGGTGGATAAAATTCAGGCCGAATTTGGCCATCAATTTTACCAATTTTTGGTCACCTGGCACCCCCCGGGTTTGGCCGGAGAGATACCGGGCAAGGGTTCGAACGACCGCTGGGCCGAGATCAAGGCCAAGGAAGAAATCATCGATGTCGCCAAAATCCCTTATGAAAAAATCGTCGTTTCTTTTTTTGACGTTGATACCTGTATTTTTCCCAAATACTTTAGCTGTCTGACCTGGCACTATTTGACCGCGGCTAAACCCCTTCGAACCAGTTTCCAGCCCATTCCTCTTTTTATTAATAACATCTGGCAGGCACCGATCTTTTCCCGGAGCTTTGCCCTTTCTTCGACCTTCTGGAACGCTCTGAGCCAGGAACGGCCGGAAAAGCTCATCACTTTTTCTTCACACGCTATGAGTTTTAAAACCCTGGTGGACGTTGGTTTTAAGCAAGAAAACGTTGTTTCTGACGACTCTCGGATCTTCTGGCAGAGCTTTTTGAAATACAATAGTGATTACCAGGTCCAACCACTCTATTATCCCGTGGGAATGGATGCCAACGTCGCCCGGACTTTTTGGCGCACTTTAGTCAATATTTACAAACAGCAGAGAAGATGGGCTTACGGGGTGGATGAAATCCCTTACGTCTTTTTCAACTTCCTGAAGAACAAAAAAATTTCTCTGTCAAAGAAATTATTTTATGGTTTCTTTCTTTTTGAGTCGCACTGGTCCTGGGCGACCAGCGCTTTGTTGATCTTTCTTCTGGGCTGGCTGCCCATTGCTCTGGGCGGCGAAAGATTTTCTCAAACCCTAATGGCCCATAATCTGCCTCACACCACCTCCCGGCTAATGACCATTGCCATGATTGGTCTTTTCAGCTCGATCTATTTCAGTTTTTCTCTCTTGCCGCCCCGGCCCAAAGCCGTTGGCCGGCTTAAATACCTCGTCTTCGTCCTGGAGTGGCTGATCTTGCCTTCGGCCATGCTTTTTTTCTGGACGTTGCCGGCCCTGGATGCCCAGACCAAGTTAATGTTGGGCAAATATATGGGCTTTTGGCCAACCGAGAAGGTCAGGAAAGGCGTTTAAATCCAAATTTCAAAATCCAAAGCTCAAAATGCTTTGGATTTTGAACTCATTCAAGGTGGATTTTTTCCTTAAATCTTTCCAGCCTTTCTTTCAAAAGAGGGTATTTTTTTAGAGAAAAGTCTTGTTCCAGGATTTCTTTGGCCGCGGTTTTGCACTTGGCCACTAAAACCAGGTCTTTTAATGATTCCATCGCCAGGTCGGGCAAACCCCATTGTTTTTTACCCGAGAACTCGCCCGGTCCTCTAATTTCTAAATCTTTCTGAGCCAGCTCAAAACCATCCTCGGCCTTAACCATCGCTTTCAGCCTTTGCTGGGTTTTTCTGGCCGGAGAATCGGTCAGCAAAAAACAATAAGATTGGTGTTCGGCCCGGCCCACTCGGCCTCTCAACTGGTGGAGCTGGGCTAAGCCGAATCTTTCAGCTCCCTCAATGACCATGACCGAGGCGTTGGGGATATCAATTCCGACTTCAACCACCGACGTAGCCACCAGAACCTTGATTTTATTATTCTTAAAATCTTTCATGATCTTTTCTTTTTCTTTCGGTTTCATTTTTCCATGGAGCATCTCGACTCTCAGATCAGGGAAAATCTCTTTGGCCAGTTTTTCTTTTTCCTCTTCCACCGCTTTAACATCGGTCCAGGACGTGGGTTGTCGCCTCTTCGGCGACCCCGCCGATGAGGCGGGTTCTATTCTCGGGCAGATGACAAAAGCCTGTCTTTCTAATTCGACTTGGTTTCGGATAAAGTCATAAACCCTTGGTCTTTCTGAGGGCAGGACGATTTCCGTGAGGATCTTTTTCCGGCCCCGGGGCAACTCATTGATAACAGAAAGGTCCAAATCTCCATAAACCGTGAGAGCGAGACTTCGAGGTATTGGCGTCGCGGTCATCGTGAGTAAGTGCGGAACCGGCGCGTTTTGCGTTTTGCGTTTTGAGTTTTGAGTTAATTGAGCCCTTTGTTCGATACCAAACCGGTGTTGTTCGTCGATGATAACCAGTCCCAGGTTTTTGAACCGGACGCTTTTTTGAATCAGAGCGTGCGTGCCGATGAGAATGTCGATCTGGCCATCGAGGCATTTGGCTAAGATTTTTTGCCGCGAAGCTTCGAGAACTTCTCCCTTTAATTTTTTGGCCATGATTTTGTCATCCTGGCCGGTTAAAAGGGCAATGGTTAATTTAAAATCAAAAAGAAGCTTGGCCACTTCCCTGAAATGCTGTTTGGCCAAAATCTCGGTGGGAGCCATTAGGGCGACCTGGAGTTCGGCTTTGGCCGTATTCAGAGCGGCCAGGGTGGCGACCACGGTTTTGCCCGACCCCACCTCCCCTTCCAGGAGCCGGTTCATGGGATGAGACTTTTCCAGGTCTTTAAGAATCTGCCAGGCAGATTTCTTTTGGGCGTTGGTCAGGGTAAAGGGCAAGCTTTTGACCAGTTTCTTGATTGAGGGCAGGTCAATGGGAATGGGGTGGGCTTTGGTTTGCAGGATCTTAATTCTTTCTTTTAAGACAAAGAGCTCAATTAAAAAAAGCTCTTCAAAACTCAGACGGACTTTGGCTCTCTGGGCCAGGGCCAAAGAATCAGGGAAGTGAATCTGCCAGATGGCCCGGGGAAAAGAAAGGAGATTAAACTCTTTTAAAATCTTTTCCGGCAGAAATTCCTGAGCCTGATTTTTAAAGTTAGCCAAAATTGGCCGGATGATGCTGCGCAGCCAGCGCGAAGAAAGCCTTTCTGTTTCCGGATAAACCGGCATCAGCCCGGCTATTTTTGACTTTTGCAGAGATATCGAAAACCCGCTCTCCGTAATTTTTTCGTAGGTCGGATTGTTGAGATAAAGACCTTTTTTGCCTTGACTGACTCTCCCGGCCATGATCACTTCGCTGCCGGCCTCTAAGATGTCCGTGATATAGGGTTTGGCAAACCAGACAACTCTGATAGCGCCCGTTTGATCGCCGACCACGGCCTGGGTCAGGGTCATCCGCTTTCTCCAGGCCAGGCGGGATTTTATATCGAGAATCTTGCCCCTTATAGAAACATTGGTTTGGGGTCTCAACTGGGCCAGGGGCACAAAATTAGAAAAATCCTCATATCTTAGGGGTAGATGATAGAGGAGGTCTCGGACGGTTTTAATTCCGAGTTTCTTTAATCTTTTTTCCAAGACCTTGCCGATCCGGGGCACTTTTTCGATAGGAGTAGAGAGATCCATTTGTTATTGGCGGAGGAGGTGGGAGTCGAACCCACTTGACCTCTTTCGAAGTCAAAGTTTAGCAAACTTTTGCACGAGCCGTTATGCGTCTCCTCCCAAAAACTAATCTAAGCCTATAATACAATATTCTCTTGGTCAATCTGACATAACATCATGTACGGCCGTATATACCGTTATGTCACGACGACCTCGGCTTAAATTTTAAATAAGAAGCATATATTCTAAATGTTTTCTCTGCTTCCCAATCATCGGGTAGAAGCTCTTTCGGCAACTGCGGATCTTGCTCACAAATCCGACGATAGTCGTTGACAATTTCAAAAGGCGAAAATTTCTGCCGGCTGGCCTCGTATTTTTTGATAAAGGCTTTATGCTCTTCTTGAACCTTTCCAAGATTCCAAATCCTTTCAGCCAATTCCTTTGATTTTAATGGTCCGACTTTCGGAGAGATTGAGAAAATTACATAAGGCTCCAACTGATATTCTTTAATAATTTTTTCGACATTGCCCAAAAAATCATACGGAGAGATCCAAACGCTGTTCTGAAGCCTGGCGAACCCCAACCGTTTTAACTTTTCCCGAAGGATATTCCTTTTCCGTGTGAATTTTTCTGGGACATCGAAATTAACCAGATACCATTTTTCGTCCCAAGAAGAACGAACGGGAAAAACAGGAAAGATATCTTTCAACCTTTGCTCGCCGCTTTTACTGATTTTCAATTCTTCATCAACCCAGCCCTTTTCTTTAACATGCCTTAAAGCCCTTTTCATTTTCGAGACATCAATCATTTCTCGAATTTTATCTGCTTTCATTAAAGTATAGGGAAGAGATCTTAAAAATCTTGGGTCAACTACTGATTCGTAACCGGAGACCAAGAAAAACAAAACCAAGTCAGTTAATGAAGAGAAGGCGCCCACCGTAATTTTAGAGATTTTTTCTTTAAGCTCTTTTATTTTTGCCATATTACTACCAACGACCGTTCATGTATTATGCCAATTTGATTATAGTAAAAATTAATTGTAGAGTAAAGTAAAATAAAGTAAAATAGCTAGATGCCCCCGTAGTTTAACGGACAAAATGCAAGGTTGCGGACCTTGAGACTGGAGGTTCGACTCCTCCCGGGGGCACCCTGGACTAAATTAACTTATCCAGAATCTCATCAGTCCGATTTTGGGAGAGGTCGCATAGCGGACTAGTGCGGCAGTCTTGAAAACTGCTGTAGGTGAAAGCCTACCGTGGGTTCGAATCCCACCCTCTCCGCCAGTTGTCATTTTGTGCTACAATTAAATCAGCCAGGTTTTTCCCAGTTCTTTAATATGAGGCGGGGACTTGAACCGTTGAATTAATCTTCTCCAGAAAATGCTATAATAATTAGGTAATAGAAAACACATAAAGATATCTATTAACTTCTTTAGATTCCATTATGGCCTTTACCCCCTTTGGTCTGGTTAAGAAAAACTGTTTGGGGATTGATATCGGTTCTTCCTCAATCAAGATTGTGGAACTTTCGCGGGTCGGAGAAAGAGTCAAGCTCGAAGCTTACGGACAAATCCAGGCCGAGGCCATTTACGATAAGCCCTTCCGGACTCTCGAAAAGAACACCCTTCTGTTTCAGACGATGGATATTGCCCGCGCCATTTCGGGCATCGTTAATGAAGCGAAGATGTCATCAAGGAAAGTCGTTTTCTCGATCCCGGATTTCTCGACTTTCTACACGACTTTTGAACTGCCGTCTATGTCGCTCCCGGAGTTGCCTCAGGCCATTCGTTTTCAGGCCCGGCAACAAATCCCCGTGCCCCTAAATGAAGTGAGTCTCGACTGGTCCATCATCCAAGGAGAGCGGCCGTCTCACCCCGGAGCGAACATTAAAGTTCTGCTGGTCGCGGTTCCCAACGAGGTCATTAACCAGTATCAGGAGATCAGCAAGATTACCAAGCTTGATCTCTATGCCCTGGAAGCCGAAGTCTTTGGCTTTTTAAGAGCCGTCAATCCCGACAAAACCAAGACCGTGGCCATTATTGATATCGGCGCCCAGAGCACGACTTGCAGTCTCATTGATAAAGGGGTTTTGAGGCAAAGTCGCAGTTTTGAACCCGCCGGAAACGAAATAACCGAGGTCTTGAGCAAGGCTTTGCAGATTGATTTCAAAGAAGCTCAAGCTCTCAAGCAAAAATACGGCTTATTGTCCGTGGCCGAGCCCGGCAAAGAAAGCATCCGCGAAATCATTTCCACCATTGTCGACAGTATTCTGATGGAAGTTGATAAAACCATACAGAGTTTCTCGATGGCCGAAAGCAAGTTTCCCACCCTGATCATCTTGTCCGGCGGCGTCGCCCTCATTCCCGGCCTTAAAGAATATTTCGCCGAAAAATTAGGCCAAGAAGTTGAAGTCGCCAACCCCTTTTCCAGCTTAAATATTTTTTATCCGCCCCTTCTGGAGAAAACCCTGAAGGAGCTGTCCCCCTCTTATATTATCGCCGTCGGCGCCGCCCTGAGGGGACTAGAATAACGTCATCAATGCCATGGAAGTTGATTTAATTCCTAAAAAACCGGTTGAGAAACCGTTTTGGCAAACGATCCTGTTTTATCTTTCCTTTGCTTTTTTAATCATTTCGCTTTTGAGCCTCTTTTTTCTCAGCCGGTTGAATAAAAAAGCCAGTTTGGAGATTGAGCAGATCAGCCAGGAACTCAACCAAGAAAAAACGAAAGAAGAAATCAATCTGGAAAAGGATATTTTAAGAACTCAAAAAAGAATCACGGGTTTTTCCCTTTTAGCGAGCCAGAGGCAGCCGGTTTCCCGGGTTCTTGATCAGATCGAGAAGCTGGCTCACCCTCAGGTTTTTTTCACCAAGATGGATTTTAATGCCAAAGAGAATAAGGTTTGGCTGGGCGGCAAGGCCGATAACTTCCAGGTTCTTGGCCAGCAGGCCCGGCTTTTCCGAGCCGAGCCGTTGATTCAGGAAAGCAGTTTGGAACAGGCCGGAATCGGCAAAGGCGGTTGGGTTGAATTTGAGTTCGAAATTTTCTTTAACCCTGCGGTTTTTAAGAATTAGCATGAAACAATACGCTATTACCATCGCTAACTTTCTTCTTTGCTTTGTTGTTTTAATTTCTTTGGCCCTGCCTCAATATCAAGACTTACAGAGCTCTAAACTGGAGTTGGCTCAAAAGAGGGCGGATCTAAAGAGCCAGGAAGATTACCGGCAAAACCTGAAGTCTCTCGATGGGGAGCTTAAGAAATACGAAGCGGCTTTGGAAAAAGTTAATTCCAGCCTTCCTTTAGATCCTTCCTTGCCGGCCTTGCTGGGTTTTTTCCAGAAGACGGCTTCTCAGGAAAACTTGGTTTTACGTCACATTGAACTTGGCTTGAAGACATTGGTCACGGAAAATCCTTCGATCAAGAAGAAAGCAATTTTCCTCGAGATAGCGGGCACCTACCCTTCTTTCCGTCAGTTTCTGGCCAGTTTGGAGAAAAGTTCTCGATTGATTCAGACCGAATCATTATCGTTTTCTCTGCCCGAGAAAGGAGACATTTTTTTATTTAGCTTAACCAGCGCTGTTAATTTTTTGGAGGAGTAATTAGCAAATTCCATGGCCATTGTTTTTTCCGAGCAAAAGAAAAGGCAACAATATCTCATCCTGGTTTTTACCATCGTTATTTTGGCGACGGCCATTGTTTTTTGGTTTGGCGTTTTCAAAAAACCAATCGAGACGCCGCCCTCATCCTCCTTGCCCATCAGAAAAATAGAGATTAATTTCCAAGTTTTTGATCAGTCCCTTTTGTCCGAGCTTGAGTTATTTGAAGAAGTTCCTGCTTTCGAGGGTGTCCTCGGCCGGAATAATCCTTTCCTGCCCTATTTGCTCCAAGAAGAACCAATCAAATAAAAAAGGAGCTTAGCTCCTTAATTTCACCTAAATGCTATCTTTAATCCAAAAACTGCTCAAAAAAGGCATCATTGATCGCGCGCAAGCTGGCCTTCTCGAAACCGAGGTCAAAGACAATAATAAAAAAGAAGAAGAGGTGATTTTAGATAACAATATCCTGGAAGAAAACCTTCTTTTCAGCTTGAAAAGCGAAGAGCGGAAAATTCCCCTAAAGGAGGTTCTGCCCGAGGAGGTGCCTTTAAAGATTCTCGAACTGATCCCCGAGGACTCGGCCAAATACTACAAAATGATTCCTCTGGCCAAAAGAGAGGATCTCTTAGAGGTGGGCATGGTTTATCCCGAGGATCTGGCCAATCAGGAGGCGCTGAAATTTTTGTCGCGGCAGGGCAAATGGAAAAGCCAAATCTTTTTAATCAGCCTGACGACTTTCAATAAATTACTCAAGCAGTACCGAACCCTAAGGAAAGAGGTGGAAAAAGCCTTGGGCGAATTGGAAAGAGATTTAGAGGAAGAGAAAATTCGGCCAGGCGGCATGCCCACGGCGGCGGAGTTCGAAAGATTAGCCGAAGAGGCGCCCATCACTAAGGTCGTGGCCGTTATTTTGGGTCACGGCGTTGACGGCCGGGCTTCGGATATTCACATCGAGCCCACCCAGGATAAATTAAGAGTCCGCTATCGTTTGGACGGCGTTTTGCACTCCTCTATTTTTTTGCCGCTTAGGCTTTTGCCGGCCGTGGTTTCCCGAATCAAGATTTTGTCCGGCATGAAGATCGATGAGTCTCGCATTCCTCAGGATGGTCGTTTCTCGACCAAGTTTGACGAGAACAGCGTTGATTTTCGCGTTTCCACCTTTCCTACGGTTTCGGGAGAGAAGGTGGCCATCCGGGTTCTCGATTCCAGCCAGGGCTTAAAAAAGCTGGATGATTTGGGATTGTCGAGTCAGAACGTCGAAATCATCAAGCGGGCCGCCGAAAGGCCCTATGGTTTAATTCTTTCCACCGGACCAACCAGTTCTGGTAAAACCACGACCCTTTACACCATCCTGCAGCTTCTCAATAGGGAAGGAACCAATATTGTGACCCTGGAAGACCCGGTCGAGTATTTTATCGATGGCGTCAATCAGTCTCAAATCAAGACCGAAATTGGCTATACTTTTGCCATGGGTTTGCGGCACATCTTGCGCCAAGCCCCGAATGTTATCATGGTCGGTGAAGTCCGGGACGAGGAAACCGCCAGTTTGACCGTTCACGCCGCTTTGACGGGGCACTTGGTTCTATCGACGCTGCACACCAATAATGCCATCGGCGTTATTCCCCGCTTGATTGATTTGGGCGTCAAGCCCTTTCTGATTCCGCCGACGCTGCGATTGGCCATTGCCCAAAGATTGGTGAGAAAACTCTGCCCGGATTGTAAAAAGAAAGCTAAGGCCCTCCCGGAACTAAAAAATTTAATTTTACGGGAACTGGACTCTCTGCCGGAGAGCCAAAAACGGGCATTAAAACTTAATTCAGAGATTGAAGTCTTTGAGCCCCAAGGCTGTAAGAAATGCAACGCGACCGGTTTTTCGGGCCGGACCGGCCTTTTCGAAGTTCTAGAGATGACCGAGAGCCTGGCCGAAGTGGTTTTAAAAGAACCCTCGGAAAGCCGGATTTACCAAGAAGCCTTGAGCCAGGGCATGATGACGATGAGGCAAGACGGCATTCTCAAAGTTTTGGCCGGCCTGACGACCCTGGAGGAGGTTTTGGGAGTGACCGAGGAGAAATGATACATCGCAGTCAATTAATATTTCTGCGTGGTTCAGCGTTTAGTTCTGCGTCAGTTCAGCGATAAAACCCTGGTAACGCAGAACAGACGCTGAAAAAATCACTATGAGAACAATTCTGTTGGTGGAGGACGACCCCTTTTTGGTTGACATTTACACGACGAAATTTAAGGAAGCCGGTTTTCCGATCGAAGTCGCCATTGACGGCAGTCAGGCTTTAAAAAAGATAGAAGAAAAAAAACCGGATTTAATTCTGCTGGATATTGTCTTGCCGCGCCTCGATGGCTGGGAAATTCTGAAAGGCCTGAGGGATGATAAAAAACTATCAGATTTAAAAGTGGTTATTCTTTCGAATCTTGGCCAGAAATCAGAAATCGATAAAGCCTTTGCCCTGGGCGCAACCCAATATCTGATTAAGGCCCACTATACACCCAGCGAAGTCGTCAAAGAGGTTAAAAAGATATTTAAGGAATAGAATATGGACTATTTAACCAAACTAAAAGAATACTTAGAGCTCACCGTTAAAGAACAGGCTTCGGACCTGCATTTTTCAACCGGCCATCCGCCTTTGCTGCGGATCAACGGGAAATTAGTGCCGCTGGTCAAGTACAAAGTTTTGACCGGAGAAGAGGTAAAAGAACTGGGTTTGGCTTTGCTCAACCCAGAACAGCAAAAAAGGTTTGCCGAAGACAAAGAAGTTGATTTCTCTTACAATTTTGAAGATCGGGTCAGATTCAGGGTCAATGTCTTTCGGCAGAGGGGTGATGTCAGCGTCGCCATGAGATTGATTCCGGCCAAGATCCGGACCGTGGACGAACTGAATCTGCCGCCCATCCTGCACGAGTTTACCCGTCCTAGCCAGGGCTTTGTTCTGGTGACCGGTCCTTCCAGTCACGGCAAATCCACCACCCTAGCCGCGCTCGTCGACGAGATTAATCATACCCGGGCCGACCACATTATTACCATTGAGGATCCGATCGAATACATCTTTGAAGACGATCGGGCCGTCATCGACCAAAGAGAGGTTTATCAGGACACGCTCAGTTTTTCTCGGGCACTCCGCGCCACTTTTCGGCAGGACCCGGACGTTATCATGGTGGGGGAAATGAGAGATCCCGAAACCATGGCCATCGCCATCACGGCGGCCGAGACCGGCCACCTGGTTTTTGCCACTTTGCACACGAATTCGGCTTCACAAACAATTCATCGCATTGTTGATTCGTTTGCCGCCGAGCAGCAAGACCAGGTTCGAGCCCAGCTTTCCGGATCCCTCTTGGGTGTCATTTCTCAGAGGCTGGTTCCCTGTCTGAAAGGGGGTCTGATTCCGGCCTGTGAAATCATGCTTTCCACGCCGGCGGTGACCAATTTGATTCGGGAAAACAAAATTCACGAACTGCCGATGGTCATTGAGACTTCCGGCGAGGTCGGCATGATCTCGCTCAACCGTTCTCTGGCGGATCTGGTGAAGAAGAAAGAGATTTCCCTGGAGAACGCCCTAATCTATTCGCTTAATCCTTCAGAGTTAAGGCTGCTGGTGAGAAGATGAAATTTAATTATCAGGCAAGGACAAAAGAAGGTGATATTCAAGCCGGCGCCGTTGAGGCCGCCTCTCGGGAAGCCGCCCTGAAAGTCCTGCAGGACTATAGTTTGATCGTCACTTATCTGGAAAAGGCGGGCCAAGAGCCGTTCTACTCTCGGCGTTTGAAGATTTTCGAAAGGGTTTCCCGCAAAGACTTGGTTTTGTTTTCGCGGGAACTCTCAACCATGTTCAAGTCCGAGGTCTCACTAATTGAGTCTTTGCGGGCCATTGCCGAGGAAACGAAAAATCCCAGTTTCAAAGAAAAGATTCTAAAGATCGGCGAAGAAGTTGAGGGCGGCAGCTCTCTTTCCGACGCGCTAACGACCTTTCCCGATCTTTTTACTTCGTTTTACGTCAATTTAGTCAAATCGGGCGAAGTTTCCGGCCAGCTGTCCGAAGTTTTGGAATATCTGGCCGACCACCTGGAGCGGGAATACGCTCTTTTGCAGAGGATCTTGGCCATGACCATCTATCCTCTTTTTATTCTGATCACTTTCACCGGCGTCTTGTTGGTCATGACCATTTTCGTTATTCCTAAACTGATATCGGTTTTAGTGGCCGAGTCCCAGGAGCTGCCCTTGTTGACCAAGATTGTGGTTGGTTTTACCGAGACGGTCAGAAAGTTCATCATTCTCATCATTCTGGGTATCGGCACCCTGGTTTTTTCTTTGCGGCGCTATCGGAAGACGCCGGAGGGGAAAAAACAGTTCGACTACCTATTTTTAAAAATACCCCTGATCGGCCCTCTTTTTAAAATGATCTATTTGTCTCGTTTCGCCGAAAACCTTTCCACCCTTATTTCGGGCGGTCTGCCCATTGCCAAGGCCCTGGAGATAACCTCCGAGGTCGTCAATAACCGTCGTTATCAGGAGATTATTATTGAGGCTCGGGAAGAGGTCCGGCGGGGAGAGACGGTTTCCCGCACCTTGAAGAAATATCCTGATTTTTTCCCGCCCTTTTTCAGCCAGATGGTTTTAGTCGGAGAAAAGACGGGGCGCCTCTCGGAAACTTTATTGGATATTGTCAACTTCTACCAGAAAGAAATCGAGAGGGGCGCCGAAGTCCTTCTCAGCCTGATGGAACCGCTCTTGATCATCATCCTGGGCGGCGCCGTCGGCATTTTAATCGCGGCCATTCTCTTGCCTCTTTATCAGATGGGATCGACGCCAATACAATGACGAACTATCAACGCAAACTGGGCTTCACTCTGATTGAATTACTGGTGGTTTTGACCATTATTGGAATTTTAGCCACCATTGTCTTGGTTTCTTTGCAGTCGGTGCGGGCCAAGGCCCGGGACGCCCGGAGAGTCAGCGATGTCCGCCAGTATATGCTGGCCCTGGAGCTTGATTATGACGACCATTTAAAATACATCGAGAAAGGCGCCATTGGCGTGGCCGATCAGCCGCCCGCAAAAATCGCTTCTTATCTGGATCCGGCCCCGGCTGATCCGGGCAATGCGCCTCCGGCTTGCCAGCCTGAAGGCTATCGCTGGTGGGGAAATGCCGGTCAGGGGCAAAAGTATTGTCTTTGGGCCTGTCTTGAGGCCGGGACCTTTTTTGCCGCTTCGCCCAAGGGCACCCGGGTTTTGAGCAGCCCGCCTTCCGGCCTGGATTGCTGGTAAGGTCTTGACTTCAATTAGTGGCCGGGAGATGATACAATAAGAAGACAAAAAGTGAAAAAGGTCGAACTATCACCTATACTCCTTCGGGAGTAGTTCCATTACAAATTTGATCGACAATAAAAAATTAACCAACATGTCTAAAAAGAAAGGTTTTACCCTCATTGAGCTTTTAATTGTTATTGCCATTATTGGCGTTTTAGCTTCAATCGTTTTAGTATCGATGGGCGGAGCCAGAGCCAAGGCTCGAGACGCGGTTCGCCAGGCCGACATGCGCCAGGTCGGATCAGCCATGGAGCTTTATTACGGAGATTTAGATAAATATCTTCAGGGCGCCAGCGCGCCCACGGCCATCGGCACCTATATGCTGGTGGTACCCAAGGATCCCAAAACTAAAGCCTCTTATGGCTGGGTTGACAATAGTTTAGATGATCAGAAATTCTGTCTTTATGGGACGATGGAGAACAAGGGCACCTGCACGACGACCCGCTACTACGCCGTTTCTCACAAAGGTACGGCCGAGAATTGCGACACCACCAGCTGGACGGTTGCCTGTCCGTAGTTTAATCTAATCTAAAAAAATG